>Ga0247840_10004371_pt1 | contig 22457 bp, 23 predicted proteins | sample LaCruzMarch2015__FD_192404 | JGI IMG/M metagenome (GOLD analysis project Ga0247840, IMG submission 192404) | Freshwater microbial communities from meromictic Lake La Cruz, Castile-La Mancha, Spain - LaCruzMarch2015_17m | ecosystem: Environmental > Aquatic > Freshwater > Lake | place: Spain... | reverse complement strand
GCGAACACCTACGCCGGCGGCACAATTGTTTCCAACGGCGCACTGATCGCCGCTGCAGACGAGACGCTTGGATCTGGCAATGTGACTGTGGCTGGCGGGGCAACGCTGGTACTCAGCGCAACAAACTGTCTCAACGACCACGCCAGCCTGATACTGGCCACCAATGCCGCCTTGAATCTGACTTTCAACGGCACCGATATGGTTAGCAGAGTTTCGCTAGACGGCGGAACGAACTGGTTGTCTTATGGCAGCTACACCGTCGCACAACTGGGCACTCTCGGCCGCGGAAACTATACCGGTTCGGGCAGCCTTTTAGTTGAAGGCTTCGCCAATGACCCGGCGAATACGCCATACTCATGGCTGGCACAATACGGTCTCACCAATTTCAATACAGATGCCATGGCGGATAGGGACGGCGACGGATTACTGACTTGGCAGGAATATATTGCGGGCACCAATCCGACCAATGCCGCTTCGAATCTGAGGATTACCGGCGGAAGTGCAACTTCTCAGGGTATGGTCATTCGCTGGTCGAGCGCGTCGAACAAAATCTACAATCTCAGCCGAAGCACCAATCTGACGGAAGCCTTTGCCGCCATTGCGGGGGCGACGAATCTGCCGGCTACCCCGCCGGAAAACGTCTACACCAACCCGGTGCTGGACGGCGGATCATCCTTCTACAGAATCAATGTGCACCAGTAGAATTCTCTGCTATATTCAAATTCAGCAACACCTTCTGGAGAAGCTGAAAATGAAAAATCCGCCGAAAGCCTATGAGAATGTTGATTTTCTGAAAAGCGACGTCTGTCGTCCGGTGCGGCTTCAGCTCGAATATCTCTATCCCGAAGTGATGATGCAGAAAGAGAAGGTCAATTCCACCATCGTGCTTTTTGGCAGTGCGCGGATTCCGGCGCCGGAAGATGCAGCGGCATGCGAGAACCGGAAGCTGGCCGAACTGACGCCGTTTTACGAAGAGGCACGTAAGCTGGCACGGATCGTCAGCACCACCTGCCAGACAAACCGCCAGTGCGACTATGTCATTATCACCGGTGGTGGCGGCGGCGTGATGGAAGCCGGTAATCGCGGTGCGCAAGAGGTTGGTTGCAAATCCGTTTCGCTGAACATCACCTTGCCGCATGAGCAGGAGGCTAACCGGTACGTTACCGAAGATCTTTGCTTCCAGTTCCACTATTTCAGTATGAGGAAAATGCACTTCATGCTACGCGCCAAAGCCGTCTGCATTTTTCCCGGCGGTTTTGGTACGTTCGACGAACTATTTGAATCTCTGACCCTGATTCAAACCGGCAAAATTCCGCCGATGCCGGTCATCCTCTTCGGTTCCGAACATTGGAAACGGATTGTGGACTGGGACTACATGGCCGAATACGGCCTCATCGGCCCGAATGACTTGAACCTGCTCACCTTCTGCGATACCGCTGAAGAAGCTTGGGCGGCTATCAATTCATTTTACGCTCAAGCAGACTGATCAGCTCTGCTTTTGAAATTCCGGTGAACAGGACGGCCTTATTGCGGCCGGTTTCGCCCGCGGCAATCGAGATCTGCGAGCGGGGAATATCCAATGCGTTGCTGAGGAAGCGGATGAGCGCCGCATTGGCTTTGCCTTCGACTGGCGGTGCTTGCAGGCGTACTTTCAGGGCGTTGCCGTGAACGCCTTGGATTTCGTTTTTAGAGGCGCGCGGGACCGCCCGGACGGGCAGTAGCAATCCTTTAGTTGTTTCACGGATCCATTCCATAATTGATACCGCCGGAACATTAGGTTAAAACCCGACATCCGTTAATTCAAAAGGAGACCGAATGGCCGCAAAGATTTTAGATGGTAAAGCAATTGCACAGGACATCCGCGCTGAACTCAAAGCCCGTGTGGCGGAGCTGAAAAAGCAGGGAGTTGTGCCTGGTCTCGGCGTTCTGCTGGTCGGTGACGATCCAGCATCGCGTTCCTATGTGACGGCCAAGGAAAAAGCCTGCGAGGAAACCGGCCTGTATTCCCGCGAAATTAAGCTGCCCGCTACCGCTTCGCATAAGGAAATTCTGGATGTGGTCAATGCGTTCAACGCCGACAAGCAGATTGACGGCATTTTGGTTCAGCTTCCGCTCCCGGATTCTTCGATGGAGCAGTCGGTGATTGAAGCGATTAATCCCGAGAAGGATGTGGACGGGTTCCATCCGGTCAATGTGGGTCGCATGATGCTTGGTCTGCCGGCGTTTCTTCCCTGCACGCCGCACGGCGTTTTGCAGATTCTGAAACGATCCGGAATCAAGACGTCCGGCGCGCATGTGGTGGTAATCGGCCGGAGCAACATCGTGGGGCGCCCGCTGGTTAACCTGCTCAGCCAGAAGAGCGAACTGGGCGACGCCACCGTGACGATGTGTCATACCCGCACAAAAAATATGGCTGAGCTGACCCGACAGGCCGATATTATCGTTGCCGCAGTCGGCCGGCCGAATACGGTTACAGCCGATATGGTTAAACCTGGTGCGGTGGTGATTGATGTCGGCGTTAATCGCGTGACGGATGCCACGGCAAAAGCCGGATTCCGGCTGAAAGGTGACGTAGATTATGCCGCCGTGTCTGAAAAAGCCTCAGCCATTACGCCGGTGCCTGGCGGAGTCGGCCCGATGACGATTACCATGCTGCTGGCTAACACCGTCGAATCGGCGGTACGCCGCCACGGGGTGAAATAAAAATTATGCGCACACTCAACCGTTATATAGTTTTGGATTATCTGGTAATCTTCCTGGCCGCGCTCGGCCTGATTACTTTTGTAATGACGGTCGGTGCGCTGGTAAAGGCAGTTGACCTGATGGCACGCGGCGTTTCCGCCGCACTGATCGTCAAATTCTTTTTTCAGAACATCCCGTACATTCTCTCGTTTTCGATGCCGATCAGCACGCTGTTTGCCGCCCTGTTGCTTTTCGGGCGGCTTTCAATGGATAGTGAAATCAGCGCCATGAAAAGCTGTGGAATCAGTCTCTGGCGACTGGCGGCGCCGCTGATTCTGCTTTCGATTCTGTTCAGCGGTATTTGTATCTACATCAACAGCGAAGTGGCGCCAGTTGCTAAATATGCCAATCGTGAATTGTTGCGTACGGCGGGTGTGGAAGAGCCGATCAATCTGCTCGAAGAAGGGCGGTTTGTTCGTGATTTTCCCGGCTTGATGATTTATGTCGGACGAAAAAACGGCACGGTGGTCAAAGATGTGGTCGCCTACGAACTGGATCATACGGGGTGCGTCAAGCGCAGTGTCCGTGCTAAGCAGGGCGATATCGTGGCGGACAATACCAATCGCCTGCTGACGGTGAAGCTCTATGATGTGCGTATTGAGATGCCCGACGCTAAAGATCCTCACGACGTTTCAAAAACCACCTACGTCAACGCCGAATATTATCCGATCAAACTCGATTTCGAAAAACTGCTCAAAAACAAGGTGACGGTGCTCAAGCGCGGTCAAATGCGAATGAGTCAGCTTGTTGACAGCATTCGTAACGTCGATCGTAATTTTCCGATGCTTTCGGCAACAGATCGGCTGATTGAAAAAACGCGGTTACTGGTGGAGGCGAACCAGCGTATTTCAGTCGCCATCGGCTGTTTCAGTTTTATGCTGATCGGTATTCCGCTGGGCGTTAAATCTCACCGGAAAGAAACGTCTGTCGGTATGGTTGTCAGCTTGGGAATTGTTTTTGCTTACTATCTGTTTATCGTGGTTGCCAAGGCGCTGGCGGGGCACCCCGAACTCCATCCGAATCTGATTCTATGGATACCGCTGATCGTCGCCCAGTTTCTGGGGTTGTGGCTGATCCGGCGTTCCAGCTGATGATTTATCAGTCCGGGTTTTAAAAACAAAAATCCCGGCCGCGCTGCGGTCGGGATTTTCTGTGTGCGGCGTGCGGCTGTGTTAAGCAATCGCAGTTTTTGCCGCCTGAATCAGTTTGATGAATCCGGCTTCGTCGTAGATGGCGATTTCGGAAAGCATTTTACGGTTCAGGGTAATATTGGCTTTAGTTAGTCCCTCAATGAAACGGCTGTAGGTGATCCCGTTGGCTTTACAGGCCGCGTTGACACGTACAGTCCAAAGACGGCGGAAAGTGCGCTTCTTCTGCTTGCGATGCACGTAAGCCATCGCCTGGGCGCGGTCTACGGCTTCGGTAGCCTGACGAAAAAGTTTGCTGCGGTGTCCGTAGAACCCTTTAGCGAGTTCCAGGCGGTTTTTTCTACGGCGGCGTGACGCCGGGGCATTAGTGGCTCTTGGCATGGTTCATACTCCTTAAAAAAATTAAGCGTAGGGAATAGTTTTTGAAATACGTTTCTCGTCGGTTTTCGCGACCAGATTGGTGCCACCGAGACGGCGTCTCTGCTTACGGCTCTTGCCGGTCAGAATGTGGCTGCCGCCCATGTGGGAATATTTCAGTTTGCCGGTTCCCGTTTTCTTAAAACGTTTGGCCGCAGTCTTTTTGGTTTTCAGTTTCGGCATGATTGCTCCTCAAATTGGTACGTAAAAGCGCAGAAATATAGGTAAGCGGTCGGGGTGAGTCCAGCTTTTAAATTATTTTTTAATGTTAGATTCCGAGTCCGCCCAGCAACCCCGCACTGTCTTTGGTGCGAACGATGACGCCAGCCTCGGTTTTAGTGACAAAACTGTGCGGAGGAACGCTATCCATCAGGAATACGTTACCACCGATTACGGAATGGTGACCGATAACCGTTTTGCCGCCAAGCACGGTAGTGTTGGCATAAATGATGACATTATCCTCAACGGTCGGGTGACGCTGAATGTGCTTGATCGGATTGCCGTGTTCGTCGAGCGGGAAGCTTTTCGCGCCGAGAGTAACTCCTTGATAGATTTTAACGCCACATCCGATTTTTGCCGTTTCACCGATGACTACACCGGTGCCGTGGTCGATAAAAAATCCGCGGCCGATGGCGGCGCCGGGATGAATATCAATACCGGCCTTGGCGTGTGTCCACTCGTTCATGATGCGCGGAATGATCGGTACATCCAGCCGGTAAAGTTCATGAGCTATGCGGTGCGATGTAATCGCCAGTACGCCGGGGTATGCGAGTTTGACTTCGGCAAAGCTGAGTGCGGCGGGATCGCCATTGTAGGCGGCTTTTACGTCGTCAATCAGCATTTCCCTGACGACCGGAAGACTTGCCATAAATTCGTCCAGAATTCGGCCGGCTTCAGCCGGTACATCTTTCATACCGGTTATGCCGGTGCGTCGGCCGGACTCCGACTGCCAGCGGAAAGGAATGGCGCGTTCGAACTCGGGCAGGAGCCGTAACGAAATTTCTTTAAGCTGTTTTTCGAAATACGGTTCAAGCGCCTCCTCTTCGGATGGATACATGCTGGGAAACATGACGTGGATGAGAATTTTGAGTGCTTCCACCACTCGGCCTGCGGCAGGGGAGTTCCACAGTACATTTTCCGGGCGGTCTTCGTGCCCGGTCGAATAAAGTCCGGCCAGTGCGGCAGCGGTTTTTTTGGCGGATGCAGAATTTTTATGCATAACGCGGGCAGTTAAGTCGGGATTGTGTTTGGTTGCAAGATTTTACTTTGGCCGGCGGGGCGAACCCACGCAGCAACGCGGGATGGTGGGCGATAACAGACTCGAACTGTTGACCTCTTCCATGTCAAGGAAGCGCTCTAACCAACTGAGCTAAACGCCCGAAAAGAGAAGCGAAAAAGTATAGAACTTGATGGGGTGTGTCAATGCACACGAACGGTTTTTATTTTGATGCACGAACGGTCGCAAAAAAACGGTCCTCGTAACGCTCGAATAGCCCATTTCGTCTCAGCAGGTCGGCTAGCTCCGGGACTTTGGCGGCATTTCGTGAAGCCTCCAGAAAAGCCTGCTCGATCTGCTGATACATCTGTGCTTTGCGGTCACGCTGCTGCTGCCGGATGTCCTGAATATTGCCGGCGGCTGAGTGCTGAACCAGTTCGACCATTAGCTTGAGCAGACAAACCTCCCATGGCCGGTCTACACCGACGAGTACTGCGCTCAGCGGATCGCCGCGCCCGGCGACCTCATTTTTTACCCGGTCTACGACGATTTGGAGCGGGTCGCTCAGGATGTAGTCATTGACTTCCTGTTTCTGCACCTTGAAACCGTATTTCAGAATCTGCATTTCCTGAGCATTTCTATGTAGCCAGTCGGCATAGTCACGCGCTTCGTTTCCAAAGCCCTCAAGCATCATTTCGGCAATAGACTGCGGCGTGATAATTTCCGGCCGGAACGCCTTTAGCTTTCCTTCACGTACCCTCACTTTGTCGACGGAGTCCATTAACTCTGTCACCAGATGATAATTCACCATGGTGGTGCCGAAGGTTTCTAGTCGGCGCTCTGGCACCGAGATTACCTCGGTGTTGTTAACCGCATACCAAAAATCAAATTGTGGACTATCTTTCATTTCTTAAAATATAGCAGAAGGCATCTTGTTCGGAATCAGATAACTTCGAATTGAACCGCTGGCATTTTAAATATGACCCCTGCGCGGTCTCATCATATGGTGTCGTGGCAGGTGAAGGATTGAATTTTTGACCGGCAGATCCGTAAAATAATATCTGTTACTGTCTTATTACAAACAAGTTGCCAAAGTATTAACTTTGTATTCCGCCAGACCGTCTGCCGAGAACATGTTCCAGCTTATGCAGGTTTGTTTGACAGGTTTCAACTGCAAAATAGAAGCAGATGTTTTTTGAGCGCCGTACAGACATTCGGCCTTGAATTATAAAGTGCCATTCGTGTATGAGGAGGAGTCAAAGTAATGTGTTCGTCCAACTAGGGTTACTTCAATTCTCTGTACCACGTTCAATGCTAGTCCAAAAGGAATGATATGCGCAGTGTTTTGATTCAGGACTTTATTGATTTTTTGCGCGGGGCAGGGCATTCCGGCATCGAGCGGAAAAAATGGGTCAAGCGGCACAGGGAAAATAACAGCATCATCGTCATTGGGGATTCGCACACCTATTTCTTTAGCGGGCAGGAGGTCATTCGTCCCCGAAAAATAGGGTATCACCACGGCGTCATTAATTCCTCGGAAAATCTTCTTTCGGAATTTTCACCGGTTCATATCGGGCCGGTATTGGCTTATAACTCGAATAAATACGGGACGAAAACCCGGGGCCGGGAAAAAGTGGACTATTTGATTAAGAAACGGATGATCGAGCGTGGAGCACGGGTGTTGTTTTGCTACGGGGAAATCGACATCCGGAATCATGTCGTCCGTCAGGCCGAGAATCAAGGGATTGCGATGGAGCGTGTGGTTGATAAGGTGCTTGCGAACTATCTGTCTTTTCTCGTTTCCATGAAGGAAGAGGGTTTCCGAGTCGCTTGCTGGGGTCCCACACCGTCGTTCCCGGATACAGAAAAACCGAGTGATGAGTTGCCTTCTCACGGAGACGAAATCACACGTAATAAAGCGACGTTATATTTTAATGAGCGGTTAGAGAATCTGTGTCAGCAGAACAACCTCGTTTTTGTTTCAATAGCAGAAAAGCTGATTGATGAGCGCGGACGAATAAGACAGGATTACTTTGTTGACGGGTGTCATTTGAGTCATAAAGCCTGGTCGCTGGTGGATGCCGGGGCGAGCTTCTTTGGCAGGGCTTAAGGACCAAAAAGATCAGTGGCATCCGTGTAATCCGTGGTTAAATAAGACCTTTTATGAATATTATTCAGATATGGGGCAGGTTGGGAAACAAGATATTTCAATTGGGTTTGTGAGGAACTGAAATTGTCAAAAATTAATAAAATGCAAAATGGTCTTTGGTGGCATCTCTTGCGCACGATCCGGGGGAAGATCTATAAATTACGTTCGCATAGCGGGCCGGCCGATTGGGCAGATCCCACGGTAGATTTAAATGCGCTCCTCCGAACCGCGATAGAGACTGGCGAGCCCAAAATGATCACTCGTTTTGGAGTCACGGAAGTCTCCTGCCTGATCTCCTATCAGGATCTGTATTTGCGTCCCAAGCATTGGTACGATTTTATACAATTCGTATCTGGGCAATTGTGCGCTTACAAAAATTTCGACCCGAAGCTAATCCGTGAGATGCAGACCCCCGCAGGGTATTTCCCAAGTAACACAGAAACTCTATGCCGGTTCGCCAAATTTATTCTCGAAGAGGTTGTTCCTCAGATTGATGTTCTGATAACGCTTGTCCCGAGTTTCGAACAGAACCTTGTGGAATACCTGAAGGGGAAAATAATTTGTAACGGCAGTTTTTCTGATGATGCCTCCGATTATTGGGGAAGGGCGCTCAAAGGCAAACGGGTTCTGGTCATCCATCCATTTGAAGCCACAATCCGCGAGCAATATACAAAGCGTGAGAAGCTTTTTAAAAATCCGGACACATTGCCTGAATTTGAATTGCTTACCTTGAAGGCTGTTCAGAGTTTGTGCGATTCGGTCGTGAACTTTGAAGATTGGTTTCAAGCGCTTGATTGGATGAATTCGCAAATTGACCGCATGGATTTTGATGTCGCAATCATTGGTGCAGGTGCGTACGGCATGCCGCTCGCGGCGCATGTGAAGAAAAAGGGTAAAGTCGCGATCCATTTGGGAGGAGAGACTCAGCTTCTGTTCGGCATTAAAGGCGCACGTTGGGATAATTCAGGATGTTATAATGAGTACTGGATTCGCCCATTGGCATGTGACCATCCCTCAGGTTTTAAAAAGGCCGAAAATGGCTGCTACTGGTGATTCTAACGGTAAGGAAATGAATATGAAAATTGGAAGAATGTTGAGGAGTCTCACCCCTCGTTTCAGGAAGGATCTGACGATGTTTAATCGGCAGATGATGGGAGGGGTCGAGCATCCTGTTCCGCTTGGGAAGATGTATCCGATTCTGGACGATGCGAAGGCCGAAAGCGGGATTGGGGATAAGATTTATTTTTTCCAGGACTTGTATGTTGCCCAGGAGATTTTCAAAGCCAATCCGGCCCGGCATGTCGATATCGGTTCGCGTGTAGATGGCATTATCGCCCATGTGGCATCCTTTCGTGAGATCGAGATGTTTGATATTCGTCCGTTAAATTCGAAAATACGGAATGTTAAATTCACGAAATGCGATTTGATGGGCGAGTTGAGTCCTGATTTGCTGGGTTGTACCGATTCGTTGTCGTGTTTGCATGCGATCGAGCACTTCGGATTGGGCCGCTATGGCGATCCAGTGGATGTGAACGGGCATTTGGCGGGGTTTGAAAATTTATCCAAAATGGTGAAAACAGGAGGAACTTTCTATTTCTCTGTGCCGATGGGGCCGCTTCGGGTGGAGTTTAATGCCCACCGTGTTTTTTCAATGGAATATCTCCTTAAAATGGTACAAGGAAAATTTGAAATCAAAAAGTTCTCTTATGTTTCCGATCAGGGAGAATTACATGCGGATGTTCCCTTTGATGCAGAGGATGCGAAACGGAATTTCAATTGCAAATATGGTTGCGCCATTTTCACACTGGTCAAGCGCGGCGGATGATTTTTGCTGGATGACAGAGAATTTTCACCACAGAGAACGCATAGAAAGAAATTGATCTCTATGATCCATGTGTTCTTTGTGGTGAATGGTTCTGTTGTTTAACTACAGCGAGCATGGAAAGAGGCCTATCTCTGTGTCCTTTGTGTTCTTTGCTGTGGATGATTTCTGCATTGTGAACGGTTTATAGAAAAAGGTCGAAATATGAACAAAGAAAAGATGCCACTGATTTGGCAATACATAGTCCTTAAGCATCTAAGAAAGCCAAAACTATTGGGTATGGATCTGGAGATAAAAGCGGGCCCGTTCAAGGGAATGCGATATATCACGGAAGCCAACTGCTCCCGGTTAATGCCTAAAATTATCGGTTGCTATGAATCGGCGATGACGCCGTGGATTCTGGATATCCCGTCGCGTAAATACGATGTGATATTGGATGTTGGTTGTGCCGAGGGGTATTATGCGATTGGTTTTGCGTATCAAAATTATGCGAAGAGGATCTATGCGTTTGATATTGAAGAAGAAGCGCTCGATAACGCCAGACAGTTAGCGACATTGAATCATGTAGAAGACAAAATTTGTTTTGATGGGCTTTGCGATGAGGCAAAGCTATCAACCCTCTGTGCAGGCAGGAGGGCGCTTGTCTTCTGTGATATTGAAGGGAGTGAAGATGAATTACTGGACCCCGATAAAATCCCTATGCTCAAAAACACTGACATGATTATTGAATCACATGATTTCATTGTGCCGGGGATGATAAATAAACTGATTGAACGGTTCCAAGGAACACACCGTATCGAAATCGTTGGCGATAGCGGCGTAAATCTGGATAAATTTCCCGTATTAAAATCGTTTAATAAGCGCATACGCCGGAAATTTGTTAATGAAGGTCGTGCCCCGGGCATGATGTGGGTTAGATTAACAGTTAAATAAAAGGCTGATCTTTGCGTTCCTGTGTTCTTTTTGGTGAATGTTTCTGTTGTTTAACCACAGCGAGCATAGAAAAAAATGATCTCTGTGATCCTTGTGTTCTATTTGGTGAATGGGTTTTGCTAGACGGGTAGATATAGTGAACAAAAAACCAAAAATCCTAGTTTATGAGCCAAGCGAGGAGGGGCATTTTCCGTTCTATCTCGAACTGGTGGTTGCCGCCTTAAAACGTGCCGACTACGAAATCATTGTTGTAACCGACAAGGATAGCCCCGTTGTATTGCCCGACGATGTAACGCGCGTATCAACCGTTCGCCGGGTTTGTCCCAGCACGGAGTCTGTTGAGTTGGCGAAGAAATTTGATGTGCAGCATATTCTTTATCCGTGCCTCGAACATATCTTCTGGTCACAGAGCACCCGTAAAATCATGATGCCGCCGGGAAACATAAAGGTGCATGGCATCATTATCGGGGTGGGGCAGCTTTTTAATCGAGAACTTTTCCGGATATGCGATGTCAGGTATCGCAGAACCCAACGGCTGGTAAAATGGATCAAAGAGCTTCAGCAAAGGGAGCAGCTTGGGAATGTATTTGTCATTGATGAACGGACAACTAAGAATCCCGAACGGGTGCCATTCCCAACGATTTTCCTGGCCGATCCCTTCCGGCCTTTTGTGAAGCACACCAAACAAGATGCACGACAGCTGTTGGGGCTTCCCCAGGATCGAATCATCTATGTTCATTTAGGGTCGGATGAGAGGCGCAAAGGACTTTTGGATGTAATGCGGCTGATGGATCGCATTGAACAGTGCCCCCCGCTTCTTGTGCGTGGCGGTAAAATGAAAAAACATACTTTTAGGCACAAAAAGTTAATTGATCGGCTGATTCTGCAACGGAAGTTTACACAGTATAACGAATGGATTTCTGAAGAAAAATTCGATCTACTCATAGACGCAGCCGATTATGTTTTGCTTTCTTATCACAGCCATAACGGCTCGTCAGGAGTTCTTTCGCGTGCGATAGGGCATCGTACACCGGTCATAGCCAGCGACTACAAGGTCATTGGCGAGCGCGTCAAAAAATATGGATGTGGTTTTGTTTATCCTGATCGCGATATGAAGGCGCTGGGAAGATTGCTGGCGGAATGTTCTGCATCTGAAAAACAACCCCGTTTTTCATTCCCAACGGAGAATTACACGCCAGAGGGCTTTGTTTCCGGAATGCTTAGACAGTACCAACTTTCCTAGTTTTTATCTTTTTGCCGGTCTGCTATAACTAAACGCGTGAAAAGCGATTGTCGCGGATATGCGATTCCCGCTAAGATCATACGTTATCGCTTCTCAGAGGGGGGGGGGAGAAACGAATTTATGCAAATCCAATGGTGGAATGGGGGCGAAGATTGGATTAAAAAAATATGCAGTGGTTTTTATGTCAGGCAGAAGTTGATTTTTTGTAAAAACGAAGAAAGCAACCCAATGAAATTTAGGAAAAAAATCGAAAAAATAGCAAAGGGTGTTCTGTCTATTTCCCCCCATTGTATTTATGAGATATTACCAAGGTTTCGATATTGGATCGGTGCATTATGTGCGATCACCGCCAGCCCTAATAATTTCGGGATTGAAATAGATGATAATGAATGCGTCATTTTAGCGAATGGACCGTCGCTGAAGGACTCCCTAAGTGACCCAATCGCAAGAAAATTCATTGTTGAGCGGTTCATGATTACGGTTAATGACGCGATATCAACACCTGAATTTTTTGAATTAAAACCATCTCTTCATGCCATGATTGATCCTGGGTATTTCGGAGAGAATGTGACTGCTGTCTATGCAGAGAAACGGCAAATGTTAAAAGACAGGTTGGAAAAAGTTGATTGGCCGTTACAAATCTTTTTACCCAGAGCAGTGGAAGAACATAATGCACTTAGCGGAGCAGCGGCAAATAAACATATATCGTTTAAATACTTCAACACAGGGACCGTTCCTGAAAAGATCAGGATAAAAAAAACTCGGTTTTTGTTATATAAGGGGAATAAAAAAATGCCCAATGCTCAAAATGTGCTTGTGGCGTGTATTTATATTGCAATTAATGCAGGGTTCAAAAAAACATATTTGTTTGGCGCCGATCATTCATGGCATGAAGACATCCAGGTAACCGATGAGAATATTGTTTGCATTCGTCATAAACATTTTTATTCAGGAAATGAATCTTTTGTGCCGATGTGGAAAGATTCTACAACAAGTGGTAGCGATGTGTTTTCGATGGCAGAATTGTTTGACGCATTTTCGAAAACATTCGAAAGTTATGAGGAGCTGGAGGAGTACGCGCAATATATGGATGCTAAAATTTTCAACATGAGCAAGAAATCGTGTATTGATGCTTTTGAGAAAATAAAATTTCAAGCTAGTGGCAGATTACAAGTTTAAATGCCGCGCGGAAAAGAAGCGACCGGCTACTGGGACGAGCCTTTTTTTCTTCAGTACAAAAATCAGTCTGGAGCAGGGGAAAGGTCACGTAAAGAGCGTCCCATCCGTGCAAGCACCACATCCTGCGGATCATTCGGCGTCGCTTAAAAGGCGGATTTTTTACTCGAAGGGCGCATGCAAGATATATATAAGATTTTAACGGATCGGCCTTTATAGAGACAACATTCGGTCGGCTCGAAGGTGCAGAGAACGGAAAAGGCAGGGTAAAACGATGTGTTTAGCTCAATCAGATGTTTTAAACGGGGCTCGAATACTGATTACCGGAGGGACAGGATCTCTAGGTAAAAAGCTGACACGGGTTTTGCTTGATACCACAAAAGACTCGAAAATAGTGGTTTTCAGCCGAGATGAGTTTAAGCAGTTCGAAATGCGTGCAACTTATTCTCCGGAAGAACAGGAACGGTTGCGTTTTTTCATTGGTGATGTGCGCGATGCTGAACGTCTCAAACGCGCTATGGTCGGCGTGGATTATGTTATTCACGCGGCGGCTCTTAAACAGGTGGATACGGCCGAATACAACCCGGGGGAATGCATTAAGACCAATGTGGATGGGGCGGAGAACGTTATTGAAGCTGCGCTTTCCAAGGGCGCCAAGGGCGTGGTGGCGCTGTCCACGGATAAAGCCTGCGCGCCGATCAATCTTTACGGAGCTACAAAGCTGGTTTCAGACAAGCTGTTTGTGGCCGCCAACAACATCAAAGGGGAACATAAAATCCGCTTTAGTGTGGTCCGCTACGGTAATGTTATGGGATCACGAGGATCGGTTATCCCATTTTTTATGAAGCAACGCGAAAAGGGATTTTTGCCGATTACCCATAAGGAGATGACCCGCTTCAACATTTCGCTCGATGAAGGGGCGGAGCTGGTTATCTTTGCTCTCCATAATCAGTTAGGTGGAGAGATTTTTGTTCCTAAAATTCCTTCCTATAAAATTCTCGACGTAGCAGAAGCGGTTGCTCCGGGATGCGAGCTTCGCGATGTTGGAATCCGTCCCGGCGAGAAACTGCACGAAGAAATGATCACGGCGACAGACTCGCTCGATACGATTGATCTAGGTAAATACTACGCCATTCTCCCTTCGATATCTTTTAACTACACGCGTGAAAACTATATGAAACATCACAATGCCGTGCGCGTCCCTGTGGGCTTTGCTTATAATTCAGGTACAAACAGCGACTGGGAGACAATCCCAGCTCTGCGTGAGAAAATAAAAAAATTCGTCGATCAAAATTTCCATATTGAGAGATAAAAACGCTGCGCACGAGAGTCACGGTTGAATTATGAATCAAACAATGCCATATGGAAGGCAGTCGATTGACGAGCAGGATATCCAAGCCGTTGTCGATGTGTTGCGTAGCGACTGGCTGACCTGCGGTCCGGCGGTGACGCAGTTTGAGGACACTGTTCGCAAATACATCGGTGTTAAGCATGCCATTGCCGTTAGTAATGGAACTGCGGCCCTGCATCTCTGTTGTATGGCGCTAGACATTCGGTCTGGAGACGTTGGTGTTACTTCGCCGTTAACATTTCTGGCCTCAGCTAACTGCATCGCCTACTGCGGTGGACGGCCGGATTTTGTCGACATCGATCCTGACAGCTATTGCCTGAGCCCGGAGCGGCTTGAAGAATATATCAGCAAAAACGGTGCTCCCAAAGTAGTGATCCCGGTGGACTTCGCCGGAGTTCCCGCCGATCTGCCCCGGATATACGGAATGGCGAAGCGGTATGGATTTGCGGTGATCGAGGATGCTGCTCATTCGATCGGAAGCACCTATGTTCATGCGGGGAAAACAATCCGGTGCGGGGCTTGTGTTCATTCCGATCTGGCGATTTTTTCTTTTCATCCTGTCAAGACCGTCACGGCGGGCGAGGGCGGTATGGTGCTGACCAACGACGATGCATACGCCGCAAAAATCCGGATGCTGGCCAGCCATGGCATGGAGCGGGAGTCTGCGCTTTTCGAGCCGTGGCCTGTCCGGAACAGCGACGGTACCCTACAGGACGGAACCCGTCCGGCTGATCCGGATTTTATAAAAGTCCCCTGGCTCTATCAGCAGCAGGAGTTGGGTTACAACTACCGGATCACCGACATTCAGTGCGCACTGGGCACCTCGCAGTTCAGTCGGTTGGATAAAATCATTCAGCGCCGGCGGGTTCTTTTCGACCAGTATCAGCGGGCGTTCGGATCGAATCCCCGGTTGATTTGTCCTTCATGCCCGGAAGGAAGTGACCCGGCCTATCATCTGTACGTCCTCCGCTTTAAAGACGGCGCGGAGTCTCGGAGATTGGAAGCTTGCACAACGCTTCGCGAAAACAGCATTTTCGCTCAGGTTCACTATCTTCCGGTTTATCTGCAGCCGTGGTATCAACGGAAGTACGGCTATCCGCGCGGAAAGTGCCCCGTAGCAGAAGAGGTCTATGCAAACTGTCTAAGTATTCCTCTTTATCCATCTATGCTGACCGCTGACATTGAAAAAGTAATTACGATCATCAATGGGTTTACTGAATTATGAACGCATGTATTATTCCTGCACGGGGCGGCAGTAAGCGTATCCCAAAGAAAAATATTCGGGACTTTTGCGGTAAACCGATGATCGTCCGTTCGATCGAGGCGGCCAAAGTGTCCGGTGTCTTTGAGCATATTATTGTTACCACCGACTCAGAGGAGATCGCTGCCGTTGCGCGGGAATGGGGTGCGGAAGTTCCCTTTATGAGGCCGCCGGAGCTTTCAGATGACCACGCTTCGACCGATGCCGTTATCATTCACGCGCTTAACTGGGTTAAAAAGAACGGCATTGAACTCGAATATGCCTGTTGCCTCTACGCCACGGCACCATTTGTGCAGCCGGAATATCTGCGCCAAGGCCTTGAGTTGCTTAAATCTACCGGTGCTACCAGTGCGTTTTCCGTTACCAGTTTCCCTTTTCCTATTTTTCGCGGGCTTAAAATCAATGCGCAGGGGGCTTTGGAGCTGTTTTGGCCGGAACATCGGATGACCCGCTCGCAGGATCTGCCAGAGGCGTATCATGATGCTGGGCAGTTTTATTGGCTCAATGTTGAAAAGTACACGAAGGCTCCAGCGCTTTATGCTCCCGATGCCATGCCCGTCATCCTGCCGCGCCATCTTGTGCAGGACATTGACACCCCTGAGGATTGGGAAAGCGCTGAATTTCAATACCGATATATTCAACAACAACAGGTCAGTATTAGGGAGCATCTATAATGAAAAAGAATAACATTAAATATTGTCGGCACTGTGTAATGCCGGATACCAAGCCGGATCTTCATATCGATGAGGGTGGTATTTGTAATGCCTGCCGGTCTTATGAACGGCGCAAGGAAATAGATTGGGATCAGCGACGCGAGGAACTTGAAGAGGTTCTTGGTCGATACAAATCAAAAGACGGGTCGAATTATGATTGCATCATTCCTGTAAGTGGCGGGAAGGACAGCACATTCCAAGTCATTAAAATGCTTGAATTCGGAATGAATCCGCTTTGTGTCACTGCGACGACCGATAAGTTGTCTGATATCGGGCGAAGGAATATTGAGAACATTAAAAGACTCGGTGTCGACTATATAGAGGTGACGACCAATCCTGTTGTTCGTCGCCGCATCAATAAACTCACACTTACTGAGATTGGTGACATATCCTGGTCGGAGCATGTAACAATTTTCACTATTCCGGTACGTGTCGCTGTTGCAATGAATATCCCACTGCTTGTTTGGGGTGAAAATTCTCAGAATGAATACGGCGGGCCCGCAGCCGCAGCTGAAAACAATGTTCTTAATCGCCGATGGCTTGAAGAATTTGGAGGAATGCTTGGGTTTCGTGTCAACGATCTGATCGGACAGATTGGTATTACAAGGAAAGACATTATACAATACACATACCCTTGCGATGAAGATTTGAAGAGCGTTGGTGTTACCGGACTCTTTCTTGGACATTACATGCCGTGGGATGGTCATAACAATGCAATGGTTGCACAGGCATATGGATTCGAAACTTATCCTACAATCGTTGAGGGTTCTGTGGTCTCCTATGAAAATCTAGACAATCTGCAAATGCGTATTCATGATTACTTCAAATTCCTTAAGTACGGGTATGATCGTGTCACAGACTGGGTCTGCCTGCATATACGGCGAAACCGACTAACCCGTGAAGAGGGGCGCTTCCTAGTTAAGAAATATGGAGGAAGATTCCCTATAAGTTACCTCGGTTGCAGTCTGGATGAAATCCTAAACGAAATCGATATGACTACAGATGCGTTCACCGCAGTATGTGACCGGTTTACAAATAAGAAATTGTTCGTGTGTGATTCGGGCGGCAACCTCGTAAAGGATCGCTTTGGCAATCTGACGCTTATCAATGGTGACAACACCTGATAGGGGCAAACATGCCTATTGTTGCTGTGATTGATTATGGAATGGGAAACATCGATTCGATGCGCCGTGCGCTTGAGGAATGCGGTGCTCGGGTTGTGATTGCGCGGGGTCCCGATGACTTGCTGGCGGTTACGCATATGGTTTTGCCGGGAGTTGGTTCTTTTTCTGCTGCTATTCGCCATCTTGTAGATGTCGGTTTCCCTTCTATAATTAAGACACTTGCCGAAGAAAAGAAAATACCTTTGCTGGGCGTTTGCCTTGGAATGCAATTGCTGGCATCGCGCGGCGAGGAGGGAGGAGTTTCCGAGGGGTTGGGCCTTATTCAGGGAAGGGTTACTCTTTTAAAAGAGACGGCGGTGTCGGAACGTATCCCGCATGTGGGATGGAATGAAGTGCATCCTGTATCGGCTTCATCCAGATTGCTCAGCGGCATGCTTGCTGGCGCAGATTTCTACTTCGTGCACAGCTATCATTTTGTTACGGATCATGCTTCTGATGTTGCTGCCTCGACACCGTATTGCGGAGGGTTTTCTTCGGTCGTAGAAAAGGGGTGTGTCTTCGGAACACAGTTCCATCCAGAAAAGAGTCAACGAACAGGGATGAAGCTGCTCCGTAATTTTTTGAACGTTTGAGAGAACTATGCTTAAAATCAGAATCATGCCTACTCTCCTGTACCGGGATTCAACCCTTGTAAAGGGCGTTGCCTTTGATAGTTGGAGACGCGTTGGTAGCCTCATGCAGGCTGTCAAAGTGTACAATCTTCGACAGGTTGATGAACTTGTTTTTCTGGATATATCGGCAACAAACCAGGGGCGCCGACCAGATTTTAATCTGGTTGATGATTTTGCGGATGAGTGCTTCATGCCTCTGACTGTCGGAGGAGGAGTCCGGACGGTCGATGATGTCAGAGAGCTGTTGCGCGTGGGGGCCGATAAGGTGGCTGTAAATACGGTTGCCGTGGAGCGTCCAGAGGTTATCCGAGAGATGGCGGCTTGCTTTGGTTCGCAATGTGTCGTCGTTTCCATTGATGTGAAAAAAGCAGGGAATGGGCATGAAACGGTATGGACTCACTCAGGAACATGCGACACCGGTCTCGACCCAGTAGCGTTTGCCCTTTCTGTCGAGCGCATGGGAGCAGGAGAAATACTACTCACCGACATTGAACTAGACGGTACGATGACCGGGTATAATCGGGAACTAATCCGTAAGGTTGCTAGTGCGGTCAAGATTCCGGTTATTGCATCCGGCGGTGCCGGGTCTTATCAGGATATGGAGAACGTACTTTCTGCGGGTCATGCATCTGCTGTCGCCGCCGCGAGTATTTTTCATTTTACTGAGCAGACGCCAATTGAGGCAAAAATGTTTTTGCGCGAGGCCGGTTTTCCAATGAGGATCTGCCGCGAATAATTTTTTGCGCAGGAAATTATCAACAAGGTTTAAATCAATCCATTGCAAATAGAAGACAACATTAAATCCTCCGCTGTTCTAATTATCCGAGTCGATGCCAGCGCTCGGATAGGAGCAGGTCATGTCATGCGTTGTATTGCGCTGGGGCAGGCGTGGCAGGATGCCATCCAGGAGACGGAAGACGGAGGACAGAAGACCGATCTAACCTCTGAGCTTCGACCGCCGACTTCTGTTATTTTTATCTGTGCGCAGATTCCTGAGCCACTCGCAGATCGCATCAAATCAGAAGGGTTTGAATTGATTCGTATTGATGCCGACCTTGGCTCTCCCGATGATCTTCAACAAACACTGAATGCTATAGCGAGCTTATCTGTTACCAGTCAATCTGAGATCATCAATCATCAATCATCAATTACCAGCCCTTGGCTCGTTCTCGACGGTTATCATTTCCATCTCGACTACCAGCGCGGGATTCGTGTAGCAGGGATCAAACTGTTGCTGATCGATGATTACAACCATCTGCCGGAATACGAGTGCGATATTCTTCTGAATCAGAATATTAACGCGACTGATCTGAATTACCGAATCAACCCGGAGGCCAGACGACTGCTTGGCGCCGAGGATGCACTGCTTCGCCGTGAGTTTCGAAATGTAGACGCGATGCCCCCATCGCGTTCTCCAAAGGTTGGACCCGAGCGTAGCGAGAGAGGCTCCATTATCGCGGGGCAGAGACCGGAGGGGTCGGCAAAAAACATCCTTGTGACACTGGGCGGAGCTGATCCGGACAATGTGACGCTAAAGGTCATTCAAGCCCTGAATCATCTGAATATGCCCGACCTTCATGTGAAAATAATTGTTGGTCCAGCCAATCCCCATCTGGAGGTGTTGCGTCAGGCTCTTTCCTCATCAACTATCAACTGTGAACTCATCAACTCCGTCTGGGACATGCCCGGACTGATGCAGTGGGCCGATCTCGCGATTTCCGCTGCCGGTAGTACCTGCTGGGAACTCTGCTGTCTCGGTGTCCCTTTCATAACGCTGGTGCTGGCGGAAAACCAGCGAGGGCTTGCGACAGAACTTGATCGACGGGCGATCGCCTCCTGTTTAGGAGAAAATCCTTCTGTGGATGCAATAGCCGGGACGATTACAAATCTGCTGACCGGCAGAGAGGAGCGCACGCGTCGCAGTAAAGTGGAACAAGAGCTTGTTGATTGTTTTGGTACAGACCGGGTTTTGTGCAGCCCGGCCAAAGACGTGGGGCTGGATATTTTTAGTGGAAGGCTTTCTCTGCGGTCGGCGGCAGAGTGCGATATGGCGCTGTTCTGGAAATGGGCAAATGATCCATCAGTACGAGCGAACTGTTACAATCCGGAGCCGATCCCGCTGGAGAGCCATCAGAAGTGGTTCTTTAGTAAGCTGGTTTCCGATGATACGCTGATGCTGGTTTTAGAACTGGATGGAATCCCTGCCGGACAGGTTCGATATGACCGTTACGGCGACACGGCAGACATTGGATTTTCCATCGACCCCCGTTTTCGCGGGCTCGGACTGGGACAGAAAATTGTTGAGCAGAGTCTGAATCCCGCTTTTACGCGGCTGAAGATCGCTCGAGTTCGGGCGGAGGTTTTTGCTGCGAACTCCGCATCTCAGGCCGTCTTTATTAAAACCGGCTTTGAATCGGAGGAACTGTGTGAGATAAAGGGTGTTCCAAGTTTTGTTTTCATTAAAAAACGGCCATGAAAAAAGACCGGACATCAATCTACATTGTAGCAGAACTTTCTGCTAATCACGGCGGATCGCTTGAGCATGCGGCAAAAACCATCCGTGCAGCGGCTAAAGCCGGCGCAGATGCCGTGAAGCTTCAGACGTATACCGCCGACACGCTCACTATTGATTGTGATAACGAATATTTCCGGATCGGTGGCGGAACCGCTTGGGACGGGAAAACGCTCTATGAGCTCTACAAAGAGGCATACACGCCGTGGGAGTGGCATGCCGATCTGAAGAAAATCGCTGAAGAATGCGGTCTCGACTTTTTTTCAACGCCGTTTGATGAAACGGCCGTCGATTTTCTCGAAAAGTTGGGTGTGCCCTGCCATAAAGTCGCGTCATTTGAGCTGATCGATATTCCGCTACTACGAAAGATCGGCGCGACAAAGAAACCGGTCATCATGTCCACCGGCATGGCCTCCGAAGAAGGAATCCATGAAGCAGTGGACACTTTGCGTAAAGCGGGCTGTGCCGACCTGACACTTCTGAAGTGCACCAGCTCCTATCCAGCGGAACCTAAAGACGCGAATTTGTTAACCATTCCTGATATGGTGAAGAAATTCGGCTGCCCAGTTGGCATTTCCGACCATACGATGGGTATTGCAGTGCCTGTAGCGGCAGTCGGCCTTGGCATTTGCATGATCGAAAAACATCTCATACTTTCCCGTGCTGACGGCGGGCCGGACGGCAGTTTTTCGTTAGAACCGGCGGAATTCAGGGAGATGGTTGATGCTGTGCGTATCGCGGAACAGGCGCTTGGTGGTATCTGTTATGGCGGAACCCCTGCCGAAGAGAAGAGTAAGGTCTTTCGCCGGTCGCTGTTTGTAGTCAAAGACATCAAAGCAGGAGAGTTATTTACGAAGGAGAATGTCCGTTCCATCCGCCCCGGTTACGGCTTGATGCCGCGCGAACTCAACAACGTGCTGGGCAAAGCCGCCGTCTGTGACATTGCATTCGGCGCTCCGCTTAAAACAGAGATGATTCGGAACTGAAAGATGCGCGTTTTTAATACAGTTATTATAGGCCTTGGTAATATCGGAATGGGGTTCGATTATAAGACATCAGCCGACGGAACGGTGCTTTCTCATGCAACCTCCTTTGCGATCCATCCGGGGTTCCGCCTTTGTGCCGGTGTTGATCCGGACGGGGAAAAGCGTCGGCTTTTTGTCGAAAAATTTAACGCTCCGGCTTTTGCAGCGCTAGAGGAAGTTCCTCGTAGCATTCCAATGGATGTGGTAGCCGTTGCCAGTCCGACACGGTTTCACTGTGAGGATGTATTAGCGGCCTTGCAGCACGACCCGACCGGGATTCTCTGTGAAAAACCGCTGGCTCTGAGTACTGCCGATGCTGAGAAAATGATCGTACAGTGCAAAGTCGCAAATTGCCTGCTGGGTGTGAATTATATCCGCCGGTTCGAGCCAGGTACGCTGGAGCTCAAGGAGCGCATTCAGAATGGCGCGTTCGGAGCCTGCTGTAAGGGAACCGTTTGGTACACCAAAGGACTTTACAATAATGCATCTCATTTTATTGATCTGCTGATGTTTATATTCGGCGCGCCTGTCGCTCAGCGTGTGATTCGCAATAATCGTTTCTGGCAGGAAACGGATCCAGAGCCGGATTTTGTACTCACTTTTCCCGGCGAAGCGGATGTCCATTTTATCGCCTTGCCGTCCGAAAACTTTTCGCTGACAGAGATGCATTTGGCTTTCAGCGGAGGGTTGGTGCGGTATCAGCGCGGTGGAGCGGATCTTATGGTTTATTCCACGGTTCCAGATCCGGTCTTCACCGGCTACACCACGCTTGATCCAGACGGACAAAAAATAAAAACAGATTTTAAACGCTATCAGAAGTACGCGGTCGAGGCTTTCTATCAGGCTTTAACAACCGGTCGGCCAATGGCTTCTACGGCGGTCACAGCGCTTGAAACGTTGCGTGTGACAGACTCAATTCACAAAGAGGTCCGTTCATTATGAGAAATAAACTCG
>Ga0247840_10004370_pt1 | contig 22458 bp, 12 predicted proteins | sample LaCruzMarch2015__FD_192404 | JGI IMG/M metagenome (GOLD analysis project Ga0247840, IMG submission 192404) | Freshwater microbial communities from meromictic Lake La Cruz, Castile-La Mancha, Spain - LaCruzMarch2015_17m | ecosystem: Environmental > Aquatic > Freshwater > Lake | place: Spain... | reverse complement strand
ATTGAATCCAGGTGGGCCCCTTCATGCGCAACCCTTCCGCCGCCGGCATCAATCACCGATCGATAGCCGTGTCCCATTATGGTTGGGCCATGGATCAGCACATCTCCGCCGAGACTGGCGATATTCAGTGTGTTTTGCATTGCACGAAGACTGCTGGCCTCGCTTTCAAAACCGTAGCCGCCGGTCAGGCGCACGCCGGTAGAGTTTGTGCCGGGACCGGCATCACCGTGTATCAAATGAATGAGCGGGCGGGTGAGTCCCGCTCCGGACACCATGGTGTCAAAATATCCCGTGCTATACCCGGATATTTCAACGGCATGCACGACCAAAGAGCGGGGAAGTTGATTGGTACTGGCCGGCTGTTTTACCATGATCGCCGTATCGTTGGGTTTGCCGGCAGAAACAGTCATGTTATGGATTGTAACCGCGACCTGATTCGAACACGTGATGTTAAACAGCCCACCATTTGTGCCCGTTAATTCTATTTTTGTCGCCGCGTAACCGTCTCCGAAAATCATCAGTTTCTGCCAGTCGTTCGTCGCCGCCGGCTGTTGCAGAGTAATGTCTTTGGCCAGTCTGTACGTTCCCGCCGGGAAATAGAGCGCGCCTTTTTTCTGCGTATTCAGTTTTGTGAGCAGGCTTTCCACCGCATTGGTGATGGCTGCCGTATCATCAGTCACGCCGTTCCCAACGGCACCGAAATTTTTCACATTCACAATGTCACCGGCCTCCCCGGTTATCTCGGCCCATTTGAATGACGGGTAATCGGTCTCACTGGCGAGACAGGCGACAAACGGACGCATCGCGGCATCGTGGCGTATCAAAGTGTTGACACCCAGATTGACTATATTGGTGGTGATGTTGCTGTTGCCGACAATGACGGTGTCGTAAACGTTGGAGCCGACCAGAACGCCCGTATTAAAGGATCCGAAATAATTGTGGCCGATGATTACGCCGGTCGCAATGCTGCTGTCCCAGCCGGGCCTCGATCCGCGCAGAACCGCAACGCCGGTCTGGTTGCTGCCGCCCGAGAAATGATTGTCCGAAATATTCATCTGGCGGGTGTCGAGAAGGCAGAGGTTGGTGCCGGGCTCTGACCCTGTTATCTCAAACGTGTTGTTCCCGACAAAAAAGTGATATTTCAAATCGATGATAACGCCCATTTGAAACGCGCTGATCCGGCTGTTTACGATCTTGCCGCCTGCCGCTGACGGGCCAACCGGAACGGTATAATCCACCTTCATGTCTACACCGATAAAAACATTGCTGATCACGGAACGGTTGATGATGTTTTCCTCGGATGATTGCGGCGCGTGAACACCAAACTTTGCTCCTGTTAAGGTGCAATCCCGGATCTCATACGCGTAGCTGGCTTCGAAATACAAACAGGCTTCAGTTCCGTTTATATTGCCCTCTATCACAACATCGTCCATGCGCGGCGTCCGCAAATGGATTCCTTTAAAACCATAGGTGAAATAGTTGGCAGAGGAAGAGGCTCCGTCGATCCGCACATTGCGCAAAATCGGCACCACCCGCACTCCGTAGTCAGACGTGCCGTCGGCAGCATCAGGCATCTGCTTGGTAATGATTTCCACCGCCGCACCGGCATCCGGCCTGCCGGCCTGCAGTTGGATATCTTCCAGTTGAAGTGTGGTTTTCCGCATACCCCGGTCTGCGGGAAGATTGAAGAAAAACACCCCGTTGGTACTCGTGGTCCGTATAACGGTTCCAGTCAGTCCGACATCCTGGCCGCGAATAGCGATTCCCTGATCAAAGTCCGGATGCGTGTTGGTGACTGCAAATGACAACTGATTCGTGATGAGGTAAATGCCCTGCGGAATAAACAGCGCAACCCCGGCATTTTTATCACCTGACGTTGGAAAATTTGTCGCCAGACAATCGAGGGCACTTTGCAAGGCAGTGGTATCATCCGTTATGCCGTCACCCTTCGCGCCAAAGTCTTTCGCATTGATCGACCGGACTTCTGCCGCCGGAGTTTGCAGCGGACTGGAAATAACAGCACCAATAGACATCAACGCAAGCAGAGCGACGGTTGTCACGCGGCGGCATGGCAATAGTCGCAGAGCTTGTCTCTGTGCGTCATTTTTCATTCATTTTCGCTGTTTTCAGTGGTCAGTTTTTCTACGTCGCAACCATTGTAAATGGTTACTTTTCTATTCTACCACATTGGCGATACGGTCAAGATAGTAATGGTCCTTGGTGACTGGTGGAAAATCATCGGTTCGGAACGGCGAAGCGGGCAGACCTTCGGCGTTGAAAAGTGTCGGAACAAACCACTTCCTCCAACCGTACCGGACGTTTTGCGGATCTTTTATATCTTCTGCCGAAACAATGATCTTCCCTGCGGCCAGCTCGGCTTTGGCCGGAACATAATTCCCTTCTTTGCCACAGATTTCAAAAGCACTGTTTGCTTCGGGCTTTAATACCAATCCCGAGCCGGTATCCTTGAACGACAACTCAACAGCTCCTTTACTGACTGTCATTTTTTCAAAACGCGGGCCCCGGCCGATTAGATTTTTTTCGCCGTAAACCAGGTTGCGAGCGAGCAGCGAAAGGCGATATCCGGCCTTGTCCTTGGAATTCGGATGGATATTTTTTTCATCCCCGCCGTCAGCCATCACGATCATGCCGGTATGCTTAACATGATCTTCGGTCCAGCTCTGCGATTCACGCAGCTCCGGCCAGTCCGGTTTTTCGGGATGCCACCCGCCGAAGGTGGCGAGCTGAACAAACAGAAACGGCAGATCGGGATTCCGGAATTCCTCGCGCCATTGCTGAATGAGCGCAGGAAAAACGGTGCGGTAATGGAAACCGGCCGGAGCATCGGCATCGGTTTCGCCCTGATACCAGATGACACCTTTTACCGTGTAAGGAATCGTCTGCGTCAGCATCGTTTCATACCAGCCGCACGGATGCCGCCCGTGCTGCGGTCCCATTTTTTCAACGGGCGACTCACCCTTACGGGTTTTCTTCCACTCCTTTGAGGCTCGTTCGAACTCCTTCAGATGTTTTACATAGGCCGCGTCGTCTGCAAAATCAGCTTTGTAGCCAGCTTCATAGGCATCAAGAATTTTTTTAAGTTCCGGACTGCTTTCAAATGTTTTCCGGCTCATCCACGCTTCAGCCGGAGACCCTCCAACTGAACAGCTGACCATTCCGACCGGCACATTCAGCGCTATACGCAGGTTCTTGGCAAAATAATAGGCACAGGCTGAAAATCCAGCCGTGTTTTGCGGTGCAGCAGATTCCCATTGCGGGCGGGCGGTATTTTCCCCGCTCATATTAAACCGCGGAATCGTCACCATCCGCAGCAGCGGGTCGTTTGCGCTTTCGATCTCCGCCTGAGTAGCGGGTTTAAAAAAGGACATGGTCGTCGCCATATTAGACTGCCCGCCCGCCAGCCACACTTCACCGACGACAACATCTTTCAGTTCTACCGGTTGAGCTGACTCCGAACCTTGGAAAATCAACGGACGGCCTTCAGCGCAGACCGGCATTTTTTCAAGCGTCACCATCCATTTACCGTCTTTATCCGCCACGGTAGCCTGAGTCTGCCCGGCAAACTTTACAGTTACCTTCTCGCCCGCCGACGCAGTTCCCCATATCCGCACCGGCTCCCCCCGCTGCAAAACAGCGGCATCAGTAAAAACTCCGGCCGGTTTGACCTCGGAAAGAGCGGTGAAAGAATGAAGTAAAATTGTCGCTAGAAGTATAAAACGAAACATGGCAAATCCCTTTCCTTCTATTGGATTATTTTACCGCAGTTGCAGGCAATAAAACACGCAAAAGATAGGTCGGCGTGCAACTCCAGGCGTGGCAATAGCTGTTCATAACATGGCTGTTATACGGCGAGGCATAGTCATCATCGGGAATATAAACTTCCCAGAACGTGTCGGCTCCTTTGCGGATCATTCCGCCCCAGTATTCGGACATCAGTTTGACCGCTTCGTCCCTCAGGCCGGCTTTCAGCAATGCTTCGATCATGTAATGATACGTATACGGCGTAACCGGCTTGGCCGCTGTAGAATCCTTCATCACATGGAGCAGTGCTCTGCGACTCTGTCCCGGCGAAGCAACTCCCGCCAAAACCATCCATGCCTGCGAAGCCCACGACACCTGACGGTCGGGTCCGCTGATAAACAGGCCGAGCTTTTCATCCCACAGATTTTTTTGAGCCGCGCTTTCCATACGGGCGATGGTCGCGGGAATAAAGGCGACATCATCTTCCTTCCTAAGTTTTTCTGCCAGCTGAAGCGTGGCCTTCAGGCCGAGCAGGACGATGGCATGTTCCGGCGCCTGCTTGTCGAGTGTGCTGTGCCAGTCAATAAACAGCCACCAATCTTTGGGCGGCATGAACAGGCCTTCTTCGTTAACGGGTTCGAGCGTGAACTCGAGCTGTTTCAAAACCAGAGGCCAGAGATCTTCCGCTGTCTCATGGTCGCCGCTGGCTTCGAGATACTCGAGCACTGTCGGCGCGAACAGCGCGGTGTAGTCGAGAATGCTGTTACCGCCGCGTACCGGCTGCGGGCGCTCAAACGAACAGGTACTCACCAAACCTTTATCCGTAGCCGTTCCGGAGAGAACGTAGAGCGAGCGTTTGACGAGGTCATAGTTGCGGTAGGTGGCATAGTTCACCAGCGCCTGAAGACGCAGGTCGCCCAGCCAGAGGCGCCGGTCGCGCTTAGGACCGTCTTCAAACACCGTCTGCATACAGTCACGTAACGTCCGTAGCGAAACGGTATCTAACTCTTTTTCCTCCGCGTTGCGCGGAGTGAACGGCATGAGTTTATTTTCGTCAGCACAGGTAACCGCTTCGGTCTGAAAACCGGAGAATCCGAACTGTCCGTGCCGGCTGGAGGCAACCACTGTCACTTTTACATAACGGAAGGCATAACGTCGCGGCAGCCGGACCGTCTGCGGGACATCATCAATACTGACGGTTTCATCCTGCAGCCAGGAGCGGGACAGCAAGCCGGAGTATGGGTCGACCTCCTCAGCCACTTCTGAGAGCGTCTCGCCGAAAACAAACGACAGACGTACCGGTGCATCAACCGGAATATCAAACCGACGCAATGAAAAGGAAAAATATCCGGTCAGATGCTCGCCGAAATCCAAAACAAAGCGGTCGCCAGGCAACAACGGACGGTTGCAGACTGAATCCACCGCAACGGGCCGGATGGCCTTCCATCCCTGAAATGCCGACGCGTCTTTTTGTACTTCGATGACGGCGGCAGGATCCTTTACCGTACTGAATAACTCCGGCATGGCCGCCGCGGCCTTCTCCAGCCAGGAACTTCTCCGGGCCTCAATGAGATCCAGTTGCTGAGCAAAAATTTGAATTGTATCGATAGGAGCCGCAGAGGAACTCAGAGCAGGCATAACAACCGCAGTTGCGGGCCGGATGGGTTTGCGGTGACACGTTGTGGAACTCATAAAATATCCTGCTGATATGACTTACCCAATCCGAATAAAAAAGCCCGGACGAATCCGGGCTTTTTAGAGAACTTACTGCACCTATTAAACCGTCCGCACGCGGCGGATCAGTATCGTCACCAGTGCGCCCAACCCCAGCATTCCAATCGTTGCCGGCTCGGGAATTACGGTGACAAAACCGTTGCTCAGGAAGTTGGATGTATCCAGTGACTTCCCTCCGCCTAGATTAGTGCCCTCAAAGACCAGATTACCCAGTGTTCCATCGCGACGAGTCCAGCTGTTGAGAACCTGGAAACTATCGCCCACATTCACGGTATAACCGGCGGTATCGAACACGATGGTAGCACCGTCATTAAACGTGATGATGTCGTTGCCGTCGTTCTTCAGAATGTCATAAACTGATGCACTGCCGATTTCGAACGTCGAGGTGGAAGCCGAACCAAGCGTCAGCGCGGCATCAAACGTCAATGTTCCGGGGCTGTTGCCGGGTTTCAGGTTTCCGTTAACAGTCGTTGCGCCGCCGATGATTCCGCTTCCCATCAAGGTCGCGGTGGCATCAACCGTCAACGCGCCGGTAGCCGCCGAGTTATCGCCGTCGATCACCAGTGTACCCTGATTAACTTTCGTTTCACCTGTATAGGTGTTTGTTCCCGCAAGAATGAGTTTACCTGCACCGGTCTTGATGACGCCGATCCCAGAAGCCCCGCTAATGACACCCGACAGCTTCATATCAGCAGTTGTTTTGAAGGTAGGATAGCTCGCGCTGGATCCGCTTGTCCCGAGAGTAATATTTTGCGTGAGGCCCGATCCACCCGACAGGTCAACGAGAGATTCAAGGACTCCTCGAGCAGTAGCATTATCGCTAAAAGTAATACTTGTGCCGGTACCGAGGGCGTTAATGTTGTTTAGCTGCAACTTATTGTTACCACCGGTGTAAGTCCAACTACCACTCCAGCCCGAATTGTCGCCAGACAACTTCGTCGTGCCGGCAGCAAAACCATTCACCCTCAGATTACCACTGCCGCTTAATTTTCCGGCAAATTCAACGACCGAACCGCCCGAATTGCCAGCGACATTCCTGCCCGTTGCGAGTGTGACATTATTTGTAACGACAACGTCAGTGCCGTTCAATGCCCACGAGCTCCCGTCAAAAGTCACGGATCCGGTACCAAAAGCCTGATTGTTTCCGATTCTCACTGTACCGCCGTTCAAAAGAACTGGTCCACTGAAGGTGTTGCTCCCAAGAAGTCGCCATTCTCCACCGGAGATAGTCAAAGCGGTGGTGTTCCCCGGGCTGTTATCCTGAATTACACCGTCAATTATGTTTATGGCTTTTAAATCTGGTGCCGTCAGTGTGAGTGTTTTGCTACCCGCTCCGGTCGCTGTAATATGGCCGGAAATAGTCAGATTAGTACCGGTATTATTGATCGTTGCGCCACCGGTTGTACCGGCAAGGTTGATCGTCTTTGTTACGGTTTCGATCGTTGCTCCGGTGCGATTTAATGTGCCTGCTGTTGCGCCGGAGCCGATATTGATCGTAGTCGCAGTTCCAAGGTTGTCGTTGATGGAGGCCACGCTGAGCGTACCTTCATTGATCGATACACCACCCGCAAAGGTGTTTGCACCGGAAAGAGTCAGTGTGCCTGCGTCGGTCTTGGTCAGCGAACCGGCGTTCGTAATGGTACCGGAAAGAGACAGCGTCTTGGTGCTCGCCACGCCGATGGTGCTAGCGGAACTCAAGTTAATGCTGTTGGTCAGTGTATTGCCGGTGCTGTTGGACAGTGTTCCGCCAGCCATGGTCAGCAGGCCTGAACCCAAAGCACTGTCATTGTTCGCCACCAGCGTACCGTTATTGAGCACCGTTCCGCCTCCATATGTATTTGTACCGGAAAGCGTCAGGATGCCTGTGGTGGACTTAGTCAGCACACTGCTACCGCCAGCCAGTATGGCTGCGACCGTTCCACTCTGCCCGGCATAGGATGAGCCGGTCAGCGTTCCGTTGGAGACCGTTCCGCCGGAAATCGTCGTGGCGCCCACCTGCTGGCTGGTATTACCCAAATCCAATGTACCACCTGACGCGGTCAGCGCGCCCGTGATGGCGCCGAGATTGCCGCTATTGGTAACGACAAGAGTTCCGGCAGAAACCGTTGTTCCACCGCTGTAGGTGTTCGTGCCGGAGAGGGTCGTCGTGCCACTGTTGTTATTGATTATGCCGCCCGTGCCGATAATCTGGGACGCCATCGAAAAGTTGCCCACGCCGGCCAGTGTGAGCTGGTTTGTGCTCAAGTCGAGGGTAGGGTAGGGACTACCCGATCCTCCTGTTCGAAGTCGAATTGCCCTGGCGGCGTTAGAATTATTATTCGACCACGTTTGCGAAGTGCCCAACTTAACAGTAGTCCCTCTGTTGCCGTCATTTCCGATGTCCAAGTAGTTAATCGCATCTGCATTTTGAACAAGGCCACCAGCCCCGATCGTCAAAGTATATAAGGTGGGGCCAGCAGAACCAATGGTCCCGCCGGTGCTGTTCCCACCGCTAGAAACGAAGCCTTCGATGGTTAAGTCGGAGTTTAAAGAAAGGACTTGGCCACCAGTGGTCACCTTGTTCGTAACCATACCTGTACCCAAAGCGGTGGCCGACCACACCGCAATATTGCCTGCACTGATCGTAGTCCCACCGCTGTAGGTGTTCGTGCCGTAGAGGTTGAGAGTGTTGTTTATACCATTCTTGATGAGTCCACCCGTGCCGGTAATAGGGGCTTCGAACTGCCAGTTACCTGTGCCAGTACCGTCCAGCGTGAGCGTATTTGCGCCCAGACTGAGACTGACCGGGTTGGCCGTTGTCCAAAGTCTCTGCCGAAAAAGACTGCTTGAATTATTATACCAGGTTTGCGATCCCGCCAAAGCAAGGCTGCCAGCACGGGAGCTGGCGTTACCGAGCGTCACCGCGCCCGCGCCAGCATTCATCGTGAGGCCTCCGCTGCCGATCGTGAGAATTCGCTCGGTTAAATTATTACCCTGCAATATAGTGGTTCCGGTGTTATTAAAGGTGACACCCGCGACAGAGTAAGAGCTGCCAAGCGTTACAGTTTCGGCGCCGTTAGTTCCGGATTGATTAAAGACCACAGAGTCAGTTGACGTCGGAAGAACGCCCGTCGTTCCACCCGATGTGGCATTATCCGACCAGGTTCCGGTAGCCCAAGTTGCGGTCCCTGTGTTCCAATAATAGGTCGTCGCCTGCGCCGCAAAGCTCAAGCCAGCAACAAGCATGATGATGCTTAGTACTTTCTTTTTCATTTTTTGATCTCCTTTTTTATTTCTCACTTCTTCACTTCTCACGCGCAACCGCATGAGATCTTTAAAGGCAGTACATTTATATCATCGGAACCGAAATCCACTAAGGAAGTTTTGTTCAAAGAACACGCCATTTTGTATATTTTAGTATACATGAACAGTTGGAGTATCCCCTTTGATCCAACCACCGTCAGACTGCCGGCGCCCGTGTAAGATCCCAGTCCACCGGCCGCGGCCAAATCCGCGGCATTGTAGGTGCTGAAAGCGCCACCGGAGCGTCTCCCGTGTTTTATTTCAAATTCAGAATGCTTTGCGCGAAGCGTTTGCCCAGTTCAACCTGTCCGGCGGTATCGTAATGTATTTTGTCGGCTACTTTGGTCAGGTCGTCACAATTGACATAAGCATACGGTGCGGCGGTACAGGTTTCCTGCGCGGCACGCACTAGATTGGTATAAGCATATCTGGCCGGACGAGGATTTACCCTTCCAGCCACAAAAGGCATGACCGGACTGTCGAAATCTGTCCGGGCGGCCTGAATCAGGTTCGTCAGATTCTGCGAATAGGCCGCTGCATTCGATTCGCTTGTGCAATCCGCTTCGCCTTGCATCCAGATCATCCCTTTCACATGGATTTCCCGTGTCTGCCGGGCCGCCGCCACTTTATTAGTCAGCTCGGCGTACATATTTGTGGTTGTGAGTACAGGGTTCCAGTGCGTCGCCAGACTTTTTCCGCCAGCGGCATGCAGCACGATGCCGATTGGTTTGTTTAGGGTTTTCTGCAGATCATACGCAAAAGAAAATTCCGGCCCTACCCCGGTTTTTGTGGGTTCCATGACGGCCCAGCCGGTTCCATTAAAAACAAACACATTGGTTTGCGGGGCCTGAAGTTCAGGCGGCAGTCCGGCTTTCTCTCCGCCACCGCTCATATTGCTTTGGCCTGCGCAGATATAAACATCCAGCGGTTCACCTTTGTGTTGCGGAGCAAGCAACATGCTGGGTTGTGACACCGGTTCAGGAATGACACTCACGGAATCTATAATGATTGTTTGCGCGGCGGTCTCATTGATCGACAGCTGATTAAGCGCAATGGCCGGCTCTGTCCAGCCGAACGTCAGCGAACTCGCCACCTCTTGTGTAACATTCGAAATGGAGGCTGTAGCGGATTGGGCCGCTACATCTACCGTGAGAGTCATAATCAATCGGTCGCCCCTTGCCACGGCAAGAGGCGCATTTTTATCCACGTTGTCGATCACATTGGTTCTATCCCGCGTCGCCACGCCGGCACCTATCTGCTGCGCCGCCGGGTTCATGCGCACATAAATCTTTTCTGCAGCATCACCGCTAAGCGATTTTGTAAAATCAGCGGTGAACCCCAGCCATGCGCCCGTGACGCCGTTCGTATTAATGGTCTGATAGACATATCCCATGGTTGCCGTGACGCTTCCGGTAACGGCATAGTTGAAATACGTCCTGTTATTCGATCCGGACATGGTCAGCGTTCCGTTTCCGCTTCCGGCAGACCCGCTGAATACGCTGGTACCAGCATTAATGCCCCAAGCGGCTCCGCCGACTTGTGTTGTCAGTCCGGCAATCGAGGTTCCGGCTGTAACAGCGCTGCGGTTAATCACTCCGGCCCCCCAGTCAAAATCATCTTTCACCGACGATGTCGCCCATGCCGTACCGGTGATGATTATCATACCCGTCAAATACAAGAGTCGTTTCATGTTCGCTTATTTTTCTCTGATTTTTTTCTTGAAGCCCGCATCTCCGGCGCGGACGAATGGGTCTAATCCAGACTGTTTATACCGCAGCGCAATTAAAACCACTAAAGAGCATTTGTTCAAAGAACACGCCATTTTGTATATTTTGCCGCATGAATTCGTCGCAAACGTATGCAAACAGCCCTTGGCGATGTACGGAGCGTTCTGATAAAGTTACGATCTGGTGACGTGGGAATTTACTCACATTCATGTGAAGGTAATTCAGTATTCGGCGAGCATACGGCCTGACAAAGAGGGCTTTAACAGTTAAGGGTTCGTTTTTATGAAAATGACAGCCTATGCGAATTATACCGACCGCTTCTGCGAGTATATAAAATGTACTCCGGTTTCTGGAAAGAAAATGCTGGAGGCCTACCGGGTGGTTCGCGAGGCAAAAATGGATATCCAGAATGTAGTCAGCGAATATTATTCGCTTGTTATACCTATTGCCGGAAAGGCGGACTTTACTCAGTGCAATAAAACAATACCGCTGCAACATGGCACAATAGCTATTCGATGGCCGCACAAACCCTACAGTTTTATCAAAACGGATGATCATACTCTGGAGATGTTTGTTTTCTATTTTACCGCCGATGTTCGGCCGTTATGGAACCGTCTGTTCCCAAAATCCTGTGTTGGATTTTATGTATCCAACGGAACGGAAATAGTTGAATTAACAAAATCTTTTTTTGATTTGGCCGCAGGTATTCCAAAGGAACAAACAACAGCGCTGTGCGACCTGTTTGCCGCTTTTTTGCTGGAAAGTCTGTCGCTAAACCGGCGCCCCGCCCCGATGCCGCATCCGGATCCGCGGCTGTTGCGTTGCATACAATACATGGAAGAAAATCTTCAGAGTATTCAGAATATCGAAAACGTTGCGCAGCATTTTAATATCAGTCGGGGCACCCTCTACAATTTGTTCAAAGGGAGCACATACCAATCACCAAAAAAACACCTCACACGACTCAAGATTAATGCCGCGACATCTCTGTTAGCGCATACCAGCTGGACGCTGCATGAAATAGCCGAAGAGATTGGATATGAAAATGCCGATATTTTCTCCAAGGCATTTAAAAATGCGACCGGTATAGCGCCACGTTTTTACAGATCGAATGACTGATTCCGCTCTGCGCTTACGTTGTCTTTTTTACCGGAGATTCTAAGAACATTTGAACAAATGTTCTTCCAGCCTGAACGATATGCCGTTCTTGATCGGCCTGTCTTTTGATAAAAAGATAAATTGCGTCATGTGACTTTGTGGACAGCGAATAATGCGGTGTAATTTTATGGATTCCCTATTTTCCCGGAACGGCTGAAAAAATAATCAAAATCATGGCAATACTTATGAAAAAAAATGCGCACAGCTTTATAATTTTTGCACTTTCCGGGGTGATCAGTGTACATGCCGCAGAGAGCATAAATCTCAACAAGGACTGGGCCTTCGCGTTCAACTCGAACACACAGGAGTTTTCGCCGCTGGGTCTGAACAGCTCCCGCTGGAAGGTGTCGGGCGACTTGTCGTCAGATCCAAAATGGGGCTCACCGGCACGCCTTTTCAATAAATGTCCGACGGAAGGGTGGCTTTCCGGGCCTGGTTTTAAATTTCCGGCGAGCATCGATGTGGATATGGGCCGGGAGGAATCTTTCTGCGGCATGCGGCTTCATTTTTTTGGAAATGCGCCGAAAGATTATGAACTGTATGCTGGGAACAATCTGACCGCGTCTCCGGATGTCCTCGTAACCACTTCTTCCGAGGAAACCCGCAACGGAAACCGGGCGTCCAATGTGCTGGACGGCAACCGGAATACGCGCTGGTGCGCACAGGGCGGAAAAACAGGCGAATGGCTGATGCTCGATTTTGGCCGGAGTCAGCCGCTTTCCATCCTCAGTATTACCTGGGAAAAAGAAGCGGCTTATCAGTACAAACTGGAAACGTCAGTAGATAAAACAGACTGGACGCTCGTGGCGGATCGGCAGAATGCCGGCGAAGCCATGCAGACAACCAGCGACCGGATTGATGCCGCAGCCCGCTACATAAAAATTACCGTGACCGGCCTGCCGAAAAGCTCATGGGCCTCTATCCGCGAAATCACGTTTCCTGAAAAAACGACCTTAGGTGCACCGGTTGTCAGGGGAACTTTTTCACCGGCACCCGTGCAGCTGATCAGTTTTCCTCCACAAACTGCCCGCCAGTTCCGTCTGCGGCTTCTGAGCGGAGAAAATCCCAAGAACTGTCAGGTTGGCGAGGTGGAGTTGCTGGATGCCGCCGGAGTTGAGAAGGCAAAACAGTTGCTGGAAAAACAGCAGCCGGTAATCGATTTTTCAAAGGCCGCAGAGTGCGACTATAACGATTCGACCTGGCGCAAACTTAGCTTGCCGCATGACTGGAGCATCGAGTGCGCTTTCAATGCGGGCAACTCGGCGGGCCGGAATAGCGGGTACCTGCCTGGCGGATTGGGTTTTTACAGGAAGACGCTGTTTGTTCCTGCTGAGTGGGCGGATAAAAAAGTGAGCGTCAAGTTCGGCGGCATCTACATGAACAGCAGCATCTACTGCAACGGAACTTATGTGGATGGGCGGAATTACGGATACTGCACCTACGTGGCGGATTTGACTCCCTACGTAAAATTCGGACAAACCAATGTCATCGCGGTGCGAGTGGATAACAGAAACCAGCCGAATTCGCGGTGGTATACCGGTTCGGGAATTTACCGTGATGTGACGTTGCAGGTTGCAGAAAAAGTTCATGTCGCACAGTGGGGCGTTTTCGTGACGACGCCAGAAGTGAAAGCCTCGTCGGCTCAGGTTAAAATCCAGACCCGTATCATGAACGAAACAGATTCTGAGCAGGCCTGTACGCTGACGACGGAAATCTACACGCCGGACGGCCGGAAAATCGCCGAAGTGAAAAGTGATGCTGTCATGAAAGCGGCGGCGGAAAGGAATGTCGAACAGCTGGTGACAGTTCCTCAGCCAGCGCTGTGGTCGCCATCAACCCCGGCGCTGTACAAGGCGGTGAGTCTGGTGAAATCCGGATCAGGAAAAACCGACCGGATCGAGACGACCTTTGGCATCCGCACGGCCGAGTTCGGTTCGGCGTTCGGCTTCAAGCTTAACGGCGAAAAACTGATTTTAAAGGGATTCTGCCTGCATCATGATTTAGGTGCCGTCGGTGCAGCCGACTTTCCCCGTGCGCTGGAACGGCGGATGCAGGAGCTGAAAAAAATGGGAGTGAACGCCATCCGCACCAGTCATAACCCCTATTCTGAACGGTTCATGCAACTCTGCGACGAAATGGGATTTATGGTGCTCGGCGAAATGTATGACAAATGGAATTTCGGCAACGTATTTGTCGATCCAGATGGTAGCCGGATTGAATGGAAAAACACCTGGCCCCGCGATCTGGCTGAATTTGTAATGCGCGACCGCAATCACCCTTCTGTCATCATGTGGAGTGTGGGAAATGAAGTCGCCGAGCAGGTTCGGGACAAAAACGTCGAAGGAACCGGCCCGAATGACGGCGGGATCACCGTTTTCAACGCGCTGAAAAGCTGCGTAAATTCCGCAGACGGAACGCGTCCGGTCAGCGTCGGGCTGTTTCCTAAACTCGAACCGGGAAATGAACCGCCGAAAATGGCCAAGGCGCTGGATGTGGCCGGCACCAACTACATGGAGAAGCAATGGGAAGAATGGCACCGGAAATATCCGGACATGATTTTCTACGCCAGCGAAATCACCACTCGCGATTGGGGCGCTGCTTGGTTTGACTGGAATAAAACCTATGCGGCCGGCCAGTTCTATTGGGGCGGAACCGATTATCTCGGCGAGGGCCGGGAATGGCCGGACATCGGATGGTACCGGGGACTCGTCGATCTGACCGGCTTCATTAAAGACGGCGCCTATTACGTAAAAAGTTTTTACAATGAAGAGCCCATGGTACGGATCGCCGTTCAGGACGATGCCGCCGGCAGCGAGGCCATCGTCTGGAATGCGGTAAAACTGACCAAGGACGAACGCCGGTCGCATTGGAACTGGCAGGGCATGACAAACGTCACGGTATACACCTATAGCAACTGCGAAGAGATCGAGCTGTTTTTAAACGGCCATTCGCTGGGCATTAAAAAACTCAAGGAGACGGATAAACAACTGCCGACATGGTCCGTTCCTTTCGAGCCAGGTGAGCTGAAAGCCGTCGCCCGCAACAACAGCGCCGTCGTGGCGGAACATAAGATTAAAACAGCAGGAAAAGCCGTACGCATCGTACTCCAAGCTGAACAGGAATTTATTGGTGCGAACAGAGATCTTGGGTACATCAACGTTTCGGTGGTAGATGAAAATGGAACGGTTGTTCCCGATGCAAACCAGACCATTCGGTTTGAAGTAACCGGAGCCGGAGAAAATTATGCGGTTGCTAACGCCGATATGTGGTGTGCCGAACCTTTCCGGGGCAACAGCCGTTCGGCCTATCACGGCAAAGCTCAGCTGATTGTCCGCTCTTTACGACCCGGCACTATAGACATAAAAGCAACCGCTGATGGATTGATGCCCAGTGTATTGCAGATAAGGTCAGAGTGAAGCAGAGGAAAATATGAAAACTGCAACACGCGGCCGCGAAAAAATATTCAAGAAGCAAACTTCACACCACCGTAATTGAGAAATGGTCTCTACTTCGAATACTTCTTTTTATATTCGTCTGCGATCCGCCACCCCCTCTTCGATCTGGGCACTGGTTATCTTTTCGTCTAACTGCGCTGTAAACTCAACTGCGGACGGCTTTTGCCCTGTTCCGTAGCCAGGCTGAACCATGCCACGGCCTGCGGATACGGTCTTGGTCGCCAGAGGATCCTTGGTTTTCAGGGATACGACGGTTTCTGTTTTGCCGATTGCTTTGACGCAATCCCTGGGGACAGGCATCAGGAAGCAGCAAGCTCTTCCCCTCAGAATGACGCGCTTTAGCTCCATTGTGATAACCATTTTCTCGCTCCGTTATGGAGCAAATTTATGCAGCAAAATGGCGTATTCCTTAGGAAATTGAAACTTTTCTAAGAAAAGCAGAAGAAAATCGGGGTGACAAGATTCGAACTTGCGACTTCTACGTCCCGAACGTAGCGCTCTACCAGGCTGAGCCACACCCCGCTAAATACAACGAACCGGCAATCCGGCACTGAAAATGAGTGGACATCGTACTAGGCCTGACTTGTTTGACAAGCCCAAGCTTTGAAAATATTGCACTACGGCGATTCGGCAGGTATTTGCCAGTCTATAAGCTCAAGACCTCGGTTCAGGCTCTTCATTTCCTCTTTGCTTCCCGCACCGCGAAAGAGGACAAGATTCCCGCCGTAATCTGCGGTCAATTTACGCAAATTACGATCCCCGGTGTCGCTATCATCGCTCTGAGCAGGCGTAAGACAGATAAAGTTAATCACCGGTCTGGTCGTTGCCGCGGTACCACTGGACGCATATACAGACTGAGCTATAACATTGAGATGGTCACTGACCTGGCTTGCGGTATAACGCAGATACGAAAGAACATCCCGTACAAACGGCTGAACAACCCCTTGCTCCTTATTAAACTGATTTTCTTTTTCTATGGCCTTAAACGCTTCTTTCAAAATCGAGTCTCTTTGCTTTTTATCCGGCTTCAGCGTGATCTCGCCAATGGCCGTGCCGCTGGAGGATGTTGTCGTTGTAGCCACCGAAGAGTCATCCACAACGTTTCCATCCTCATCCACGCTCTCGGAATCATCGCTGACAATTGTTGCGCCGCTGATCCACGCATTCCAGACAGAGAAATCAAGGAGTTTACGCCCCTTTTCTCGGTTCACCATCTGATCTCCCCATCCGGTGCCGGTCATAAAAATAACATCGGACTTTTGCGCCATGGCGGCTTGCAAAGCCCGCAACCAGCCTGATGAATCTGTACCGATAACGGTGCCGTAATCTTTTACCGGCAAATCACTCACAAAGTCTTCCGGGAAGCCGGGTTTTGATGGGTCGCTATCGACTGGTTGCAGCCAATCTTTAAGTGCCGCGATATTTTCCGGAGTGGCCGGCATCATTTGGGGCTGAAACAACGCAAGTTGCGGGCCGTTATGCAAAATGACGTTAAACTGCACTCCAGGCTGAATGCCTTCCACGCTCCGTATCAGCTGATCCTTAATAAAGCCGTAACTGAAGGTTCCTCCGCTCTCTTCGGACAGCATGTCTTCAGAAGCATCCAGGATAAATACGATACGCGCTCCAGTGCTCTCTGTTCCTAAAAATGTAACGGTCGAAACAATCGGTTTGGATTCAGCAACTTCATCCGTTTGCGAAGCACTTTTTTCTTCACCAACAGGGTCTCTCCGGAAAAAGTCGAGCTGCCCGTTATATCGTCCCGTGACGGACGACAAATACCGCAAAGCTCCGCCGGCGACTACCCGATTCGCGGTTTCCGTCAGACATACAAAGCTTACCCTCGGCTTGGATAAGCCGGATGCACTGTAACTGGATTGACATACGGAATCCAAATGCTCGAGCACCTGGGTCTTCGAATACTCGACATACTGCGCGATATCCCTGACAAAGCCCACCGGAATAGTTTTTGCCATGCGGAGCTTGTCGTCCTGCTGAATGGCAATAGACGCCTCTTTGAGCAGATCATCTCTAAGTTTACGATCCGACGCCAGCGCCGGTGCACTGCTGATGGTATTTCCAATCAGAAGTTCCCACATCGCATAATCAAGCAGACGGGTCGCCTTCTCCGGGCCGATGCGGTGGTGCCCCCATCCAGAACCCAGTATCAGGACCGTATCAGATTGCTGTTCAAAGGCCGTCTGCAACGCCAGCAGCCAACCCTGTGCATCGGAACCAATCGCGGTTTCATAACTTACCGATGTCTTGTAATTATTCTGCTCCGGAAGCAGCCCGGCCTGCGCCGGATTACCGTTCACTGTATTCACCCATTCAGTCAGTGCTCCGGCGTTTTCGCGGCTTGCCGGAACAAGGTTCGGACGGAACATATAGACACGCTGCTGATCGTAAAAAATGAGATTGAACAGCATGGCAGGCTTTAATTTTGAAACGATTTTCGACAGCTCGCCTTTTATGTAGTCATAGGTCGCCGGCCCGCCGGTACGGTCGTCCAGCATGGCCGCGGAAGCGTCAACAATGAAAACAACTTTCTCGCCTTCCGCCCGAACGCCAAAAAAATCGATACTTGACGGTCCTATGCTGGCGATCCGGTTTAGACTGCTCAGGGCGCGTCCGGCATTTGCACCCGGCAGGCTAAGTTTCTGGGTTTTCAGCGACCCGATCTTCCCTGTATCCGGGAGAATAAATTTAGGATTCGCAAACGAAACCTTCTTACTGACAAGCTTGGAAGTAAGCGACCTCTGTTGAAGCTGTTCGACCCGTGCCGCCGGAGCCTGCAATTTCTTCCGCTCCAGCTTCGGTCGGCTTTCGGTACGGGCAATCAGTTCGGCATTCTGTTTCTGGACATAACGAACCGCGACGATGGATCCGGCAAAAAGAATCAGCAACAAGTGTACGGCGAAACTTGTGATCGCCGCCTGAGCAGAATAAGACCGGGTCTTACTTTTCAGAAGAGTACTAAGGTTCCGCTTTTTCATGAGGTGTGACACCCGGCCTATTCCACATTTGCAAAAGTTACGTTTTTAATCCCCGCACCGGCACAGGCATTCAGCACATCAACCACCCGTTCGTGGACAGATTCTCTATCTGCGGCGATGGTAATCAGAGGCTGGGCATCCAGGAGCGAAGACGCCTCCCGGTAACGGATCAGGGTTTGTTCCAGCGCAGCAAGGTCGGCCTTGGAATGACTGGCGTATTGCTGATCATTAAGAATAATCAGTCCGTCGGCCCGGACTTCGATAACCTGCTCGTCCGGCATGGCCATGGCTTCAGCCTGTTTAACCTGACCGGGAAGACTCAAAGACAGATCGGCCTCAGACCGTATCAATGAGCAGCACACCATAAAATAGATCAGCAGAACAAATACGCAGTCGATCAGCGGTACAAGCTGCAACTTGAACTTCTCGTCGATCAGCTCTTCGATCCAAACCTTCATGTGTCAGTTCCAGATGATTCGACGACCCCGAAGATAATATCGGCAATACCCGCTTCCGCGCACGCCTCCATCACCGCTTTGATGTATTTGTGCTTCACCTGCCGGTCGGCCCGCAGATAAATACGCACATTCGCATTCGCTTGCTGCTGCCGGGCGATCTCGAGGGACATCTCTTTGATATCCAGCTTCCGCATATTCACATAGTAGCTCACCTTGCCGTCTGCTTCGGCCGCCACCGTAATAACCTGCCGGTCGAGCACGACCTCCGGCACCTTTGCTTTATCGGCCACCGGCAAAGTGACCGGCACCAGCTCCAGTGCCTTCATATGCGAAGTCACCATGAAAAAAATCAGCAGCATCAGCACAACGTCGATCAGAGGCATCACGTTGATTTCTTCCTCGCCGCTTTCGAATGGAGTTTTGAATTTCATTACCGCTCCGGGCCTTTTACCGGCTCACTGAATTCCGGTAGACATTCATAAAGTGCCCGATCATCCGGCCCATCGTGGACATGCTCTTGATAAAGTTATTTTTGAAAATGGAGTAGATCATCATGGACGGAATGGCTATGACCAGCCCGGTACCGGTAGCGATAAGCGCTTCACCGATATTACCTGCCAGCAGTTCCGGCTTACCCATCGCGCCGGCCGAAATATTCGCAAAAGCTTTAATAATCCCTGAAACGGTACCCAGCAGTCCAAGCATCGGAGATGCGGTGCCGATTACCGACAGATAGTTGATCGGTCGCATAAAAGTAACCAGCTGTTCATTGCCGGCCTCTTCGACAGCCTCCATGACGTGCGCCGAATCAAAGTCATTTTCAGAAATACGCTCCAGGCCGGCGTCCAGAACCGAAGTCATCAGGCTAGGATTATTTTGGCAGAGTTCACGGGCACCTTTGATATCGCGACGGGCAAGCAGCGCTTCGATCTCCGGCTTCAAGTCAGCGCGCAGAAGATTTTTGGCGCGCAGCATCAGAAAGTTACGGATCACAAGATACAACGCGCTGACCGAGCAGAATCCCAGCGGCCACATACACCATCCGCCCACCCGCCACATTTCAGCGAAGGTCACCGTTTTGACCCCGGCCCCCGTTTCCTGAGCCCAGACTGTAACCGCGCCGGCGAGCACGAAAAACATCACCCCAACCATCCGATAATTCTTGTTCATGTTGATTCTCCCCGTTCTGTTAATGATCATTTCAATTCTTCTGCGCGGCGGCTCCAGTCACTCTCCGGCCAGCCAAGAACCAGCTCCTCTGCCGTCTGCCGGGCCGCTTCCAACTGACCGGTTCTCTTACAGACCAGCCCCTCATAAAATACCGCCGCCGGAGCCAGCTCCGGATCGCGACTATGGAAAACCGATATTTGAGCCAGCGTCTTGAGGGCCTCCGTATAGCGCTCCTGCTCGACAGCCTGTTTAGCGGATTGAAACAAAGCGGCGGCTTCCGGCCCGGCCGAAACGGAACAAGCCGCCGTCAGGATTACCATTCCGATAATGCGTAAATTTTTCATACCTTACCCTTCATTTGCACGGCGCAATGCCTCGGCGGCCCGAAGCCCTTCTGGGGTGTTCTGAATAGCCGGATCGGCAACCATTTCTTTGCGGGTTTGGATCACTTCGTCGTTCCGGCCCAGTTTCTGCAAACAGTCGGCGCTGGCCTCATACGCTTTGGCCGCCCACGCAGGATGGCTCTTATACAGCACATAAACCCGCTGAAAAAATGCAAAAGCTTTTTCGACATCTCCCTGTTCGCGCTTGCAGACGCCCATCCAGTAGAGCGTTTCCGGCACCAGCGCGCCGCGTTCCGTCCGGACGGAAAATACTTTCTGATAGGCATCAACCGCCTTGGCCCAGTCACCGGAAAGGCGAAAGGCGTCCGCCTGAAGTTTGCGGGAAAGAACCGTGCGGGGATTTCCTTCAAACCGGCTGCACACTTCTTCAGTCAAGGCCGCCGTTTTTTCATACTGCCTGGCGGACAGACAGGCAGAAGCCTGAATATTCATCAGATCGATCAGTTGTTCCGATCCGGAGAACCGGGCCTTAAACTCTGCGGCCGCGCGATCCACGTTTACCAAATCGCCACGGGCGGCATAGTTCTCCGCCAGTACAATTAACGGCAGCGGAGAAAAATCTTTCAGCTCCTTTTCGTCCAGCAGCTCGGCGGCATAGTGTTCACCGCCGGCAAGGCGAATAAGCAACGCTGTCAGGCGCAAGGCCAGTGCATGTTCATTTTTCTGCCTGGCAAGCGCGAGATTTCCGCTCAAGCGGGTTATTGCAAAGGCCCGATCGTCTGCCGACGATCCATCTTTCAAATCCTCCAGCATCTGTATCATCACTTGATCGATACCGTCACACGCAGGGTTACTGCCGAAATCAGACAGGGTTTTCAGATAAATTTCCAGCGCCTGCCGGCGGGCTCCCTGCGCTTTACAGGATTTGCTGACCCAGAGTCCGGCGTCGGACAGATTGGCCTTAACTCCCTGCCGGGCTATGTAGGCTTTCATCAAATCGATTGTTTCCGCATAGCGCTGTTTCAATTCGTATGCCCGAGCGGACTGAAAAACAGCATAGCTGTCCTGTTCGGCGTCAACCGCCGCCGCAATCGCTTTTTGATAGAGCGTCTGGGCCAGATCAAGTTCGCCGTCAGCACCGCGCAGGTCGCCCAGCATGCTATAGGCCTCCGACACCAGCGGACTGTCCGGATAAAGCACCAGAAATTCCTTAAAGGTGCCTTCCGCCTCCGCAAAAGCCTCTGCACCGTACTGAGCGACACCGAGCCGGTAAGAAGCGTCGGCCGCGAAACGCCGGGGAACATAGGCCGGATTCTTAAGATATTCCTTAAAGGCGGTGAGGGCTTCGGCGAACCGGCCTTCAAAAAGATAACACATGCAGCTCCAGTAATCGGCATCCTGCACATAGCCGCTTTGCGGCCACTTTTGTTTCACTTGAGAAAACAGATCAAAGGCCTCTGTCCAGTTTTGCTGCTGAAGCAAAGTAATCCCCAGCACATAACTGATCTGATCCGCCAGACGGCGGTTCGGCAGTGCGGCCAGTGCGCGCCGGCCAAGTTCTGCTCCAGCGGACAGCTCGCCGCGCGTCAGGTATAGCTGCATGAGGCTTACGGTAACCTCATCTTCAAACTGGCCGCGCGGGTAGCGGGCCAGATAATCGAGTCCGGCGGCGAGCGCGGCATCCTGATCATCCAGCGCCATCAAGGCCTGAAAGGCCGATGCCCGGCACTGCTCAGCTAAACGGTGGTCCGGAAACTGGTTGTACACATAGCTGTATGCCGCAACGGACAGTCTGTATCGCTGCATCGAGTCATAGCATTGCGCCCGGCGAACCATCAGATCCAGGTCATAGCCTGTTTCATTGAAAAACTGAATGGTCTGTTTCAAACCGTCCAGACGGTCGATCTCATCCTGCCGTTCTGCCTGCTGCCGATCACTTTCTTTGAGCGGAACCCACGGCAGCGGTTGAGCCACGGACGCCTCCAGTTCAGCCGCCTGCCGGGTGTAAACAGGAATCACTTCATCCTTCACCCGAACCATCCGGTATAAAACAAGCGCCTGGGCATAATGCCCCTGATCGACGGCACGGTCGCCACCTTCCATCAGCGCCATATTGAGTCCGGAATCCGCCAGGACCGCTTCGTCACAGAACGGAAGAAACACACGGAGGTTTTCCAGATCGCCCTGTCCGGCAAACCCGGTCAACAGGGTCAGGACGGTGTTACGCCGGAAGTCGGCATTTTTTTTATCACCGAGAAACCGCATTAACTCATCGAACGCACCGCCGGCTTTAAGCTCGTTCAGCCAGGCCGTCATCTGAGCGCGGTCTTTTTGCCGGGCATACGATTCCAGCACCATGAACCGTGCCATCG
>Ga0247840_10004366_pt1 | contig 22483 bp, 21 predicted proteins | sample LaCruzMarch2015__FD_192404 | JGI IMG/M metagenome (GOLD analysis project Ga0247840, IMG submission 192404) | Freshwater microbial communities from meromictic Lake La Cruz, Castile-La Mancha, Spain - LaCruzMarch2015_17m | ecosystem: Environmental > Aquatic > Freshwater > Lake | place: Spain... | reverse complement strand
ATTGCGAGGATTGGCGATTGAGTAACTTTCAAATATGGCCCTAAGATGTTTTCAGAAAGACGAAATTTTGAATTGTGATGGGTATAACTGCCCGCCCCAAACACAAAGAGCGAGGTGACTCGCATCATCTGTTTGAGCACTCGCAAATCACAGACTCGCGGCTGATTGATATTTCGCAAGTTCGAATCAAAGTCTTTCTACTTGCCGACCGTCTTTTTCTCTATTTCCACCCACAAATTCACGTGAGGAGCTTTTTTTTAGGGGTTATTTTTTTAGGTCATTTTTTAGCGGGTCCGGCCATCCTCGCCAACGCGCACAAACTGCAATCGCTTTGAAATCAGACCGCCATCGTGCCCCTTGATTTCATCGCTGTTCAGAAAAGTGGATCTAGATGTATTTTTCCCTGCTGCCTATGCCGCAAATGCTTCTACTTCTGATTTTAACTTTTCGCCAAGCTCGTCTTGAGCAAGTTCGAGATCGTAGTGGCTTTGCAGATTCATCCAGAACTGTGCTTCCATTGCAAAGCACTTTCCGAGCCTTAAGGCTGTATCCGCAGTTATCCGCCGAGTCCCGTGAACAATTTCGTTGATTCTACGCGGCGGCACGTTTATCAACTTCGCTAGACGATACTGGGTAATGCCAAGCGGCTCCATGAATTCCTCAGCTAGAATCTCCCCAGGGTGTATCGGTGTGATCTTTTTTTTCTTCATATATCCCTCTCAGTGATAATCGACGATCTCAACATCGAAGGCGTCTCCACCCTTCCAGCTAAAACAAATACGCCATTTCTGATTAACCCGAATGCTGTATTGCCCACCTCGGTCTCCTTTGAGTTTTTCCAACCTGTTTGATGGCGGCACTCTTAGGGATTCCAATTCAGTGCAAGCGTGAATAATCAGAAGTTTTCTTAGAGCAACCCGACAAACATCGTCCGACCACTTGCGAGGGAACTGTCTTCCGAAAAGATTTTCTGTGTATTTGCACCGAAAGGACTTGATCATGCCCAAAATTAACGCACAAGACTATTAACATCAAGCGTTAATAGCGCAATCAACGCCACGATCAGCTCCCCATCGGCGACCAGCTAAAAACCGATCCTCACCCCCTGACCTTTCTCGACGAACTCCTTGGTGATCTCAAGCTCTATGAAATTTACGGGCTGGGTCTTTCCTCCTCCTAAGTTCTCATCGAAAACAAAGCGGGGTTTAATAGTTCCGGCGATTGAGGGCGAGAGCGTGAGTCTTGGGTGGTGCTTGTATTTTAGGACTACTCTTTCACTTTGCGGGAAGACTTCTATGCCGTCGGGTAACTCTTTTATTAGAGCGCGGCCTTCCATGACATATCCTGCTTGGGCACCTTTCCTCGTATAAAGGTTAAAGCGGTCTTCCTGAAACACTTCTTTGTAGCCTGGTGTCTTCTCAAAGTAGTCTCGCCAAGGCCGAGAATGTGCAATCACAGAAGTCGCGTTAACTAGATCTAAGAACTCCTCTATCCCCTCTTGGCCTCTAGCTAGATAATCGTTTGGGATAGGGTCAACAGAGCTCCATTTCGTGTGGTAAAAATCACAGGCATAAAAATGCTTACCGCTAAACATTGGGAGCGGTGCGACATGGCCTCCGTCTTGAGCGGAATAGCCACTGCTTCCTAGTTCGTGAAGAATAAAGCCGGCAATAAAGACCCTTCCATCACCGCCGTATATTGCAGCTGCCTCGCTTAAATTTTTTACTAGCATAGGTGCGAACTTGAACTTTTCATCGGAGCGGTTCGCGTAAGCACCCGCTGCCATAAGAGGGGCCAAAAGCAAAGATCCCAGAAGAACAATTAAAGCTAGAATTGCGGGAGTTCTTGGTGCCCATCCGTAATTGGAATTCAAGCCCCTTCGACTAAAAGCGAGGAAGGCACCATAAATCGCCCTTGCAGCAAGAGGCAGCATAAAAAACACAGAGGGTATGATCATGCGTTTTAACTCTAGCTGCGGCTTATAGGCGTCGCTCACTCCAGCCACAATTAGAAGCCAAACTACAGTAGCAACAAACAATATCTCGACATCAGACCCTCTTCTGCTTACACATAAGAAGACAGCCCCCGCAGCAAAGACCCAAGCTAGGAGAATGAGAGGGTTCACCCTCACAACAGCAGGTTGAAGCCTGGTGCGGATCAGACTCGCCTTAGAAGGCTTCAGCTCTTGTTGCCCGATTTCACCTTGACCCGAACCCACATCCACATCCGCAGTTGTTGTTCGTTTTGGGGAGTGCATCTGTGTTGCATGCGAGCCGGGAAGAGTGGAGCCACTTAAGAAGGAGATGACTTTTGATTCTCTAAAAAAAATCAGGATCCAGGGAAGATTGATGACAAAAAAAGCAAGGATGAAAAATGAAACTAGATAGCGCCTATCTCGAGCAAACACTCTCTTGATTTTGAATAGAGCAAACACAACAAAAGGTATGAGAGCTAGAAATGAGAGGGTCCAGGATACGCTGCAAAAAGAAACGACCAATAAAGACAGAGCATGTGATATTTTTGGGCGTCTCTCGTCTATTGCAAGCCGATAGGAGAGCGCAATAGTTAAGGGAAGAGAAGCTGCTGACAAACTAAATCCGAGCGTGCCATATTTGAGAATCCACTCGAAGTAACTAATGGTGGGCGCTAAAGCCAAAATCCCACATATGATCGAAGCCCGCCTATTAAAGCCAAGGATGCGGCAAGCTACGACAAGAGACCAAGGAACTACAAAACTATACAGATACGGAATTATGTAGGTGTAGTTGGCCGCATTCTCATAGTTGCTCAGCTCACCTAGCCCGTAGACAAATGGGAACGTGAGCAAGAAAACATTTAGAATGCCGGATGGGAAGAACTCTCTCGCGGAATAACCAGCGTTCCAATCTATGTTGTAAAAAGGAATAAAGGGGAAATGCTCCCGCAGTAAATGCAGCCTATACAGAAAACTCGGGTGGTCATCAATCCAGAATATTTTTCCCCCGCAATAGGACACAAAAGAACCTATCACAATGACCTGCAACAAAAGCAAAAGAGATGGACTAAAGACAGTGCCCACTTTATCTAGTCCGGATCTGCGGACAAAGAACACGAGTAGCATAAAGAAGAATGCGCCAAGGATAACGAGATCCAAGCGCGTTAGCCCATCGTGATAAAATCCAAACCGCCTTGTCGGGACATCACTAAAGAGCAGGAAACACAGGGTACATAATAATGCATAGAAAGACAAAAGGTGAGTTTGTAGATGCGCACGAGCATTTTTAAAACGAGCAAATAGAGCGCCAATACCCAAAGCGCCCAGTGCTGAAAACTTCCAAAGCCAAGAAGCAAGTAGCGAGGTGCCTGCGGAATCGATCAGACGCAGGTCTCCATAAAAAAAGCCTATTACAGCAATTGCTGAGAAGATATAAAGCAAAGGGACAGAGACAGACTGAATTTGTGCCCTTGAAACTTTCATGCGCTTTCCTCTATGGGAGCTTCATTGTTCTTATCTCCACGTCTATACAGGACCCACACTAGTCCACCGATAAGAGCGATCAACATAACCTTAACTCTAAGAATGATGCCCACTCCAAAAGCTTCAGAGGCGGTGCCTCCGATTCTCTGAAGGAAGAAAGAGAAAGCGCCCTCCTGAATTCCCAAACTATTCGGTGTCAGAGGAACCATGCTCACCAGTAATACAAGGGGCACAATAACAAATAAGCCAGCTAGGTCAGGGTCGTTCCAACCGATCACACGACAGGCCAAGTATGTGTTGACGATTGTCATCATGTGAAACGCCAAAGATAAAATCATGGCCTTTGAGAAAAGACCTGGCTTTCCCCTAGTAAGCTCCATTGCCGCGTCTACCCTTGTGAGCAGCTTAAGGATCAACGCTTCCAAACGAGAGGAGCCGCTCAGTCGGGAGAACCAAAGCGCAACAGAGACCATTAGAGAACGGCAAATGTGAGAAAAACAAAAACAGGAAAGAAGCCCAGCGCCAACACCAACAAGCAGTATCGCTACTTCTGCACCAGCAGTGGCTTGACTGCCAAGAGACACAAACACAACACCAAGGAGCGCCATTGCCAACAGGCCAGTGAAGCGCTCAAGAAACGTTGTAACCATCCCATCTTCCTGACTACCTAAATGCTTTCCCAAGTGGTAGCCCCTTAGGACATCTCCACCTACGGAAGATGGCATAAAAACGTTGAAGAAGTAGCCCATGGTATAGAGGTGCATAAGGCGGTAAATGCTGACTCTATGCCCACATGCTGAAATAAAAAGCTGCCACTTCAAACAGCTCACCCAAATCATGGGCACCGTAATCAGCATCAAGAGCGTGACATACAGAAGATCGGCAGAAAGTAAAAGTTGTAAGACCTCGGCACTGCCTGCGTAATAAAACAGGACGGCCAGGACAAAAGCAGCAAAGAACATCCTCCCAGCCAGAAACAGCTTTGCCCTTGTGTCACTCGCCATATTGCACAGGTCTTCTAAGCAGCGTGTTTCTGCGCATTGCTGTCTAATTGGCGATCACCAAAACCAAGTTCGCGGCGCATAATCACAGCGGATTCTATCGCCTGCTCTGAAAGCAAGGCAACGATTTCCTGTTGGCGAGCTTTAAGTTCTCTCCTTTGGTCCCAGGCTTTGGATATTGAGTCAAAGATCAAGTCTTGCGTGAGCACGGCTAAATCCAGGGCGAATTCTTCTGTTTTTAGTTGCTTAAGAAAGGAGCGGACCTTTGGAGCATAGACCAAACCTACAATTGGAGTTCCCGCCCTTGCTGCAATAATCAAGGAGTGAAGGCGCATTCCAACGAATAGAGAGCACAGAGCATCAAGTCCAAGAATATCGTGGTTGTTTAACTCTACGTTGCTAATCAGAGCGGGGCTCCACTCTGAGCCTTTTCTCGCCGCATACTCTCGCGACATAGCATCCACGAGTGTCTGCCCATAGCTTAGATCCATGACCTGAGTGATAAACACAGCTGGCTCTATACCGCGATCTAGCTTAAGTCTCACCAGAGCCTTCGCGAGACTTTGAATGAAGGCTTCTTTGCGCTCTATCTTTTGGTTCTTAGACAACCACTGATCTATGTAACGCGTGACGTTAACACCCAGGAGAGCATCAGCCTCATATGCCGACTGCACACCCAGCTCCTTAGCCAAAGATTGGACCCGCTCCTTTGATGCAGACCAGTTTTGGAAAACAGCATCAGCTGTGAGAAATATCTTCTTCTTGACGCCTATCTCCCGAAAGAGACTAACTGAGTCTTCGTCTCTGACGATTATTAGATCGCATAGATTGCCGACCCATCGCCCAAACAGCTTTCCGAAAAAACTCCTCAAAGGGCCAATACCCACACCGTAGCAAACGACCTTCTTACCGCAGAGCTTGGCCCATGGCACAAGGACAATAAGTATGATCAGAAAATTAAAGAGCGGGTTGAATAGATTTACGTCAAAGATAATTCCATCTGTGATGAGAGTAACGTCAGTGCGGGCAATGCTTCGCATCGTCGGGATACCCAATATCCGCAGACTCCCCGTCCAAGGCATTACGGATATGCCTTTGACTTTAAACTTCTGGCCGTATTGGCTATCGACGAATCCTGCGTTTGTAGTTGGAACCTCAAAGCGCGTTTGTTCCCCAAACTCATCAGTGAGCGTCTTCATCAAAGATGCCAATATCGCAGCATCTCCGGCATTTCGACCGGAGTAAGAGCCGAGGACTGTAAATGAAACCTGTTTATTCATTAAACACCTTTTGTAACCGTTGACGTCCTTTTCTTGTTTCTGCTTACGCCAACCAACCGTAAGCGTCCTACCAGCGACGTTGTTGACATACGAAAATCTGGGGGTTTGGAAGCGGGCATCCTGCCCGCATTTTTTTACGGGCGGGCGAGACGCCCGCGGTCCCAGGGTTTCATTCTCCACAGCTCGAGATTCACTCATGCATTTCCACTCTTTGTTTTCCCCTGGGACCGCGGGCGTCTCGCCCGCCCTAGAAAATATGCGGGCGATAAGCCCGCTTCCAAGCTCCCTCAATCTTCACTTGTCAACAACGCAGCAGGTAGGACGATTACTCTGCTTACGCCAACCAACCTTCTTTCAGGTACCAGGCATAAATCCGCTCGAGCTCCTCTTCGAATCCATAACGAGGTGAGAAGCCTAGCTCGCGCTGTGCTTTGGTTGTATTGAATGCTCTGCTCTTTGTGAAAAAATCTACACGTCTTCTGTAAATGGGAGGCTCTACACCGAATGGTTTGTAAAGCATTTCAACCAATGAACCCAGCATTTTTACAGGCCCAACCGGTATCTTGAACGGCAGCGGTTTCACTCCTGCGACCTTAGCCACTGTGTTTACTACATGCTCGAGAGTAACAGCCTCACGTCCAGCTATGATGTAGACCTGCCCCAAAGCCTTCTCGACTTGAGCCGCTAGCAAAAAAGCATCGACCAAATCTTCAATGTAAATCCAGTGCGTCAGAGTTTTCCCAGTGCCTATAATCGGGAACCTCCTCTTAGCGACTCCCCTAAAGAGCTTGAGGATGCGCCTATCGCCCTCACCCCAAATCATCGCGGGCCGAATAACCACACCTGGCACCTCACCACGCTCAAAGCGGGCACGCGCTAACTTCTCGCCCTCGCACTTTGTCTCTTGGTAAATATCCCCTGGGCTATATGGTTCAGTCTCATCTGCAGGTAAGTTGCGAATGCGTGAATGCACACCATTGGTGCTGCAATGCACAACGCGGGTAACCCCCTTGGCGCGGGCGGCATTGAGGACATTGCGAGTCCCTTCTACGTTAACATCGTAGTAGTAGCTATCTGAGAACTTAGCCTGTCGAAAGAGTGCGGCTATGTGAAAAATGTAGGCAACACCGTCAGCAGCTTCTGATACTTTTGCTAAATCTGTAATTGTGCCTCTGACCACCTGGGCACCTTTAGAAATAACTTCACGCAGAAATTCAGGATCGCTTGTGTCTCGTGCTAGGACTTTTACGTTTGCGCCTAAATCTAAAAGCCGCCGCGTAAGGTGAGAGCCGACAAAACCAGTAGCTCCTGTTACGAGCACGTTCTGACCCGAGAGTGTCGAACCCGCTTGCGTTTGATTGGCCATTACCTACTCCCGTATGACTCGATTAGAGCGAACATTCTAAAATCTCGATTCTTTGCGAGATTGACTTTTCTCTTCCTAATGAGTGACCATAGCCGCCGAGCCCTACAGTCGACCCGCATCTGAACACGCCGACTGAACACGCCGAGTGAACACGAATACCAAGCCTCAAGTCATAAAACGCATGATACGAATTTGGGAGAATAGCAGTGACCGAAACTCCTAGCAAAGCTAACCGCAGTGAAAAGATTCATCAAATTCAAAACAAAGCGGCCACACAGGAACTGGCACCGCAAGTGCCTGGCACAATGGAAGCTCTAGTGCAGACCATCTCAGATCTCAAGAAGCAAAAGAATGCCGTTATCCTAGCTCACTACTACCAGGACTCAGAGATTCAAGACATAGCAGACTACATAGGTGACAGCCTCGGTCTTGCTCAAGAAGCAGCAAAAACAACAGCGGACCTCATAGTCTTTGCTGGCGTATATTTCATGGGCGAGACTGCTAAAATTCTAAACCCAAACAAAAAGGTTGTGATCCCTGATTTAAATGCTGGCTGCTCTCTCGCGGACGCATGTCCGGCGGATGAGTTCTCAAAATTCATCTCTGGATACCCCAACCATTGCGTGATCTCTTACGTAAACTGCAGTGCAGAGGTAAAGGCGCTAAGCGATATACTCTGCACTTCATCCAATGCAGAAAAGATTGTCAGATCCGTTCCAGCAGACCAGGGCATTGTGTTTGCCCCCGACAGGCATCTGGGTCACTACCTAATAAAAAAGACCGGAAGAGACATGGTTCTCTGGAATGGCTCCTGCATAGTTCACGAGACATTCAGTGAAAAGAAAATAGTTCAACTCCACACCTTACATCCCAATGCAGAGGTGGTCGCACATCCCGAGTGCCCTGAGAACATCCTCTCTTTAGCTGACCACATAGGCTCGACCACATCCTTGCTCAAATATGTAACCAATTCTCCAAAGAGCGAGTTCATCGTAGTGACAGAGATGGGGATACTCCACCAAATGCGCAAGGCCAATCCGTCCAAGACGTTTTATTCAGGACCAGCAGATGAGCCATGCTCCTGTTCTCAATGCCCATTCATGCGACTCAACACAATGGAGAAGCTCTACCTCTGCCTGAGAGATGAAAGCCCAGAGATCGAAGTTCCACAAGAGACCGCCCGCTTAGCTCTCAAACCACTCGAGAGGATGTTGGAGCTATCGATGCGTTAGAGTGTCTTTGCGCAAGCAGTCTCAGTGTGGTCGAGAGATGATCCGAGTTATGGGCTGGACTCAACGCTTTAGATTGGTGATATACCCATCGCAAATGAAAATTACGGATTTTTTCGGATGCTGGGAAAGTATCGAACTTTGATCGAATGTGGAAGCGGCCTAGTCGGCCGCATATTATTTGCGATGGGTATATGTTGTTGGCGAGGCCATCCGGCCTCGCGATATACTGCTCGCTGGAGATGCGCGTATCCCGAAATTTTGAGGTGCGAGCAGTATAAACGGTTCCCAATGAAACGACCAATATACCTAGACAACAACTCCACAACTCAACTTGACCCTCAGGTCTTAGATTCGATGGCCCATGTGCTTGGGCATCATTACGGGAACCCCTCCAGCAGCACTCACGCTTTTGGCTGGGCGGCATCCCAACTCGTAGAAGATGCCAGATCTCACGTGGCCTCTATTATTGGCGCTAGGCCCGAAGAAATTACATTCACAAGCGGTGCTACGGAATCAAACAATTTAGCTATTAAAGGGCTATTCCTTAGGTCCTCGAAAGAGAACCCTGCAAAAACATTTAAAGTCACTTCTGCGCGAACAGAACATAGAGCAGTCCTAGGTGTGCTTGAGTCTCTTGTCAGAGTTGGTTGTGCAGCTAGCTTTTTAGATTGTGACAGCTTAGGGAGAATAAACCCCAAAGACCTACAACAAGATTTATTCATGGGAACAGATCTAGTCACACTCATGCTCGCCAATAACGAGACCGGTTTGATTCATCCTATAGAAGAAGTGGCATCAACGATTGCTGACACAAAGGCACTTCTGCATTGCGATGCAACTCAAGCAGTCGGCAAAATCCCTGTAGAGGTCGGGAAACTGGGCGTGGATCTCATGTCTTTCTCCTCTCACAAACTCTATGGCCCCAAAGGCGTAGGCGCGCTCTACACAAAGAACACGTATCCACGGATCGAGCTGGAGCCACTCATCGAAGGCGGGAGCCAAGAAAAGGGGCTGCGCGCCGGCACACTTTGTGTCGCATCAATTGTAGGCTTCGGCAAAGCCTGTCAAATAGCATCGGCCTGCATAGAGCAAGAGAGTAAGCGAATCGCAGAACTGAAATCAAAACTGATTGCCGGATTAAAAGAAAGGATTTCTGGCTTTGAGGTAAACAGTGCCCTAGATCAAGACAAGGTATTGCCAGGGACCGTGAACATTTCATTCGATGGAGTCGACGCCATCTCCCTCATAGGCCAGGTAAGCTCACGCCTCGCTCTATCTACCTCATCAGCCTGCACATCCTCCTTAGGCAAAGGCTCTCACGTGCTAGAAGCTATGGGCTTGAGCAAAGAGAGGCGAAGGGAAAGTTTAAGAATAAGCCTCGGGCGATTTTCTACCGAGGGGGAAGTTAGAGAAGCTGTTGAGGTATTGGGAGGAGGCGTGGAGAGGTTGAGGAGGAAGAGTTGGGGGTAGAGGGACGTGCGCTAGCTATTATTTCGCTTCTGACGGCCCGAACCTGAAACCAGTATTTATCCCCAGAATGCATTTTATATCACTACAGTTCGGATTTACCTGAGTTGGAGGAGGGAGCGCATCTGCAAAAGTTTTTTGAGGGTCTTGAGTTCGAGGTCGCGCTGGCAAAACACAGTTGCTAAAACGATCGGATTCCGGATGTGTTAAATCGGCAAATGTTTTTTGAAATCCCAGACCCTGTTCCGCCATACTGATCACCTCGAATTTGTATAACACCCGCACAGACCCTGTCACTAGTCCGAAGGTCGAGGTTATCTGCTTCACTAAAACCGAGGTGGTGTGTGCAGAAAAGAGGAATAATGAAATCTCCTCTCATTCACGAAAGATTCTATGCAGACGAAGCAATATACATAGGTCGCCCTAATCCACCATCCCTACCCACCAAACCCCAAAGCCTCCATCACCAAGTCGTGGATTAAAGGCCGGAATTGCTTGATCCGCTTATTATCAGCGCTTGGATGCACTCTGTTTGTTAGTAGGACTACATCTAAGTTTCTCGAGGGATCGATCCAGAGAGCGCAGCCGGTGTAGCCGAGGTGGCCTACTGAGTGGGGAGAGAAGAATCGCCCTGCGCTACTTCCTTGGGCGGATGGGGAATCCCATCCTAGGCACCAGGTGCTATCTCTTACCGCAGTATCTTTTCCCCAAAATTCTCTGACGACATCCCTGCCAAGAAATGTTCCTGAACCTTGGCTGCAACAGAGCATCTCCTTGGCGAACGAATGCAGATCTTTTGCTGTGGAAAATAATCCGGCATGTCCGGCTACACCGCCCATAGCCCAAGCATTCTCATCCTGAACTTCTCCGACTATGATTTTTTGCCGCCATGGGCAATCAGTCGTCGGAGCAATTTCTTCACATACGGGCTCGACTTGTATTTGTTTTATAGACCCCAGATTTACGAAGCCACTGCTCCTTAGAGATAGTGGATCGAAGACTTCCTGCCTAGCTATCTTTTCCAAACTCTGACCTGCACAGACAGCTTCGATAACAGCGCCAAGCAGTATAAAACCCAAGTCGGTGTAGACGGCTACCTTCCCTGGCGCATTGTCTATCCGCGATCGGGAAATCTCGTTGACTATGATTTCTCGGGCACCCGGGCTTTGCAAGATCCCAGATCGTTCTCCCTTATGGAGTTGGTTGAGCTTCTTAAAAAACGGCACATGAGCGGGAAAGCCCGCGCAATGCGCCAACAAGTGCCTAACGGTAATTTGCTCTTTGCCGTGAGAGCCGAAGGTTTGCAAAATCCGCGAGACCCTGTGGTCTAGATCGAGCTTGCCCCTCTCTACAAGCCTCATGCAGATGCTGGTGGTTACGACTGCCTTAGTAAGTGAGGCCACATCGTAAACTAAGTTTTTATGTGCCGGAGTGACCTTGGGCAGAATAGAACGGCAACCAAATGCTTTATGGAAAACGACTTGCCCATCTTTACCAACAAGCAGGACGGCACCAGGGCTCACGCAATCCAAGGCAGGAGACCGTTCACTGATTGGGACCTCAGGGTCAAGCGTGGCTTCTCGCAAAGCTTGTTCTACGGAATTCCAATTATTCATGAGGTCTCCGCAGACAAACCATCCATATAGAATCCCCTTTCATCTAAAGTAGCAGTGCAACCAAGTGGCAATGGAAAATTTTCGCCATCATGGCCGAATGGACAATCCCACGCCACGGGGAAACGCGCATTGCCCAAATATGTCTCAACAATGTCGCGCACAGCGTCTCTCCACGTCACCCCACCCTGAACTGAATCGCAGCGACTAAAGCGCCCAAATACTAAACCGCTCAATCTCGCAAACTTGCCAGCATTAACCATCTGCAACAAAAGCCGGTGCAGGCGATACGGGGCCTCTCCTATATCTTCGAGTGCCAACACGGCTCCATCGTAGTTGATATCCCAAGGTGTGCCCAAAAGGCTAACGAGCATAGAGAGGTTGCCTGCGATAAGCGGGCCAGAACCAGCACCTTCTTTAATGACCTCGACTCTATAATTCAGGCTTTTCACTCGGCCTTCGAGCAATTCCATAAGTCTATCTACGCTGTCTTTGGCCTCGACAGATTTGTCTGCAGCAGCGAACTCTACGCCTACGGATGGGCCGTGAATTGCCGCAACTCCGGCCTTACTCCATGCAGCAAGGAGCAGAGCTGTGCAATCTGAATATCCGATTAGGGGTTTGGGATTTGTAGAGAGCAAGTCGTAGTCGATCAAGTCGAGCAGCTCTTGAGATCCGTAACCGCCCCTAACACAAAAGATTGCAGAGACCTCTGGATTGGCAAAGAGCTGCTGCAATGCCTCCCATCTATGCTCTCTGGATGCACTAAAAAAACCGCGCTCCGGCTTTTGATAGCAAGCACTTGGATCAAAAGGGACCTCTACGCTATAGCCACGACTCTTTAGTTCCTCGATCCCACGGCTAAACCGATCCGGATCTACAGGAGAAGCCGGAGCCACAACACCGACAAGAGAACCTGGTAGAACAGTCATAGGACGGTAATGCAATCTTCCCATTTGAAAATCCCCGTTACGCCTCAACGGCCAATCTGAACCAAATCTCGTCTATGAAAATCAGGAGACCCACACTGCGGTGGGACAGAAGCGAGATAGAGTTTCTCATTACCGCTGTTTAAAATACCGGAAAACAAAATCGGAAGCTCATCCCCCTCATGAAAATCTAATGGTATGGGGCTGTAGGCGATCCCTCTATAGTTCCAACCTTGGTAAGCGTTGGATAGGACATCTACAGCATTTGATGAAATCCCAGCGGAGGCTTCAACTCGCCGATAGTCGCTAAACGCCGAGAACCACCAATCTCCCGAAGGCGATAGATGATACTCCCAATATCGCTTGGATGTATCAGAGTGAATGAATAACTCAAACACCTCTGTATTCCAAAGCCCCTCGCAAAACTGCGTTTGCTTGGCCGCTGGGACTAGAGGCAAGTCAGTCACGACTTCAAACCGAAGAGTTGTTTTTGTTAGAGAAACTCGAGCGTATAAATCCCAACCGAGGGCACGACCAAACCAGTCTGCCCGAATGTGGGCAGATGGATCGTCAATTATTTCATCAGGGCTCAAGAACCCCTTGTCTTTAAATACTCTCACTGTCACTGCTTATTAAATGTGGGCCATGTAGCTATACCCATCGCAATTCAAAATTTCATTTTCTCTGGAAGCAGATTGGGGTCATATTTGGAAGTTGTTATTGAGGCCAACCGCAAGCAATACTGGAGTATTGCGAGGATTGGCCGAATGAGCAACTTTCAAAGATGGCCCTAAGATGTTTTCAGAAAGACGAAATTTTGAATTGCGATGGGTATAGCTCGAGGAAAGGGCGGTTCTTGCAACCGCCCCTACGTTTTGATTCGTGCCACGAGGTGCTCCCGAATATGGATCGGCTAACTCCTCAAGGTGATCGCTCCATGAAGCAATCTTGATGATGGGACTTTTGACCTCAGAAACAAGCATCAAGACTCTCACGCACTCACCTACAAAACTACGAAACGGCAGTAGGGGCGGTTCGAGAACCGCCCTTTTCTTTGCGAATGGGTCACACCTCGCCCACATTTAATGAGCAGTTATTCAAACTTCAGCCAAGCATTCAAGAAGGATCTCGCACATGGCATCTATCTCCTCCTTGCCCACTGTAAGCGCAGGCACAAAGCGGATCAGCTCTGGCCTCGGAGAATTTATAAGCAGCCCCTTCTCGAGAGCGAGCTTTACTAGCTGTGCGCCTATTGGTTTCCCGAGGTCCAGAGCTACAAGCAGACCAAGACCTCTCACACCGCGCAGAGAAAACCTCTCAGACAACTCTTCTAGTTTTTCTTGGAGATAGTTACCAGCCTCAACAACCTGCTCCAGAAAACCTTCACTGATCACTTCGCTCACAACGGCATGACCCACAGCAGCGACAAGCGGATTGCCGTTATATGTGCCGCCCTGCTCTCCGTGTGCAAAACAAGAGACCTCAGCTTTTGCTAAAAGAGCGGCGATTGGAACTCCGCTCCCAAGGCCCTTGCCCAAAGTCATAATATCGGGCTTTAAGCCCCAATGCTCAGACGCAAATAAAGTGCCGGTTCGGCCTATACCTGTCTGCACCTCGTCTATGATAAGAAGAAGATTGTTTTCAGAGGCAAGTTCCCTAACTCCGAGAATAAACTCCTCACTAAAAGTAACAACGCCCGCCTCTCCCTGTATGAGTTCGAGCATAATTGCAACTGTGTTCTGGGAGATATTGGCGCGAATGCTGGCGAGATCTTCGGCTTTAGCCTTTGGAAACCCTGGCACCTTCGGCTCAAACATCTTATCCCATCCAGCCTTCCCAGAAGCCGACATGGTCGCGAGCGTCCTCCCGTGAAAGCTGTTTTCGAGAGTTATGATTTCGTAGGCACCGCCCTTGTTTACCTGCCCCCATTTGCGCGCCAGTTTTATTGCGCCCTCATTCGCCTCGGCTCCCGTGTTGCAGAAAAATACTTTTCCCAACCCACTATGCTTGGCTATTAAGTCAGCCAGCTTAATCATAGGTTCATTGTAAAAAGCAGGGCTTGGGTTGATGAGCTTTCGAGACTGAGAACAAAGCGCATCTATGACTATGGGGTTGCAATGCCCCAAGGAGTTCACAGCCCATCCTTGAAGAAAGTCGAGATAGCCCTTGCCGCTGTTATCCCATAGCCAGGACCCCTCACCTCTGACAAAAACCAAATCTGGCCTAGATGTGATCTCCATCAAAGAGTCGTAAGAATAACCAGACACTTCACTCATCGCAGACTCTCCTTGAATTGTTCTGACGAAAGGTTCCAGCCTATCACTTCAGGCACCTCACACATCTGCAAGACACAGACCTTTCCAGTTCCTACTTTGCATTGGCCAACGGCATTGCTCTCTCTAAGACTCTCCCATCGATCAGGCAAGAGGATAGAGTAGATCAGCCGGAGCACACCGTTGCTGGTGACGGCTAGAACATTATCACCTTTATTCAATTCCACCCTTACTTGTTCAAGCCAGATGGACAGAGCCTGGAGCCTGTCCTTTTTCTGCTCAGGGAAAATATCATCAGGCCACTCTCCCCTTAACTCCCAAGCAGACAGCTGTGCTCTCTGGCGAATTTCGATTTCAGCCCTAGTCCTATTTTCCCAAATACCGAGGTCTATTTCATCGAGGGCCTCATTTCGTTTTGACGCAAGCTCCTGCCCTTTCACATTGGATAGGCAAGCGCTGACTATCTCAGCGGTCTCTTTCTGCCTGCGCAGTGCTCCAGAAAAAACCGTCTTGGGTATAAAGTTTGCGCTGAGCATCGCAAGACCCATCTCTTGTGCCTGAGCTCTCCCATGGCTAGTTAGCGGGAGATCTGTGTGCTTTCCCACAAATGTGACTTTATCGCTCTGCTCAAAAGTATTGCCGTGCCTCATCAGTATTAGGAGTCGGCCTTGCGTTATTATTCCCATAGCTCACCCTCTCGAGAAATTATTGCTTCTACTCTCTCAACGTCTTCCGGATAATCTACTGAGGCCAAGGTTCGACCTCTTAGATCCACCTCAACAACTCGAATTGGTATTCCGTATTCCAATGCTCTAAGTTGCTCTAGTTTCTCTGCTCTTTCAAGTTCTGTCTCTTCTAATGCAATAAGCCGCAGGAGAATATCAGGCCTGTATGCATACAAGCCAACATGCAAGTAGGCCTTACTATTTGCGTTAAGACCCTCCCTATAGTTTGGGATAAAAGCCTTGGAAAAATAGAGAGCGTTGCTTCTCTTATCAAAAACCACGAGAGTGCCACTTGTGCTCCCTGATCGCTTGCGGCCCATTAGCTCACCGGCTGATTTTGAGTCTAGCCTAACACATGGAGTTGCCAAACATACGGACGTGTCAGCCTCCATCTCAGTTACTAGCCGATCTATTACCCAAGGAGGAGTGAGCACCGCATCTCCCTGTAAATTCACCACTGTCTGATACGACTCTTCTATTTGCTCCAAAACCTCTCCCACCCTGTCAGTGCCAGTCCGGCATCTATCGCTGGTGAGTAACGCTTCCGCGCCAAACGATTCCACGTATCTGCACAATTCAGGAGAGTCCGTAGCTATAACTACACGCGATATTTTTTTAGCAAGGCGCCCGATCTTCCAGACACGCTCAATCATGCTCAATCTGGAAATCTCAGCCAAGGGTTTGTTTGGGAATCGAGTCGAACCCGCTCTTGCTGGGATAACAAGAAGGGCTGAGTTTTTTGCCTGCATATTATTCATACATGCTGGCCCCTATGAAATTAGCCCGAGGCAGCCGCTCCGAGCTGTTGAATCAACTATGCCGAGATGAATCGGTGTACCCGAAGTGGAGAATGCAGGAGAATTGCAAAGAGCCTTAGAGCCAGGAACATCATCAGGTCTTAGTGACGCGATCACAGCTTTTAACTGGCTCACGTATGAGTCTTGAAAACCGAAGTCAGTTGTAAGAGTAATACATGCCAAGTGAACAAGCTCTCTGGTGGTGAGTTTTGGTTGGTGAGTGCAGAGGCTGGCTACGCACTCACCAACATTGGATGGTTATCTATGCAAACAAATTACAGGATGGTCATAATAGAGATAACAAATGCATAGAGAACGAGAGATTCAACTAGAGCAAGACCGATGATCATCGGAATAAACATTTTATCGGCGGCAGATGGATTGCGACCGATACCCTCGAGCGCAGCTGCAGCAACACGTCCTTGACCTAAGGCACCGCCAAGAGCGGCGAGCCCTATACCTATAGCCGCACCAATAGCCTGAAAATCACCGACACCACCGCCTTCGCCCTCGGCAAATGCCGGGGAAGCAACAACAAGCAATGCAACAACTTGCGCTAGCAATAACTTAATACGGTTCATTTTTCCTCCAAAACCTATTTTTCTATTTACGTTACGTTCATTACAAATCTACCCACTAGCAAAAATCTTCAGTGATTTTCTTCATGCTCCACCGCCATGCGGATATAAACCATAGTCAGCAATGTAAAGACAAATGCCTGCATAAAACAGACAAATGCACCAAGGCAGTAGAACACGATGGGTATCGGAAACTTCGTCATATCGGTGAAAATCTTCAGCACGATGTGGTCACCTGTCATATTTCCGTATAAACGCAGACTCAAGGAAACTGGCCTAACTATATGACTAACCACCTCAACCACAAACATCAAAGGAGCGATAAAAGCCACCGGCCCAAGCAAGTGCTTTAAGTAAGTCGCAACACCCACCTGCCGAATACCCCAGTAGTTGTAAAGGACAAAAACCACCAAAGACACACCGAGATTAAAAGCAACTAGGTCTGTTGGCATTGAAAACCCTGGGACTAGCCCAAGGAGATTCAGGAAAAATAGATAAAGGAATATAGAGCCCACGAAGGGCAAGTATTTCCGGTTACGCTTACCCATTGCGGTGTCACCCAAAGAGACAATCAACTCGGCGATCAGCTCAAAAACCAAACTCAAGCTCAACTTCTTCTCAGGTATAAGCGGCTCGGGCCTATTAGCGAGCTGCCTCAAGGCAACCCTGCTCAAAAAGAAAATCAGACCCACAATGAGCAGAGCCGAAACAAGAGGCTCTATGCCAGAACCGACGCCCGGCAACTGTTCTACTAAATTGACTGTATGCCCACCTGAGCTCATTTGGAAACCTTATGCGTTATCTTCTCGACGTTTCTTAATAGTCATCCATCGCGACAGACCCTGCTCTGTTTCTGCCATAGATCAGAGCTGAGGCCAACACAAACATACTCAGATGGCAAATAACTCCTACAACTAGAAAGAGCAGGAATAAGAAGTTGGCCACCAGCAAGCATCGAACTATTATCAAAATCGCGCAGACTTTCAAAGTAGCGACTAACACTATCTTGTAATCTATGCTCAAGGGCCTGACCACTGCCTGAGCCCTTCTTATGATCCGCAAGACCATAAATCGCCAAAAAATCAGATTCAGGGAAGACAAAATCACCCCGCCTTCAAGCCACAACAAAGCATTAGCAAAACTTGTCTGGTTGATTTGATTTCCCCATTTCACAAAAAGCACAGCTGCGACGATTAAACCAAGGAGCATAGCTGCCACAGAAGTGATGGCGACAAAACTCAATCCGCAGGCGCTATCTTTTCTCACACACTTTTCTTTTAATACTCACTTGCGTAGTCATATAATTCGGACCGTAACCGTTCAGCCCCCCAAGTTCGAATCATCCCGGATGCAAATCGGGGGTGACAACAACTAACCGTTCAATCGAGTTACCTCCTTGCTTCCGATCGACACCAATGAGACCCCGACTTACATAGGAAGTGAACGGTTAATTCGGACCCGCATCTAGGTTTTACAAAGCCACGGAGGTTTTGCCGTATATGTGAACCGTTAGTTGTTATCACCCAAAATTTACATCTGCAAATTAACCGATCAATATGCATTGTCGGGGATCCTCTCTACAGAGGTGAACGCTCATAAAAATTTTATACACTCGCGCACATCACCTAGCTAACTGGAAATACTTCCTCTTCAGCTTTAAGTGATTTTAAGTTCGAAATTAAGCACTTGCATTTTACTGGCGAGACTGTATTTAACAAGGTCTCTCGTCGGGCGCCCGCACCTACTGGTTGTATTCGAGGTCTCTGGGTTTTAGCTTCGACACATCGCCATTGGCGTTCACTTACTTAGTCAAATCCTGTGGTCTGTGGTTGTGCGGCTGGGAAATAGTTTCGTGTGACGTTGCGATAACGCAACGTCACGTTTTAAAGAGGAGCCTCGCACGTGCCCAATTCGCGTATTGAAAATGATAGTTCAGATGTCTGGGCCAAAGCGGTAGAAGTTATCAACAGCAAACTGGATTCTCAGATTTTTGCTGCTTGGATACGACCGCTCTTCCTACGGCAAAGCACCCAGGATTCCTCTTCACCAGTGACATCAAATCCGGACGATCTCCCGACTACACAAGAACCGCTCACAACTAAGTTTGAAGTTTGTGCACCGAATAAGTTTTGCTGTGAGCATGTTCAGCGTTACTACGGAGATTTAATCTCCTGCGCTATCTCATCTGCCTCTGGCATTGAGAACCCCGTTATTTGTTACGCTGCATCACAGGCTCTTATAGAACCGGCTCGAAAGGCAAATCAGATTCTCCTTACGACCCAAAACGCGAATGAAACGACCTCGTCCCTAGCGCACAACACTGCCAACGAAAGCGCAGCAGAGAAGACTGAGACTCCGCCTGGCCCCAAGGGCAACACCCAGCCGAATAAGGCTTTGGTGGAAAATATTATGCGCGACAAAATGCGTCCGCCTAAGGTGAACCCTAGATTCTTAGTGGATGGAACCAACCTCAACCAGAAGTATAACTTCTCTAACTTTGTTGTTGGCTCTTGCAACCAATTCGCCCACGCCGTTGGTATTCAAGTGGCTCAAAACCTAGGCTCTACCTACAACCCTCTTTTTATTTACGGTGGTGTTGGTCTGGGCAAGACACATTTGGTCAACGCTATCGGCAATTACTGCAAGCGTTTTGGTAAAAACGTTCTGCTCGTTTCTTCTGAGTTTTTCGTAAACGAACTCATTACGGCGATTCGCACCAACACCATGCCTCAGTTCAAATCGCGTTTTCGCTCTTTGGACCTTTTGATAATCGACGACATACAGTTCTTGACCGGCAAGGAAAGAACTCAAGAGGAATTCTTTCACACCTTCAATGAGCTCTACAGCAACCGCAAACAAATCGTTGTAACTTCCGACAAGGTGCCGCAAGAGCTAGTCGGTCTAGAAGAGCGCCTCAGGACTCGTTTTGCTTCTGGTCTTTCGGCAGACTTGCAGGTCCCAGATTTTGAAACGCGAGTTGCCATATTGTCGAAGAAGGCTGAATCTCAAGGTCTTCAGGTGGGAGAGGACATAATAAGACTGCTTGCTAAGCGCATAGACACAAACGTGCGTGAACTAGAAGGTGCGCTCAATCGCATAACTGCGCTTAGCTCAATCAGCAATCAGCCGATAACTCTCTCTCTTGCCGAAGAAGCTTTGCGCGCTTTAATGCCAGACGTCATAAGAGACGTATCTACAAAATCAATTCAAGATTTCATCGCTAGGCGATTTAATGTCAGCAACAATGACTTGGTTGGAAAACGAAGAACTCAAAACATAGCCTTGGCTCGACAAGTAGCTATGTATCTTTGCAGAAAGCTGATTGGCTCTTCTTACCCCGAAATAGGCACGTTCTTTGGCGGCCGAGATCACTCCACCGTGATTCACGCTTTTAAAACCATAGAAGAGAAAATCGAAAACGACCACAACTTCAAAACTGAGATCGGTTCCCTTGAAAGATCTATCGTCGGGTAAATTAGGCTGTAGCTACGCTCTCACTTTTATGCAACCCCAGTAACCTATACATCTGACCTAATAACTCTCGCACATCTTCAAGCGCGAGTGTGTGACCAGTGTTGTGATTGACGATTAACTCAGCAAACCCTCTTGCTTCTTCAAGGCGCCCCAAGTGCATAAGAGTATCGATCAAACAAAGCAAAATGTGATCCTTGCTTGGAGCAGTTTCATAAAACTCGCTAAACACCTCAAGCGCTAATTCGAAGCTCCCTTCTCTATCGAGCAAGTACTTGAGAAAAATCATCACAGCCAAAGACCGAGACCCGATTGGCTCATTGCCTGCACAACTAAGTTTCTGGCTGTGTAAGGCGTATCGCAAATACCGCCCAGAGCTTATTGCGTCAACGGGGAAACATTTGTGCGCGGCTATGGCATATGCGGTAGCTGCACCAAAATTGCCGAGGGGCCTGTCTGTTACTTGTATCTCTGTAAAGATGTCGATCAGCCTCTGAGCCCTAACCATCGAGGTGTGTCTTTCTAGGACGAGATCTCTTCCACAGGCCGCAATTCTGGCTCGCTCCTCCTCGTTGTTTAGATAGTACCGAATGACTCGCTTAGCATCTTCCACATCAGAGTCGACATAAGTAGCGATATGGACACCCTGCGTAAATGTCTCACTCAAGCCGTTGTTGATTTGGGGAGTAATAAGCATTGCCCCACACATCATTGCCTCAAAGTTTCGAAAGTTGAGATCGCCAAACACCACCTGATTAACAACAATCTTTGCTCTGGAGTAGTCCTCTACGTATGAGCCAACTCCAGCATCTACAGAAAATTCTTTTGCCAATTGATCAAAGAAGGCCGCCCGTTTCGGATGCAGGCTCGGTTTGAGTGTGCCGCGAAAACAAATGTCTATCGACTTAACAGGATTTGGCTCAGCATAAATAGGTGCCCATAAAGGGAACCACTCGCTGCTTGGATTAAACTCTTTAAACAAGGGCAGGTAATCTGGCTGCGCGACGAGGACACGGTCAAAACATGCGCCCATAGGCGAATGCCATGCGCTATGATGATGGGCATCTACGGAATAGAAAATGGTAGGGATCTGCAAATGCTCTATCCCCCAGAGAGAGAGGGGGGCACTATCGTCGTAGTAAACTAAAAAATCGGGTGGAGCCCCATTCCCATATTTCTTCTTGAAGTGATCGATCACTTCAGCCACAGGAGTCCCTGGGCCAGGGTACCAGATGTCATATCCTTGGGTAACCCAACCCGCAGTGACGACATCCATCCCCAATTGCCTCAGCTCATCGGCAAACCAAGTCTGATTAAGCAATAAGACTGTGCTCATCCAACAGCTAATCTCCTATTGTTTTCTATTCGCTCCAAAAGCTCATTTGCCATCTCGTTATTTGGCTCAAAGAGCTTGATCCTTCCAAGTGGCTCCAAGGCTTCACGCTCTCTGCCCTGAGAATATAGGCATCCAGCCAATGAGTAGAGCATAGACAAGTCTGCTGGATGAAGTTCAAGATAATTTCTCAATGCAGACTCAACTTGGGTAAGTCTGCCCAGGGAGTAACCTAGTTCTACTATCCCGAGGATTGAGACTGTATTTTCAGGATTCTCACAAAGCGCCAAGCTGTAGTAATCCCAAGCGCCTTCGGTATCACCTCTGACCGAGGCACAAAGGCCCCGCCCAGCGATGGCCCTGTCGTTTCGTCGATTCTTTGTGAGAGCTTCGGCAAAGAGGCGATCGGCTTGATCGAAATCTTTTCTGCTGGCAAGCATAGCCCCTTGCCCCGAGAGAGCCCTAGAAGCTAGTGGTGGAAATTGAGCTGCTGTCTTAAAGTCCTCAAGTGCCTCTTGGTTCTGCCCAAGCCAGCACCTAGCTTCAGCCCTAAGCAAGACAATCATGTGGCGATCCTCTTGGCTTATCTGTGCATCTTTAAGGAAGAGGCTGGCCTCTTCGACTAGTTCCCTAAACTGCTTCTTCGATTTTTTTTCTTCGAGAGAAGCTATGCCTGCCTTAATGGTCGGTGCACAGTTGTTATAACCGAGATCGTTTTGTGGACAATGGAGTTTGCCATTCAAAGAACAGCTTATTGAGGAAGGCTTATTCTGCCTCTTTGCTAGGATCACTTCTTCATACAAAGAGAGGACTCTCTCGCTCGCCTTCTTCCAGGTGTATCGCACCATCTTGTGAGAAAGACTCTTGCGACTAGGCGAGTAATAAGCTGCCAGAACTGCATTTCGAATACTATCTGCAGATCCAGGATCGCAGTAATACGCATCTTCGCAGAAATAATCTC
>Ga0247840_10004364_pt1 | contig 22488 bp, 16 predicted proteins | sample LaCruzMarch2015__FD_192404 | JGI IMG/M metagenome (GOLD analysis project Ga0247840, IMG submission 192404) | Freshwater microbial communities from meromictic Lake La Cruz, Castile-La Mancha, Spain - LaCruzMarch2015_17m | ecosystem: Environmental > Aquatic > Freshwater > Lake | place: Spain... | reverse complement strand
CTTGACACACCGGAATTTATTTCGCCAAAAATGCCTAACAAATCTTTTTTTCTCAATAATGCAATAGCATCCACCAAAGCGCTGCCACAAATCCCTTTGGCCGAAACATTACCTATTATACTGGCAGTCAGCTTATTATCAACGAACTTGAACGACGAAACAGCTCCTGTTGTAGCCCTCATGCCCATCGAAATATTCGTTCCTTCGAATGCCGGTCCGGCAGCTGTAGAGGAGCAAATCAACTGATTTTTGTTGCCCACTACTATTTCACCATTCGTGCCTAAATCAATCAAAGCGCAATAGGCATCACTTTTGTGCATGCCTGTGGCGGCAATTCCGGCTAAAATATCGCTCCCAACAAAACTACCAATAGATGGGTAAAACGTAATTTCGCCATTCATCTTAAAATCCCATCCAAGTTCAACTGTAGTAAATACTTTAGCCTGTAAATAAGGTGTTTCGAACGGATATTGCGATAGTGGAGATACATCGAAACCACTGAAAATGTGATGCATAACAGTATTGCCAACAAGGACAATTTTTTGAAGCGGTACTTTTTGTTTCACTAATAAAAGTTCTATCATTGTACCAATATTGAAACGAATCAGTCGCATCAATTCGTGGTCGTTGCCGTCGATACAAGCTTGAATACGCGAAATAAGGTCGGCTCCAAATTTCACTTGCGGATTAAGCATTGTTTCCACCGCCAACACTTTTGCGCTTGCGAGGTCAACCAACTGCGCCACCAAAGTTGTAGTTCCCAAATCCACTGCCACGCCATAACCATCTTGCGGTACAAACTCAAATTCGCTTTCGTCGGCCAGAATCAAATGATTGTATTGGTCAATTTCGAGGGTAATATCGCTCGTGCAAGTGCTGTAGCAAGCCAATCGCCAATCGGCACCAAGCCCGAGCAATGCTAATTTTTGACTGTGAATATCCGATGTTTCAATTTCACCTTCAAGCAATTTTACTTTACATTTGCCACATGTTCCTTTTCCACCACAAGGAAACTCTACACCATATTCGTGCAGCACGTCAATAAGCGGCGTTTTGTCGTTTACAGTCAGCGTTTTACCTAACGGTTGGAGATGAATGTGGTGTTTTTTCATTCAACGATATTATGAATAACTTTACTTTAGTTTTGCTTTCCGTTTTTGTGCCTTTTGTGTAAAATTGAAAAGAATTATAACACTAAGTCCCACAAAATTTCACTAAGATAAAGTCTAAATGCTAAATTATCCGATTGCCAAAAGTAATTATTTTTTCTCGATTTTAGCATTAAACTCATCCAACGCTTCAAAAAAAGCTTTCACGTTTTCGGCTGGTACATGCGGAGGCAAATCGCAACCTGTAGAAAGAACAAAATTCGGAAATTCGGCTGTTTTTACTAATAAATCGCCGATATAGGCTTTAATTTCAGTAGGATTCATCATTTTCATCACACCTACCGGGTCTACATTACCCATTATCATTTTGTCTTTGGGGCACACTTTCAGGGTCTCAACCATATCAATGGCATTTCCAAAATGATACGCTGCGGCTTCGGTATATAGCATGGCATCAGTGCAATGACCGGTATTTCCGCAATTATGCAGAACAATGATAAATGTTTCGTCCTGCAATGCGTCTACCAAACGTTTTACATAAACCGACGAAAACATCTGGCAATCTTCGTTCGACAAAAGACCGGCAGCCGGCTCAGCAACTACAACTCCCGAACAGCCAATAGCTTTTAACTCGCGGCAATAATTGAGAATAAAATCGGTACATTTATCGAGCAACTGCATAATTGCATCTGGGTCTATATAACAAGCCATCATAATTTCCGACAGGTCGAAAAGCCTTCCCGCCAACGAAAACGGCCCTATAACTCCCGCCAATACGGGTTTTTCAATGCCATTTTGTACTGTTAATTTATTGGCTTTCAAATACTCCTGCATTCTACCTGCATTTAAATCAGGCACTTTTAGATTTTCAATCTCATCGGCATTCGATACCAAGCGACCTAAAATATGCGGCATGTCATTTTCCTGAAACTCAATTTGACAGCCGAATGCTTCTGCTTCGAGTGTTAAATCCATAATTACCGTTGTGGCTGCCGATGGATATACTTCCGCCAGTTTTTTTATAGCTTGCGCGTGAACTTCACCGCTCTGAACAGCGCTCTGAACTGTTTTTCCAATCATCTCTATGCCCGGATGGGTCATAATGGGTATTGAAATTCGGGTTTTGTTTTCAATTTTTTGGCGCATCCAACTTTTCATATTTATCATGGAGCAATTATTTGTTGGAATTATTTTTATGAAGCCAATTTATTTAAAAATTCAACAACACCTTGAGGATCGGCAGAATAGGAGTCGGCACCAATTTTTTTACAAAACTCGTCGTTTACCGGCGCACCTCCTACACAAACCACTGTGCCGGGAACTTCTGTTTTTATGTCGGCTACAATTTGTCCCATATTTACCATTGTAGTGGTTAATAGTGCCGATAAAGCAACTACTGCACCTTCATTTTCCTTCAAAGCCTTTATGTATTTTTCAGCAGAAACGTCCACGCCCAAGTCAATTACTTTCCAGCCCGAACCTTCAACCATCATAGCTACTAAATTTTTGCCAATATCGTGTAAGTCACCTTTTACCGTGCCAATAATCAGCGTGCCTTTTGTTTTTATTTCGCCTGAAGTGAAAAATGGTTTTAATACCAGCATGGCAGCGCCCATCGCACGAGCCGACATTAACATCTGGGGTACAAAAATTTTATTTTCGGCAAATTTCTTTCCTACTTTATCCATTGCTAAAATCAATGCATTTTCAAGAATATCCTGGGGACTTATTCCTGCTTCCAAAGCTTTTGTTGTGAGCTCTGAAGCTCCATCCTGACCTTTCAACTGTGGTGGAAATGGTGATTTTTGGTCGGCTTTGCCTAATTCAACTACTTCGAGTAGTTGTACTAATAATTCGTTCATACTTGTTTTGTGTAAATAGATTATGTTTAATTGACTATCGATTTTATATCATAGTCGGGATGTTACAAAAATAATGCAGTAATAGTTATTGTACTACAACAATTTTCACTACTTTTGGTGCTATATTGACATAGTTACAAACAGAATACACATAATACATTATTTAACCCTCTTAGTTCTACTTTAGCTTTTAAAATTTATAACCACAAAAGAAGAGAAAATGAAATATTTTAGCTCACAAAAAAATAATTTTGAAAATTTAATTTTAGTGCCTTTTACGTTCTTTTGTGGTTCAATTCTTATAAAAGTTTGCTTCATTTTTAAATTGTTAAAGTAGAATTAGATTATTGACTTTTCGTAAAGTAGTCACATTATTACAAAATTAAAAGTTATCAAATGTCCCAAGTTCCCGAAAAGATTACAACTCCGCAACAACAATCTATTAAAGTAGGCATTTTTCAGGATAATCTGGAAAATATCAACTGGCATTATCACGACTATTACGAAATTAGTTTTATTACAGAAGGTTCAGGCAAGCGATTTGTGGCCGATTCGTTGGATGAATTTTATCCGGGCGATTTGGTGTTTGTAGCACCAAACATTCCACACACATGGGTGGTTGATAAAGAGCCATTTACAACCAATGCGCGTAAACTTGAAATGGTATATTTACAATTCACCGATGCTGCGTTAGCAAAAGAGATGCTTGCATTGAGTGAATTTAGCAATGCCGCCACAGCTTTAACACTGTCGGAAAGAGGCCTTCGTATTGTCGGAGAAACACTCAACGAAGCCAGTAATATTTTGCTTCAAATGCCATATTCGAGCAGTTTTGATTCTTATATTTTGTTTTTAGAACTGCTTAATGTGATTGGAAAAAGTAAAGAGTTAATTCCCTTGGCAAGCAAGGAATATATCAATAAACGGTTCTTCACCGACAATAAACGTATACAAAATATTCACGAATATTTTATGAATCATTTTCGTGAAAAAATAGATTTAGCACAAATTGCTTCGTTGGTAAATATGGCTGAGGGTTCGCTTTGCCGCTTTTTTAAGATGCAAGTTGGCTTAACTATTTTCGAATATCTGAACCGAATAAAAGTTGATTTTGCGTGTAAACTGCTTATGAACAATGAAATAAGCATTACCGAGGTGGCATTCGACAGCGGGTTCAACAATCTGAGTCATTTCAACAAACAATTTAAGCAAATTACCAGTGTTACTCCCAAAGAATACCGGTTAAAATTCAAAGATATATAGAGGTGTTTTTTTTTGTTAATAATTTGTACAGCATATTTACAAACCTACATTGCTAAATTTCAACGAAACGAAAAAACTTCGTGGAGCAGACGGACCATACACATAACCAGCATCACGCAGTGCGCCTTTATCAATATCGTTCTGATAGCTATTGAAAATATTTTTTACTCCGGCACTCAATTGCATGTTTAAACTTTTCAACGCAAAATTCTGAGCAGCTTTCAGATTCAAATCAAAAAAGCGGGGCGTGGTTTCTATTCTATCGGCATTAATATAACCGGCATAATGTGGTGCCAGCATGCTTCCTGTGTATGTGCCTGTGGCCGAAAGGGTCAGTTTTTTGGTTGGATTGGCAGTGAGGCTCAGGTAACCGTAATTGTTGGGCGTACGCAAAATTTTACGCTCAGCATTTACATTCAAGTCGTCGGACCAACGTTCGGCTTGGTCGTATAAACTTTGTTGCACAGTAAATCCAAACTGTAGTTGCAATCGGGTGGAAGGAGCAATTTTTCCCTCTAAATTTACGCCACTTACTTGTGCGCCTTTGCCGCTGGTGCGTTCTACCCTAATATTTCCCAAAGCATCCGTTCCCGTTTCGGTCAAAATAAAAATATCATTTATTCGGGTCAAAAATCCTTCGGCAAGCAAATTAAATGCCCAATCGCCAGCATTAAAATACGAGTCAAACGAAGTGCTGAAACTATGCGAATACTCGGGACGCAAATTGGGCGAAATTTGTATCATTTTTACAACACCGCCCACAGCATCAATATGAAGGTCTTCGTCGAAAGCTTGTGGCGCACGGTAACCAGCCGAATATGAGCCGCGCCAATTCAGTTTTTCGGAAAAATTGTACTTGGTGGTTATGCGCGGACTTAAAACTGCTTTGTTCAACAGGTTGTGTTTATCCAACCGACCACCAAGTAATACGCTAACTTTTTTATTTCGCCATTCGTTTTGTAAAAACACACCAACAGTTTGTGTTGTTTGTAAAAAATTGCGATTATAGCCGCTAATCACATCCGCAATATCGTCGTATTGATATTCGACGCCTGTTGTGAGTTCCGACGGTAAAAACCAAAGCCAGTCGAAATTACGAACATACTGAGCGCCCGTAACTATGGTGGTGTTTAGCGTATTACCATAAGCATTTGGGTTAAAATTGGCTCCGTAATAACTTTTGCGCACAATATTTTGAAGCGAAGTATAAGCGTTAATTTTCTGTTTGCTATCGGGGCTAAACCAGTTGTAAGCTAATCCGCCGCCATTTATTTCGTTTTCAATTTGCTCGGTAATCTCTGTTTGATGCGGTTGCAGGTCAAATTTATTTCCTCCTCTACGAAATTCATGAATATTATGGTACTCCAATGTCAGTTTGCTTTGCGAACCGAGTCGGTAGTAGGAGCGAAGTCCAATGGTGTGATTCAATAATTTTGTCAATTCAGAATAACCATCGCCGTTATAGTCGAATGGAGCACGATTTCGGTAAGCTCCGTAAAAATTCAAACCTGTTTTGTTATCATCAGAAACAATGGATGTATTTAAGTTGAGCGAATTGTCAGGAGAACTTCCGCCTAACAAATCGTTGTTGTACGAAGCCGTGAAGGCATTGTTAAGCGCTTCTTTTGTAATAATATTAATCGTGCCGGCAATGGCGTTTGAGCCATAAAGTGCTGAACCACCACCGCGAATTATTTCAACCCGTTCAATCATGTTGACAGGTATTTGTTCCAATCCGTACACACCCGAAAGCGCACTAAAAATGGGTCGGCTGTCAATTAAAATCTGAGAATAAGGTCCTTCTAAGCCATTTATGCGCACCTGACTGAATCCACAGTTGCCACAGTTATTTTCGACACGCACGCCCGGCTGAAAATTTAATCCCTGTGTGAGACAAACGGCGTTGGAAGCCGCAAACAGTTTTTGGTTGAGTACACCCACTATCACCGACGCATCCTTGCGGCTCGACTCGTTTCGGTTGGCACTTACCACCACCTCGTCGAGCGACATGGCCGTTTCTTCGACAATAAAGTTCAGTTCAAGCGTTATTCCATTTTGTAACACAACTTCTTTTTCCACCGTTTTGTAACCCAAACCACTTACCCGAATAACATGTTTTCCGATGGGTAAATTTTTCAGAAAAAAGTGCCCTGTAGCGTCGGTTGTTGTTCCAATAACCGTATTAGCAACAGCTATATTAATAAATGGAATGTGTTCTCCGGTTTTTTTATCTTTTACATCGCCAACGATATTGGCATCGCTTTTGGTTTGCGAATAGGCAGATTGAAGTACTATAATTGTTATTGCAAGTAATATTAGTTTTCTCATAAATAATCGTTTTTTTAGCTAAACAAGCATCGTATTAAATTGTTCAGTCGGTAACCGAAACATAATTAACCCTTGTTGGCGTATTTTTTAACTGTATCTGTTGTACAAAAACGAATGAAATATCTTATTTTTACAAAACGAATACATCGCAAATAAGAAACACAAAAATGGCTGCATTACAAGTATATAGCTCCCGAACAATTGATATTTTTTCGGCAGCGACCGAAACCGAGCTTTCGTTGCCCGTAATGGAGGCCGTGAGTGCAGGCTTTCCTTCGCCCGCCACCGACTTTGTTGATTTGACAATTGACCTTAACCGGCATTTGGTAAAACATCCCTCGGCAACCTATTATGCAAGGGTAAAAGGCGAGTCGATGCGCGATGCAGGCATTAGCGATGGCGATTTGCTTATTGTAGATAAAAGCATCGACCCATCGGATGGTAAAATTGCGATTTGCTATGTGGATGGCGAGTTTACGCTCAAACGAATAAAAATTGACGCTGCGGGTATTTGGCTTATACCTGCCAACGATAAATTTAAACCCATAAAAGTGGAAGAAGGAAATACACTTGTTATCTGGGGAATTGTTACTTTTGTTATTAAATGTACGCTTTAATCGATTGCAATAATTTTTATGCTTCGTGCGAACGGGTTTTTAATCCCGCTCTGCGCGAAAAGCCTGTTGTTGTATTATCCAACAACGATGGCTGCGTTATTGCGCGTAGCAACGAGGCAAAAGCTCTGGGCATACCAATGGGTGCGCCGGCTTTTAAAATAAAGCAGTTGGTGGAGGCAAACAAAGTACATGTTTTTTCGACCAACTTTGCATTGTATGGCGATTTAAGCCATCGGGTAATGACCGTTCTGTCCGAGTTTTGCCCCGCAATGGAAATTTACAGCATCGACGAGGCTTTTCTCGATTTTAGCGGCTTTGAACTTCACGACCTAAATCGTATTGGCTTGGAAATGAAAAATAAAGTACTAAAATGGACAGGCATTCCAGTGAGTGTGGGTTTTGCGCCTACCAAAGCATTAGCAAAAGCAGCTAACCGGATTGCTAAAAAATTTCCCGAGCGTACCAATGGTGTTTACATTATCGAAACCGAAGAACAACGAATAAAAGCCCTGAAATGGCTAAAAATAGAAGATGTTTGGGGAATTGGCCGTAAGCATGCTCGCCGACTTCAGGAAATGAATGTAAATACTGCTTTCGCCTTTACACAACTCTCCGACCGCTGGGTGCGCGATATGATGACGGTGGTGGGTTTGCGCCTCAAACACGACTTGCAAGGCATTCCGACCCTACAGTTGGAGGATGTAAAAGACAAGAAAAACATTGCCACCACGCGAACTTTTGAAACAAATTATACCGAATTAGCACAAATTAAAGAGCGTGTAGCCAGTTTTGCCGTGAGCTGTGCAGCAAAATTAAGGGCTCAGCACTCGTGTTGTAACAGCATTATGGTGTTTATTCACACCAATGGTTTTCGCGAAGACCAGGAGCAGTACAGCAAAAATGTTGTACTGAAACTGCCTTTTGCCACCAACTCGGGCATTGAACTTACCAAATTTGCCACTCAGGCGCTCGAACGCATTTTCAAACAAGGTTATGGCTATAAAAAAGCCGGAGTGATTGTGATGGACTTTACGCCCGAAGACAATCAGCAATTGAATTTTTTCGAAAATCGAAATGTAAAACACATTCAGTTGATGAAAGCCGTTGATCATATAAACCAACTATACGGACAGCAAAAAATACGTTTAGCAGCTCAGGATACTGGTCGCATCTGGAAAATGAAACAAGAGCAATTATCGCCACGCTACACCACCAATCTCAAAGACATACTTGTGGTAAAAAGCTAACAAATAAAAAAGCGGTGTAAATTAACTGTTTGCTATTCCAACTCGATAACTGTAATGCCTACACCACCAAACTGCACATGTTCGTCGCGGTAAGTGGCTACTCCATTGATAGTTGCGAGATATTGACGAATCATCTGACGCAATGCGCCTGTGCCGGTTCCGTGTAGAATGCGAACCGAAGTTATGCCCACCATAATGGCATCGTCGATAAAATAGGTTACAGCCTGCAACGCTTCATCCACACGCATTCCGCGCACATCAATTTCGGATTTAAACGTTAGTTTGCGCTGACGAACTTCGTCATTCGTATTTTGAGCTATGGAGTCGTATTTATTCTTTTCTTTTTTGAGTTGCGTATTGCTCACGGCTTCCAACTTCGAAAGTTTTACGGTCGATTTCATTTGACCGAAAGCAACAAGCGCATTTTTATCCTGAATTTCGATAATTGTCCCAGTGGCTGTTTGGCCTTTTAGGCGGACGTGAGAACCAGTTTTTATTGTTTCGTGTTCAGCGTTTCGTGTTTCGTATTTGTCGTTTCTCGTTTCAGGTTTTACAGTTGTTTTTTTGAGCTGAAGCTTCTTTTGTGTACTCCCTAAGCCCTCTTTAGGGGTTTTGGCGGCAGAATCATTGGATAATTTTAGTTTAAATTCCTCTAATTCCTTCCTCACCTCCTTTGTTTTCTCCTTTTCCGCCTGAGCTTCTTTTATGGCACGAATGGTATTTTCAATTTTTGCATTTGTATCACTCAACAAAGCCTGCGCTTCGGTTTTTGCTTTTTGAGTTATTTCTTTGCGAAATTTGTCTATCGACGCCATTTCGGCTTCGTATTTGGCAAGCGTTTCTTCTAACTTCTTTTCTTTCAAGCGAATATCTCGGCGCTTGTTTTCCCAGTAACGTTTATCGCGTACAATGTCCTGCAAATGTTTGTCGTAATCCATTCTATCAGAACCCACTTTTTCGGCTGCATCGGCTATTAAATCTTCTGGTAAGCCAATTTTTCGGGCTATTTCCACTGCAAACGAACTTCCGGGATTGCCAATACTCAATTGGAAAAGTGGTTGCAGATGCTGACGGTCGTAAAGCATAGCGCCATTCACAACGCCTTCGGTGGCATCGGCATAAAGTTTTAGATTAGTATAATGTGTGGTAATTACACCAAAAGCCTTGCTGCGGTTGAAGCGCTCGAGCGTAGCTTCAGCCATTGCACCACCAATCATGGGTTCAGTGCCTGTACCAAATTCATCAATCAGCAAAAGCGTTTTGGGGTTGCTATTTTTGACAAAAAATTTCATATTCAGCAAGTGCGAACTGTAAGTCGAAAGGTCGTTTTCGATGGATTGTTCGTCGCCAATATCAATAAATAATCGTTCGAAAATTCCTGCCCTACTGCTATCGTGAACAGGAATCAACAAACCGCATTGCAGCATATATTGCAATAAAACCACCGTTTTCAAACAGACAGATTTTCCTCCGGCATTCGGACCGGAAATTAGCAGAATGCGTTGTTTTTCGTTTAGCACAATATCCAGCGGAACAATTTCTTTTTTCTGTCGGCGAAGCGATAAAAACAACAAAGGATGCACCGCTTTCGCCCATTCCAACTGACAAACATTATCAGTTCGTGGTTTTATGGCATTAATCTCGATAGCAAAAAGTGCTTTGGCACGTAAAAAATCGATAGTCCCAAGGAAATCCTGCGAAGCATTTATTTCTTCGAAATATGGGCGAAGAAAAGTTGTAAACTCTACCAAAATACGAATTATCTCTCGCCTTTCCTCTGCTTCCAGTTCACGAATTCGGTTATTAGCTTCCACCACTTGTTGTGGCTCTATAAATACGGTTTTACCGGTAGCCGATTCGTCGTGTACAATACCTGAAATTTTCCGTTTAAACGATGGCAAAACAGGAATTACCAATCGCCCATCGCGCATGGTTGGAGCTACGTCCTTTTCAACATAACCATCAGCTTGTGCCTGACGAAGAATCGCATTCAGAGTGCGTGAAACAGAGTTTTCGACCTGATGAATATCTTTACGGATACGAGCAAGTTCGGGGGAAGCATTGTCCTTTAGTTTGCCAAATTTGGTGAGCAAACCATCAATTTTACGGATTATTTGCGGAAAAGTTTCAGTGCCGGGTAATAATTCCGACAAGTATGGATATGGATTTTCTTCTTTTTTGGTTAAAAATGAAACCAATTTACGAACAGCTTCCAACGCTCGCCAAAGCCCAAAAACCTCTAATTCGTCCAAAAAAAGTCCTTCAATCCGCACACGCGATAATGCCGGACGAATATCGAAAAAATCGCCAATTGGCATTTCCTCGCCACCTGATGTAAGCACACGAAACATCTCGTCGGTTTCGCATAGCAATCGGTCAATTACTTCATAATCGGCAGTAAATTGTATGTCGTCCACCTTTTCGGAACCCAATGTGCTGATACATTTGTCCTTCAGCAACTGCCGAATGGTGGTGAAATCTATTTTTTGTTCGAAATGAGATGGATAAAGCATTTTTTTGAATTGATAGTTTTGAATGTGCAACTTAAAGTTTTTTCGCTTCTTCCCAAATTTCATCCATTTCGGCTAAGGTCATGGTTTTTAAGTCACGACCTTGCGAAATTGTTTTTGATTCCAAATAATTAAAACGGCTGATAAACTTTAGGTTGGTACGCTCCAGAGCATTTTCGGGATTTATGTCGTACAAGCGGGCTGCGTTAATCAGGCTGAAAAGTAAATCGCCAAACTCAGCTTCCATCTTGTCTTTGTCCAACTCTTCCACTTCTGCTTTAAATTCGTTTATTTCTTCCTGCACCTTTTCCCAAACCTGCGTACGTTCTTCCCAGTCGAAACCAACGCTTCGGGCTTTGTCCTGAATCCGATGGGCTTTTATCATGGCTGGCAACGAAGGCGGCACGCCCGAAAGCACCGTTTTATTTCCGCCCTTTTCTTTCAATTTAAGTTGTTCCCAGTTTTGCATCACAGTTTCACTATTGTTGGCTTCTACATCGGCAAAAATATGCGGATGGCGATAAATCAACTTTTCGCACAAGCCTTTACACACATCATAAATATCGAAGTCGCCGGTTTCGGAAGCCATTTCGGAATAAAACACTATGTGTAATAAAATGTCGCCCAGTTCTTTGCGGATTTCTTTTTTGTCAGCTTTTATTATGGCATCTGCCAATTCGTAGGTTTCTTCTATGGTCAGCGTTCGGAGCGTTTCGAAAGTCTGTTCCTTATCCCACGGGCATTTGGCGCGTAGCTCAGTCATTATTTCGAGCAATCGCCCAAACTCTTTTAACTTTGTATCTAATGTATTCATTGTTGTAAGTCTATTATTGTTAATGCACTAATTTTGTCCTGATGTAACTGAAAAATAAGTTCGTCGAGCGAATTAAATTTTTGTTCGTCGCGTATTTTTCCTACAAAAACAACTTTAATCTGCTGATTATAAATATCTTTATCAAAATCAAATATATTAACTTCGATGCTTATATGTTCGTCTTTGTCGATGGTAGGTCTGCTACCAATATTCAACATTCCACCAAAACTGGAGTTTTCAACGAATACTTTTACGGCATACACTCCCGTTGCCGGAATTTGTTTTTCATTATCAATCGGGTCAATATTAGCGGTGGGAAAACCCAATTTTCGTCCAATTTTAAAACCATCGGTTACATTTCCCGCAATAGAATAATTATAACCTAATAATTTATTGGCCTTTTCAATGTCCGAATTTTTCAGTGCATTGCGAATGTCGGACGAGCTAATATGTGTACAGTCAGGCAGCGTAAAACGAGTTGCTTGTATTGCTTGTATTCCAATTTTTTCCCCATAGGTTTTATATTCGGGGAAAGCCTCGGCACGGTTATGTCCAAAACGATGGTCGTGCCCAACCAATAATGTTCTGACGTTAAATTGCTTGAAAAGAATATCGTTCAAAAAATCGAAAGCATTTAGTTTGGACATTTCAACCGAAAAATCGAGCACAATGCACAAATCAATTCCGGTGGTAGAAAGTTGCTCCATTTTTTCGTCGAAAGTAGTAAGCAGTAGCGGTTGAAAATCGGCATGTAATACTTTACGAGGATGCGAAATAAACGTAACAACTGCCGAAAGGCGTTTTTGATCTTGTGCAATTCGTTTCAACTCATCTATCAAAAAGCGATGACCCAGATGCACTCCGTCGAAAAAGCCGACAGTTGCAACTAATTTATTATCTTGAATATATATATCGTTTGGATAAAGTATTTTCATTTTTTTGAGAACAAAGAATTAAGACGTTTAGAGCTTAAGCAAGAAATCAAGATTTTCGCCCTGTGTTACAAAATAGGTTTGAATACCTAAAGCATTTGCAGCCTCAATATTTTTCGGTCCATCGTCCAAAAATAAACATTCAGCACCTTCCAAACCTGCATCGGCAAGTAAAACCTCAAAAATAGCCGGATTAGGTTTTGCCAGACCCATTTCGTACGAAAAATAACATGTATCAAAGTAGTTTTGAATAGTTTTCCCAGTTCCTTCAAGAGCTTTTGAAACGCTTACTTCAATATGTAAAGGATTCGAATTACTTAATAGTAACAATTTGTATTTTGAGCGAAGTTTTTCGAGCAACACCAATCTTTCGGCAGGTATATCAACTAAAAACGAACACCAGGCAGCATCTATTTCAGCATCCGATAAAGTTTTGGTACTTAATTTACGAATTTCGTTTCTAAACTCTGGCGTTTGAATTTCACCTTTTTCATATTGCAGAAAAAATTCCTTTTGTCCAAAATTGCTTAGGTACGATTCGATATTATCAACGCCCAGTTTTTTTAAGTTTTCGATACATTGAGGTAAATCCAGATTAATAATAACCCCTCCAAAGTCGAATATAAGAGTAGTAACAGTATTTTTTTTATCCATTTATAGTAAAATTGTTGTTTTTATTTTTGCGGGTTGCCAAAATTTATTACTTTTGCAGTCGCTTTGCAAAGATACAAAAATTTGCGCATAAGTGGGGCCTATAGCTCAGTTGGTTAGTAGCACCTGACTCATAATCAGGGGGTCACTGGTTCAAGCCCAGTTGGGCCCACCCTTTTGAAAGACAAACACTTATACATTTAGTTGTGTAAGTGTTTGTCTTCTTTTTATTTAAATGCTAAATGTGTCTGCATCTTTCCAAAAAGGCATTTTTTTGCGAAATTGGTTTAATGGCTCAGTACTTATTTCGTAGGTCAGCACCGAAGTTTCGTTTTTGGGACAGGTGAGAAGTGGCGTTGCAATAAAATCGAGCAAAGTGGAATGTCCGTTGTAGGCAATGCCAGCGCCATCCGTGCCAATGCAATTTACGCCACACACATAACTTTGGTTTTCGATGGCGCGTGCTTGCAGTAGAATATCCCAATTGCGAATGCGTTTTTCGGGGAAATTTGCCACATAAATCAATAAATCGTAGGCGTTATCTACATTGCGCGCCCACACCGGAAAACGTAAATCGTAACACACAAGCACCTGTATATTAAAGCCTTTGTAGTTCACAAGCAATTTTTTATTTCCCGCTTCGAAATGTGTATTCTCCCCACCAACGCTAAATAAATGTCGCTTGTCGGCAGTTTCAATTTTTCCATCTGGCGAAACAAAAAAGCTTCGATTGTAGTTTTTGCCCTTCTCGGTAGCCATAAAACTCCCCGTAATGGCAAGCTGATAGTTTGCAGCACACTTTTTTAGCCAACAAACTGTTTCTCCGTCCATTGTTTCGGCCAATTCGGGGTTTTCGGTACAAAAGCCAGTTGAAAATAGCTCTGGAAGCACTACCAAATCGGTTGCTCCTTTTATTGTTTCTAACTGTTTTTCGATAGCAGCAAAGTTTGCGGACTTATCTGCCCAAAAGATTTTATCTTGAATGATGGTTATTTTCATTACTACAAGTTTTTATATTCAATATTGAGATTTACCTGCCTGTTTCCTTCCAATCGAACTATTAAGGAATTCTTAATAGTTGAAATTTGATCCAATTAACTTTCATCAACTATGTTTATCAAGTGCATATTGATATTTGTTCAAGGGTCGGATGATTCATTCCGTAGCTACAATTACCATAGGGTCGCTGAAAAAGAGATTTATTTTTAATCAACGTATTACTTTATTCTGTTCTTCGTCAATAATTTTCTTTAAATCTTCTTCATTGGGCAAATTAAGCATGTATTTATTCACAAACACTTGCTGAGCCAAACCAGTGGTAGCGTATCGTACCAGACTTTCATTTTTACTTGCACAAAGTATAATTCCAATCGGTGGATTATCTTCAGCTAACATTTCATTCTCAGTAAAATAGTTTAAATACACATTCATCTGTCCTGCATCGGCATGTGTAAATTCGCCCATCTTCAAATCAATTAACACATTACATCTTAGTACGCGATGATAAAACACTAAATCGATACGATAATGTTTGTTGTCGAATGTAATTCGTTTTTGACGAGCTTCAAAACAAAAACCTTTTCCTAGTTCTAATAAAAAATATTGTAAATGATTAATAATCGCTTGTTCTAATTGCGATTCGGAGTATTCCGCCTCTTCTTTTAAACCTAAAAACTCTAATATGAAAGGATTCCTAAAAACATCTTCTGCTTTTACAGACTTTCGTTTATTATAAGTGTCCAACACGGCTTGTTTGTTTGTACTTAAACCTGTACGTTCAAAAAGCAAACTATTCATAGCTCGTTGTAACTCCCTTACCGACCAAGCGTTTTTGATAGCTTCTATTTCATAAAAGTTCCGCTTTAATGCTGTTTCAGCTTTAAGTAATTCGATAATATGAGAGAAACTTAGATGATTAATTAGCTTATTCACATCAATTTGGATATTTGAAGATGCTGACTGTGTAGCTTGAGGAAGTAGCTTTTCATTTTCGTTTATTTCAACTTTATTTAATTTTGCGGACGCTGTACGCAAAATCGTATTGTCTTGAAATTCAGAAATATAAAATTCTGCGGACAGTGACCGCAAAATCTGTGGATAGCTCAAATAAAAATCTTTACACAAATAAAGATGCCTTTCACGAATCTGTTTATATCCATTTTTTTCAAGGCGATACGCAATTTCTTTAAATAGTTTTGCGCCGTAAGCAGCTCTATCTGCCCCGTTCAGCTCATATTCCGAAATATAATAACCAAAAAACCAATTTCGCAAGGTCAATGCAACATCTACTTGTTTACTTGCTTGTTGCTTAAAGTAGTGTTGCGTTTCGCCAATTAATAAAACTAATCCGTTAATATCATTCATATTTAATCAATTATTAATGCCTTGACAACTATAATAGGGGACAATGACCCGTAATATCAATATCAATATTCACCCCCACAATCTTACATTCTTCGTTTCCATATTGCGGGTCTCCGACCCTTTGTGGCTGTGGGTGAACTCTGCAGCTACAAATAGCATCGGGTCGCTGACCTCAAATGCAATTTATTTTTTTCGTAATCCCAGAAAAATCGTGTGTCTGAAATATCTTTTTTATAGTTCGCTAATTCGGATTTTGAGATTGTATTACTTTTCATTTCCTGTAAAGGAACAATAAATAATTCTTCGGGCTTTTCGGGCTCTCCACCTACACCAATCACAACAAAAACAGGGATGCTGAGTTTATCGGCATACTCCTTATAATTCTTAATTTGGTAATTTTCCGCCCACTTAATTTCATTTTTATAGTAATACCCACGCCATTTACATTCAATGGCAAATGCTTCATTTACGCCTTTTTCCTTAAAATTAAAAATTACTTCCAAGTCTGGAAAGTGATTTGAAACTGCATAAATTCCATCCACATATTTGTCGCTGCGCCATTCTTGCAATGTGAAATATTTGCGGCTAAAATTCTTAACTACAAACTTTTCAAAAGCATCGCCTTTAGCCTTGTTTTCGTCAAAATCATCTTGCTGTGTTTTGTCGTTTGCCGTTGGTTTTGCAGCTACTTTTATTGGCTCTCTCTTTTCATCTACAGTAGGTTTTGCTTCCACTTTTATAGGTTCACTTTTTTCTTCTACAGTCGGTTTTGTTTCAGCTTTTACAGTTTGAACGTTAGTTACTATTGTTTCTGTTTTTTGTGGTTTGCGAACAATAGCAATTCCCCAAACAACTAATACTAATCCAATTACAATTATAATATATCCCATTTTATTATTCATGTGTAAAAAATTATTTTATAAAAAGTCACATGGAACTCGTCCCTTTTTAGAAGGGACTCCTTTCATATTTTACTCAATTTCAATCTTATCAATCGCTTTCATTAATCTGTCAGTTTCTGTCAATGCTACAATAATTTTCTGATAATGCAAAATGTCGTCAAACTCTAATTTTCTTTCTTTTCGGTCTTTTAGCCATTTTTGGGCTGGTTGATAACCGCCAATAAAGAAATTCCAAGCTACTTCGGGAACATTGTCGAAATACTGCATTTCGTTTATGTAAACTTTGCCGACCTCCCCTAACCCCTCCAAAGGAGGGGGACAAGATAGAGGCGATGGAGTAAAGTGTGGTTTGCTTACTTCATTTGTTCCGTCAATCGGATATTGTGTAATGTACTTTTCAACGATTGGAGATTCCAATAAATGTATTTGTCTGATTTCGCCGCCCAATTTTACTAACTGCCAAAACGTTTCCTTGTCTTTTGGGTAGGGCACTCTAGGAAAATCAATCTTAAGAAATTCTTTGTACTTCTCCCTATATGTTGGCGAATGCAAAACAGCATAGATATAATCCAAAATGTCGATTGGGGCAAATGTATGACCTCCCCTAACCCCTCCAAAGGAGGGGGATAAGACTGTAGAGTCATCAATATGAACGCCCCTAGCCCCTCCAAAGGATGGGGACAAGACCGCAGAATCGTCATCCTGAATTACTGTTTGACGGTCATCTAATACTTTTCTAATTTGATTGGCCACTGATTGAGGATTTGCCAACACTTCCTCATTCGTAAAACGAATTACTTTATATCCTTCATCATTTAATGCGTAGGTTCTAAACTCATCCTGCTCTTTTTGTTGCAAATGTATTTTTCCATCAATTTCGATAACAACTTTTTTGGGAAGACAAACAAAATCAGCAATATAATTATCAATTACATGCTGACGTCTGATTTTATAACCTGTTTTTTTAGCACGCAAATATTCCCAAATTACTTTTTCTGCTTCAGTTGGGTTTTTCTTTAATTCTGTTCTAACATCTACAATATAAGGATAGCTATGAGGATTTGCTGTAATATATCCAGCTTCAGTACGACCAACATTTTCCCCTCCGTTGGAATTGTTAGCAGTGGTCATTGTATTTGGCTGATTTTGACCGCCCCCATCCCCTCCAAAGGAGGGGTGTAAGACCTTTTCTCCTAAATTATTTTTAACCACACCATCAGAAATATCAGAAATATCAGAGACTGCGTCTTGTCCCCCTCCTTTGGAGGGGTTAGGGGAGGTCTCATTCTCTTTTTCCGAAACAAACCTCATTCCCAACTTTTCAGCAATTTGATTTATAATTTCTGTGTTTAAGTTTGGTGTCCTGACCTCCCCCAGCCCCTCCAAAGGAGGGGAGTAAGAGTTGTGACTAATGGTTTGTTGAGTGTTGGTTTCGGGATATAGGTAAAGAGGGAACAATTTACCTGCACCAAATAATCTCGCACTTGATGTTATATTGCTATCACATATTATTTTACTTATGAAAACATGATGAAAATCTTCATTAACTTGACGCGGAACGATTAAAAGTAAATTGTTTTTATTATTTGTGTGTAAAGTGACATCTTTCGCGGGTCTGCTAATTATATTTTCATCAAAATATATTTTTCTTAAATCAAATGGCCTATAATGATATGGCTGAATTTGTTTTGCAGTAAAGATTTTATTTGTGATTCTTTTTAATAAAGGATAACCACTACTATCATTAACGTTAAATTTATTTTTAAAATCAATAGAATAATTGCCACTTAATAATGTACGAATTCTGTTTTCTAATTCAATTGTGTTATTGTCAAGGAATAATGAATCTCTATCTGTTGAAACTCCTGAATTATTTATTGTAAATAGTTTGTCAATCTTAAAACCTTTTTCATAATTCAGAATTTCATCAAAATTCTTAGGTACAAAGAAGAAATTTGGTTTTGAATATTCTAACTTGCACCAATACAATGAATTAATTGAATTTGAATATAGAGTTTCATATTTAAACTCTCTTTTGCCTTGTAAATTCGCATGAAATACTTGACCTAAATCATTTTTCTTTTTCTTGCCTGTTTTTATAAAGATATTGATTGAAACCCCTTGCATAATATCAAATACATTTTGGTCTACTGTGCCATCGGGGCAAACTTCTAGTTTTTTTGTGTTTCCATGTAAATTTAGAATATATATTTTATCGAAGCTCTCTAACAAACTCTTACGCATTTGTCGATGAGTAATTCCATCAATAAAGCTGTTGTTGGAAATGTAAGCCAATACGCCACTTCCATTTTTGTCAATAAAATGCTGACCGTAACGAATGAATTTAATGTAATCATCATCCAGATTTATTTTCCTCTCATTTAAATCTTTTTTGTAATCAGCAATAAGATTTTGAATCCATTCGTTTTTGTTTGTGCTACTTACGGCATAAGGAGGATTTCCAATTACGCACATAACAGGCGTATCACGTTTAATACGATTTGCTTCGTTTGCTTCGGAACTTAGCCAATTGGCAAAAAGTGTTCCCGTGTCGGCGTGGTGCTCTTCCAAACTGTTAGTCAGATAAACTCTAAAACGTTGGTCTTTAGTAGGTTTAAAGCCTGTTTCTTTCAACAACAAATCTAATTTCAAGTGTGCCATAGCATAACTTGCCATTAACAACTCAAATCCGTTAAGTCGTGGAATTAAATGATTTTCGACATAGTTACTCCAAATGCCTTGCTGTCCTTCGAACTTTTTGTGAATGTGTTTGATAACTTCCGCTAAAAAAGTGGCTGTTCCAGTTGCAGGGTCAAGTATCTGAACACGATGTACTTCTTGTTCAATTTGCTTGCTTTGTCCTTGTACATTGACTTTTATTTTCGTTTTACTGTTGTCGGCTAATCCTTGTGGCAAGTCAAATTCGGTTTTCAGAATATCGTCAACGGCACGAACTATGAAATTCACAACCGGAGCAGGAGAGTACCACACACCACGCGCTTTGCGGAGTTTGGGGTCGTATTCGCTCAGAAAATTTTCGTAAAAATGGATAATAGGGTCTTCCGTTTTTGTGCTCTTGCCGTAATTTTTCAGAATTTCTTCCACGTTGCAAGCCAAAAATATATTCACCAAATCATCAACTATCCATTTTATGCGGTCGTCAACATCTATTCCGGCAATGTAACCAAATAGCTTGCGTAAAAATGGGTTTGATTTGGGAATTAATTCTGCTGCTTCTTGTCGGCTAAATGTAGGTAAAGTTGCATCGTGAAGTCGGGCGGCAAACATGCCGTAAGCAATGGTTTGAGCGTAAACATCGGCAAATCCTTTGGGCGTAATGTCGTGGATAAGAATTTCTTTGAAAGCGTTCATTTGGTCTTTCAGCGTGCTGTCTTCGCTATTTTCTTCATCGCTGTTCAACGCTTTCTCAATAATTTCCGAAAAAAGGCGGGCTTTGCCCGCCATCATTTCTGCCAATTTCTTCGAACTCTTTATTGTCTGTCCGTGATGCGAACAAAAGTCTTTAATAAAATTCTCAAAACTTGCAAAGTTCTCAGGCAAGGCTCTTATTTCCCCTCCTTTGGAGGGGTTAGGGGAGGTCGTGATTTCCGCAATTGATACTTTGCATACAAATTCTCCCTCACGATAAAGTATAAAAGTCAGATAATCTGTAAAAATCAGATTACTAAGCGAAGCTTTGTAACGGTCGAATTGTTCCTTGTTTCCTGTTTTTTTGAGTCCTTCAAGGTCACGGTCGCCAATATCTTTCGCCTCGATAAAACCAACGGGAATCCCGCTATCAGGGCGGGACAAGTTATCTTTCTTTGTCAGAATGTAGTCGGGCGCACCACAACTTTGTCGTTTTGGTTCGTTGGTTGCTCTGATTGTCGGAACTAAACTTTCGATTAATTGTTCTAAACTTCCCCGAAAAGTGTGTTCAGTTGCGTTACCAAGTTTGAAGCGTTGGTTAATCGAGTCGATATATTGGGACGCTGTCATTGATTGTTTTGTTATTCAAATTTATACACAAAGATAATTATTTATTCCAATCTGAAAATAAGCATATTTAAGTTTGTTTTGTAATTACTGTTTTATTCAATTTACGTATTAAAAGTCGAATGTACGCTTATCAATCGGAATACTTTTAACCTTTTCGATATTTGAAAGAATTTTTGATAGTGTTTTAAATAAACTTTTTGCATTTGGAGGATTCTCGAAAAAGATGTGTGGTATCAAATCGTTTAAGTCGCACACCATTAGCCAATTATTAATCAACGATTCAGATCTATCAAGAAATTCATTGTCGGTATTGCATTCATAAGATAAAAGTCCAAATTGCAAGGTTAAATCTTCATGAAATTTAGCCGAAGTAGAAATAATTGCTTTGTAGGTTTCGTTTGATAAGTCGTCGGTATCCATTTATGAATCAATTTAATATTTATGTGTTGTTGATTTCCCGCTCCAAATGTAGTTAATTATTTTAAAACAAGTAGCTGTTGGTTGTAGGTTTTTTGGGGGAAGTTTTAAACAAAAATAGGAGGTTTGCGATTATAAGGAGTTCGAATTAGTCCACTTTACCAATTCTTGTTCAACAAATTGCGCTAATTGCTTTTTGTCGGGTAATTCGAGTAGGTATTTGGATACAAAGAGTTGCTCATCCATACCGTTTAAGGCATATTCTACTAACTTATTTCCCTTTTCGGTACAGAGTAAAATTCCAATTGGATCATTGTCATCTGGTCGTTTTACTTCTTCGCGGAAGTATGATACATAGGTATTTAGTTGCGAAAGGTGCTCGTGTTTAAACTTATCAATTTTCAGCTCCAGCAGAATATGACATTTTAAAATTCGATGGTAAAAAACTAAATCGACAAAAAAATACTCATCATCAATTAATATTCTTTTTTGTCTTGCCTCAAAACAAAATCCATTTCCCAATTCAACTATAAATGCTTGTAAATGATTCAATAATGCTGTTTCGAGTTCTTTTTCTTCCAAAAGTCCTTCGGGTTTTAGCCCTAAAAAATCAAAGAAAAATATCGATTTAATTGCATCTGTAGCCTTGTCAGGTTCAATTTTGCTAAGTAGTTGATTGTAGGCTATTTCAGTATTTTTAGCCAATCCTACTCTTTCGAAAGAAAGGGTATTTATTTGCCGTTGCAATTCTTTTACGCTTGGGGTTGTTTTAATGATTAACAATTCGAAAAACCGTCTTTTGTTTACATCCATTATTTTGATTAATTCGGCAAAATGAGTAAAAGAGGCTTGTTGAATGAGTGTTAGAAGATAAGCAGAGTTTGTTTCGTTAAAATATACATCGGTGTGATTTTTCGTTGGGAAATGATTTCCCAATTCGTCAGTTGACGACTGACGAATTGTAATTGTCTGATTATTTTGCCTTTGCAATTCGTCAGGCAATAACTGACGAATCTCAGATAGAAATGAATGATTGTTGTTAAGTAGAAATAATTCTTTGATTTGAGGATAGGTGGTATAAAATTGGCGTGATATTTTTAGATTCGTTTCGCCCAATCCCTTAATATTTAATTTTTCGGTTAATCTTTTAAAAAGCATATCGCCATATTTGGCTCGGTCGTCCCCATTTTGTTCAAATTCAACAATATAATAACCAATCAGCCAATTTCGTAAAGTTAGCGATACATTTACAGCTTTTACAGCATATTGTTATAGTCCAAGGTGTGTTCGTTCAATTGCACTTACAAGAAATTCGAATTTCATAAGATTGTTTATATTTTGTTTTGTACTAGTGTTATGTTAGCTTAGAATTGACGGATATAATCTTTTCAGTTTTACCCGAGCGTTTTCATTTGTAAATTGCCAATTTATTTTAGCGTTTTTATTATTTCGATGTTCTTGCCATGCTTCAAC
>Ga0247840_10004358_pt1 | contig 22517 bp, 31 predicted proteins | sample LaCruzMarch2015__FD_192404 | JGI IMG/M metagenome (GOLD analysis project Ga0247840, IMG submission 192404) | Freshwater microbial communities from meromictic Lake La Cruz, Castile-La Mancha, Spain - LaCruzMarch2015_17m | ecosystem: Environmental > Aquatic > Freshwater > Lake | place: Spain... | reverse complement strand
CAAGGCTGCGCCGTCGAGATCAAGCGTCGCGCCGAACTTCGCTTCGACGGCGTCGCGGATATGGATCGCGGTATAGAAGGGGTTTTTGATCAGCAGCGCGCCGATGTAGGTCGCGACCGCACCGTCGTTGACGGTCATCAGCGGCGACGATCCTTTGGTGCGACCCTGGCGTGAGGCGATCTTGGCCCCATCGCCTGCGCGGACGGCAGCACGCCAGCGGCACAGCGTCGGGCGCGAGACGGTCGGGATCACGGCGCGCACGGCAGCATCAATCACCAGCGCGCCGGACGAGTAGGCTTGCGCGAACGCACGGTCTGCCTCTTTCAGGCCAAGGCCGGTTGTCGCGTGAAATTTTGTGGCCAGCGCCAAAACGGCAAGGCGCGCATCGCGGGTGCGGGCGTCCGTTGCGGTTTCGATTTCGAGATCGGGGATCGTCTCATCCTGCGAGGCGACGGGCGCGTCGACGAGGACGGCTTGCGCCGTGACGGACAGAAGCGAGATGTGGAATTCAAAGCCGCCGCCGCGACCGGCGCGACGGCGGGCCAGCGGTTCGCCGTCAAGGCGCTTGGTGTCGCGCCAGTTTTCGCGCGCGGCACGGGCCATGAGCCCCTGGCGGGTTTCAGGCAATCGCTTTGACAGCTCTTGAAGTGTCCACCACTGTTTCATGGGCGCACACTGCCGAGGCTAGTTAGGATGGCATCGGCAGACTGACGAACAGGGTCTGTTAAGTCTGCATCGTCATGACCAAGAGCAGTAGCGCTATCGTCAATAGCGGCGACAAGATCAAATATGCAGCAAGCTTCAAGCTTGCCAGTTTCGCTTAGACGGGAGATCAGATCCAGTTGCGCCATCAAGTGTTCAGCGAACAATCGAACGTAAACGCGCCGGGTGTCGCGAGCGGTGGTGATGCCTGTGGATGCCGAGTAGTTTCTCATGACGCCACCTCGGCGGCGGACTTGGTGGGCTGTTCGTGCGCGGCTTTGTAGGCGGCTGTGATGAGGGCAGCGTTATCGCGAGAGAAGGTCACCGTCGCGATGCCGCCGCGCAGACCGTCCATCAGATAGTCGCGGTCGGCCTTGGTCGCGAGGCTGGCGAGCAGCTTCGGGTTCACTTCAAGCAGCCGTTGAAGGCGCTGTAACGCTGCCAATTGCTGGCCGATCGGGATTTTGGGGAGCGACGCTGCGGATGACATTGGACAAGCCTCGATCGGCGTCAGAAGCCGTGAGCTTCGAACGGGACAGGGTTTTAGGTGACGGGTGGATGTGCCCCAGGGAGGGGTTGTCATGAACTTAGCTGGGCGCGATGACTGGTTCGCCGGGCAAAGCTCTCTTGTTCGCGCGATGAGAATCGCGGCGGGGTGTAGTCGCAAATTGTGGGGAGGGGTTTAGGCGGACTTAGTCTTGGACGCCTTCAGAGGCTTGATCGGCACGAGCCGGTTGCCCCGGTTGTCGTACCGTTCCGGCCAGAGTTCATGCAGGGGCACTTTGAGGAATTTGGAGATGGCCTGATCGGCGGACGTGATGGGTCGTTTGCGGGCAAGGGTGATGCGGATCAGGGTCGGGTCGATCCCATACTTTTCGGCGACAGACTTGAGCGTGCCGCCTCGGCGGCCGATCTCTGCTTTGATTTCGTGCTTGTCCCAGACCCTGGCGTTCGGCATATGCTGGCCTCTCGTAGGCTATTTGCTCTATTTAAGCGGCTACGTGCTTACAAAAATAGTCATAGGATGATTTGTTTCATCCAGTCAATCGGTCTTTCTTATTTTTTTAGGCATCAAGCGTTGTCGCAAAAGCTAGACCCGGACCTGAAGCAGGCACGACTGAGCGATCAGGCGAAACGGATAGATGACGTCATTGAGCGCGTCGGCGGCACATTAAAGGCGGCTGAGTTGGTTGGCGGTCATCGAGGAACTATTTTGAAGTGGCGGAAGGGCGAAGCAAGATTGCCACTTGATGAGGCTTCAACGCTTGCTAAGGCCGCAGGCGTCTCGCTCGACTGGATCGCGACGGGCATCAATAGCGCCGATGATGACGGGGTGCTGATCCCTCGCTATGACGCGACCCCGGACGGGCAGCCGCTTGCGCGCCCTAACGACGTTGACACCATTACAGTGCATCGCGATTTCTTTCCCCAGAACCGTCTTGCTGCCAACAGCACGGGCATTGTCCGCGTGACTGGCAATGCGATGGCTCCGTCACTACCAGACGGTACCCTGGCTATCCTCGATATGCGGGTAAAGCTGTTTCAGGACGATGGCGTTTACGTGATGGGGCACCCGAACGGCTTTATTGTGCGGCGTGTGTCCATTCGTGGCGAACGGGCGTACTTCAAGACCGATAACCCTGCCCACGGCGACACCTACGCTGCGCCCGAAGACATGCTTTCGGTTCCGATTTGGGGGCGTGTTGCCCTAACGCTGACGCGGACCTAACGTTAGGGTGGAGGAGGGCGGCAAATGGCCTGACCCTCATCCTTGCCGCTAAAATCACTTGATGTCGCTGCCTGACCCTAAAATGGGGCGTTAGTCCTGTTTAGGAGAACGCCCCGCGCTAGCGGCGCGCATTTCGCATTGCGACCCATACAACTTACCCTCTCACGGCGGACATGCCCCCGTGCCGGGTGGCGTCCTGACCTGCCATCGTCCCCCGAACACAAGCAGGGGTTCGGGAATGACACATCAATGGCCGGACGATCACGTCAAGGCGTTCGAGATTGCGCGGGCGGGGGCGCCCGAAGATCACGAAGCCGAAGTGCAGAAGCGTGTCGACGACGCTGTCGCTGCCTTCAAGTTGTCGCTTGCCGAAGCAAGGGGGTGTGGGCGTTGTCCGTGGATAGATTGGGCTACGGGCAAGCCTGCCGACCCGCAGCCGATTGCGATGCCGCCTGCCGATGATGTCCTGGATATCCTTAGAGGCCTGAAGACAGTCGTAGGCGGTCAAGTCGTTCCCGTGTCTCCGCAGCAAGCCGATCCCCGCGCAACTCAATCTGATAGTTGAGTTCTCGTCTGATGCTGCCGGCTAGGGCGGCGTCATGGCTGATGATGCCTCTCAGTACGCTAGCCGCTAGGATCATGAACGCTTCGGTGGCGGGGTCGTCGTTCGGTTCGTTGTTCTGCTTGGTTTCTTTGCTCATCGTCTTCTCCGGTCGCGCTATTGATTCGCACTCCGCACTCTACCGGAAAGCAAAAGGCCCGGACGCTCCCGCAGCGTGCCGGGCCTTTTCGCGTCTGCGTCCCATAAATCATCCTCCAGGGGGCAGGTGCCCCCGCTCCGCGATCTGCGCTGCTCGTGCAGTGTCGCGTCATGAGCAAAAAACGCGAATACATGACCATCAGGACGGCCCTCAATGCCAGCGGCGACGCGGCACCGGAGTGGATCGAGCTATTGCCTGCTGGGCCTCAGATCATCGGGCGTGATGGCCGGTCGTGGCGCATGACCGATCCTGACGTTGTGATCGCGGCCAGCCGCGCCAACGGCGCGATCCACATCGACTATGAGCACGCTAGCGAGACCAAGGCGTCCAAGGGCGACGAGGCCCCGGCTGCCGGTTGGGTGTCAGAACTGGAAGCGCGCAACGGCGCGATCTGGGGTCGTGTCGAGTGGACGCCGCGCGCGGCCAATATGATTTCGTCGCGTGAGTACCGGTTCCTCTCGCCCGTGTTCGTGTTCGACACCGGCAACCTGCAAATCCTCAGCCTCGTTTCGGCGGGTCTCACCAACCGGCCCAATCTCGACATGACCGCGCTCAATCGCGCCGAAGACAACCCCGACCCCGCAACAGGAAAGCCCCTCATGAACATCGAACAGATCAAGGCGCTCAATCGCTCGCTCGGCCTTGCCGAAGAAGCCAGCCCAGCCGCCACGCAGGCAGCCGTCGACGCACTCAAGGCCAGTACGGCCACCGCGCTGAACGCCGCGCAGTCTCCCTCGCTCGACCGGTTCGTGCCGCGCGCCGACTTTGATGCGCTCAAGGTGCGCGCCGAGACGAGCGAGACCGCGCTGAACAAAATCAAGACCGATGGTCTGACCGCTGAAATCAACGCCGCTGTCGACGCAGCGGTTGCTGCCGGCAAGATCACGCCCGCCACGAAGGACTATCACATCGCGAGCTGCAAGGCCGCTGGCGGGGTCACTGCCTTCAAGGCCTACGTCGACGCCACGCCATCGCTGACCGGCGCGTCTGTGCTCGACAAGAAAGACCCGCCCAACACCGGCACCGGCGCGCTGACCGCCGACGAGATCGCGGTCTGCCGCAATCTCGGCATGTCGGAAGCTGATTTCCAAAAGGCGAAAGCCGCCTAACCCGAATACCCCCCCAGCGAGACGTACCGCGTAGAGGGGCTGCACAGGTAACCAGCGTCGCAGCCCCTCATCCCCTTTTCAAACCCGCCTCATAGGATGCTTCCCATGGCAGCACTGACCAAAGACCGATCCACCCCCGCCCGCGACGGCACCTACCGCGAGTTCCCCGTCAAGGCCGGCGTCAAGATTTTCGCTGGCGCGCAGATGGTCCACACCGGCGGCTTTGCCAAGCCCGGCGTGACCGGCGTTGGCCTGACCGCCATCGGTCGCGCCGACCACTTCGTCGACAACACCAACGGTGCCGATGGCGACGTGGCCGTTCGCGTCCAGCGCGGCAAGGCGTTCCGCTACGACAACCTCGCGACTGACCTCGTGCCGCGCAGTGCCATCGGCGGCACTTGCTACATCGTCGACGACAACACCGTTGCCGCCACCCACGGCGTCAATACCCGCTCCGCCGCTGGCACCGTCGTCGATGTCGATGACGACGGCGTGTGGGTTCAGGTCTGATCTGACCCTCTGACGTTCCACTAGCCCGGCGCGGATTGCGCAGGGACTACCGTTTTCAATCTTGCAAAAGGCATAAGCCGATGATCATCAATCAAGGCAATCTCGCGAACCTGTTCATCGGCTACAAAGCCGCATTCAACAACGGGTTTGATGGCGTCAAGCCGAGCTATACGCGGATAGCGACCGTGGTCCCGTCGACCACTAAGTCGGAAAAATATGCTTGGCTCGGGCAAGCCCCGCGCATCCGCGAATGGCTCGGCGACCGCGTCGTCACCAACATCTCGGCACACGACTACTCCATTGCCAACAAGAGCTTCGAGAGCACGATTGCGGTCGACCGCGACGATATCGAAGACGACAGCTTCGGCGTCTATGCGCCGCTGATGACAGAACTTGGCCGCTCCATCGCCGTATTCCCTGACGAGTTGGTGTTCGGCATCTTGAGCCGGGGCTTTACGGAAACCTGCTACGACAAGCAGCCGATGTTCTCGGCGAACCACCCTGTCACGAACGAAAAGGGCAAGGAAGTCGCCGTCTCGAACATGCAGGCTGGCGCGTCTGCGCCGTGGTTCCTGCTCGATACCAGTCGCGCCCTGAAGCCGGTCATCTTCCAGAACCGCCGGAAGTTCGACTTTATCGCGAAAACGGACCCCAAGACCTCCGATGAAGTGTTCAACACCAAGCAGTTCATTTACGGCACCGATGGCCGCTGCAACGTTGGTTTCGGCTTCTGGCAGATGGCGTTCGGGAGCAAGGCAGCGCTCACGAAAGAGAACTTCCGCGCGGCCCGCACCGCCATGATGAACATGACCGGCGACAATGGCCGTCCGCTTGGCCTCACGCCCAACCTGCTCGTCGTCGGTACGTCGAACTCTGATGCCGCCCGCGACATCATCCTCGCCGAACGGCTGCCGAACGGCGCGACCAACACCGACCGCAACTTGGTCGAGATTTTCCAGACCCCTTGGCTGGCCTGATCTAGGCCCGCCCACGACCTGCCCTTGCGGGCAGTAACCGGGACGCCCCGTATGAGGCGTGACTAGGGGGAGAGACCCCACCTGTTTTGTAGCGTCCGTTGCGTTCCGCGTCCCCGTCCCCCGCACGGGCTGACGGCCCGGCGGTCTGACCCCGCCGCCGGGTCCGTTTCTTGTCCTGAAAGAGCCCCGCCATGCCCTATGCCAGCGAACAGGACATCATCGACATTTACGGCGCACCCCGGCTCGACATGCTGGCCGATCTGTCCGCCGATGGCGTGCGCGACGCAGCCAAGATCGAGCGGGCGCTGAACACTGCCTCCGACGTGATCGACGGCTATATCTCCAACCGCTATGCGCTGCCGTTGCCGCGCGCCTCAGGCGTGCTGCGCGATTGCTGCGTTTCCATCGCCGTCTACCGCATGGCGAGCGACCCCACCCTGATGGGCGAGGATGTGCGCCAGCGCTACGAAGACGCGATTGCGTTTTTGAAAGACGTGGCCAAGGGCGTCGCCGGTTTGGGCAGCATTCCAACCAGCGCGCAATCGGCTGCTGCGGCTGCCGCTGGCAACCCGCCTATGTCGTCGCCGCAAACCGTCCTCGTCGAAAGCACGCCGCGCCTGTTTGGCCGCGACCTGCTGCGGAGGTTGTGATGGGCTGCCCCGTCCATATCGTCTGGCGTGACGGTGTTGCCGGGTCCATCGCGCGCATCTGCGTCATGGTGGTTGGCATCGCGCTGCTTGTCGCGGGGCACCGCCCATGACCGGCGTCGTGATCGATGTCACGATGGGCGGCGGCACGTTTGACCGCCTCGCGCGTCAGGTCGGCAATCTCGCGCCCCTTAATCGCACGCTTGTGCTCGATGGTCTTGGCCAGATCGGCGAGATGCAGACCAAGCGCCGGATCGCGTCTGAGAAGGCCGCGCCGAACGGCACGCCGTGGCGTCCTAACCGCCGTGGCACGTCGATCCTCGTCCAACAGGGTTTCCTGCGCGACAGCATCCATCACGCCGTCCAGGGCAGCGCCGCCGTCCGCTGGGGATCAAACCTCGTCTATGCCGCGATCCATCAGACCGGCGGGACGATCCTGCCGACGAGTGGCCGCTTCCTCGTCTTTCGTGCGGGCGATCGCATGGTGTTTGCAACCAGCGTCACCATCCCGGCGCGTCCCTATCTCGGCATCAGTGCGGCCAACCGCGCGCAAATGGAACGCCACCTCGTGACCCTGATCGGGAGACAGCTCAATGGTTGACCAAATCGCGCCGCCGACCACCGGCAACTTCAACCGCTTTCATGAGGCCGTTACGGCTGATTTGAAGGCGGCTTTAACCGGCGTTGCCGTGGACGAGCATTTCGGCCCGTTCGAGCTGGACGAATTGAAATCCTACGCCGTCAAAGCGCCAGCCGTCCGCGTGTCGATTGCCGGGCCGTCGCACACCGAAGCACTGCCGACCGGCACCCGCGAGGCGCATCTGGTCGTTGCCGCGTTCGTGGTGACCAAGGCCGCGCCGAACTGGCCAGCGCACAAATCTGCAATGGACCTCGCCGAGCGGATCGCGGCGCGCATCCATCGCCGCACGTTCGGCCTCACGTTCGTCGAGCCGCCCCGCGATGTGATCATCGAAAACCTCTACAGCGGCAAGCTGCGCGAGTTCTCGGGCGGCGTCGCGCTGTTTTCGGTGTCGTGGACGCAGCGGGTGCAGTTCGGCCTTGAGACCGCGCCACTGCCAGTCGCTGCCCCACCCCTGCCCGACGACTTCGTGTTCGAACCGGAGGTTGACCTCAATGTCTGAGTTGGACGAAATCTACTACCGGCTGGCCGAGCTGGAACGCGGTCAACGCAACATCATCCGGTTCGTCGAGGTTGACGAGGTCGACGCGGCGAAGGGCACGGCTCAAGCCACGGATCGCGGCGGCGGTGAGGGTAAAGACCTTCCGCTGCCGATGCTGCCGTGGGCCGAAGTTGGCGCGCCTCAAGCGGGCGGCAACGGCACGACGTGGCGTCCGCCAGCCAAAGGTCAGCGGATGATGTTGATCAGCCCCTCCGGGCGGCTCGCCGAGGGCATGCTGTTTCCGGCCTCGTTTTCAAACGCCGCCGGTCAGCCGTCGCAGAAAGGCGACGAGCATGTCGAGACGCGCGGCAAGACCCGCGTCACGTGGAGCGACAACAGCGCCACGATAGACCATGGCGGCATGACGTTTGTGATGGCAGACGGCAAGGTGACGATCACCGCACCCAACATCGAACTGATAGGCCGGATGAAGTTCGTCGGCTTCATCGACCACGACGGCGCGATGGTGTCGACCAAGGTCCACATCGACGCCAACGGCTTGCACCGCTAGCAGCCCTCGGGGGCATCTGCCCCCGCTCCGTTTCCCGAAAATCGCTGCCAAGGTTGCGTCGAACACCGCCGTTCGACGCAATTCCAATCTGCAGCGAGACACCCATGGTCAAGCCCACAGCATCAGTACCCGCAAAAGAGCTTTATGAAATCGTCCAGGGCTTCTGGCACCGGGGCGTCTTTGCCGCGACCGGCTTCAAGATCGCGCTCACCGAAGCGGAAGCCAAAAACCTGCTGACCGGCGGCAATGTCCGTCGGATCGCGGCCAACGATGCAACGCCCGTCGACCCCACCGATCCAGCACCTGCTGCAATCGCTCCCGCCCTCGTCACGGCCCCCGCCCCCGCCCCCGTCGCCGAAGCCGTCGCCGCCGCAGTCCCGTCCAAGAAGCGGGCCTGATCATGGCGGGGATGGATCGCAACACCGGGCGTTGGGTCGCGGGGTGGCCTCACGCCTCGCAATCGCTCGCCGATGTGTTGTCGACCCCGCTTGAAACGCGCGTTCTGCGCCGCATGTACGGCGCGGACGATGACACGTTGCAGGACAAGCCGATCAACGCCGACATCATCACGACGGCGATCATGGCGGCAGCCGTTCCCATTGCGCGGTGGGAGCCGCGCGTCGAGTTGGTTCATGTCTCCATCACACGCGCCAACGTGCGCGGCCTGCTGGCACTCGCGATGCGGGTGACGTGGCTGCCGCGCGCGCTGTTTGGCGACCGCACCCCCGCCGTCGATCAGCGCACAGCGAGGACATCATGAGCCGATTTGTCGCCATCGACCTCGCGCAATTGCCACCGATCGACGCCGTGGTGCCGCCGGACGCCGAACTCATCGTCGCGCAGCGAAAGCTGACGCTGCTGGCGCTGATTGCCGACCCGGCCTTGCGTGCCGAGGTCCAAGCCGTGCTGCGGCTGGAAAGCGAGCCGCTGGTCAAGCAGAACGAGGTCGGCGCGATCCGCGAATTGATCCACTTCCAGCGGGTCAACGAAGCGGTTCGCGCAGAGATGCTGGCGACAACGTCGGGTAACAATCTCGACAACATGGTTGCGCGCTTGAACGTCCAGCGGATGCCGGGCGAGAGCGATGCTGAACTGAAGTACCGATACCAACTGAAACCGGAAGCCTTCAGCGTCGCAGGACCCGCCGGTGCGTATGAATTCCACGCCCGCAGCGCGCACCCCGACGTGCTGGACGCTGCCTGCTATGGCCCCGAAAGCGGGCTCGTGACGCCGGGCCAGACGCTGACCGTGATCCTGTCCCGGCTGGGCGACGGTACGCCCTCGCGCGAGATCACCGATGCCGTCTATGCCAGACTTTCCCACGAAGACACGGTGCCCGATACCGACCAGGTGCTCGTGCGCGGCGCAGTCATCACGCCCTATGCCATCCGCTACCGCCTGCAAGTGCGGCCCGGTGCCGACGTGTCGCTGATCGTCAAGCAGGCCCGTGCCCGGCTGACCGCGTACGCTGCCACGGATGACGCCTATGTCGCCGCCGTCGATGCCGGATACGTCGGCACGGAGGCGCAGTTTCGCAACCTGCCTCCCGAGGATGGAGGCATCAATCCGCGCCGGGTCGGCGGTATCATCGCACTGAGCGCGATCGACGGTGCGGCCCATCAGGATCGTATCAACGTGGTGCGCGCGCCTCGCATATCGCCTGCCGCCGAGGTTAATCCAGGCCTCGACGGGGCCGTGTGGTGCACGAGCGTCGCCGTCGAGTACGAGGTGGTCGCATGACCACGATCCCCAAGGTCGAACATCTGCTGCCCGACAATGCCACGCCGCTGGAGCGCGCATTGTCGGCGTCAGATCACCGGATGCTGTCGGTGCCGGTGCGCGTCATCCGCGACGTGTGGAGCCCAGACGATTGCCCGGTCCATCTGCTGCCCTATCTGGCGCAGGCGTGGAGCGTGGACGAGTGGGACCCGAACTGGACCGAGGCGCAGAAACGCCAGGTCATTCGCGACAGCGTGTGGATCCATCAACACAAGGGCACGATCGGCGCATTGAAGCGGGCGGTCGCCCAGCTGGGCCTGCCCGCGCGGGTGTCACGCTGGTTCGAACACGGCGGCGCACCCTACACGTTCCGGCTCTACGTGGCCGTTGCGCCGCTCGCCGAATGGAGCGGTGCCAACTTCACTCGGCTCGTTCGGGTGGCCGTCAATAACAAGGCTCTGCGATCATTCTTGTCTCGCATCGTTGTGACGCGCCGTTTACCGCCGACGCCGGTCTATGTCGGTGCCGCCGTCGTGACACGTGTCTGTTCCCGCCTAATTCTCACGCCCGTTACCGCCATTCGTGCCCCCCGTAGCAGTGTCTACGTTGGAGCCGCCATTGTTACGCGGGTTCGCTCGCGCATCGTTTTGCCATCTGTGGGGACCGCATGACATTCCAATACTCGGCACCGCTGACGATCGCCGGTCAAGCCAAGGTCGCAGCCGACATAGCTAACACGGGCACAATCAACATTACTGCCGTCGCGGTGGGCGATGGGAACGGCGCGCCGATCACGCCAATTGTGACGCAGTCCGGTTGCGTCCGGGAGGTCTGGCGGGGTGCTCCAACGTCCGTCTCGCGCGACCCTAATTATCCCAGCCAGGTGCTGATCCAGGTGTCGGTGCCGTCGAGCGCCGGGCCGTGCACGGTGCGAGAGTTTGCGGTCTACACCGACGATGGCCAGTGCATCATCGTTGGTAATCATCCCAGCAATGACATCGCTGCGCCGAGCCAGGGAGCAATCACCTATCTCGACCTCACCATACCTGTCGTCGTAGATACGGCAGCGACTGTCACGATCCAGATCAACCCGGCCTCGTTGATCCCGCTGTCGCAGCTGCTGCGCGCGCCGTTCATCGGCGTGGACGCCATCGTCAGCGCGCCACCGGCCAACCCCGCACTGGGTGCGACCGTCGTCATCAACGGTGCCCCCACCGGCGCGTTCGTGGGGCTCGAAAATCACCTCGCGCAATGGAACGGATCGGTCTGGCTGTCGTGCATGCCGCCGTTCCGCACCGTCGTCGGCTGCGAGGCTGACGGGCTGTACTATCATCTGACACATGCAGGGTGGGTGGTTTGGGCGGCGAGCGACGCCAACTACGGCCTCGTGCGCTGGTCTGACGTGTGGATCACCGCGCCGGTCACCAAGACCATTCACGGCCCCGGCGCGGATTTCGGCGGGTTGCCCGACGCGTTTGCGTGGCTCGCCCGCCGCCGCATCGCCCCTGGCGGGTTCGTGACATTCCAGATCGCGGCTGGCCGGTGGGCCTACAACGCGACGCAACTGGCGTTCGACCACCAAGACGGCCACCTTGTCCAGATCATCGGCGCGCCGCTGCTGGCCCCGTTCCCGGCAGCGCTTGACGCCTACCAGATCGCCGGATCAAGCGCTGCCCAGCGGGCAGCTGGCGCGATCGCGATCCTGTCTATGATCCGCACGGTGTGGGCGACCGAAATCGTGCTCGCCAACGGCTCTCAGTTCACGGGCCGCTCCAAACTGTCGGCGTTCGGCCAGATCGCGGTCACCTCGGATGGCGTCAACGCCGACAACATCGTGCTGACATCGACCAGCGACGTATCGCTTGTCGATGTTGTCTCGCACGGCGCAGCCTACCGCTGCATCGCGCTCGCCTCGTGCCGCGCCTCGCTCAATTCGGTCGCGGCCACGTGTGGCGGGTCGTTTGGCATCACCGCCGAGCAGGGTGCCGCCATCGAGTATGCCGGGCCGCTGATCGCGGTCGGCCACGCCAGCCACGGCATCCAAGCGTCCGTCAACGCCGTCATCCATCAGGTCGGCACGCTGGCGGTGCTGCGGTCGCGCTGCAACGGTGGCGACGGCGCGATTGCCTATCGCGGCGGCGTCATCGAGGCAGCCCAATTGGCCGCGAACGGCGCGTCTCAATGCCACCAAAACGGCGGCAACGGGTTTTCGGCGCAGTCGGGCGGTCACCTCGTTGCGAGTTCGGCAGCAGCCTCGTCCAATGGCGCATCGGGTTTCCTGGCGTCGGACGGTGGGATCATCGCGGCTTACGGCACGACGGGCGATACGAACGCCACCTACGGCTATCAGGCGAGCGGCGCAGCCCTCATTCAGCGTGGCGGCGGCACCTGCACCGGGGCACTGGCCGCGTCGACGCCGGCTGTTGGCACCACGGGCAACAACAACGCGCTGGTCGCGTAAGGGGCATCCATGAAACTCTACTGCAACCAAACCACCATCGTGGCGACGCACCGCGATGACCAGGCCGTCCCGGCGTCGGCCTACGGCGCGGGCATTGACGTTCTGACGGTCGCCGACGACTACCCGCTGGCACACGTTGGTGCAGTGCGCCCGCCCGCAGACGCGGTGCTGGTCCCGGCGATGGATTTCCTCGCGTTCCTGGCGCTGTTCACGCCCGCCGAGCAGGCAGCCATCGTCGGCTCGCCCGACATTCAGGTCCGGCTGTTCCTGCTGATGGCGTCGGGGTCGTACTACGGCGTGTCGCTGGCCGATCCGCGCGTCATCGGCGCACTCGGGTATCTCGTCACGCTCGGGCTGCTGAGCGCTGCCCGCCGCGACGCCGTGCTCGCCAATCAGGCCCCGTAACCGGAGAGACCCATGGCGCTGCAAAAAGATTTTCTCGCCCGCACCAACGCCGACTGGGCGTGGGACATCCAATTCCAGAGCGGCGGCGCGCCGGTCGATCTGACCGGGGCCGACGTGCGCATGAGCATCGTCGACGGCGCGGGCGCGATCCAGCTTCTGTTGACGCTGGGGCAAGGGCTGGCGCTCGATGGCATCACCGGCACGCTGTCGGGCCGTGTGTCTGCCGCGCAGATGCAGGGGCTGCCCGCCGGGTCGTACCGCCACGACATTCAAATCCGTCGTGCGGGCACCATCATCGTGCCGGTCGAAGGGTCGGTCGGCGTCAGTCAGGGGGTGACGCGTGTCTGAGATCATCATCGTCGATCTGACCCCGCCGCCCGCCGTGACCGTCGTGCCGGGCGATCCCACGTGGGCCGAACGGGCAGCGGCATCAGTGTCGGCTGCCGCTGCTCACGCCGACGCGCTGGCGACAGCAGCAGACCGCACGGCAACGGCGATTGCCGCCGACGCGGTGACGGGTCAGGTCGCGGCCCATGTGGCAGCCGCCGACCCGCACGTCCAGTACCTCACACCGGCGCGCGGCGATGCCCGCTACGACGCGGCGGGAGCCGCAGCAGCGGTGCAAGCTCACGCCGTCAACCGCGCCCATCACGAGGGCACGCAACCTGCCAACACAATCGACGGTCTCGCAGCGGTCGCGACCAGCGGCAGCAAGGCGGATGTCGGGCTCGCCAACGCCGACAATACCAGCGACGCCAACAAGCCGGTCTCGACTGCGCAGGCAGCAGCACTTGCGCTGAAAGCCGATCTCGTCGCCGGAAAGGTCTCCGCCGCGCAATTGCCGTCCTACGTCGACGACGTCGTCGAGGCTGCCAATCTGGCCGCGATCCAGGCGCTGACAGGCGAAAGCGGCAAATTGTACACCGCGCTCGACACGGGCAAAATCTACCGCTGGTCGGGCAGCGTCTACGTCGAGATATCACCGTCGCCGGGATCGACCGATGCGGTGCCGGAAGGGGCGGTCAATCTCTACCATACGTCTGCGCGCGTCACCGACCTGATCGCTGCCGCGCGGGGCGTCTCCGTCCAGGCCTACAGTGCCGCGCTTGCAGGTTGGGCTGGGATCGTCCAGATCGACGGATCAAACAACGTCGCGATTGGGATGGCTCCCACGGGCAACAACCGGCTGGACGTGTTGGGTAACATCCGGTCCACGACCTCTGTGGCTGCTGGCTCATGGGCGATGAACGCGACGGTCGGCGTTTACGTGTCATCGGCGTCGCGTGGGAAGATGCACGCCGGAGTGCTCGCGGCTGGCGGGGCGTACCCGTACGGATTTAGCTCCGGCGACGGCGTGACCATGACCGGCGGGCATGTCTTTTTCAACGTGGACGGCTCCGAGCGGGCGCGCATCACGCCGACCGGGCTTGGCATCGGCGTCGCAGCCCCATCGGCGCTGCTCCACGTTGCTGGAAGCGCGAAGATCGGACGGCAGTTGACGCTCAACAAAAACGATAACGTCACGCCCGATTTTTCGGTGGGGCGCGATTTCGCGAACGCCGACGGCCACAATTTCTACATCTACGACAACGTCGCTGGAACTGCGCGGGTCTACGTCGACGGCTCTGGCAATATCGGGGTCGGCACGACCGCCCCGGCCTGCACCCTCGACGTGAATGGACCGGTCGGCGTTGCGGCTTACACGGTCGCCACCAAGCCAAGCGCGGCGCTGCGCGATGCGATGATGATCTACATCACCAACCCGTCGTCAGGCTCGCCCCGCCCCTACTGGTCGCGGGCCTCGAATTGGTATGACGCCGCTGGAAACCTTTTGGCCTAAACCGGGTATCATATGACCATCACCGAACGCCTGATCGACCACCGCATCTTAATCGTGCTCGACCCCGCCACGGGCACGCTGATCGGCGCGCACGAGGACCGGCTGACCGAAATCCTCAACGGCGATCAACGCATTGGCGTATCGCCATCGAACGGCGTGCCGCTCAATCCGATATCGCTGGCAGCTGCCCTCCCAACGCAGGCCACTCTGATGGCGCAGGTCCAGGCGCTGACGGCGCAGTTTGTGGCCGCACAGACCGCGACCATGGAGGCCGTCGCCGCACGCGATGCGGCGCTGGAACGTGTCGCCGCGCTGGAGATTGCTGCCGAGGCTGCCACGGCGGCGCGGGTTGGCGAGGTCACGAACTACCAGATACGCGCCGCACTGATCGGGGACGGCCTGTTCGACGCCGTCAACACCTACATGCTGTCGCTGCCCCCCGCCGACCTCGCCCGCCAGGGCTGGGAGTACGGCAACACGTTCCTGCGCTCATCTGATTTTGTCGTCAGCCTCACGCCACTGCTCGCCCAGCTGCTCGCCATCACCATCGAACAGGCATCAGCCAAGCTCGACGCGCTGTTTGCGTCGGCGAGTGCGGTCACTGGGTGATCGCTTGCGGGGGCATCTGCACCCGTAAACGCAAATCAGCCCTCGGGATACACCGGATCAAACGCCGGTCCACATCCTGAGGGCATTTTCATGAGCGAAGTTTTCCACCATGGCGCGCGCGTCCTAGAGCGCGATATCGCCTACCGCCCGATCCAGACCACGGACACGTCCACCATCGGCCTGCTCTACACCGCGCCCGATGCTGACCCCGACCTGTTCCCGCTCAATCGCCCGCAGCTGTTTCTCGGCGACCGCGATGTGACGGCGCAGCTCGGCTCGGCTGGCACCGGCAAGGACGCCTTCGACGGCATCTACGATCAGGGCGTCGCGCCTGCTATCGTTGGCATTCGCGTTGTGCAGGCTCTGACCATTGAAGAGCAGCTCACCAACTTCATGGGCGACTATTCGTTGCGGTCTGGCGTTCATGCGCTGATGGCAGCCCGCAACACCGTCTTCAAAATTCCTAAAATTCTGATCGCGCCCGGTTGGACGCAACAGCGCGTCGTCGGTGGCATCACCCAGATCGTCGTTGGCGTGGGCGGCGCTGGTTACACGCTCGCCAACACCCGCATCGTGATCGACGGCAACGGCTATGGCGGCGGCGCAAAGGCTATTCCCGTCATTCGTTCCGGCGTCATCGTCGGCATTCAGATGCTCAATTCGGGCATCGGCTACTCCGAGCAGCATCTTGAAATCAGCATCGTCGGCGATGGCGTCAACGCGACCATCGGGGGTCACCAGATCGGCAACGCGGCCAACCCCGTCGTCGCCGAACTCGGCGGCATTGCCAACCGGCTGCGCTCCACCATCATCGCCGATTGCCCCAACGCCACGGCAGAGCAGTCCGTTGCCTACCGCAACGACTGGAACTCGCGCCGCATCTATTGCGTCGACAACCACCCGCTGGTCGGTGCCGAGGCCGTGTCGCAGCCAGCGTCCGCCCGCGTCGCCGGTCTGCTTGCTAAGGTCGATAACACCGACGGCTTCTGGTTCAGCCCTTCCAACCGCGTCATTGAGGGGATCGTCGGCACGTCCCGCCCCATCGACGACAGCGGCGTTGGTGGCGAGAGCGACTATCTCAACGAGCGCGACGTGGCGACCATCGTGCATCGCGGTTCGGGCTACAAGCTGTGGGGCAACCACGCGGCAACGAGCGACCCGCTGTGGAAGATGTTCACGTCGGGCCGGATCGTGGATACGATCTACGACAGTCTCGAAAAGACGATTGACGACATCTACCCAGGTCGCCCCCTGAACCTGCAGTTTTATGAAGGCGTGGCCGATAGCGTCAACGAGAAGCTGCGCTACTACAAGGCAATCGGTGCGATCCTCGGCGGCAAAATCTGGGTCGATCCGGCCAAGAACCCGCCCGGTCAACTCGTTCTCGGTAAGCCGAAGTTCAACATGGACATCGAGCCGGTGGGTGTCGCCGAAGACATCCAGATCGAGGCACAGCGCGAGCCCGGTTACTACAAAGACCTCATCGATCAGGTCGTGCTCAACCTGACCGCTTAAGCGGTCAGGCCTGACCGGCGCGCCGGTCGCAATCCTTTCTTTTCGGCTTTGATAGGTGGAGGCGCAGATGCGCAACATTCTCGGCGACTACCAGTTGTTCCAAGAGGGCTTCGGCCTCGTAGCCCTCGTCGAAGAAGTGACGCTGCCCGAACTCAAGTGGAAGGCTGAAGACTACACGGGCGGCGGGCTGATGGGCACGCGGCAGATCAAGTCGGTCCTCGAAAAGCTCGAACTCAAAGCCAAGACGGCGGGGTTCGATCCGCGCACGTTGTCGGCGTGGGGCACCATGCCCGGCGTATCGACCAACTTCAAATTGATGGCCTCGTTCATCGTGCCGGGCGAAGCCGAAATCCCGCAGAAGGTGCTCGTCACCGGCGCACTGACCGAAGTGAAGCGCGACGCCTACAAGGCGGGCGGCAAGGTCACGTCGGAACTGATCGTCAACGACATCACCTACTACGAGGAATGGTTCGACGGGAAGCTGAAGCTCCAGATCGACCTGCTCAACCAGGTGCTGATCGTCGACGGCGTCGACATCATGGCAACGCGCCGCCGCAACACCGGGCGCGGCTAAGCCCGCCCATTTACCTTCGTTGTGTGCGTTCTAAAAACCCCCTTCAAAGGACGTTTACGACATGGCTACCGACGCCTCCGAAATCGCCGTTGCCGCCGCGACCGGCACGCCCGCTACCAAAGGCGGCAAGATCGTGTTCCTGCTCTCCGAGCCCGTCCAGCTCAACGGCGAGGTCCACGTCGACATCACCTACCGCCGCCCCAACGGCGCGGACTGCCGCAAGTGGTTGAACGCGACCAAGGGCACCGGCGACGACATCCAGGCGCTGATGATCAACCTGACGGAACTGCCCTCCAAGTTTTTCGACATGATGGACGGCGCGGACTTCATGGCGTTCTCCAACGAGTTGCAGCCTTTTTTGCGCGGTGTCCGAAAAACCTCGACGACGTAATCGCCGACATCTTGTGGGTGTTCCCCAACAAGAGCGAGGACCGCGTTGAGGCCTACGAGATCGGCGAGCTGATGGGCTGGCACCAGCGAGCCATCGCCCGCAAGCAAGCCGACTGGACCGCGACGCAGACGGCCATGATGGGCGCACTGGCTATGCTGGTCAGACGATAGAAGGAGGCCCGCATGTCCGCTGAAATGAAGGCCTCTGTGCTGCTCACCCTTGGCGTCAAGGGCGAGAAGGATGTCAAGGCGGCGTCCAACGCACTCAAAGACCTCGCGACATCGGCCAAGGGCGTTCACGGTGCGGGCGGGCTGGGCACTGCGGCCAAGGACGCCGACCTGTTGTCGAAGTCGGCGTCAAAGGCTGCCATCGCGACGGCAGAAGCCGCGGGTGCGGCCAAGGGCATCGGCACGGGCTTTGCTGCGGCCGCCAAGGATGCGGACGCGCTGGCCTCTGCCGCCAACCGCGCAGCGAGCGCGTCGGCCAAGGCAGCATCTGCTGCCAAATCTGCCGGGGCGTCCGGTGGCGGGCTGGGCAAAGACACGATCCTCTACGGCAGCGGCGCGGCTCACGAGAAAGCCGCCAAGTCCAGCACGCCGATGATGGTTGTGAAGGGTGCCGACCATCAAAAGGCGGCAGCGATCGCGGGCAACCTCGACCGCGCCAACCCGACGATGTATGCGGGCCGCAAAGGCTCGGAGCTGTTGGAGCAGCACACCAAGGACGAGATGGACCGCCGCAAGCAGGCCGGCGAGGGGCGCACCCTCGGCGGCAAGGCGATGGACGCGTATTTCGCCGCAGCCGTTGGTAGCGCCGTTGTCGGTGGCGTCGACCACATCATCGGCAAGTCCGCCGACGTGTCGGCGATGCGCGAGAAGATCAAGTGGGCGCTTGGCGGCGACAAGGCGGGCTCGGATGCGGCCTACGCCAAGGCCGTCGAAATGTCGGGCAAGTACAAGAACACGTCGGTCGTTGAAAACCTGCACATCATCGACGATCTGCGCGCGAACCTCCCCGAAAGCATGGACCAAATCCTGGCCCACAGCGCCGAACCGTTCGTCAAGATGCACGGCTTCTTCAAGGCATGGGCTGGCGGCAAACACGCGGGAACAGCCGAAAAATCGTTGCAGGCCATCGGTGCCGCAATCCGGTCGGGCGAGCTGACCGGCGCGATGTCGGGCGAAGCGCTGGCCAAGCACGCCGAAGCGCTGTCGGATGCGCAGGTCGTGTTCGGCGAGAAGTTTTCCGCGCAGAAGTATCTCCAGGGCACGCAGAAGGCGGCGACTGCGCTGGCGTCCAGCGATGACAACTTCAAGTACACCGACTTTCCCGTGCTGCTCCAGCGGCTGAACGATGGCGGCGCGGTCGCGCTGCGCGGACTGTTCGACAAGGCGGGCGCTGGCAACAAGGTCGCGGCGCAGTCAGCAGAAGCATGGCGTGCGCTCGACCTCGTTGACATGAGCCAAGTCGAGACGACGAAGGCAGGAACGATCAAGGGCTCGTCGCTGCTCGGCAAGGATTGGCTGAAGGGTGCGGGCGACTATCGCCTGAACATGACCGACGCCATCATGACGAAGGTGGTGCCAGCGCTCGCCAAACACGGCGGTCTGAAAGACCTCGCAGGTCTCGACGAGGCGTGGAAGGCAGGCGACGTGAAAAAGCTCGCCTCGATCATGGAGCACTTCCGTCACGACAAGGCCAACATGGGCAATCTCGCGAAGTGGGCAGCAGCCCTCGCCAAAGACCCCAAGGCCGGGCAAGCGGTCGAAGAACTCATTCTCGGCGCGGCGTCGATCCAGCAGGACCGGCAGCGCATGCACAATGTCCAGAAGGACAAGGAAAACTTCACCACCTACGACAAGTCGAAACAAGAGGTCGGCGCACAGGCCGACCGGCTGCTGCAAGCCATCAGCGGCGAGGATTTGTCGGGCAACATCGGCGCGGCGCTGAGCGGTCTGGCTGGCTGGCTCGGCACGGCGGCTGACGACATCACCAAGTTCAAGGCGCAGCTCCAAAAGCTGGACATCTTGGGCGCTGGCAAAACCCTCGTCCAAGGCGTCGCTCATACCATCGCGCCACCCGTCAAGCCGGGCGAAAAGCAGGACTGGGGTCTGGTCGGTGCGGCCTACGATTGGATGACGGGCAAGTCCACCGGCAAGCCTGCGACGGACAAGACGGGCGCTGCCGCTGGCCCGTCCGCCGACGACGGCCCGATGGGTCCAGCGGTTCCCAATCACATCAAGTACGGTGGGCGCTACCAGCCCGACGACGGCCCGGCCAAGACCCTGGCGGCTGGCCCCGAGGTGCCCACGCTGGTCGGCGGCAGCATGGCAGAGGGTGCGGCGGGTGCGGCCCCGGCTGGCATCACCATTCAGGCCAACGGCCCTCAGGTGTCTTTCAACCAGGCCCCGCCCAACGTCGTCACCAACGTGACGGTCAACGTCACGACCAACGCCTCGCCCGGCGAGATCGGCGCGGCTGTCGGCTCTGCCGTCAGCGGTGCCGCCAGCCGCAGCGGTGCCCTTCATGATGGAGCCCATTGATGCTTTACACGCTATTGCTGATCGCCGGGTTCATCGGCACCGTTCTCTACATCCTGTTCACCGCCCTATTGATCGTGATCGTGTTCGCGATCCTGAAGAACATCTTGACCGACGCGTTCGACGGCAATCTTGACAAAACGGCCAAGCCCACGAAGCCCGACGTTGCGAAGTGGCCGCGCCGCATCCCGACCATTGAAGGCGATGTGCTCGTCTACCGCTCCGGTAAGGTCCGCCTGATCGACGAGCAAGGCAACGTCTGGAAAGCCAAGCTCCACGACGATCTGCTCGGGCCGGGGGAAGTTTGACATGCCCATGCTGCAAATCGGCTCCGTGGCGTTCAAGACCACCGGGCCGCACTACGACAAAATGAAAAGCTCCTTCACCGCGCAATGGGCGCGTCAGAAGCGGTTCGGGCGCTCCGACGCCATGCAGTGGACCGGCGAAGGCGAGGACGACGTGTCGATCTCGGGCACCATCTACACCGACTATTACGGCGGCTTCGGTGCGCTTTCGAGCCTGCGTTCCATGAGCCGCAGCCCGCAGATGGTGGTGTCGGGCGCGGGCGATGTGTTTGGCCGTTGGTGCATCCTCAACGTCAGCAACGAGCAGACCCTGCAAGACGCCTCCGGGAAGCCCCGCAAGGTCACGTTCGACATCAAGCTGACGCGCTATGGCGAGGACGGGTTCGACGGTCTGGGCAGCCTCGGCGGCATCGGCAGCGCGCTCGGTGGGTTGGGCGGCATTGGCGGTGCGCTCGGCGGTCTCGGCGGTGCACTGGGTGGCCTCGGCGGGCTCGGTGGTCTGGGCGATCTGGCAGGCCTCGGCGGTCTCGCCGGGTTCTCAGGTCTTGGCGACATCGCAGGCATCGCCGAAAGCCTCACCGGAGGCCTTGGAAGCCTCGGCAACATCGTCGGCTTGGTTGACCAGTTTGCGGGCGATCTGAGTGCCGGCGTCAGCATCGGCGTCGACATTGGCGGGGTGTCGCTCAGCGCGGGCGTCAGCGCTGGCATCGGCGGCGTCCAAGCCGGTGCCGGTGTGCGGCTGATTTGAGGGGGACGACATGGCCAGAACCTACACCACCAAAGAGGGCGACATGGTCGACCTGATCGCCTACCGCGCCTACCGCTATCGTCCCGGCTCTGTGGAGGCCGTTTTCGAAGCCAATCCGGGGCTGTGCGAACACCCGCCGATCCTGCCTGCTGGCATCGTGATCACGCTGCCCGATCTGCCCGCGCGCGCGGCAGCCTATTCGCCGATCCGGCTGTGGGATTGAGCCATGGCGCAGCTCTACAAGATCATGGCGGACGGCGTCGATGTGACGGCTGGTTTTTCCGACCGCATGACCGACATGACGATCACCGATCACGACGGCATGCAGGCCGACGAATTGAAGGTCAAATTCGACGACAGGGATTTCCGGTTAACACCGCCGCGCAAGGGCGCAATTCTGAAGGTCTGGATGGACGACCAGCGCGGGGGTGGACTGGCGTTCATGGGAGCGTTCGAGGTCAAGGGCCGGTCGCGCGAATTCGACAAGCAGACGGGCCGCGTGATGGAGGTTCAGGCCAAGTCGGCCGACCTGCGCAAAAGCATTAAAAAACCGCGAACGGGCAGCTTCAAAAAGACGACCTACGAAGGCCTCGCCCAGCAGCTGGCGTCGCGCAACGGATTGACAGCCAAAGTCTCGGCGTCGATCGCCAGTCTCAAGATCGAGTTCGAGGGCCAAAGTGAGGAAAGCGATCTGCACATGGCCTCGCGCCTGGCGCGCGATGTCGATGCCATCTGCAAGGTCGCGAACGGCCAACTGATCATCCAGTCGCGCGATGATCTGGACATGCCGCCGATCGTGCTGCGCCAGAGCGATTTCATTAAGCTCAAGGTGAGCGACGATGACCGCGCGCAGCACTCGAAGGCGACGGCCCATTATCACAACCAGGGCGAGGCCAATCGCAAGCCTGAAACATTCGAAAGCGACAACGACAGCGACAGCGACGCACCCGACGCCCCCGAGTTCATGCTGCGCCACACGTTCGAAACCAAGGAGCGCGCGCAGGCAGCCGCCAAGGGCAAAATGAACGCTTTGCAGCGTCAGGAAAAGAGCCTCAACGGCACCATGAGCGGCAACACCGCGATCATGGCCGGACTGCCCGCGATCATCGCGTGGGGCATCGAACTCTACGACGGCGAGTACGTGTTCAAGACCGTCACCCACCACATGACCAAGGCGGGCGGGATGACGACGATGGTGAGCAGCGACAAGGGGAAGAAAAAGAAGGGGGGGAAGTGATGGTGCTGGAGCCGGGCTGGCTGGCAGAGGTGCTGGCGACAATCGA
>Ga0247840_10004355_pt1 | contig 22523 bp, 28 predicted proteins | sample LaCruzMarch2015__FD_192404 | JGI IMG/M metagenome (GOLD analysis project Ga0247840, IMG submission 192404) | Freshwater microbial communities from meromictic Lake La Cruz, Castile-La Mancha, Spain - LaCruzMarch2015_17m | ecosystem: Environmental > Aquatic > Freshwater > Lake | place: Spain... | reverse complement strand
TCAAGAAAAATTCAAGGAAGAAAAAATTAAAAAACTTGAAAAACAATTAGCCCGGTTGAAACAAGCAGCATGAAATTGACAATAAATGTTATTAAAGATCAGCAAGTTTGAAAGAGTTATATAGGAGTTACAAACTATTACGAAATCAATCCTCAGAATGCGCCGGATCAAATCTTTGTTGGTGTCAATCAACTGGCGGAGGTTCACAAAGGCCCGCATGATGGCGATATTCACCATGATTGCTTTTTTTGAGTTGTGCACACTTGAAAGCATCGCCACCCCCAGTTCAGTGAAAGCAAATGGTGGAAATGGTTTAAATCGACTGTAAACACTGAGGTTGTCACAATTTGTGATAACCTGTTCCCATTCTTCCCTGGACAGTTCGAACATAAAATCTTCCGGAAATCGTTCCATGTTTCTCCTTACCTGTTGCTTTAACACCCGTGTTTCGAGGTCATAAAGTTTCGCCAGATCAAAATCAAACATGACCTTTTTTCCCCGTAAAAGATATATTCGCTGTGCCAGGTTTTCTTCCTGAATGCCGACTGGTGTTTCCATATTGCTGTTTTATGCTTAATTGGAAAAACAGCAAAAGGTAATACTAAATCCTGGGGGTTTTTATTAACAATTTGAAAACACCGGGCACTCAGGGTGGCTGTTTCACAGAAACGGTGAATGTGCCGGATTCGGCTTATCGAAAAAGTGTTACGGTTCCTTTATTGGTAACCTTTGTTTTATTTACATTCTCGTAATAGATCACCCAAACATAAACGCCTTCAGGGCATTTATCAATCTCATTGTTGTTGATCGATCCATCCCAGGGCTGCTCAATGTCGTTAGAGATGAAAACCATCTGACCCCAGCGGTTATATATCTTTATATTATACTTGGTAATGCTTTCATGAGGAATACCCTTGATATCAAATTTATCATTACCCGCAATGCTGTTGGGAGCAAAGGCATTGGGAATATCGGGTTCAACGGTCACTGTAACCGTTTCGGTGAAGGTTTCTCCATTACAAATGGTCGCGGAGACAAGATACGTTGTAGTCTCATTGGGCACCACCACCACCGTTTGATCAAAGGAAAAAGGTTCCGTATTGGATCCTTCATACCAGCGGTATTCGATCTTATCACCGGGGGTAATGGGCTCGAGGACAAAAGGAATAGAGCTTACATCATAGGTCGTGGCTGTAGTTGGGGAATATTGCCACGCCTCAGGAGCGGATGGAAAAACACTCCATGTTTGTGCATTTCGGTTTATAACAAATTTAAATAATTCATTCGCATTATCATACTTTTGAATACCCAGGGTTGCTTTATTATCCCAATTATCGCATTTTGGCTTCTTTAAAATGTGATTTTCTATTGCACCTCCATTTTCTAGGAGAACAATTTGAAAGGTGACAACTGAATCTGTACAACCGACCATCGGACATTGACACCACATTACCACCAGCTTGCGGTTTGGGGCGTCCCCAATCGTTCTGTAAAAAATATATGGCCCACCATTCATTCCAGGATCATAATCTTCCATTGCTCCCAAAATGCAGTTTTGAGGACTTCCTGGGTCTTGTATAGGTGTAGTTGGAATAAGAATGGTTCTTCTTGCTCCCCAATAAGAATTTGGAGGGTCATCAAAACTTATCCATCCGTTGGCCCCGACAAAAAACCGAGAATAGGTATCTCCAAAAAAAATAAATGGGAACTCGATTTCGAAAAGAGGTGAAACACCATTGTCATTCAAAGGTATTTCATTTGCGACCAATCCATATTCAGCTGTCAGCGTTACTGGTACTCCGGGATTAATGGTAACTGGCACGAAGGGATTAAGGCCGCTCAGGGCTGAACTTGCTTTTGATGGATCTGATCCGAGTTTGATCCGAATATTCCGGCTTGCATCGGGCTGAGCGAAGAGGGATGAGGAAAGGAAGAGGAAAAGCAATGACGCATAACGAATGACAAATGACGAATGACAAATGACAAATAATGCGTGACGCGTGACAAATGAGGAGTGAAACCGTCGGGAATGGAAGTTTAGCATTTAGATTTGACTTTTCACGGCAAATATCCCAATTTTATCTGAAATAATTCTACTTTTGTTCCTCCGAAAGAGCTTTAATAGATTCAACGATATTTTATCTTCCAAATTTTACCCTTTATGAAAAAAGACAGTGCGATTTTCAGGGTCATCAAGCATGAATTGCATCGACAAACCAGCGGACTGGAGTTGATTGCATCGGAAAATTTTGTCAGCGACCAGGTGCTGAAGGCCATGGGCTCATGCCTGACCAACAAGTATGCAGAGGGCTATCCAGGCAAACGATATTACGGAGGTTGTCAGAACGTGGATGAATCAGAGCAACTCGCCATCGATCGGGCCAAGGCCCTGTTTAATGCCGAGTGGGTCAATGTACAACCTCATTCCGGCGCCCAGGCCAATATGGCGGTTTTGATGACCTGCCTCAAACCAGGCGATACCTTTATGGGGCTGGATCTTTCACATGGCGGCCATCTCTCGCACGGTTCCCCGGTGAATTCATCGGGAATCCTTTACAAAGCCGTAGCTTACCAGGTGGAGCAGGATTCGGGGGTGATCGATTATGATAAAATGGAGGAGAAGGCATTGTCTATCAGGCCCAAACTGATCATTGCCGGCGCTTCTGCCTATTCGCGTGACTGGGATTACCGCAGGATGCGCAGCATAGCTGACAGCATCGGGGCGTTGCTTCTGGCCGACATTGCACACCCGGCCGGACTGATCGCCCGGGGACTTTTAAACGATCCGTTACCCTATTGCCATATTGTGACCACGACAACCCACAAGACCTTGCGCGGCCCCAGGGGCGGCATGATCCTGATGGGCAAGGATTTTGAAAATCCATGGAAGGTGACCACCCCGAAGGGCGAGATCAAAATGATGTCGCAGATGCTTGATTCAGCCGTGTTCCCTGGCATTCAGGGCGGGCCGTTGGAACATGTGATCGCTGCCAAGGCTGTATCATTTTACGAGGCCTTGTCGGATGAATACATGGACTATATCATCCAGGTGAAGAAAAATGCTGCAGCCATGGCCAAAGCATTTATCGACAAAGGCTATCATGTCATTTCAGGCGGAACAGATAACCACCTGATGCTGATCGACCTGAGGACGAAATTTCCGAACATCACAGGAAAACAGGTTGAAAACATTTTGGTGAAAGCTGATATTACGGTCAATAAGAACATGGTTCCCTTCGATAGCCGCTCGCCTTTCCAGACCTCAGGGTTGCGTGTCGGCACACCCGCCATCACCACCCGTGGATTGAAGGAAAAACATATGAGCAAAATTGTCACTTTGATTGATGAAGTTATCGGTGATATTGAAAATGAAGCCAAAATCATCAAGGTGGGCAAAAAGGTCAATGAGATGATGGCTGAATTCCCGTTATTTGCCTATTGATGAAAACTATATATTTAGTTCGCCACGCCAAGGCTTCCTGGGATGAACCGGGGGTTTCGGATGCCGACCGACCGCTGATCCCCAAGGGTGTCAAAAATACAAAGTTGATCGTGGATTTTCTTCTGAAACGGGAGAGTTCCATCGATCTGATTATTTCGAGCCCGGCTGTTCGTGCCTTCGAAACAGCAAAAATCGTGGCTGAAGGATTGAACTATCCGGTTAATAAGATCAAGATCGACCGGAAAATTTACGATGGTTATTATGACCGGATACTTGATATCATATACGGTACATCCAACGACCTCAACTCGTTGATGATTTTCGGGCACAATCCGACCATAACCAATCTGGCGAACCTTTTTTTACATCCCGGGATAGAAGCTATGCCTACATCCTGTATCGTTTGCCTTTCATTCCTTGTGGACAAGTGGGAAGAAATTCCATCGAACGAAGCCGTCCGCGAGTTTATTGTATTTCCAAAGATGTTGAAATAACATGGCTGTAAAACAGAAAGTCCCCATCCTGAACCGCGACCTGAACTGGCTCTATTTCAATGGCCGTGTGTTGCAGGAGGCGGCAGATTCGCGCAATCCTTTGCTGGAACGCTTGAAGTTTCTGGGAATTTTCTCGAACAACCGGGATGAATTTTTCCGTGTTCGCGTGGCCACCCTGAACCGCATGCTCAATGTGGAACGGTTTCAATATGATACGCCCGTTAATCCAAAGAAAGCCCTGAAGGAGATCAGTGCCCTGGTTCAGACCCAGGAACGGGAATTTATGGAGGCTTATGAGAAAATCCTTGGGGATCTTGCACTTCATGATATTTTCATTGTCAACGAAACGCAACTTTCAGAATCCCAGGGTAAATTCGTGCGTAAATATTTCAGGGAACAGGTACGCGTCGGACTGTTTCCCATTATGATCAGCAGTTTACGCGACATCTCCTCCCTTCGCGACAAGTCCATTTACCTGGCCGTTACCATCGGACGAAAGGATAAAGCCCTCAAGGATGATTATGCGCTGATTGAATTGCCGACAAAGACCATCTCAAGGTTCCTGATCCTGCCCACCGAAGGGGAAAAGCGATTCATTATCCTGCTCGATGACATCATCAGGTACTGTCTTTCCGAAATATTCTCCATCTTCGGTTATGATACATTTTCAGCTTATACGGTAAAGATTACCCGTGATGCCGAAATTGACATTGATACGGATGTTTCCAAGAGTTTTCTCGAAGTGATGACCGAAAGTCTGAAACAGCGGAAGCGCGGGATCCCGGTGCGGTTTGTTTATGATAAATCAATTCCCCAGGATCTGCTGAAGATCATAACCAAACGACTTGAAATTACCAAGGATGACCCCATGCGGGGCGGCGGCCGATACCACAACTTCAAGGACTTTATGGGATTTCCAAACCTTGGACACCGTGAACTTGAATATGAGCCACTGGTGCCGCTGATGCACAAAGATCTGCCGCTAAACCGGAGCATACTTTCCTCCATCAGGCAGAAGGACATCATGCTGCACTATCCATTTCAATCGTTTCAATACATCATTGACCTGCTGCGCGAAGCCTCCATTGATCCAAAGGTTCGATCGATCAAAATGACGATTTACCGGGCAGCAAAAAATTCGAGTGTCATCAATGCCCTGATCAACGCAGCCAGGAATGGGAAGTATGTGACCGTATTCATGGAACTCCAGGCTCGCTTTGATGAAGAGGCGAACATTTTCTGGACTGAAAGACTGCGTGAGGAGGGGGTGAAGGTAATCCACAGCATCCCCGGGTTTAAGGTACACAGCAAGCTGATCCTGATCCGGCGAAAGGAGAACAACAGCAACTTTTTCTTCTCCTTTATCGGAACAGGAAATTTCAATGAGGACACGGCAAAGGTTTATTCAGATGTAAGTTTGCTTACGGCAGATCAGACGATTTGCAATGATGTGGTGAACGCCTTTCACCTGATCGAAGAGAGTTACCGCCCTTTTAAGTTCAAATCGCTGGTTGTAGCTCCCGTCAATATGCGTAACTTTTATATTAAGATGTTGCAGAATGAGATGACCCATGCCACTGCAGGCAAAGAGGCCTGGGTTATTATCAAACTTAACAGCCTCGTCGATGAGGTCATGGTGAAAAAACTTTACAAGGCAAGCCAGGCGGGTGTTAAGATCAAGCTCATCATCCGGGGAATCTGCACGCTTGTTCCAGGGATTCCCGGCCTGAGCGAAAACATTGAGGCGATCAGCATTGTTGACCGATTCCTGGAACATGCCCGTATTCTGGTTTTTTGTAATGGCGGAAATAACAAGTACTACCTTACCTCTGCTGATTGGATGGTCCGTAATTTCGACAACCGCATCGAGGTGGCAACCCCCGTTAACGATCCAGGGATACAGGAGCAGCTTAAACGAATCCTCGACATCCAGATGTCGGACAATGTCAAGGCAAGAATCATCGGGCCAAATAAACAAAACCAGTATAAAAAAATCGCAGGGCCTGCCATTCGTTCACAGGTTGAGATCTATAACTATCTGAAGGCACAAGTTTAACGAGGTATCGAAATAGTGAGGTAGCGAAGTAGCGAAATGGAGCAGTGGTAAATTGAATCAAATTTGGAAATCATAAATCATACATCGTAAATCTTAAATTCCATTGTCTATCCTCAAGGCCATCTTTCGAATCCTGATCAACAAATACTTCCTGACCACGGTAGCGTTTGTGGTATGGATGGTCTTTTTCGACAGTAACAATTTATTGACGAGGAATGTTTTGCAGGAAAAATTAGACGGATTAAATGTCGAGAAACAATTTTATCTGAAAGAGATAAAAAAAGATTCAACGTTAACGCATCAGTTATTAAGTGACAGCATCCAGCTTGAAAAATTTGCCCGGGAGCGTTACCTCATGAAAAAGGCAAAAGAGGACGTTTTTCTTGTTATTGACACTACTGCGGATCAACATCCATGATGATCTTCACCGGTCGGTACTCCGGATTTTGCTGAAATTTTCCGATCTCCTCCACCATTCTGCGCTTCATTGATCCTGAAGAGACGCTGCGTTCGATCTTGAAAAGGATGTGTTTTATATAATAGTTCATGATTCTTGATACGACCGGAAATTCAGGACCAAGAATTCGTTTCCCGAATATTTTTCGCAGCGAGGATGCAAGTTCATCTGCAGCCCTGTTCAATAAATCAGGATCCTTGTGTTTCAGCCGCAACAACACGAGGCGCGTGAATGGCGGGTATTTGAATTTCTGCCTTTCAACCAGCTGTTGCCTGAACATGGCCTGATAGTCATTTTTCACAACAAACCTGATCACCATCTGGTCAGGGTTATTGGTCTGGATGATTACCTTCCCTTGTTTATACTTTCTGCCTGAGCGACCACTGACCTGGGCCATGAGTTGAAAACTGCGTTCAACAGCCCTGAAATCGGGATAACTCAGCATGTTATCGGCATTCAGCACGCAAACCAGGCTCACATTGTCGAAATCGAGCCCTTTGGTTACCATCTGGGTTCCAACCAGGACATCGATTTTCTTTGCCTCAAAATCACCGATGATCTGCTGAAGCGAATGTCTGCTTCGTGTTGTATCCAGATCCATGCGCACAATCCTGGCCTTCGGAAAGATTGCGCCCAGCTCCTCCTCCACCTTTTCGGTACCAAAACCCCGCATTTTAATATGAACGCTCTGGCACTCTGGGCATCGATCAGGAATCTGCGCCACGTAACCACAATAGTGGCAACGCAGCTGGTTGATTTTTTTATGATAGACCAGGGAGACATCACAGTTTTTGCAAGCGGGCATCCAATGACATACATCGCACTCAAGCCGCAGAGAAAAGCCCCGCCGGTTCTGAAAAAGAATGGCCTGCTCCCCATTTGACAAAGCTGTCTCCATTTGGCTTAGTAATTCCTGGGAAAAATGGCTTTTCATCAATCCCTGACGCATCGACTCCTTCACATTGACCACCTGGATCATTGGCATCTCCATGTTGGCATATCGTTCTGATAATTCCACGAGGCCATATTTCCCCTGCACGGCATTGGAATAGGTTTCGACCGATGGTGTGGCTGACCCCAACAGGGTTTTGGCGCCATGGAGTTGGGCCAGGAATATGGCTGCATCGCGTCCGTTGTAACGCGGGGCAGGATCCATCTGTTTAAAGGAGGCGTCGTGCTCCTCATCGACCACAACAAGGCCAAGGTTCGAAAAGGGAAGAAACAGGGAGGAGCGGGCCCCAAGAATGATACTAAATTGCCGGTTATCGGATCGCGGAAGCTCCTTTTCGAGAACGGCATTCCAGATTTCGACCCGTTCATGCACATTGAAACGTGAATGATATACCCCGACCCTGTTTCCAAAATACTTTCGCAACCTGCTGACTATTTGTGTTGTAAGTGCGATTTCGGGCAGCATGAACAACACCTGCTTTCCCTGGTCAATGGTTTCACGGATCAATTTAATATAGAGTTCGGTCTTGCCGCTTGAAGTCACGCCGTGCAACAGGACAACCTCCCTGGTTTCAAAGGCCGTTCTGATCTTGTCAAGCGCCTCTTGCTGGCTATCCGTGAGTTCGATCAGCTCCGTGGCGGACTCCTCCCAGGATGCATTAAATCTGCTGACAAGTTTTTCGTAGGTTTCAAAAACTCCCTTGTTGATGAGGAGTTCGAGCTGGGCTGAACTACCCTTCGACTGCCTGAGCAGATCAAGCCGTTTTACCTCTTTCAGTGTCCCAAATCCATACTGCGAAATCCGGAGGAAGGTCATGACAATTTCGAGTTGCTTTGTTGCGCGCTTTTCAAGCTGGTCAAACAACATCTTCAAACGATCTTCGTCATTGGCATAGGGGGCCATCAGCCTCACAAAACCTTCACGTTTTGGTTTATAGGGGTCATTTAACTCCTCTTCGGGCAGGATAAATCCCTTCTCGATCAGGGTTTTAATCACAGGAATGGTCTTCTGCTGGTCCAGGATTTTCGCGACCTCTGAAATGGCAATCGTTTTGCGATTGTGCAGGGCCTCAACCAAGAGCAGCTCCTTTTCATTTAATGTCGAAAGATCATCGGGAAGCACCGGGTTCAACGCAATTTTAGATTCACTGGCCAATTTAAGGGCCGATGGCAATGCCGCATTCATCACCTCCCCTTTAAAGCAGAGGTAATAATCGGCCAGCCACTGCCAGAATTTGAATTGCACCGGAGATACAATCGGCTCTTCATCCAATACCGAGAGGATGTATTTGGGAATATGTTCTTTTGGAACCTCCTGATGGATCCGAAGGATCAACGCCGTGTATATTTTCCTTGCGCCAAACTGAACCACCACGCGGATTCCCTCCTTCACCTGTGAGTTCAGGTCAAAGGGAATGCGGTAGGTAAATGTGGCGCCTACCGGAAGCGGCAATAAAACATCAGCAAACAGGGTGATCCGTTCCAAATAAAGAAGGCGTTAAAGGCTTTAAAGTGCGAGGATGCGCGACATTTCCAGCATATCCTTGTTAATATCCTTGTGATGTTTGATGGCTTTGTCGAAAGGAGTATAAACAACCTCTTTGTTCACAATGCCGGCCATCTCGCCGCGATGACCTTCCAGCAAGCCTTTCACTGCAAGGAATCCCAGGGAACTTGCCAGAACGCGGTCAAACTGACTTGGCGATCCGCCGCGCTGAATATGGCCAAGGATGGTTACACGGGCATCCATCTCGGGAAGTTTTTCCTTTACCTTTCTGGCAACTTCATAGGCTCCGCCCGAATCGTCACCCTCGGCAACAATTACAATTCCGGAGGTCTTGCTTCGGCGCCAGTCGTGTTTCAGGAGGCGTGCGAAGTTGTCGATGTACGTGGTGGTTTCAGGTACCAGGATGAACTCGGCGCCGCAGGCCACTCCGCTGCGAAGGGCAATAAATCCGGCATCACGCCCCATCACCTCGATAAAAAACAGGCGTTCATGCGAATTGGCGGTATCGCGGATCTTGTCTGCGGCTTCAACAACCGTATTGACGGCCGTATCATATCCAATGGTGGCATCGGTGCCATACAGGTCATTGTCGATCGTTCCGGGCAAACCAATGATGGGAAAATTAAACTCTTTGTCAAAAATGGATGCCCCGGTAAACGTACCATTCCCGCCAATGGCCACAAGGGCGTCGATGCGGTGTTCCTTTAGGTTGTTGTATGCCTGTAACCGCCCGTTGTATTCCATGAAGCGCTTGCTTCGTGCGGTTTTCAGAATGGTACCGCCCCGCTGGATGATGTTGGAAACAGAATTGCTGTACATCTGTTCAATCTGGTTGTCAATCAGGCCTTCATAGCCCCGGTAGATACCGAAAACATCGAGGCCGCAGAAAATGGAGGTACGCACTACCGCCCTGATGGCCGCATTCATTCCGGGAGAATCGCCCCCGGAGGTCAATACACCGATTCGCGTTATTTGTGACATATATTATTCTTATTAATCGTTCACTTAATCGAAGGAAAACAAGGATTAACTCTATTACAAAAGTACAAAAATGCAAGTTGAAATCAGACAATTGTTCATAGAAAACAAAATCCTTGATTTGAATAACACGTGTTTGATTATTTTTGAATGTTTTTGTGCAGTATGAGTTAATAAGTGCGTAAAATGATACAAAATATTTTAACCGGACAAAGTGATCGGACCAAGAAGGGCCGGCAAATCCTTTTCTCCATTCATTCTTCCGAAACCCTTTCTGGAATTGGATATGCCGTCTTCACAGGGATGGATTTAAGCTGATTCTCACCGGGAGTAACTCTCGCCTGCTTGGCAGTGATCTGGCAACGCATCTAACCGGGCGACATTTTTCTACCTGTCTATTCCCGTTTTCATTCCGGGAAGTCATACGCCTGACTGAAAATAATGATACTGTTTCCGATAAACAGCAGCGGTGTTTTGAATATATCACCAGAGGAGGTTTTCCGGAGGTTTGGGTAAAGAATTACGATCCGGTTGAGTACCTTTCTACCTTGTTCGATTCGATCATCCTGAAAGATATCGTAAAGCGTTACCGGGTACGATTCCCCAACGCGTTGATTGATCTTGCTCAAACCCTGATCACGCATATGACAGGGGAGTTCACTTCTACCTCCATTCAAAAGTTGGCCAAATTCAATAGTCTGCACACCGCCGAAAAATATATGGGGTACCTTGAGGAGGCGTTTTTACTTTTCACTGTTCCGAGGTTTTCATTTAAAGTGAGAGAGCAGCAAAAATCCGGTAAAAAAGTATATTGTTACGACAACGGGTATTTTCAGGCTAAAGCATTCCGGTTCAGTCAGAATACCGGGAAACTATTCGAAAACGCCGTTGCCGTTGCTTTACGGCGAAGAGAGATGGAAGGAAAATGCAGGTTATTTTATTATAAAAATCAAAAGCAGGAAGAGGTCGATTTTGTCATCCAACAGGAATTGAAAATAACACAACTGGTCCAGGTTTGCTATTCACTTTCAGAACCGAAGGTGAAAGAACGGGAGATCAGAGCGTTACTAAAAGCAAGCGCAGAACTGGAATGCAATACATTGATTATAGTTACCAATGATTTTGAGGCTACCGAAAAGCACACCTGGTTTGGACACGCAGGTGAAATTGAATTCGTCCCATTATGGAAATGGTTGCTTTTGAATGACGAGTCATGAAAACCCATATACCACTAACTCGGCAGTAACCGGCATATTCCAACTAAAACTGACTGGTACACTGAATTTTTTCACACTCCCTTGAAAAGATGGACAAAAGATATAGAAAAGAGCCAGAAAAGGTATGGCTATCTGCTTCCTTAATGCCTGCTTAATGGGAGGAAAGCGCATGAAAAGATATAGGAAAGATGGAGAAAAGGTATAGCGAAGATGGAGAAAAGATATAGGAAAGCGCGTAAAAAGATATAGAAAAGATGGAGAAAAGGTATAGAAAAGCGCCCGGGAAAATATTCAATGATTGCAACATACATAAAATCAATTTGATGCATATATTCATATGAGAATATATGAGAAAAATGTAAAAAAAAGTGGAAAAAGTGATTCACCTTTTGGCTGTTTTCCTGATTAAGCAGAAACAATACTAAAACTTTACATCATGAAAACACCAGACTCATTTGCCTATATGATCGACAACATCTTCGGCGAACTCGAAGAGGTTTCACACGTCGAAATTGACAGCGCCACGGCCGATCCGGAGGAGACCGGCCAAAACGAAAACCGGCTTAAGATCACCACCGTCAATGGATTTAAAACAGCCTATAACTACCTGAACTTCATGAGAACCCAGCGGGAAAAGGTCATGGAGAAGCTTAAGGAATCCATGTGTGAAGTGGCCCCCGAATACACGGAGTCGTTCATCGACATGGTTCTGCGGCGGATCCGGATCATGGTTCATTGCGTAAATGTTCAGGATTGGACCAAATTAAAAGAATCGCCGCCAGACCGGTTTTACTGGAACCCGCGGTATGTTACCTGCCGCCATAAAGGTAAAATTACCCGGCAGCAACGGATCATTGAAGAGTCAATAGCCCTGTCGCAGCGGCATGCATTGATCTTTTTACTGGTGATGAAACGGTTGAAATCACGCATAAAGCGCTATTCGGGGGTATCGGTGAATGTGCCCGCTTCAGCCGAAGGACGGCCAAAGACCCATGCATACAGGTTCCGGATCAATTGTACCGAGGAGTTCATGGCCATGCTGGTTCGTTTGCTGTATGACCGGAACATCCTCGATAATCCAGTTGTCTCCGAATTGTGCCGGCAGATGACCGATACCTGTTACACCAGCCGGAAATTACAACTAAGCCCACTCGCTTTCAGGAAATATTTTGACAATCCCACTCCCGAGATCATTGAAAAACTACTGGCAGAAATGAGAATTGCTTCGAAATATCTGGAAAAACTCATCGAACGCCAGCGACGGTAATGGTTGATTATCAATGTTATTACAGCAAGTTATTAGAACATGTTGGAATATGGGGGCCCGCGTGGCCCCTTTATTTTTGTTGACTTGAATCAAATTAAATCAGCGACCATGAAAACTGAACAAAAAATTCTGAAGTGTCTGGAGGCGATCACCGAAAGTCTCCGTCGGATCGAAGAGAAACTGGAACAACCGGGAATCCTTTCGGGCCGCTGGCTTACCCAACAAGAGGTATGCAATGAACTCAAGGTTACCAGGCGCACCCTGGCCAATTACCGGAACAGCGGTATCCTGAAATTCACCCGGCTGGGAAACAAGATCCTTTACCAGAGCGCGGAGCTGGAAAAGCCCGGCGCAGCTAAACCGGAAAAGAGGGAGCGGATGCAACCCGGTTCGCGCAAGCCCTGACCACGATATTATCTGTCAGATAATTCAAGCGGAACGCGACGGCGGTCCTATTTATTCACCTTTTAAATTTAATCATTATGAAAACCAAAGACAATTCGTTAACCAAGACCTACCAGGGAAAATTCGGAGAGGATTTTGTTCTCCGAAACCGTGGAAAGGTAAGCATCATGGCAAAGCCGCCGAAACAGAGCACAAAAAAGCTAGCCGGTTCACAACAGGCCATTCGCGAAAGGTTCAAACAGGCAAGCATCTGGGCCAAGGATGCGTTGCAAAACCCCGATACGATGGCCTACTATGCTGCCATGTGCACCGGCATGCAAACGCCCTATGCCATGGCCATGGCCGATGTGATGGGTCTGCCCGAAGTTCGGGAGATAATCGTTACCAGCTATAATGGTGCTGCCGGTGATCAGATCAATGTACGTGCCTGGGACAAATTCAAAGTGACCGGGGTCACTCTGAAGATCAAGGGAGCTGATGGTGTGACCATCGAATCAGGTCCATGTATCCAGAACATTATGAGTGGAATCTGGAGCTATACAGCCACAATTGATGTACCCGATCTTACCGGGGTTACTGTGACTGCCACAGTGATAGATTTCCCGGGCCACGAGGTGGAAGATAAGGTTACCCTGTAGTTAACCCCTTCACCCGGCGTCTCAGGCCGGAGAAAGAGATCATTCCGGTATCCGGCCTGAGAATTTTTAACAGTTCAACATCCAATAATCAAAAAAGAATTCAAAATCAATCGTTATGAAAACAATTTACAACATTCCACTTATTGCGGCGATGATCCTCGCAACCGCCTGCTCACCGCAGGCTCGGCTGACAAGACTCCTGACGCACCATCCTGAACTAACCCTCTCCGACACGCTCTCTTTCAGGGATACGATCATCCTGGCGCCTGTCGAAGCCGATACGGTGATTGCGCTTGCGGAGCTAAAGGATACTGTGTATCTGCGCAATGAATCGCTTGAGATCTCACTGCTGGCCACCGCGAGCACCCTGTTTGTAAAGGGGAAATGCAAGACCGATACCGTTTACCGTACCCACCGGGTCAATGTAGAAAAAATCAAAGTGGTCAAACCGGACCGGCTCGATGCCTTCATCTCGAAAATCCCATGGCTTGTGGTGGGATTGATCGCAATGGCTGCACTCACATGCCTGGTGCTTTACCGGAAAAAGATCAACATCCTCTTGCCATGAACCCGCGACACACCCTTTTCGGACTCCCCATTCCACAAGCCATCGGTTTGTTCAGCTTTGTAATCGCCATTGTCTCCATCTGGGTTCAGATGGAGATCAGGCTGGCGGAGCTGAACGTTGAGATCGCCAATATGAAACAGGACATGATGATCCACAAAGCCGACAACCGCCGCGACCTTGAAAGCCAGCGAACGGATATCAATACCGATATGAAGGAGATCATCCGGAAGATTGATGAAATACAGATCTACCTGCGAAAGAACAATTAAAACCATGAATTATGAAAACAAGAATTATTCAAAACTGGAAAAGCACCCTGATCGGGCTATGCCTGCTCCTTATGAGCGGCACCCTGCTGTGGCTGAAGGAGATCACCTTCACCGAGTTTACTGCCTTTTTGCCTACCGTGCTGGGACTGATGTATGTGAAGGACGCTGGATTTTGGGAGAAGGGGGGAAAAACGTGACGCGTGACGCGTGACGGAAAAAACGTGACAGGTGACGCGTGACGCGTGACGAATAAAAGCGTGACAGGTGACGCGTGACGCGTGACGAAAATCGTAAATCGTAAATCGTAAATCGTAAATCGTAAATTCTTAATATGGCTACTTTCGAAATATTGGCAAACAAGCTCTTCAAATGGGAAGGGGGTTTCTCTGACGATCCTGTGGATCGCGGGGGAGCTACAAACCGGGGGGTGACGCTGGCTACCTGGCACAGTGTGGGGTATGACAAAGACGGCGACGGCGATATCGACCGGGAGGATGTCAGGTTGCTGTCGCCCGCCGATTGCAGGGAGGTGCTGCGGCGCTGTTACTGGAACCGCTGGCGGGGCGATGAGATCAACGATGAGGCTGTGGCCGCAATGCTCGTCGACTGGCTTTGGTGCTCAGGGCGGTGGGGCATTGTGATTCCCCAGCGGATATTGGGCGTAACCGCCGACGGGGTGGCCGGACCCGTTACCATTCGCAGAGTAAACCAGGCCGATGCCTCCCGGTTCCTGATCAGGATTTACAATTCCCGGCTGGCCTTTATCCGGAACATCATCCGGAACGATCCATCGCAGAAAAAATTCGAGAAAGGGTGGATGAGGCGGCTGAATGATTTTCTCGGAGGCCCTGTAAAACCGGAATTTATGCAGTAAAACTAGACGTTGTTGACATGGTTGGGAAAGAGGTTGTTCAAAACAAATAGTGATATTGATAATGAATTTGCTACCCCGACTTGAATATCAACCACTTACAATGTATTTTGTAGGTGGTTTTTTCTTTTTGTAGTAACAATTGTAGTAATTTGTCTGGTCCAAAATTCAATTATTATCACAAAATTTTGCGAAAAAGTATCAATTAAATAGAATTTGAAAATCTGGATGATTTAAAATGTTTCGCCCAGCTCCCTGAACATTTGAATTGTACTCAAATACCTTAAATTGAAAGTGTTACAAACATCTGGAATTTTAATCTTACTGATTCTGTTTGGCTGACTGATTTCCTGCGTAACCACCACCCTGTTTAACGGATCCAGTGAGTACCCGTTTATACAGAATTGTGACAGAAAAGTGAAAATGTGTTGGACGAATGCCGCATGATTGCGATATTGACCTGTATTGCCTTGTCGGATTGTAAAATTCCCGAAAGCAAAGCAACGCCCTGCTCGGTGCAGGCAAAGGGAAGATAACGTTGACCACTTCCTGAACGGAAATGATACCACCTTTGAATGATTAATCCAGCCTCAGAGAAGCGGGGCATCTTGAAAAATTATTTTTTACAAATCACAATCAGCGGAGACATAACTGTAAAGAAATTGGATCTATTATTGTTAACAATGTTAATAATTATTTTTTAATACTTGTTGACGATTGATATATATTAGCTATATTTGTCAACATAAAATAATTAAAAAACATGGCCACCAATTATGCTAACAGACTTGTAACAGCCCGCAAAATGGCTGGTTTGTCGCTACAGAACCTGGCTGACAAGTTAGGTAATGTAGTTACAAAACAATCGCTGAATAAATATGAGCAGGGTATAATGAAACCTGATAGCGATTTAGTCATTGCTTTATCGAACATTTTGAATGTTCCGGTTGATTTCTTCTTCTCTGAACCTGCTGTAGCGGTTGAATTGACCAATGTTGACTTTCGGGAATATAGTTCAAAATTATCGAAGGTTGAACAGGAATCCATTGAAGAAAAAGCAAAAGAAGCATTTGAACGATATTTTGAACTTGAAAATATTTTAAACCAAAAAGAGTTTGCTTCGTACTTTGTTTATCCGACCATTGTTTCAAATGCCCAGGAGGCTGAAGAAGCCGCTCGTTTATTGCGACAGGAATGGGATTTGGGTTATGACCCAATACCTGATGTGGTTGAAATGCTCGAAGACAAGGGATATAAAGTTGTTGAAATTGAATCTCCGAAATCTTTTGATGGTTTAAAAGCTGATTCCGGAAACTTAAGGGTGATCGTTCTACGAAAATCAACTCCGAACGATGATATTGTAAGAAAACGTTTCACTGCACTGCATGAACTGGCTCATCATGCTCTGAAGTTTCCTGAAGAAATAGAGCCCAGGCGCAAAGAAAAGCTTTGTCACGCTTTCGCCTGTGCATTGCTCTATCCTGAAGACATGGCTCGTAAAGAACTGGACAAACACCGTTTTCATTTTTATCAAAATGAGCTGGTTTTAATAAAAGAACGTTGGGGCATATCTTTTCCGGCTATTTTTTCCCGCGCTTTACAGTTGGGAATAATTAACGACTATGTTTATAAACAATTAAACATCGGTTACCGAAAACGAAAATTACATGAGCCTGGTAATGAGCCTGGGCGTTTTTTAAGTAGGGAAAAACCTGTTCGTTTTGAACGACTGATATATTTAGCATTAGGCAAAGAGCTTATTTCAGTAAATGAAGCAGCATATTTTTCGGGCACTTCGGTTTGGCGGTTTAGAGAACAAATGCAACCCTTGGTATGAAGTTGATTATAACTGACACAAATGTGTTTTTCGACATCATCAGTATCAGTGCTTTACCTGAATTTTTTGCATTGGACTTTGAAATTTGCACTACTGATTTTGTAGTTAAAGAAATATTGGAATCGGACCAAAAAGAACAAATTGAATCTTTTATTAGGGCCAAGAAGCTTTGTGTGTATAAACTTACTGTTGATGAAGTTGAAGAAGTCCAAAACTTCCCTACCAAACGATTTTTTAAAGGAATTACCGATAAGACAGTTCTATGGAAATCGCACCAGTTAAAATGTCTGTTGCTTACAGGGGATAAAAAATTGCGAAACGAAGCCGAAGATTTAAAGATAGAAGTGCGCGGAAGTATTTGGGTGATTAACATTCTTGTGGAGAAGGAAATAATAAGTAAAGCAAAAGGGAGAGGATTGTTGGAACAGTTAAAGCTGATAAATGCCAGTTTGCCTCATGATGAAATAGATAAACTTATGAATCGGCTTAAATAAAAAACCGAAGCCTACGGAATAAAGCTTCGGATGATTGAAATATATTTTTCTTGGAGGGATAATATATTCGACCGTAAAAGTAGTAACATTTGTATTACTACCAAATTTATTTCTTGGGCAAAACCATAAGCGCCTTAGTATGAAATAGCTTGTGATCCAAAAATTGTTAAATATGGCAAAAAATGAACAAGTCGGAGATGGGCATCGTCATGGTGCTGTCCGTGAACGTTCCCAGGTTTACAATCCGCAAACGGAACAGTGGGTAAAACGTGACACTAATACCGGACAGTTTATCGATGTGAACCAAAACGGACAACCTCATAAGGGTGTGCGAAAGGAGAAATAACACAATTCTCTGATTTACAGCCTCAGTTTAACTGGGGCTGTTTTTTGTTATGTCTATTATTCGTGAACTTTTTTCTTTGCCCGATATCCTCAATTTCTTAGATTCCACCCCTGCCAAACTTCCTTTACCTCCTTACTCACACTCACTTGCGGGTCTTGTTCCTTTTGATTGATCTTTATCGTTTCTATAGGGCAGGTTGATCTCCTTTGGTTGCCGAAAATACAACCATGTTGCTGGATATGTTCTCCTCTGAAGGGTTTACACGAATGCTTCTGGAAGCAATCAAACCCGATTCACGTCCACCACCCGAGAGACAAGCATCAAAAAATACCGTAATCCGTTTGCATCCAGTTTAACTGAATTTCTTGTAAATTTCTGAAAGCTTGTTGGCTGAATAAAGGTTAACAATTTCTGAAAACACCGTGTCAAAAACACGAATTATCTCATTTACTAATCCAGCGTCATTAATTCCATGATCCTTTTTGCAGCCTGATCCAGGGTCATTTCATACAACTCAATGGCCTCATCTTCATCGATGCAGATATCGAACGTTTCTTCGATATCAAGTAAGGGTTCAGTATCTTCAAGCACATCAGGGGGATCGTCTGTTGACCACATGCAACACATTTGTTTGGAATCCGGATTTTCCTGGTATTTTTTCCGATGCTTTTGATAAATCGTATGGAGGGTTTTGTATACCTCAGAATAGGTCTGATTCGTATCCATGGTTTTTTTGTACGTTCAGCCGGGCTTGGATAATGGTTAGTAAATTCCGGATCAAGGATGGTACTGCAACTTAAGCCGGTCGTTCAGGTTTTATAACCTATTGGATTCCTTGGGGGAACCGGTTCTTCTTTCTTATCTATCAATTGTTTGATTGCCTGAAAGATCAGCCCGATTTTCTCATCATGCCCGGTAACTGCTTTCTCCAATTCTTCTATTTTTCTGGCCAATTCCTTGTTTGATTCGAGGAATCGCCTGAGTTGGACAAATGCCCGCATGATGGCAATGTTGACTTGTATTGCCCTGTCGGATTGTAAAATTCCCGAAAGCATAGCAACGCCCTGCTCGGTGAAGGCAAAGGGAAGATAACGTTGTCCACCCCAACTTGAGGTCACAATTTGTGACCTCAAGTTTTCAAATTCGGAATTCGTCAATTCGAACATGAAATCAATCGGAAATTTTTTAAAGTTTCTTTTAACAGCTTGTTTCAAAGCCTTAGTTGAAACACCATACAGGGAAGCAAGGTCAATATCAACCATAACCTTGATCCCACGAATCCAATAGATTTTTCTGATTACCGTTTCCTCAGGTAAAGTAATCATATCCTCAACATGAGCCATATCTATTCTTTTCTGCTTAATCCGGGTTTTAATAAAAAGTAATGCGAAAACCATGGAAATTTTTCAACAATCTGCTCAATCCGCAAACTGAGCAGGGATGATTTTGCTACCAGTATAAGTTTTGGGATGTTGAATGGGACACCATTAGGGAATCTAACGAGGGTTTCGCTTCAATCGTAGCCGAAACATATTCAACATCTTAAGAATGCACTTGGCATCGGAATGGTTGAAACTTTTCATGGCCAATGGTATTATTCACCTCCAAAAAATGCGGCGGAGCCACTTAATCCGAGGATTATGCTGATTAAAGTCCAATACGTTTGCTGGCATTTAAAACTGACATGCCAATGATTTCATCGTTTTCATAACGAATAATTATGTCATCTTCTGTAAGTTCTGAATTATCAGCATGATTGGGTTTTTTAAAGTGAACATAAAGGACATCCGCTTCACGATCATAATTGGCCCAAAGATTTTTATATTTCAAAACAAAGGGTATTATTGAATTGATCTCATTTATTTCTGTTGTTCCCATAATAACCTCCTTTTTTCAAGTTCAGATAATTTATTGGATAAATATGCAGTAATCACAAATCCATCAGCTTTTTCTGATTCCTTGTAAATGACAACTAAAAATTTATCGGTTTCTTCAAGTATACATCCTTTGGCAATCAATTCTCCATTTCTTCCTTCAACTATTTTTTCCGGATTTTCGATTGTTTCCAGAATTTCATAATAGAAATCGGCAATCTCCGGATGACCAACAGAAATATGCATCCAACGCTCCTCAGTCAATCGAATAGGTGTTTTTGTAACGGAAATTGCAATATCCATCTGACTATAATGTTATGCAAAGCTACGCAATAAAGTTAATTTCTAATACGAAAAGGAGTAATGAGACTGTCGGTCACTGAAACCTACAATAATGATACCTGTAAAAAACCATAAGTGGTCGCTCGCTCTTCACGCCCTTTTGTCAAACATCATTCAGCTTAGAGGGAAGGAGCTTACAACTGTTTACATGGGATTCACGAGGCGGAAGCCAAGGGAGTTGCGGCTGCTGCCCGGGCCGTTGCTGTAGCGATCTGCACTCCGGCACCGGTGAGCACTACTGCCCCAGCCTCCGCCGCGGGTCACGCGGAGCGACCCGGAAGATGGACCGGCAGGATTGGTTTGCGCGCTGTTTGAATAATCGCCATACCAGTCGTTATACCATTCCAATACATTCACGTGCATTTCGTACAATCCCCATGCATTGGGCGGAAAAGTGCCCACAGGCATGGTTTCTAAACCATCGAAATTTGCCTGGGATTTGGAAAGTCTGTTCCCTGTGTTAAAGGCCGTGGTAGTGCCTGCACGGCAGGCATATTCCCATTCAGCTTCGGTAGGCAAACGGCATCCCATCCATAAGGCGAAATTATTCGCATCCTCCCAGGTTACATGTATAACCGGCCGTTTGCCGCGGCCCCAGCCTTCATCTGTTTTCAACGCTTCTACGTGCGTTTTTAATGCCACGATCCTTTCATTGATGGCGTTTACGTTCTCCATTCCTAAACGCTTGCGGAATTCAACAAACAATGAGGCATCGAATGGCGGTTCATTGGTAAAACTTGAATAACCAAGAAAGTACTGCATGTAGATGTTTTCGGATATCTGGTCAACGGCCTCACGGTCGTCAAGGTTACACATGTGTTTTATGATCAAAGAACCAAGTACCACGCGTGGGCTCAAGGCAGGACGACCCGTGTCACTGATCCCGACATGTTTGAGGTACAGGTTGCAGATTTCGTCCCATGGGATCAGGTGTGCCAACACAACCCAACGGTTCGCCGGGTTGAGTTCCTTTTCAAAGGGGGTCTTGAAACAATCCAGGACAAGCTGGCTTGGGCTTACGTACTTTGGCGTTGGTGCACGCTTTTTGAGGGCTTTTTTCATATATCCTTGCACTTGTAAGACCAAATATCGGCATAAATATCTTACGCTCAGCTAGCAAGGAGTTTTTAAGCAGACCCTATGTACCCCAGAGTTGGTCTGATTCACACACATGAGGTCACTGGTTCGAATCCAGTACTGCCCACTGAAAATCAGCAACATACAAATAAAATGTAAGTGGTTTTTTGTAGAGGGTACCAACAAGGGTACCAACAGTTTCCTATAAAATTCGATGATTATCACAAAATTTTGCGAAAAAGGACTGACCTGTAAGCCAAGCCATGGCTACAAATATTTGTTTTTCAGCCTTTAAAAGTTCAATTTCAATTTCTTCTTGAATATTTTCAAAATGAGTTTTAACTGACATCGTTTTATTTTAAATGATGGAATAGTTTTCTTCAATTACTTGTGCAAAACTCATTAATAAGTCAATCTGTTCCGTATTTTTAACATCTGGAAACGACAACACGGTTGGTTTTTGTAATATATAAACGGGAGATTGAAATACTGCAAATAAGTTAGGATTTTTTTCAAATTCAATCTTATAAACATCATTTGGAAATGCATTAATTTTGGAAAGACTTACTTCAAGGACATCATCCAAGTATTCAATATTTATTATTTTCATAATTGCTTTTTTTATCAAAGGTAAAGCCTAAACAGATGAATAGCAAATAGAAAGGTTATCTGCCAGCAACTTTTTTTCATAATATCGCATTAACTAATTCTGCCTATGACTTTGGTCTCAGACATTAAAATTAAGGAAAATAGCTAAAAATTTAATAAGACTTTTGTGACTTCTCATATTCGGTTCGATAAAGCCAACCATGATGCTTTGTCCTGCTTATTTCAACCCAATTCCCTTTAATCTTCTTTTCTGTGACTTTCCAACAAACGTTGCTATCCCCAACACCTTGTGGTTCTAAAAATACTTCTTCTATAGCAATTGGAGCCTTAAACCCATTGGGAACGTAATATCTTACGAATGCTTCACAGACTCCCGCACCATAGTATGACTTTAATTGGTTTTTCCTACCATCGGCAACATCAAGGGCAGATATTTCAGAATACGCCTTATTAAACTTGTAACGGTGGGTTGCAGGATCATAAAGCCATGTATCGTACCATACATTCCCAGTAGCCCCTTTGTTGTTTAACATCAGTGAATCCTTAAAACCATCGAGGTTAATGTCAATTATCCATTTGTCCAGATTTACTTTGTGCTTTTTTACATTGAGATTTTGAGAATCATTTTTGTGGATGATCGAGTTTTTTACACTTATTTCATTAAGATTTGGGGATTCCCTTGGTTCAGGGTTCCCACATGTAAGCAGTAATTAACAATGGACGTTTTTTGGCAAATAAGTTTCCCTGCTTTGAAGCATAAAAATACTAAGGTTTATTTACGGTTTAACATTGATTTTACTTTATTTTGACAGGATATTAAAATG
>Ga0247840_10004353_pt1 | contig 22530 bp, 24 predicted proteins | sample LaCruzMarch2015__FD_192404 | JGI IMG/M metagenome (GOLD analysis project Ga0247840, IMG submission 192404) | Freshwater microbial communities from meromictic Lake La Cruz, Castile-La Mancha, Spain - LaCruzMarch2015_17m | ecosystem: Environmental > Aquatic > Freshwater > Lake | place: Spain... | reverse complement strand
GCGGCCGAATCGGTTTCAAATTCCATCCGATCGAAGGAGAAACTGGTGTTCGGGCCGATGACCGAGGTCTTGTCGTCGAGGAACGCGATCAGCATCGACTCGACGCCGTTCACGCCGACCTCGAGCAATTGACCAGCACAGATGGTCTTTTTGACCAGCGCCGCCCCGGCGGGACCGGGTATCGGGGCGGGTGCCGGGGCGGCGGCGACTGCCGCCAGCGGCGCTGTCGTGGCCGCGACCGGCGGGGCGGTCGTCCCGTGAACCGATTCGGCCTGGTGCGCGAGCCACCAGACGGACCCGACGCCGAGCGCGATCATGCCCAGCACCGGGGCTACCCACTTCCACGCACCCCCGTCCGCGTCCGCCGCGCCGCCGGCCGCCGCGGCACCATAGGCCCCCGGGGCCGCCACGCCGCGGGCCGCCGGGGCCGCCGCACCATAGGCACCCGGGGCCGCCGCGCCGGAGGCCGCCGGGGCCGCCGCACCATAGGCACCCGGGGCCGCCGCGCCGGAGGCCGCCGGGGCCGCCGCACCATAGGCCGCCGGGGCCGCCGCGCCGTGGACCGCCGGGGCTGCCGCACCATAGGCCCGTGCCGGTGCCGCACCGAACTGGCCGACACCGAGCGCCGCCGCGCGACCCTGCGGCGCGGCACTGTCCAGGAAGGACCCCGGTCCCGTGGTCAGTTCGGCGATGGACGCGGCGTTGAGGCCGCCGGTGCTGCCCGCCTGCCGACCGATCAGGTTGAGGGCGAAGGGCACGACGAGGCCGAACAGCGAGGACGAGGCCGACTTACCGATGCCGGCGGCGCCCGCCAACCAGTCGACCAGACCCGAAACCCGCGATCCGAAGAGCGACGCGACGAACGGCTCACCGCGCTTGACGAGATCCGCGAGCCCGCTCGGGCTGCCGGCCACATCGGCCGGGGTCCCGATCGTCTTGCCGTCGAATCCGCCGTGCTGGAGCATCTCGTGCAGGTCGGCCGCCCCGCCCGTGGTTGCGACCTTCTGGTGGACTGCGCACATGACGGCCGGGACCGCGGCGGTGATTGCGGTCTGTGTCTTGGCCGGCGTCTCGCCGACGAAGGACGCAATCTTGTCGATCACGTCGCTGGAGAACTCGTTTTGCAGCAGGCTGAAGAGATTGAACGCCATGATGAACCCCCGGGGCTGGAATGTTATGGACTGCGCACCGAACGCCTCCTGAGAACCAGGCGGCAGGACTGCGCGCGTCGGCTGCACAGCACGGCCTGCCGCGGACGGCAGGGGTGCCGGCAATCGATAGAGACCACCGCGCTGAGCCACGGCTCAGCGCGCGGTGTGCCGACCTGGCAGCGACGAAGTCAGACCTTAACCCCCAGGGTCTGCTGGATGTTCTGGACGACCGTCGCAGTGAGGCCCGTCTTCTGGGCCAGATCAGCCAGGTAAGCCCGCTCCTGGGGGGTGTAGACCTCGATTGCAAGGAGCGAGGCGGCATAGACCTGGGCCGCCACCTCCTGGTTCGGGATGGCGGCGGCGAAGGCGTCCAGGTCCTTGAGTACGTTACCGATACGCTCCCCGCCGGACTGGGACATCGTGTTCTGTATGAAGGTGCCGACTAGCTCGCTTAGGTTCGCCATCGCTTTCTGCGCTCCGCTGTGGTGGTTTGGCCGCTCGGTCACTCCGAGCAAGCGATTGCTTCGCGGTCATTTTGAGATGGTGTTACAAGCTTGCTACGCTCAGCGGTGTGCAGAGAAGACGACCTGCGATCAGCAGGCAGGCTTTTCTGGCCCACATCATTGCTGAGAGATAGAATCCCGAGATTGGCCGCGGCGAGCCCGTCGCCGGCGAGGCCAAGTGGATGGATCGGCATCAGCGCAGCGACGGCTATCTAAAGCTGATGCGAACGGTAGGGCAAGCGTCGCACGCGGTCTATGCACTTTCCGCAACCGGGGAAGAACCCTTGCAGCCATCGAGACAAACGCCTGCCGCCGCGCGCACGGCCGCGGCCCCAAGCTCCTTCGTCGTCCTTCAGGACATCGACGACCCCTGCGTCTGGGAGGCGGCATCACCCCCCTGGGAGGTGCTCGCCTCACCGATCGGGCGCGGCCCTTTCCGGAACATCAAGCGGATCCTCGTCACCCCCAACTGGCTCATCTATCGGGAGTCCTTCGCCTGCGCCCTGCATGTTCAGGGCTGGACCCCGGCCGGGATGCTCGGCTTCACGGTGCCGATCCGTCTGGGCGCGCGGTCGCGCTACTGGGGGGCTGAACTTCCAGAGCGCGGGCTGCGCGCCTCCTTGCCGGGGTCCCTGGATGTCGTGCTGGATGCCGGGCAGGAACACATGGTCGCGCTGACGCGGCTGGACTGGCTGCGCGCCCAGCTCGATCCAGTCACGGCACAGACCATCGAGCGGTACGCGGAGAGCCGGGTGCTGCCGGCCGCCGCCCGGCAGCGGAGTGCGCTGGGGACCTGGCTGCGGCACCTGCTGAACCGGGTTCACGCCGAGCCGCGGCTCTTGGAGCATCGCGGCGTCGTGACCGCGCTGGAACAGGACCTGCTGGACGGGCTGCTGCGCACCCTGTGCCTGGGCGGCCCCGGGGCCACCCTGGAGGCGGCACACCGGCGTCAACGGGGCTTCGATCTGGCCATCGATATCATGCGTTGCGCCGACCTCGACGAGCTCAACTTCGCGGACCTGTGCACCCAGGCCGGCGTCAGTCAGCGCACCCTGGAGTACGCCTTCCGGGAACGGCTGGGGACCTCGCCCATGGAGTTCATCCGGCGGCTGCGCCTGCATGGGGTGCGCCGTGCGCTGCTGGCGGCCAGCCGCGGGGACGACACGGTGGCATCGATCGCCATGACCTTCGGCTTCTACCAACTCGGCCGCTTCGCGGCGCAGTACCGGGCGCTGTTCGGCGAGTTGCCCTCCGTCACCCTGACGCGGCGCGGCACCTTTACCGGGGCCAGCCTGCTGGGTTGAGGGATAGACCCCGCACGCGCTTCGGCGGGCGACGACTCGGCTGCGGAAAGCGGATAGACAGCGGGAAACGACGGGCGTAGCGTTAAGATTCAGTAACAGTGACGGCTCCCCCTGCGGGCGCCATAGCAACCATCCCTGATACCCCTGCCCGGTTCACTGTTGTTGGCCGTGCCGGGCCACGTCGTACCCCCCGGACCCACCATGCCGTCCTTCAGGGACCAACCTGACCCTGTCCTGACCGAGCTGCTCGCCGCGCTGCGGCGCGAGCGGGTCGAGGCCGCCGATCCCGTGCGTCTGGTGCTGGAGCTGCAGATTCACCAGATCGAACTGGAACTCCAGAACCGGGAGTTGCTCGAGGCCCGGCAACTGCTGGAGGACGCGCGCGACGACTATGTGGACCTCTACGACTTCGCCCCGGTCGCCTACGCCACGCTCACCGGCGAGGGTCGGATCACCCGGATGAACCTGGCCGCCGCCGCTTTGTTGGGGGTGGAGCGGGCGCGGGGGCTGGAACTGTTCCTGGGCACGCGGCTGGCCCCTGGGGACGGGCGCAACCTGCTCAGCAGCATCGGGCGGGTCCTGGCGAGCGGCGAGCAGGAGTCCATTGAGGTCGGGCTGGGGCGCCCAACGGCAAACCGGCGCAACCTGCACCTGATGATCCGGCGCGATGACCGGCCCGCGACCGGGGAAGCCCCCACCTGCCGCGTGATTCTGTTCGACATCACCGAGATCACGCGGGCACGCGCCGAAATCGCCGCTCAGGGGCACTTCCTCCAGTCGGTCATCGACGGGATCGGCGACCCCGTCGTGGTCATCGGCACCGATTACCGGCTCCTGCTGATGAATCGGGCGGCGCGGCTGGCGACGGGGGTGCCGCCCGAGGGCCGCTGCGGGCTGAGCTGCTACGGCGCAATCCATGGCCGCGACGCCCCCTGTGACAGCCCCGAGCATCCCTGCCCGGTACCGCAAGTCCTGGCGGGCGGGACCGCGGTCAAGGTGGTCCATCGCAAGCGATGCGCGAACGGACAGACCCAGTGGATCGAGGTAATCGGCGCGCCGCTGCTGGGTCCCGGCGGCGAGATCCTGGGCGTGGTCGAGTCCCTGCGCGACATCACCGAGCATCTGGACCTGACCGCACAGCTCCAGGAGCGGGAACTGCAACTGGAGCACCTGGCCCAGCACGACCCGCTGACCGGGCTGCCCAACCGGCTCCTGTTCGCCGACCGGCTGCACCAGGCCATGCGCCACGCCCATCGCGAGCACCGCAAGGTCGCGCTCCTCTTCCTGGATCTCGACCGCTTCAAGGCCATCAATGACAGCCTGGGACACCCGACCGGGGACCTGATCCTGCAGCAGGCCGCCCGGCGCATGAGCACCCTGGTGCGGGAGGGCGATACGGTTGCCCGCCTGGGGGGCGATGAGTTCACCGTGATCCTGGGGGGCTTGACGCAGGGCAGCGACGCCGGGCTGATCGCCAACAAGCTGGTGGCGGCCTTCCAGGAGCCCTTCGCGGTCGCCGACCGACCACTCTATGTTACCGCCAGCATCGGCGTCAGCCTCTACCCCGATGACGGCATCGAGCTCGATACCCTGTTGCGCAACGCCGATTCCGCCATGTATCGCGCCAAGGACCAGGGCCGCGACACCTTTTGCTTCTATACCCAGGACATGACGGCGCAGGCCCTGGCCCAGGTGACGCTTGCGACCGAGCTGCGCCTGGCCCTGGCCCGCGCCCAGTTCGTACTCCACTACCAGCCCCAGATCGAGCTTGCAACCGGGCGCATCGTCGGCTGCGAGGCCCTGATCCGCTGGCAGCACCCGGAGTTCGGCCTGGTCGAACCGGGGCGCTTCATCCCCTTGGCGGAGTCCACCGGGCTCATAGTCCCGATCGGCGCCTGGGTCGTGCGCACCGCCGCCACTCAGATCAAGGCCTGGCAGGAGCGGGCGCTGCTGACCGATGCGGCGGTCTGGGTCAACCTGTCAGGCCGCGATACCCAAGACCCGAATCTGGCCGCGACCATTGCGGGCCTGTGCGGCGAGGTCGGTGTGCATCCGGGCGGCCTGGCGGTGGAGATCACCGAGACCTGGATCATGAGCAACCCGGACCTCGCGGCCACCAATATCCGGCGCCTCCAGGCCCTGGGGATCGCGGTCGGGATCGACGACTTCGGCACCGGTTACTCCTCCCTGGCCGCGCTCAAGCGCCTGGGGGTCAGCGAGATCAAGATCGACCGGTCCTTCGTCGCCGGATTGGCGCAGAACCAGGACGACCGCGCCATCGCCCGCGCCATGATCGCCCTGGGCCAGGCACTGGGGTTGCGCGTGGTCGCCGAGGGGGTCGAGACCCAGGCCCAGGCGGACTTTCTCCAGGCCGAAGGGTGTCGGATCGCCCAGGGCTACCTGTTCAGCCGAGCGCTCCCGGCGGCGCAGTTCGAGGTCTATGCGCTGGGCGCAAGCCTTGGGCTGGAGTCCCCATCCTGACCCCAGCCCAATTCTTGGGTTAGGAGGGGCCCAGGCGTCATCCGTGCCCCGCGCGGCTTGGCCAGCGCAATCCCCTCGCGCAGCAGTGCCTGTTCGAGCGCGGCACAGGCCCCCATGGCCGACAGCGTCGGATTCGCCACCGACATGCATGAACGGCCTTCGTCGCTTACTATTCCGCCTGCATATCCGTGGTACGTCCCCTATTTTCTTGGTACGTTCCCTATTTTCTTCCTCAAGGACTGGCAGCGGCTGTCCCGATCCGGGCGGTTCGACCTGTTCTTGCTATCCGTCGATGCCCAGCAGATCGGCCAGGTCCAATTCGATCGCATCGAAGGGGGGGATGCGCGCCCGGGTGCGATCGGTCGCCTGACCCGTCGTCGGCCCCGCCGCCTGGAGGGTCAGGAGCGTCTGCCACTCGCCGTCCCGCAGTGCGTAGGCCACCAGGGTGCGCGCCTCGGGCCAGATCAGCCAATACCAGGGCACCCGATGGCGCTTGAGCAGCAGCGGCAGGTGGCGGGTGTCCTTGAGCTCGTGGCCGGGAGAGACGATCTCGCAGACCCAGTCCGGCGGCAGGTCGATGACGCCTTCGGGCAGCCGCGGCAGTCGTTGCCGACGCCAGCCGGCGAGGTCGTGGGAGGGGCAGTCGTGGGTCTCGTAGGCGACGCTAACCTCGGTGGCGATCCACCAGCCGCCGCCGGGGCCATGCCCGCTGTCGAGCGGCCCCAACTGGCGAAAGGTACAACCCTGTGCCCGTCCGTGGGCAAAGCGCGCCATCGGCCGGTGCACGATCTCGCCGCCGATCAGTTCCACCCGCTCGTCGGGATGGACGAGCAGGTCCGCGACGCTCTGCAGCTTGAATGCTTCCATCGGTTGCCTCCGGTGGTGCTGATGGACAACGGGTCTGAACTGGCGGGCCGCCCGGATCGCTTGCTCCACGCGGTCAGGGGCGTCCGGTCGTCGATCCCGCGGCCGAATTCCGGGGTCGCCAAGGGCGCTGCGTCCAACCCCGTTATTGCCGCGGGCGGGCGGATAATCCCAGAAAGACTGATTGTCCGCAAATAGACGCAATGAAAAAGCCCGTGTGGCGTTACCGCCGCACGGGCTTTTTTCCATCAAGGGTACCGCGGCGACGCCGCCGACACCCCTTGCCTTCCCCCCCCGGACGGGTCCTTCCGAACGGTCGGCGTCGGGCCGCGCCCGCGCCTTAGAGGGCTAGGCCGTCGGCAGGCCTAGGACCGATCGTTCAGCCACTTGCCGATGGCGGGGGTGACCTCCTTCTGGGCCTTGCCGCTGACATAGATACCGATATGACCGCCGGGGAAGGGGTTTTCGGTATAGTCCGTACTGCCGACCAGGCCCTTCATCGCCTGGGAGGCGGCCGGGGGCACCAGGTGGTCCTGCAGGGCGAAGACGTTGAGCAGCGGGCAGGTGAGATTCTTCAGGTCGATCTCGTAGTCGCCGATGACGACGCCGCCGTTGATGAGTCCGTTCTTCTGGTAGAAGTCCTTGGAAAATTGCCGGAAGGTCTCGCCCGCCTGGTCGGGGCTGTCGAAGATCCACTTCTCCATGCGCAGGAAGTTCTTGACCTTGTCGGCATCCTCCAGTACGTCGACCATGTTGACGTATTTCTGACCGGCCAGGGCGAAGGGCTTGAGCGACAGGAAGGTCCAGTTCAGCAGCTCACCGGGGACATTGCCCATGGTGTCGACGGCCAGGTCGATATCCATGGCCTGCACCCAGTTGGAGAGCAGGTTGCCGGGGGTTTGGAAGTCCACCGGGGTGACCATGGTGACCAGGTTCTTGACCTTGTCCTGGTGCATGGAGGTGTACATCAGGCTGAAGACGCCACCCTGGCAGATCCCCAGGATGTTGATCTGCTCCAGCCCGTGGGACTCGCAGATGAAGTCCACGCAACGGTCCACATAGCCGTTGAGATAGTCGTCCAGGGTCAGGCAGCGATCGGCCCCGTCCGGGTAGCCCCAGTCGATCAGGTAGACGTCCTGACCGGTGGCGAGCAGGCCCTTGATGGTGGAGCGGTCCTCCTGGATGTCGGTCATGTAGGGCCGATTGACCAGGGCATAGATGACCAGCAGGGGTACCGGCCGCGGGGTGACGCCCGCCGGGGTGTCGTAGCGGTACAGGACCAGCTTGTCTTCCTTGTAGACCGCCTGCTTGGGGCTGACGCCGGTGTCGATCTTGTCCGCGTTGAGCAGGTTTTCCATGCCCTTGCCCAGCTTGCGGGTGTAGTCGAGCATCTCCTGGGTCAGCTTGTCGGGCCGAATGTCGATTGGGATCACGTGATCTCTCCTCGTTTTAGGTGTGTCTGCAGCGCCTTCTTATGGGGGGGCGGCAGTTATTTGGTGGTTGGCTTGGCGGCGGGCTTCTTGGGTGCAGCGCCCTTGCTCTCGGCCGGGCCGGCGATCAGCGCGGCGCGGGGGACGTTATGGGTCTTGACGCGGGCACCCGGGGCGAGCGGCTGGCCGCTGGCCAGGGCCTCGACCTGGGCCTGCAGGACCTTCAGGCCATGGCTCAGCTTCTTGTTTTCGCGCCGGGTCTCCTGGAGACGGTCCTGGAGGGTGCGGATTTCGGTGCGCGTGGGCATGTTCAGCGCGCCCAGTTGCCCGTCGACCATCTCCGACATGCGCGCCTTGAGCGCCATCTGGGAGTTGATCAGCTTGCCGTGCAGTTGCGCATAGGCCGGGGTGCTGACCTCTTCGGCATAGACCGCCTCGCAGCAGTTGACCCAGTCGTCATAGATGGCGCGGGCCGAGTCGATGGTCTTGCCGCTGCTGATCAGGTCCTGCATGTAGGCGCGCATGCGCTCGACCGCCTTGACCCCGAGCTTGGAGTAGAAGGCCGAGTACTCCTGGAGGGCCTTCTGGTAGTCGATGCTGCGGCGGATCAGGTCCTGGTAGGCGCCCTGCTCCTCACGGGTGTAACCCAGCCCGGGGGCCGACAGCAGCCGGTCCACCTGCTCCTGCATGCCGTCGTGGGGCATGTTGCGCAGGAGGTCACCGGGGAACAGCGGCGACATGGAGGACGTCATACGCTGCCAGTTGTCCAGCGGCAGCTCCCAGAAGGCCAGCATGCGGTGCATGGCGTTCTTGTCGTCACCGCCCCCGCCGAGCCCGCCCATGAAGCCCTTCTGCATGTCCTCCAGGGCCTTGCTGAAGGCGCTCCAGCCGTCGCCGCCGCCGCCCGCGCTGGGCAGGAAGGTCTCGGCCATTTTGAAAAAGGACTTGCCCTGCTCCATCATCCGCTCCATGAACTGCTTGGAGGCGGCGGGCGCGGCCGGGGACACGGCACTCCACCAGTGCTCCAGGGCGGACTCCCAGGGCGCGGTCTGGCTGCCCCCCTCCAGGCCCATGGCCTTGCGATTCATCGCGATCCAACTCTCCCAGTATTTACGCTGGGTTTCCATCCAGTCGTTTGAAAAGAAGCTATCTTCGTTCACGTTGTGACCTCCTCGGTGTAAAGTCGGAAAAAGCTAGCACGGAAAATTGTGCGCTGCAACAAACTCCGCTATGATCCGTCGGTGAACCACGCACGGGGACGCTGACGAGGGGCACCAGGCGCCCCCAAGCGCGCAACCCCATGAGCGATTCGGCAGTCGTGCGGGCAGCAGCGGCGGTGAACCGAAGCCAGGTCGCCGCCTGTTGCGGCGCCCGGCGTGGGGACGGTCGTCCCCGCCCGGCGGTCCGGACCCGATCCAGCCACGGAGCACACCAGGGCCAATGAGCGAAACCAGCATGATCCGCACCGCGGTGCGGATGGCCAAGGCGGTGGTTACCAACCGCTCCCAGCGTCCCGTCGACGCGATCCTACCGGGCGGCATCGCCGAGCGCAAAGGAAAACCGGTCGGCGCGGCCCGCAACGACGCGCCGCAGACCGCCGGGACTGCCCCCGGGGCCTTGCCTCCCCCTGGGGGCACACCGGCGCGGCGCGACGGCGCGGTACACTTGGTCGAGAGGTTCCCCAGTCAGGCGATGGCCATGAGCAGCGAACGCATCATCAAGAAATACCCGAACCGGCGCCTGTACGATACCGAGGTCAGCCGCTATATCACCCTGGCCGACGTACGTAATCTGGTGATGGGCAGCACCCGGTTTCGGGTCGTCGATGCCGCCAACGACGCCGATATCACGCGTTCGATCCTGCTCCAGATCATGCTGGAGGAGGAGACCGGGGGCGAGCCGCTGTTCAGCGCGACCATGCTGGCCCAGATCATCCGGTTCTACGGCGGTACGGTCCAGGGGGTCTTTGCCCGATACCTGGAGAGCTCGCTCGACCTCTTCGCCCAGCAGCAGAAACAACTGACCGACGCCTGGGGCGACAGCCCCCTGGACGCGGTGACCCGCATGACCAAGCGCAACATGGACCTGTGGTCGGAGCTGCAGGACGAGTTCATGCGCGCCGCCGGGATTCCCGTCGGCGGCGAGCGCCCGGGCGACGACGACCAGTGAGCCAGCCCCAGCCCAACATATGCGCACCAAAAAAATTAATCCATAGTATTTCGTTTTTCTTCCTTGACAGGGGCCAAAACGCCGACTATTGTGCACTGCAACAAATGTTGCAACGCAACAAAGTTCTGGAGACAGACACATGAACGCGAACGACACCCTCAATACCGTCAACGAAATCACCGTCAAGGGCGTGGACCGCCTGTCCAGCCTGGGCGAACTGAACCTGCGCATCTTCGAGCGTCTGGCCGCCCGCCAGGTCGACGTGATGAATCTGGCCGTGGAGCACGGCGTGCGCCTGGCGAAGCTCGCCACCGAGACCAAGGACGTAAGCGAGTTCTTCAAGGCCCAGACCGAGGCCGCCAAGGACTTCAGCGAGCGCGTCCTGAACGAGTCCAAGGTCAACGTGCAACTCGCCGGCCAGACCCGCGACGACTACCGGATCTGGTTCGAGAAGAGCCTGGCCGAGGTCAGCGCCGATCTGCGCAAGGCCGTTCCCGCCGTTTAGTCACCAATCCGTTCAGTCACCAATTGAGTCGGGCGACCGATAACAACAACCCAGTCGCCTGAAGGTCTCAACCGAGTCCTCCTCGTCTCTCTCAACATGAGACGTTCAAGCCCGGCTCCCCGCCGGGCTTTTTTTTGCCTGCGATAGTCCGGCGGGTGATGTCGGTTGCGGTAACCCTGGCAAGACGCCCGCCGCCGACCGCCTGGCAGCCGAACCAACCGAAGGTCCAGATCGCCAGGTCCATCGAGGGCAAACCCTTGGCCGACCCTGATGTCATTGCACGGAGACGGCCACCCACCGCGGGTCTTGCAGCGCCGCATCGATCTCCTTGCCCGCCATGCGCGCCTTGCGCTGGTTCGCGGTGGCGTTGCGCCGATAGTGCTCGAATTCGGGTTCCAGGTCCGGCGGCCAGACCGGGTAGTCGCCGCCTAGCCGCGCAAGCCCGGCCCGCAAGCGCTGGGCGGTGGCGAAGTCGCGCGTCATTTGATGGTACCAGACCTCATTGAACTGGCCCATTGCGGCACCCAGGCCGACGAAATAGCGCCCAAGCTCCTTACATCAGCAGGTCCCGCAGGGCGGGCTCCAGGGGCGACAGGGGCAAGGCCTTGGGGTGGCGCTCCAAGATGCCCATGCTCGCCCCGAAGGTGCCCTTAACCCCGGCCAGGGTGTAGAGTCCATCGCCCGGATTACGGCACTGCACTCCGATCTCCGCACTGAGATACCCCAGGGCCGCGCGCAAATCCGCCGCGGTCAGCGGCGGTTGCGCCTCCACCGTCGGCTCGGCCTCGCTGTCCAGGTAGCTCTCGACCGCCAGCGGCTCGGCGTCGACCGCTGCTGCTGCCTCCTCCAAGGCGTCGGTCGACTCGCCCTCCTGGCCCAAGAGCATACGCCGCGCCCGCGCCAGTACCGGCTGCATGGGGCCGACGAAGTGCTCGAACAGACCGCAGCGCTGGCGCAGGACCCGATAGACCCGCTCGTCGACACTCTCGCGCAGGAACAGGTTGACGATGCGGATGACCGGCAGGTGCCGCAACAGGTCGAAGAACTGATCGCGCTTGGTGTCGCGGCCATGCAGCGCTGCCAGTCCCTCCAGCAAGGTGTCGATTTCGCCATGCTCCGCGCGCGCCGCGCGCGGGTCCGCGGGCAGCGCCGAGGACACGGCCCCCTGCCCCTCGACATCGCCGGGGTCGTCCAGGTCGCGGGCGTCCCAGTCCGTCTCCAGCCAGGGGTCATAGGCGCGCCGCTCGGCGATCTTCTCCAGTGCCTCCTGGCGCCGCCGCAGGCTCCGCTCCAGGGCAAAGGGTGAGGACGCCGCGCGCCGCCGATAGACGGTCATCACAAAGCCCTTGCCGGGGCGATCGTGCTCAAGGTCCTGGAAGCGGCGGTCGATGTAGCCGGTGATGGCGTCGTAGACCGCACGCTCCTGGGCAATGGCGAAGTCGAAGACCTTATCGTCCACCTTGCGGCGGGTGGGCGCATCCTCCAGCAGGCCAAGCTCGTGGTAGCGCCGCAGCATGGTGCGGGTGTTACGGTGCATCCGCCGTCCCAGCGGCGAGCCGGCGCGCAGCCAGCGCGCCAAGTCCGGCCGCTGGCCGGGTGTCGCAAAGGCGAGCACCCGCGCCGTGGCGTCCAGTCCGGCGGGGCGTTCGGCCGCACCCGGCGGGGGCGGGAAGCTTGGGTCCAGGGTGATCGGGAGTGCCGCGGCGCGGGCGGTCTCCAAGCTGCACGCGCCGTGCCCCAGCGCGGCAGCAGCGCCGTAGTAGTGGCGCACCGTGGCGAAGTCGCAGAGCCAGGCGCCGCCCTCGCCGAGCACCTGCAACAGGTCCCAGGGCTCCCATGGATGCGTCTGCATGGGCGTGGCTGAGAGCAGCACGATGCTGCGGGTGCTGCGCCGCAGTTGTAAGGCGCGCATCAGGGCCAACAGCAGGGTGGCGCCGTTGAACTCGCCCTCCTCCTGCTGGTGTGGCCAGGGCGCGACGAAGGCCGTGGCGTCGCAGGCCAGCGCGCCGTCCGGCAGGAAGGGTGCCTCGCAGCAATAGCGCCAGATCATCGCGGCCCGCTGGCGCGCCAGCGCATTGGACGGCTGACCACCGGCGGCTCCTTGGGCGCCAGGCGGATCAGCTTGAGCCGAATCGCCTCGGGCAGGGTGACGGTATGGACCGTCGCGTGACGGTCGGTCCAGAGTGCCTCGAACTCGTCGGCGTACTCGCGATGGCGGTCCACGTCGGCCCAGGAGGTCGAGACCTCCAGGCGCTCATAATTGGCGAGCAGCCCCTGGGCCGACTCGTTGCCGCTGCCGCTGAAGACGATGGCATCGCCGCCCGGGTCGGTGACGATGCCGAACTTGGCGTGGACGATGCCCTCGCCGGAGCGCATCACCCCCACCCGCAGGTCCAGCAGCCTAGCCTTGAGCAGCCAGGCCAGCATCTCCAGGCGGCGGCGCTCGAGCAGGTCCCGCGCCCGGCGCAGACGCTTGTCGAGCAGGGCCTCCAGTGCCGTGGTGTCGCCGGTCTCCAGCAGGGCGCGGGCGTCGGCCTCCGGCAGTTCCTCATTCACCACCAGGCGCACGGCGGGGTGGGGCGCGGCCTCGCCCAAGGCGTGCAGGCGCTCGATCAGGCGCCCGAAGCCACGCGACGCCGCGGCCAGCACGCTGCTGGAGAAATAGGCGCAACAACGGTCATAGCGCAGCGCCCGCGTCAGGGCCGGGACATAGATGTCATCCAAGATCTCCGGGTCGGGACCGCGCAAGAAGCGGCGCCAGGGGTGACCGCGCAGACCCTGGTCCGTCGCCTTGGCGCGCTTGGTCATCGCTATTCCTCTTCAGCGTTTGGTTCTGCGCTTGGTTCTGCGCCTGGTTCTTCGCTTGGCCCCGGCGCATCCTCGTCGTCCGCCGTCGCGCTGGGCCGCTCCAGGACCGACAGCAGATCGGGCTGGGCCGTGACCGGCTCCGACCAGTCCGGCGGCGCAATGCCGAACAGCGGCTGCAACAGGGCGTGCCAGGCGCGGAATTCCGGAAACTGCGCGGCGGCGGACGCCTTGCCCTGCACCCGCCGCAGGCCCAGGGGGGCGGCCTGGACCAGGGCCTCCATCAGCAGGGCGACCGCGGCGTCCCGGGTCCAACGCTGTTGCTGCGCCAGGCCGCGGGCGGCGCCGATACCGCCGCTCCCGCCGCCGCCCTCGATCCAGCGCAGGGCCAGCGCGTGACAGGCATCCATGGCGGTCGGGAACCGGGCGTCGTTGGGGTGGACCTTGAGCCCCTCCTTTTTCCGGCGGCGCGGACCGACTTGGCCCGCGGAGGCGTGGCGGTCCAGGGCCTCTTCCGGCGCCAGCGCACGCTCCCGGCGCCGCTCCTGGGCCGAGAGCATCTGCACCTTGTCGCCGGTCTTGGCGACCAGGCCGGCGGCCACCAAGCCATCCACGTCCATCCCGACCGCGTGACCCAGGAGCTTGGCCTCGTTGAAGCGGAACTCCGCTGCACCCAGCACCGCCCAGCACAGCAGTGCGAAGCGCCCCTCCGGCTCCACGCCGTCCAGGCCGCGGGCCGCCAACTGCTCCACCCGCCAGGCGCTCACGGCATCGGCCGCCTCGTCGATGGCGCGGCCCACGGGGACCGGCTCGCCGGTATCGGTGCGTACCGCGTCATAGCGGCTGAAGGCCTCCATGGCCGGGCCGAAGGCGCTGACCAACTGGTCCACCGGGTTCAGGCCCTCCGCCTGGAGCCGTGCCGCGGCGCCGCGCGCGGCGCCGCGGATGGCCTCCTGCATGGCGCGGTCGAACCAGCCGACCGCGGCGGACCCGGCGTCCATCAGCCGCTTGCGGGCGACCAGGATCACGGTGCTTTGCGCGGCGTTCTTCTTGGCCTGGTGCAGCGAGTGCCAGCCCTCGGTCTTGACCGGCCAGGTCGCCGTGATGGTGAAGCCGGCCGCGATCAGCGAGGCAAACAGCGCCTCCCAGGCGTCCTGCCGCTTGTGCGTGAACATCACGGTCAGCACCCCGTCGTCGCGCAGGATGCGCCGACACTCCCGGAAGGTCTCCGTCATCAGCCCTTGGTAGAAGGCATTGGCATCGACCCTGGCCGCGGCGGCGCTGCCGTCGCGCTTGCCCCGGCGCCCTTGGGCCGGCGCCGCCCGGTGGCGGGCGATGTTGACCACGGCCTCCTGGTCGTGCTCGCAGAGATAAGTCGAGAACCACTCGGGTCGGCGGTGACCCTGGGTACGCTTGAGCCAGACATAGAAGAAGTCGGCCAGTTCAGAGTATTGGACGTTGTCCGCCTAGGGGGGATCGACGACCACGGCCGTCACGCTGCCGTCGGCCAGCTCGGGGAGGTTGGTCGCCGAGCCCATAGAGACCTCGGGGGCCTGGGCTTGCGGATGGCGCGGCAGGGCACAGAGGGCCTCATAGGCGCCGACTGAACTGTCGATGGCCCACTCCAGCCCGCCGCCGGCGCCGCAGGGGGCCATCTCGCAGAAGGTCGCCTTGAACGCAAAGTCATGCCGATCGAAGACACTCCGCGCGGTGCCGGCGGGCGGGTTCCAGGACGACAGGATGGCGTTCCAATTGGCGAATTTGTCGAGGACGAAGGCCAGCATGTGGATGACCGCCTTACCCAGTTCCTCGCCCTCGGCCGCGACGATCTCCGGGCGGAGCTTGCGTAATTCCTCTGTCAACACGCCAAGGCAGAGGAGTTGACGGGGCGAGAACGCATCCGCCCACGCGGTAATCCCGCGCACGATGGGCTCGATCGTCTTGGAGCCGGGCGGGATCTGCTCGGTGGGTATGAGATTGGCCTTCTCCCAACCCGGCCGCGGCCGGGCGAGCTCCCGCTCCGCCGCGGCCAGCGCGTTCAGGTCCGCCGCGTCAGGCGGCTGGAAGGCGAGTCCCCGCGGGGTCTTGACCGCCACGGCATAGAGCGCGCTGCCCATCTGCCCGGCCTGGGCCTTGGCCTTGATGTAGTCGCCCGGTATCTGGGTCCCGGTGAAGAGCGAGGTCCCCTTGCCCTTGGAACAACTCGCCTTGGACGGCACGGCCAGTTGACCGGCACCGCGGCCGAGCTCGCGCACCCGGATGTGCCAGGTGCCTTTGGCCTTGTCGACGATCGGTTCGGCCACGATGGCGCTGCAGGACTTGGGCCTTAGCAGGTGCCAATCCGGGACCAGGGGCGTCGCGAATTGGGTGTCCGGGCAGGGGACGGTGCGGACGAAGATGTAGGCGTGCACCAAGCCCGTGGGATGCTTGGGGTAGAAGTCGGCCAGGCGCGGGCCGATCCGCTCCAGCCAACGCGCGCCCCAGGCGCGCGCCCGGGGCGCGCGCCCGGGGGCCAAGCTCTTTGCCGAATCGGAAAGGGTAGCCGAGCGTCGCCTCCAGGACCGAACAGGCGGGTTATATTCGTTCGCCAAGGTGCGGAAGCCAAGGCGGGCGGCCTCCAGAGGAATCGAGCCGCCGCCCGACATCGCATGGAAGCGCTTATCCGGCGGCTGCTGGCCGGTGGAGCGTTCGCGGATGCATTCCACCCCGATGGCCGCCGCCGGCAGCCAGTCCTCGATCAACAGGCGCGGGCGGGTCATTCCGCATCCGTGCCGAATACATCGGTTTGCTGATCCGCCGCGGTCCCAACAACGTTTGGCTGCGTCATGTTGTCAATTCAGGGGCCGGTCGGCGATCAATTCGGGGACATGGCGGTCCTCGAAGCCGGCGATCAAGACGCCGACGACCTCCATCAGCGAGGCCAGCGGATGGGCCTCGTCCTCGCCGACTTCATCGATCAGGCGGTCGAGCAAGGCAACCAGCCGTTCGTACTCGTCCGCGGTATGCGGCACATAGACCAGACCGGACAGGGTCGGCCAGGTACCCAAGGCATCTTGAACCTGCTGCATCTGCATCTCTTACTCCTTCCAGTTGCCTACGTCGTACTCCTGATGGGTGAATACCGCGCGGACATAGCAGTTTCGGCGGTTGTAATGAACGGCGGCGATCAGACGCACCTTGTTGCCCCCGATATTGAATACGGTCAGGCGCCCGACTTGATCGACGCCGGGAAAGGCCCGGCGTAGCTCGGCAAACGAGGCGAAATCGGACTGCTTTGCCTGCCGGTACCAATGCGCCAGGGCGGTCCGCGTTTCCGGATGCGCCGCGGCAAAGTCGTTCAGGCGTTTACGGGTGATGATGTGCACCTTAGGGACACCAGGTGAAGCGTCGGGGCTGGGCTCAAACTGCGCCCAGATAGCCGTAGCCGGCGAGCTCGTCCAGGGCGCCGTTAACCTCGGGCTCGCTGAACTTGGGCTTGAGTTCCTTGACCTTGGCGATCAGGAAGACGCGGTCGCCGGGCGCATACTTGGGGTCGTAGTGCATGACATAGACCAGGGTCGCGATCAGTTCCATCTCGCGGGCGGACTTGCTGCCGAACCGGTCGAGGATGGGGTCGATGGCGTCGGCATGGTCCGCCAGAAAGGGCGCAGCCTTGGTGCTGAAGAAGTCCGCATTGGCGCCGGGGCTGAGCTCGAACATGTTTCCGCCGCCGACGTATTGGATGCGCAGGCCGCCGACGGCATCCAGGTAGCTCGCGTCCCCGGACAGGCCGCTGCAAAAGGGACCATAGGTATAAAAATGAAACCGATAATTGGTCGGGAGCCGGTGCAGGTCCTGCATCAGGTAGACCAGCTTTTGCAGCTTGGTCTTGCCCAGCGGGAATTGCCGTTGGGTCTGGCGCTGGGCGATATAGGTGATCAGCCCATATTGGTCCCAAGAGGTGGTGGTCATGATGCGATCTCTGCGGATTGAAATGACTTGGCGAGCATTTCGGCCCTGGTGCGTTCCTCCGGGGCCACGTAGAGGCGGCTCTGGCGCACGGCCTGGAGCTTGCCGACAACGGACGAGCTTCTGGACAGCGGTTCGATCCGCACCCCGTCCAGGCCGCTGCTGCTGCGGACCAGGATCTCGTCGCCGGGCTGGTCGAATTTGTACCAGGACTTTCCGGCGTCACGTCGGACAACCGCAAGACCCTGCGCGTTCAGATGTTGCATCAGGGCCTCCAACCGTTCCCCTTCCTCCGGGGCAAGACCTCCGATGTCGCACGCAGCAGCCGATAGTGGTCGCGGCCTTTGAGGCGCCGCCCGTATGACCGTAGGCAACGCCTGCATGGTACGAGTCCCTGAGCATGTAGTCCATGCGGTCCGCGTCCATCTGACTGGAGATCAGGTCGCGCCATACCAGGGCCTCGCTGGTCGGGGTCTCCAGGAAGAAGTCGCGCAGGTGTTCGACCCGCAGTCCGAAGTTCTTGTGGTTGACCGGGTGCTGCTCGATCACGTCTGCAAGCGCGTGCGCGGCGATCACCGCGGAGTATTGCTCGTGGACAAAGCGCCGGCCGCTGGCCGGGTCGATCGGCAGGATGTCTTCGGCAGCGTGGGAGAAGGGCGCGTGGCCCAGGTCATGCAGCAGGGCGGCCAGGCGGATAAGCTGACGCTGCCGGTCAAGCCCGCCCGTGTTGTAGCCGATCTGCCGCAGTACATCGGCCGACCGACCGCGGATGGCGTCGAACAACCGGGTCGCGACGTGCATGACGCCGAGCGAGTGCTCGAAGCGGCTATGGGTGGCCCCGGGGTAGACCATGTCGGTCCAGGCCAGTTGCTTGATCCGGCGCAGGCGCTGGAAGGCCGGCTGGTTGATGATGTCCCGTTCCCACTCGTCGATCTCGATGAAGCCGTGCACGGGATCGCGGATCTCGTATTTCCTCATGCCACGGCCTCCACCAGGATGCGCAGGGCGCGCACGGCGCGCAACGCCCGGCCGTCGTCCAGCAGGCCGAACCACCAGGCGGCCTCGGCCCCGTCGGAGAGTCGCAGGTTCTCGGCCGCGCGGCCCAGGCCCCCGGCGTTCTTGAGCCCGCTGGCGACCAGGGCGTAGCAGGCAACGCGGGCGCCCCAGTCGGCATCCAATGCATGGAAGGGGCCGGATCGGAGCTGGGTCTTGGGACCCTCGGCCGCGCGCACCGCCTCGCGCAGGAGCCGGGCACCCGCGGTGTAGGCGAGCGGGGAGACAGCGGCGACTCGATCCAGGCGCTCGGCCAGGTCCTCCTGGGCGTCCGACGCGAGTCGGCGCCGATAGACGATAGCCGCCTTGCCCCCACGCCGCTGCACCACGCGCAGGGCGGCCTGGGCCTCGGGGCGTTTGAGGATCTGATCGTCGGTGCGATGCTCGCGCCCGATCGCCTCCGCCGCCAGCAGTCGCTTGGCGCGCTCGGTAGCGACATTCAGGGCGCCGGGGCGGGCGGCGACGGCCAGGATGGCGTTCTGGAAACGCCGCGGGATCGGGGCTTGCGGATCGCTGTCGTCGGCCAGGGCGCAGATGGTGCGGGCCAGGGACTCATCCTCGCAGAGCACGACCTGAAGGTCGGCGGACTCCGGAACCTGCCGGGCATTCGCGGGCCAGGCGGTGATCTTGAAGCCGGGGCCGGCGAAATACTCCTGCACCTCGGCCAGGACGCGGTGGCGCGCCTCGCCCGGCTCGATATCGGCCATACGTTCTTCGATCTGCTTGATGACGTTGGGCTCGTAGCGGAACTGCCAGCCCCGTCCGCCGAGCATCGGATCGGTGTGCCAGCAAACCCCGACCAGCCGGTCCAGGGCGTCGGCCGCCTCCGGGCCGGCGTCGTCCGGCCGCAGTACGGCCAAGGTCAGGTCGGCGGGCGATTATCTGCTCGACCATCCCAGGTCCTACGCTGTGTCGGCAGCACGCCCGCCCGGTCCAAGTCCGCTTGGACCAGAGCCGAAAGCGGTCCATTATGATTCAGCGTTTGCGCGCACGCTCCAGCGCCGCCTCCAGTTCCCGCACCTTTTCCTGGGCCGCCGTGACCCGCTGGTCATACTCCAGCGTGGAGACCCGTTGTCCGCCGGGGGTGGTCTGCCAGTCGCCCTCACCGTGGACCTTTGCCTGTGCCAGCGCCGCCTTGGCCTGGATCAGGGCCTGCTGGGCCTGCTGGGGCGAAGGCAGCGCAGCGACGCCCGCGTTCGCGCCCTGACCCACCCCGGGCGGCGGTGCCTCGGCGCCGGTGCGAATCCGCATCGCCTCAGCGGTGTCCGCGCTGCCCGGGACCGGGGGCGTGGTCGAATAGCTCACGCGGCCCTGTGCGTCCACCGACTTGTAGATCGCATCGGCAGCGACCTGGCCCAAGGCCGTCGCGGCCCCCGCCAGGACCAGCGCGGCGATGGGACCGCGGGACCCGGCGCAAGGTGCCGACGACGAGGCCCGCGGGGACAGGGGGCGGCGGTTCATCTGTTTGCGCCTCAGCGCGTCCCGGCGATCGGACCGAGCGCCGGCCGGTCATCGGGCCACCGCAGCCCCGCCGCGCTGTGCTCGGCCACGCGCCCGAGCAGGGCGCGAGTGACCCCGGCCCCGGCGCGGCGCCCGGAGTGCAGCGCCCATTGGATCGACGGGGCGCACTGGTACTCGCCGCAGACCCAGAGCCCGTCGGCTACCCGCTGCCCCCCCCCGCCCGGATAGGGGACCGGCGGCGCCTGCACCGGCAGCGCCTGGGGCAGCCGATAGACGGCCAGCCGCTCCCAGCCCCGTACCCGGTCGCCGAACCAGGCGGCGAGTTCGCGCCGCACGAGCGTCTCCAGTGCATCCGGGTTGTGCTGGGCGCCGTGACAATTGACCGCGATCAGGGACTGACCCGCCGGGGCATAGAGGTCCGACAGGTTGCTTGGACACAGCAGGCTGTTGACCCGCCCGTGGCCCTCGCCATTGAGCAGCAGATAGGGTCCCCGGAAGGGCGCCCGCCCCGTCGCGAAATAGACGCAGGTGGTGCCGCGCCCGGCCGCCAACGCGGGCGCGAGCGGCACCCCCAGCAGCCGCGCGGTCTGTGCTTGCGCGGTGGCGATCACCAGGGCGCGGGCGCGCAGGCGCTCGCCGGAGTCGAGCAACACCGCTCGGTCGCCCAGCCGCTCCACCCGGCAACCGGTGCGGATCTGCTCGGCGGGCAGACGGGCAGCCAGTTGCGCCGGGATCTCGCCCATACCGCGGGCGGGCAGGGCCGTGTCGCCCAGGGCGAAGGCGCGGAAGACAAACTCGAAGGTGCGCGATGAGACCGCCAACTCCGGCTCGAAGAAGACGCCGCTGAAGAAGGGCTTGAAGAAGCGCTCGATCATCTGCCCGGAGAAGCCCAACTGCCGCAGGCGCCCTAAGGCCTGCGTCTCGGGGCGCTCATAGAGGTCCTCCAGGGTCCCGCGCAGGCAGCGGCGGCGCAGCCCCAGGAGGCGCAGCTTGTCAGGCAGGGTGCCGATGGGGGAGGCCAGCATCTCCGGCAGCCGCGCCGGGCGGCGCCACACGTCGCTGACCCGGTGGAAACGCCCGCCGGTGCGCACCAGGGCGCCCGGATAGAATGGACGCAGATCGAGGCGACCGTAATCGAGCCAGCGCCGGGCCTCCGGATACCAGGTCTGCAGCACCTGGAAGCCGCGATCGAGCAGAAACCCCTGGCGCTGATCGGTGCGCACACGCCCGCCGACCCCCTCGGCCGCCTCCAGCACCAGGGGTTCGAGCCCGTTCTCCCGCAGGGTCAGGGCGCAGGCCAAGCCGGACAGCCCGGCACCGATGACGATGACATCCGCGTTCATGCTGTGACTCCGAGGTCAGGACCCGGTCTCATGGCAGGCGCCGACGCGCGGCAGGGCGCCGCACGCCGCTCGACAGGCGACTACTGTAACGCGGGAGACGGGTACTTGGCGAAGCCCCGTCACCCGGATTGCTCAAATTATTCGCAGGACCAGCCCATGCCGCTCGAACCCTATGCCTACGCCCTGCGCATCCGGCTGCACGACACCGACGCGGCCGGGGTGCTGTTCTACGGGCACCTCTTCCGGCACGCCCACGATGCCTACGAGGCCTTTATGGAGCACCTGGGGTTCCCGCTCAAGGACCTGATCGGGACCGGGGCCAGCGCGCTCCCACTGCCCATTACCCAGGCGCAGGCGCGCTACGAGCGCCCGCTGCGGCTCGGCGACCGGGTGCGAGTGGAACTGCGGGTCGCCGCGGTGCGGCGGCGCTCCTTCGCCCTGGACTACCGCTTTCTGGATGACCAGGGGCAGGCCTGCGCCCGGGCGCGCACCGTCCATTGCCTGGCCACTGAAGACGGCGCCGGATTACCCACGGGGTTGCGCCAAGCCCTGGTCGAGCGGGTCGCGAGCGCCGGGCTAAGCCCATGGAACCGAGCCTAGCGGCTCGGGCGGGGGAAGGTCCTGCGTGGTGACCAGCACCGGGGAACGATCCAAGCCGGTGCGTCAGCCCGGACCCGCTGCGCTGTGCTGGTGCATCGCCGACACTCACCGCGCCCGATGCGCACCCGCCGATGCGGAACTGCCCCGTGCCGCCGCCGTCCTCACCCGCACGAACCTGACCGTCTCCGGTCGGCACGGTTCCTGCTTGCCCTCGCACCAAATTTGCACGAGCGATACGACCCAACAGCACAGAGGTAAGTTTCGATGGAGACAGTGAAGACCGGCAGCGATGTCTTCTTCATCCTGATCGGCGCCGTCATGGTCCTGGCCATGCACGCGGGGTTCGCCTTTCTGGAGTTGGGGACGGTCCGGGCCAAGAATCAGGTCAATGCCCTGGCGAAGATCATGAGCGACTTTGCCGTCTCGACCATCGCCTACTTCTTCGTCGGCTACTGGATCGCCTACGGGGTCCACTTCTTCTCCGACGCCGCGTCGCTCCAGACCCAACACGGCTACGCCCTGGTCAAGTTTTTCTTTCTCCTGACCTTTGCCGCCGCGATCCCGGCCATCGTCTCGGGCGGCATCGCCGAGCGCGCGCGCTTCAACCCCCAATTGCTGGCCTCCTTCCTCATCGTCGGCCTGCTCTACCCCTTCTTCGAGGGCATGGTCTGGAACGGCAACTTCGGCCTGCAAGCGCTCATCGAGGGCATCTTCGGCAAGCCCTTCCACGACTTCGCCGGCTCCGTCGTGGTCCACGCGGTCGGCGGCTGGATCGGGCTCGCCGCGGTGCTCCTGCTCGGCCCCCGGCAAGGGCGTTATCGCACCGACGGCGGCATGACGGCGCACCCGCCGTCCTCCATCCCCTTCCTCTCCATCGGGGCCTGGACCCTGACCGTGGGCTGGTTCGGCTTCA
>Ga0247840_10004352_pt1 | contig 22532 bp, 20 predicted proteins | sample LaCruzMarch2015__FD_192404 | JGI IMG/M metagenome (GOLD analysis project Ga0247840, IMG submission 192404) | Freshwater microbial communities from meromictic Lake La Cruz, Castile-La Mancha, Spain - LaCruzMarch2015_17m | ecosystem: Environmental > Aquatic > Freshwater > Lake | place: Spain... | reverse complement strand
TCTGGTGTACGCGTTCCTTCAGGAAAAATAATTAAATTGCGATTTTTCTTCAAAATATAGGCTGCCGCATGAACTGAATTCATGGCATTTTCATTCACATCAATAATCATGGTATTAACATTACGCCCTAAAAAACGCTTCCACATTTTATCAAAATTGGTATGTTTGGCGATAAAATAGCTCTTTTTCATTTTTTTATAGGGAAGAATCGCCCAAAACATAAATGCATCAATAAAACTTTGGTGATTTCCAGCAAATATAACATTACGATTGGGAATATTTTCCAACCCCTTTACAATCAGATTGGTCTGTTTTTTAAACCCATACTGACTACGCAGCTTTGCAAACCCAATCAAAAGACCCTTCGGTAACTTGAAATCATAATGCGTATTTAAAACCTCTTCAAAATTCATCTCTTGTTCAATGGCAAACTGCTTATTTTTCTCTATATATTCAGCAAGTTGATATACATGCAGTTTATCTGCTAAATCAATCGCTACAATTTGAAGTCCAAAAGTTCTCTTAATGTAACTTTGTAACTCTAAAAACTCCAATGAATCAAGACCTAGATCAAATTCAATGTGTGAATCTGGAAGAATTTCACACTGCTTCAACTCTGAGAGGAATTTTTTTATCAGAGAAAAACTCTCAGTTTTAGGCTCTTCCATTGCGCTTTTTTTAGCCACTTTTGCCGTTCCATTAGCAATATCTTTCAACATAAAGCGTTTAATTTTTCCAATTCGTGTCTTAGGAAACTCCTCTTGTACTATTTTAATATCGAGTACTTTCAAGTAAGATTTAGCTGTCGCATTATAGTTATTTAAAATCTCTCTGACAACTACTTCAAAATTTGAAATTCTATTTTTCAATACCGCTTGCATATTTGGCAATACCAAAGCTAACAGCTTATTTTCAAATTCTAAAACGGCTATCTCTTCAATAATTCCCACTTTATCTTCCAACACTATCTCTTGTTCAATGGCATTTGGGTCCACATTTTTCCCATTTGTGAGGACAATCATATCCTTAATTCTGCCATCAAGAAAAAGAAATCCCTCGCGAAACTCCCCTCTGTCACCTGTTTTAAAGTACCCATCCTCTGTAAACACAGCTTTCGTTGCCTCTACATTATTATAGTATCCCTTCATAACGTGGGGGCCTTTTACCAATACCTCCCCCTCTTGGGAAATTTTAATATCACATTCTGGTAACATTACCCCTTTACCAACACATCCAATGGGATCAAAAACCCCTCGTGATGAAAAAGCTATCAGAGGCGCACACTCCGTCATCCCATACCCTTCAAGCAGGTCAAACCCAAGTGTTCTAAAATCCTTCATGACTTCCGTTGGCAACTTTGCGCCTCCCGAGACAAGAAGTTCCATGCGTCCACCAAAAGCAGCATGAACCTTTTTAAACAGTTTTCGCCTAATAGACATCGGCATTTTCTCTGCTACTTTAAAAATTGTACTACTCAATTTTTTTTCTCGAATTTTCGCCATAATCCCTTTATGAAACATCTCGAATACGCGTGGCACTCCTGGAAAGACTGTTGGATGAAATTTAGCAAGTCCCGCTTTTAAGCTTTCAGAGTCAAGCGCATAGACAAAATCCAATCCAATATTAAAATGAAGTCCCGTCAATAGGCACAAAAGAGGAAATATATGATGTTGTGGCAGTATCATAAAAAAATTATCTCTATTTTCTATAACAATCTTGCCTGCATGAACAGCTCTCATATTGGCATAGATATTCTCAAAAGTTATCACTACCCCTTTTGGACTCCCTGTTGTTCCAGAGGTATAGATGATTAATGCCTCATCCTTCAGAGAATCAATTTCAAAATCCGCCCCCTCTTCTACTTTGTCGCACTCATCATAGACAAACAGTGGGATATCTTTTCCCATAGCGGCTAAATACTCTAACGTGATTAGACTCTTCTCTTTTGAAGTTACAATCAACTTAGCGCCACTATCAATAACAATGTGTTTAAACTCTTCCTTTGTGCTGTTGGCATCTAACATGACCGCAACACCCTTATTCTTCCAAATTGCCAATAACGCAGAGGCATACTCTAAACAATTTTCTGAAAACAGGACTACTTTGTCCCCACTTTCAATTTTAAGCTGCTCTGCATAACTTTTTGTAAGTCCTAATACTTTTTCTGCACTAAACTCTCTATTCATATCACGCATTGCAATGCGTGAGCTAGATGATATAAATTTCATGCCCTCTCCTTTTGCTTAACTCAAATCATTTGTCTTATCCACTACACAGCATATAGATGACTCTAATTTTTATGGCTCACAGTTATCATTATCACCCTATGTAAAACACTCTTTAAAGAACCCTCTTAATTGAATTCCTCTATCTATTTTTGATGCTCTTTTTTATACACCTGAAATTTCTCTTCGATACACTTTTGCGTCATGGATAAAATTTCTTTGGAATTATTGCTCTCAATTGGTGGTAAAAACTCTATGATAATATCTCCATAAATCACTTGCTTCAATTTTTTAGATGTCTTAGGAAATGCTTCAAATGCCCCATAGATTACAAAGGGAACTACGGGAATTTTCAATGTTGCTGAGAGCTCTGCAAAGGTTCTTTTGAAGGGATAAACTTCTCCATCTGGTGTACGCGTTCCTTCAGGAAAAATAATCAAATTCTTATTTTTCTTCAAAATATAAGCTGCTGCTTGAACTGAATTCATTGCATTTTCATTGGCATCCATAATCATAGTATTGACGTTTCTTCCTAAAAACCGTTTCCACCCTTTATCAAAATTGGTGTGTTTTGCAATAAAATAACTATTCTTCATCTTTCTATAAGGCATCGCCGCCCAAAAGATAAATGCATCCACAAAACTTTGATGATTCCCTGCAAATATGACGTTTCGTTCAGGAATGTTTTCAAGCCCTTTAATGATAAGATTACTCTGCTTTTTAAACCCATGACGACTTCGAATTTGCGCTGGCAAAATAAAGAGCCCCGTTGGAAGTGTTAATTCATATGGCGTATTTAGAATCTCTTCAAAATTCATCTCTTGTTCTACTGCAAACTCTTTATTTTTTTCAATATACTCTGCCAATTGATGAACAAGAAGTTTATCTGCTAAATCTTGTGCCATAATCTGAAGCCCAAATGTTCTTTTGATATAGCTTTGAAGCTCTAAAAACTCAAGTGAATCTAGTCCTAAATCAAATTCAATATGAGACTCAGGGAGTATCTCACACTGCTTTAATTCAGAAAGAAACTTTTTAAGCATCACGTAACTCTCTGTTGTCGGCTCTTTCATCTCACTTTTTTTACTCACTTTTGCTGTCCCGTTGGCGATATCTTTCAACATAAACCGTTTTACTTTTCCAATTCGCGTCTTCGGGAGCTCCTCTTGTATAATTTTAATATCAAGTACTTTTAAATAGGATTTTGCTTTTGCATTATACTGATTCAAAACCTCTCTAATCACTGCTTCGAAATTTGAAATTCTATTGTTCAAAACTGCTTGCATATTTGGAAGCACCAAAGCTAGCAACTTATTTTCAAATTCTAATACCGCCACTTCTTGTATAATACCAAGTTTATCTTCCGCGACAATGTCGTTTTCTATGGTATTTGGATCAACATTCTTACCATTTGTTAAGACAATCATATCCTTGATACGTCCATCAAGAAATAGAAATTCCCCTCGAAACTCTCCTCTATCCCCTGTTTTAAAGTATCCCTCTTTTGTAAACACCTCTCTTGTTGCCTCTTCATTGTTGAAATACCCCTTCATCACTTGAGGGCCTTTAACCAACACTTCTCCTATATCCGATATCTTAATTTCACACTCTGGAATTTCTGCTCCCCTTCCAACACTTCCAACAGGAACATATGCACCCCTTGAAGATATTGAAATCATCGGCGCACACTCCGTCATCCCATACGCTTCTAAAATATCAAATCCTAAAATTCTAAAATCCTTAATAATTTCAGGAGGCAACTTTGCACCACCCGAAACAAGAAGTTCCATATTTCCACCGAAAGCCTCATGTACCTTTTTAAAAAGCTTACGTCTAAGTGACATAGGCATTTTTTCTGCGAGTTTAAAAATGATACTGCTCACTTTTTTAGCACGAATTTTTGTCATAATGCCTTTATGGAACATCTCATACACCCGTGGCACTCCCGGAAAGACTGTTGGCTTAAATTTTGCAAGTCCAGCTTTTAAACTTTCAGAATCTAAGGCAAATACATAGTCTAAACGAATATTGAAATGCATCCCTACCAATAAGCATATGATTGGAAAGATGTGATGGTGTGGCAATATCATCAAAAAACTATCATAATCCTCTAAAATTACTTTAGAAGCCCTTACAGATCTCATATTTGTATAAATATTTTCAAAAGTAATGACAACACCTTTTGGAACACCTGTTGTTCCAGAAGTGTAGATGATTAACGCTTCTCTACATAAATCATCTATTTCAAAATCACTGCTCTCGTCAACCTCACTACATTCATCATATACCACTATAGGAATATCTAGTCCCATGTTTTTAATATACGTCTTGGCAATATCTTTTTTCTCTTTAGACGTTACAACCGCTTTCGATTGACTGTTTTTAACAATATACTCAAATTCTTCTTGTGTACTATTTGCATCCATCATAACAGCAACACCCTTTTTATTCCAAATGGATAAAAGCGCTGCCCCATACTCTAGTTGATTTCCAGAAAATAGAACCACATTATCACCGTTCTCAATTTTCAGATATTTTGCATAACTTTTTGCCATTCCCAACACATTTGATGCAGTTAACTCTCTATTTTGGTCGCGCATCGCAATACGAGAACTTGATATTATGAATTTCATACACTCTCCCTAATTTCGTTGTATAAATCTCTAATCTTCAGCATATCTTTCCACGTTAAATATTTAGGACTGCCCTCGTCAACCGCTGCGTGTCTAAGCAAGTAGCTTGGATGAAATATTGGAACGACGATAATCCCAGAGTCCAAGTAAAATGACTCCCCTCTGATTTTCGAAATGGTCAGTTTTGTTTGATCTCCTAAAAAAAAGTTTGCAGCGACATTCCCTACTGCGACAATAATTTTAGGATTAATTAAAGCTATTTGAGCATTTAAAAACTCTGCACAATTCTCTATTTCACTCTCCTCAGGAATTCTATTTCTCGGAGGGTGACATTTTACAATATTGGTAATAAAAAGTTCCTCTCTATTGAGTTCTACCGATTGTAAAATTTTATCAAATAATTGCCCTGCTTTTCCCACAAAAGGCCTGCCCTTGTTATCCTCATCATCTCCAGGTCCTTCTCCAACAAACATCACTGTCGCACCAAAGTTTCCCTCTCCAAATACACTGTTTTTCCGTGTATAACAGAGTTTACATCGTTTACAAGAGCTCACTTGATACTCTAACTCTTCCCAAATCTCATTATTTTCTCTCACATCTCCTCCTATATCTCAATAAGGCGTGTTGGTTCATCTTGCCTACTTACTTTTACCTCTATATCAATTCCAACATTTTCTAAGTACTGTGAAACTGTTTTATGTGCTAAACGGGGTGTATTGTTATCTTTACTAATATGCGCTAAAAAAATTTCCCTTAAATTTTTCGTATGAATTGCTTCTATAAATTTAGCAGCATTCTCATTTGAAAAATGCCCTCTTTTACTCTTCACACGCTCTTTTAAATCCCAAGGGTAGGGCCCCGTCAAAAGCATCTCAGGGTCATAATTGCTCTCTATGATAATGGCATCACTGTTTTTAAAGCACTCCTTAACAACATTGGTCGCATACCCTATATCCGTTGCAATGGAAAGTTTTGACTCTTGCCTATCTTGTATATTGAATCCCACCGTTTGCACAGCATCATGCATCACTTCAAAGGGGGTGATGTGTGTATGTTCTGAAAGATAAAACGTTCTATCGATATAGCGTATTAGATGCTCATCCACTTTTCCCAGCCGCTTTTTGGCCACTTCATAACTTTTTTGCGTGATGTAGATAGGAATTTTATACTTTCTTGAAAGAATCCCCGCACCTAAAATATGGTCACCATGTTCATGCGTGATTAATATCGCCGAAAGTGTTGAACACTCTATTCCTAGTAAATCTAACCGCTCCTCAATTTTTTTTGCACTAAAGCCCGCATCTATCAAAAATCTATTGTCGCAACTCTCTACAAAAGTAGCGTTTCCACTACTCCCACTTCCTAAAATGCTAAATTTCATCTATTTCTCCTAAAGGGACTATAGTAGTTAAAAAATCCTGTCCCAACGATATATATTACCCCCAGTAACATGACAATAAACGCAATATTTAGAAGAGAAAACGAAAAAATTTTCGACACCTCATAGGCCAGTAATAGTACCTCAAACCCCACTAAACTGCTAAAAATCAAAAAGGGAAAAAAATACTCTCTATACTTTTCACAAGCAGAGAGCGATAAAACATCTAAAAATAGAAAAACTCCAAAAAAATAGAGTGTGCTCATTTCTAAAATCAACACCAAAAGGTCTCCTCCAGATAAAAGTTTTTTACTCAGCGAAGACACACTCCCCATTTTAGCCTCTTTTTTCAAAAGAAGAAAATTAAATCTCCTATACGAAACTAAGATGAAAATCATCGTTACAATCAGAGCGAGCGAATAAAAATTCATTACAGAATCATGATTAAACAGAGTGAAATAGAGCCAAGAAACTTTTCTTGAAAAGACCAAAATAAGCGCAACGCCCACTAAACTGATGAAACTCATAACTTCAAAATAGAGTTTCTCTTTTCGCTCTTTCAAACATTTTTTCAAGACTAAACTCACTATGAACGTAAGGAATAAAATCGAACTTGTATAGTTAAAAAAACTCACACGGGATGCTAAAAACATAAAAAATACCATCACTAAAAGGGTCATAAGGTATCCCCCATTTGTAGATTCATAATTGGTTCTTGAATTGGTACTATAATAACGCATTGTGCCAATAAGTGCAAAACCGATTGCAATAAACAGTAACGTAAAAAGCACAAGCAAGGCTTGCGCTATAGATTTTTGAACCCCTATATCACTAGAAAATGTCCCAGATGGTAAAACATCTCTCTTAAAATATGTTATAACTATAAACAAAAATACCAAAAGGCCTAAAATATAGGTATGTCTTCTTGTATCTTGCTTAATTTCTTGAATTACAAACATTCTTTTTACTCACTCAATTTTTTCTTATAGTATAGCATATTTCATTTTTTTTGTCAGTTATTGAATACTTCTCTCATTGCATAACTGGAACACTGCAAATCTACCTTTCCAGTTTGAATGAATTTTTCATCTACACTCTCAATTTTCACCACTCTGCTCCGTAATGCTGTACTTAAATTTTGACCTTTAATAATAAGGCTCAAAATCAAAAGTTTTATGTAAAAATTATTGGCTATAGTGTTTGACATTTCCCCTCTCATTTGATATAATAAACTGTACGTCACTAACGTACGCAAAAATCACGCAAGTAAGTGTTCTTAAGCGGTGCAAGGAAACTTGTTCTTAAGATAGAATTTCTTGTGGAAGAAAAACCAATTTCAGGAGGACAGAAAATGTCAGTAATTTCAATGAAGCAATTGCTAGAATCTGGTGCACATTTCGGACACCAAGCAAAAAGATGGAACCCAAAAATGAAGAGATACATCTTCACAGAAAGAAATGGTATCCATATCCTAGATTTACACAAAACAATCCAAAAAGTAGAAAAAGCATACGAAGCTGTTAAAGAAGCTGTTGCAGATGGTGGAATTTGTCTGTTCGTAGGAACTAAAAAACAAGCCTCTGAAGCTGTTAAAACTGAAGCTTTAAGAGCTGGAATGTTCTATGTTGATAACAGATGGTTAGGTGGAATGCTTACAAACCACAAAACAATCGCAAAACGTATCGAAAGATTAAAAGCTATCGAGAAAATGCAAGAAGATGGAACTTTAGAAGCACTACCTAAAAAAGAAGCAGCTCTTATCTTAAAAGAACTTGCTAAACTTAAAAAGAACCTTGATGGTATCAAAGATATGCCAAAATTACCTTCAATCCTTTTTATCGTTGATACTAAAAAAGAGACTCTTGCAATCGCAGAAGCTAAGAAATTAGGAATCCCTGTTGTAGGAATGATCGATACAAACGCTGATCCTGATGAAGTTGATTATGTAATCCCAGCAAACGATGATGCTATTCGTTCAGTTGCACTTATTGCTAGAGTTGTAGCAAATGCATGTATCGAAGCTAACCAAGGTGAAAGCTTTGAAACTGAAGAAGTGGCTGTTTCGACTGAAGAAGTGGTAGCAGTAGAAGAAGTTGTTGTTGAAACTGTAGTAGTAGAAAACAACTAATTATTAAAGAAAATTTTAGGAGGAAAGTCTCGTGGCAATTACACCAAAATTAATTAAAGAGTTAAGAGAAAAAACTGGAGCAGGAATGCTTGATTGTAAAAAAGCTTTAGAAGAGATGGCAGGAGATTTAGAGCAAGCTGTAGATTACCTTAGAAAAAAAGGTATCCTAAAAGCTGAGAAAAAAGCTTCTCGTGTTGCTTCTCAAGGTCTAGTATTTGCAACTGTTTCAGAAGATAAAAAAACAGGTGTTGTATTAGAATTCAACAGTGAAACTGACTTCGTAGCAAAAAATCCTGAGTTTGTTGCTACAGGAGATGCTATCACTAAACTCGCTTTAAATGGCAGTATCAACTCAGTAGAAGCATTATTAGAAGCTAACCTTAATGGTGAAACAGCTAAAAATGCTGTTACTAACTTAATCGCAAAAATCGGTGAAAACATGAATATTCGTCGTTTTACCCGTTTAGAGTCACCAGAAGGATTTGTAACATCATACGTTCACTTAGGTGGAAAAATTGGTGTTTTAATCTCTCTTAAAGGTGAATTCAATGCTGAAAATGAAGTTAAAGCTAAAGATGTTGCTATGCACATTGCAGCTATGGCTCCAAAATTTGCACGCTCAACTGAAGTTACAACAGATGTAATGGAGAGAGAGATGGAAATTGAAAGAGAACTTCTTATTCAACAAGGAAAACCAGAAAAGATTATTGAAAATATTCTTAATGGTAAAAAGAGAAAATTCTTCGAAGAGAACTGTCTACTTAACCAAGTGTTTGTAAAAGATAACACTGTAACTGTAGAGAAATATCTTGGAAATCTTGAACTCATTAAGTTTGAAAGATTCTTACTTGGTGACGGGATTGAAAAAGAAGAGGTAAACTTTGCAGAAGAGGTTGCTCAACAATTAGCAGCTAGCAGCAAGTAAACTTACGAGGGACTCCTGTCCCTCTTTTTCTATATTTTCATTTCTATAATAAGGAGAATATGATGTCACTAACATACAAAAGAGTCCTTCTTAAGCTCAGCGGCGAAATGCTTATGGGTGATACAGGTTACGGAATATCAGCAGAAATACTAGAACGTGTAGCGGAGCTTGTAAAGCCCCTTCATGCCCTTGGGTGTGAAATTGGGGTTGTCATCGGTGGTGGAAATATTTTCAGAGGTATCACAGGGACAAAATCTGGTTTTGATAGAGTTACTGGCGACCAAATGGGTATGCTTGCAACCGTTATCAATGCCCTTGCCCTTAGAGATGCATTCAACTCTGTCGGAATCCCCGCAAGTGTTGCAACAAGCTTTGAAATTTCAGGAATTACCCCTGCTTTTAATGCAAAAGCCGTAAGAGAGAAACTATCTAAAGGTGAAATCGTTATTTTCGGTGGTGGAACGGGTAGTCCATTTTTTACAACGGATAGTGCTGGCGCACTTCGCGCTGCTGAAATCAATGCAAATTTGTATATTAAAGCAACCAAAGTAGATGGGATTTTTGATAAAGACCCTGCAAAATATCCAAATGCAATTAAATATGACACTGTAAGCTACACAGAGTGTTTGAATAAGAACCTTCAAGTTATGGATTCAACAGCTTTTTCACTCTGTAGAGATAATTCAATTCCAATTATAGTATGCAACCTTTTTAAAGAAAATAATATCATCAATGCCATCAGTGGAAAAACTGTCGGCACATTAGTTAAAGGAGAGTAATATGAACCCAGTAGCAGACGCAATAATGAAAGATTTCCAAGATAAATTGGATAAAACCCTTGAAAAAGTAAAAGAACATTTAGCCTCTATTAGAGCTGGAAGAGCTAATATCGGTATGCTTGATATCGTTATGGTAGATTACTACGGAACCCCTACCCCATTGAAGCAAGCTGCTAACCTTTCCACTTTAGATGCTCAAACAATCTGTATCGAACCTTGGGATAAATCAATCATCAAGAATATCGAAAAAGGAATTACAAACTCTAATTTAGGGCTAAATCCTTCAAATGATGGGGTTAAACTTTTAATTAAAATACCAGCACTTACTGCTGAAAGAAGAAAAGAGTATGTTAAAATGGCAAAATCTCAATCAGAGGATGGAAAAGTTGCCATTAGAAATCTTAGAAAAGATGTCAATAACAAACTTAGAAAATCTCAAAAAGATGGTGATGTGACTGAGGATGAGTTGAAATCATATGAAGATACAGTTCAAAAACATACTGATAGTTATATCAAAAAAATTGATGAAATTTTAGTAATTAAAGAGAAGGATATCAATACTTTATAGTCACTCAAGAAGAGCTTAATAAAATTAGGCTCTCTTTCTATTTTTACATTGCATAGTAGCACATAATATGGTACAATTAGATGAACTACAATTTATGAGGAGGCTTTAAATGGCATATCATATCAATGAAGACGCTTGCGTAGCATGCGGAGCTTGTGCTGGAACTTGTCCAGTATCAGTTATTTCTGAAACAGCAGCAGGAAAATATGCAATCGCTGAAGATTCATGTGTATCTTGCGGAGCTTGTGCTGGAGTTTGTCCAGTTAGCGCAATCGCTGAGTAGTAAAAAAAGAAAGAGTAGCCAAATGGCTACTCTTTTTTTTTACTTATACAGCATTTTCACTTTAACGCATTCCATAACTACTAATCATAGGAAACACATACAAAATCATTATTTTCACGAAAAGTACTACAATGGATACCGCAATGGATATTACCCCTCCAATGATGAGAAATGTTATTGCATTTGCTAAAAATAACCACCAGAAACCAACTCTACTGATTTCTGAAAACATCAATAGTACATTAATCGCTCCCCAGACACCGACAATAATTGATAAAATCCACGCAATCTCGCCCACTATTCCTGGAACACGGCCAAGAACTTCTAATGCAAACAGCATTGAGAATATCTCTTGAACAATGGTGAAAATAGAGGCAACGCAGAGTACTTTTACAATTGACATATACCGCACATGCCCTCTACAGATGATGATTAAAAGTTTTTGAATAATGGCATAAAGAAAGAGTGCTGCAAAAATCATCACTAAACTTGTGATACAAATGATAGCATTTTCAAAGATTGGGATTGTCCAAAAAAGCCCCGTTGCAAAAGGGATTAGTAAATCAATTATAATAATGAGATAAAAAAGATGTTTAAATTTCAAATTTTCTTGTGCTTGTCTAGCTGCTAAACGTGGCTTAAACCAAACTGTTTTCCAATACATATTTTCCTCCTAAAGCATTGATGCGGAACCTGAAACAACCATCGCGATAAAAAAAGCAATCGCTATTAAGATAATCATCACAAATGAAAGTACTACGAATATAATAATTAATGCCACAATGGTATAAATGAGTAATTTCCAAAAATTGGCTTTTGAAATTTCTGAAAGCATAATAATCCCAGTCACGAATCCCCAAATACCGAATATATACCCCAGTACTAAAAAGCTGATTCCAATAAAATCCATATGATATATACCATGTGATGTAAAGAGAAAATGTGCCACTACGAGAATACACTGTGCAATGTAGAAAAGTCCAGAACCTACAGTAATATCCACTGCATCAAGATAACGAATACGACCACCCGCAAGTCTCGCAATGAATTTACAAATAATAGCCCATAAAAAAAGTGACCCAAACAGCGCAAATGCACCAATTACTACACCAATAAGATAGTCGAATCCTGAAATAGGAAGACGTTTTACCGTAATTGGAAAGAGAAGAATCATAATAATTTCAACATATAACATCGTTGCAAAATTATGCCTTTCAGTAATATTGTGTGCAGCAATACGGGGTTTGTACCATATCGATTTCCAATAATTGATATCCTTCCCCACCAGTTCAAACTCTTTATTCATAATAAGACCTCCTCGCCTTAACTTCTTACTTCATTATAATACACGAATCCACTCTATGCAAGATATTTTTTAATTTAAATATTTTTAGCATCTTTATTAGTATAACCGATACAAGTGAATTAAGCGGAAACTTTGTATATTTAATAGAAATTACGAGATAAATATGATATAATATAACTATTAAATTGTTTTAAAATATTTGAAAATTACAGTAAAATTATACTTTGCAGGAGAGGTTATGAATCCTAAACATATAGCCATCATTATGGATGGAAATGGACGTTGGGCAGAGGCTCAGGGGTTAAAACGTATTAAAGGGCACTCCAAAGGGGCGGAAGTTGTTAGAAACATTACTACATATTGTGCAAAAATAGGAATCCCCTACCTTACACTATACGCTTTTAGTACCGAAAACTGGAAACGCTCCACTGAAGAGGTTTCATTTTTAATGGAACTTTTGTCGACATATTTAAAAAAAGAGTTAAAAACCTACATGAAGAACAATATCCGTTTTAAGGTTATCGGTGATATCTCGAAATTTTCATCCAGTTTGCAAAAACAAATAGAAAAATGTATTAAAGAGACTGAAAACAATACCTCTCTTACTCAAATTTTAGCGCTGAATTACGGCTCGCGTGACGAGATTATCAGAGCTATTAAAAATATCCCCACAGATAAAATTCCAACCCTTACCGAAGAGGAATTTGAATTTTTTTTAGACACTAAAGAGGCTCCTCCAGTAGATTTGCTGATTCGAACCAGTGGAGAAGAGCGTATTTCAAACTTTTTACTTTGGCAAATTGCTTATGCTGAATTTTATTTCACTGAGGTCCTTTGGCCAGATTTTACTGAAAACATATTAGAGAACGCAATCTCACACTATACGAAACGAGAGCGTCGATTTGGAGGAACCCATAATGGCTAGTCGCTTAATATTTGCTGCAATTTTTATTCCCCTTCTGCTTTGGATGATTATATCTGGAGGTATTCCTTTTTTGGTTATGTGGGAGATTATCGTTGCTTTCATGCTTTATGAATTTTATACTATGCTACAAAAAAGTGGTATTCAGGTATTTAAGAAAACTGGTATGGCTCTTGGAATGTTACTCCCTCTTGTTTACTATATATCCACATTTTTTACAGCGATAAAGCATGAGCGTTTCATCTACTTTTTCTTAGTATTGTGTTTTTTCATTATTGTGGCACGTAAAATATTACAAAACAATCCACATAATATTTTAAAAGAGGTTGGTTTTACACTATTTGGTCTTATATATATTGTACTTTTATTCGCCTTCCTTCTTCGCATGCTTCTACTTCCAGATGGAAACCTCTGGGCACTTACAACATTTTTAGTTGTATGGGCTACAGATAGCGCTGCATTTTTTGTCGGGCTCTCTATTGGAAAACACAAACTTGCACCGAATATCAGTCCTAAAAAATCTATCGAAGGCGCTGTGGGAGGACTTCTAGGTGCCATCGGTGCTATGATTCTTATCCAACATTGGTATCTTTCTAACTTACACTTAAGCTGGGGATTTGTCATTGGACTTGGGTTTTGTGCCGGAATCCTTGGACAGCTTGGGGATTTAACAGAATCCGCCATTAAACGTGACCTTGATATTAAAGATTCAAGTACCCTTTTAAAAGGACATGGTGGATTTTTAGACCGCTTTGATAGTATTCTCTTTGTAGCACCACTTGTATACTACTTCGTTCGCTTCTTTTTACTAGGAAATTAATATTCTGTACTTTCATAATGTAAAAAACTAGACCTACGTTAACAAGAATACAAACTGATATCTTTATAAAGCTATGTATAAATAAACTATTGTTTTAAAAGAAAAATTCGTCTTTTACGTCACTTTTGCTTGACCAAAAGTAACCAAAAGTCAAGTCTGCTGAGATTTTACTACTCCAAATTCATTTCGCTAAGATGTCTCGCAAACTCGCTTTGCTCAAACAGTGCTCAACTTCTAAACTCAATTTCATCTTCCGTTTTACGTAAAATCTCAAGGACGTTTAAAATTCAATAACTACATTTTTCTTTAACACAATTATAATAGCTAAACACTTCAATTATTACTCATAACTCTCAAATTTTAGGAGACAACACCATGAAAAATATTGCTATTATTGGTTCAACTGGAAGTATCGGTAGAAATGCTCTTGATATCATAGAACATTTAGATGGGTTTCAAGTTATCGCACTGGGAGGTAACAGTAACATTGAACTTCTTTGCACACAAATAGATAAATTTCACCCTAAATATGTTTCCGTTGGAACTTTAGACGGTTACCATCTTTTAAAAAACACATATCCTCATATTCAAATTCTTTTTGGAAATGAAGGACTTAAAACTATCGGGGCCTTAGATGAAACAGATATTATCTTAACCGCCATCTCTGGTGCTGTTGGAATTGAAGCCACTGTAGAGGCCATCAAAAAAGGAAAACGCATCGCACTCGCTAATAAAGAGACTATGGTGGCTGCAGGACCTATCATACAAAAACTTTTAAACGAATACCCTCAAGCAGAGATTATTCCTGTTGACAGCGAACACTCTGCCCTTTTCCAAGCGCTACAAAGTGGTCAACCCAAAGAGGTTAAAAACCTCATCTTAACAGCCTCTGGTGGTCCCTTTAGAGGTAAAAATAGTGAGTTTCTCAAGACCGTCAAAGTTGAAGATGCTTTGAAGCACCCAAACTGGTCTATGGGCAGTAAAATAACCATTGATAGTGCATCTCTTGTGAATAAAGGGCTCGAGGTTATCGAAGCACACTTTCTCTTCAATATCGACTACGATAAAATCAAAGTTGTTGTTCATCCAGAAAGCATCATTCACTCCATTGTCGAATTTTGCGATAATTCTATGATTGCACAGATGGGGGCTCCTGATATGAGACTGCCAATTCAGTATGCTTTCACCTTTCCAAATAGAATTGAGAGCTCGCGAATTCCTGAGCTTGACATCTACTCTCTTTCAAAATTGCATTTTGAAAAGCCTGACTTAGAAACTTTCAAAGGATTAAAACTTGCCTTTGATGCAGGTAAAATGGGTGGTACTTCACCTGTTGTATTCAATGCAGCAAATGAAGTGGCCGTTGAGCTACTTTTACATAAAAAAATTGAGTTTTTAACACTTTATGAAATAATAGAAAAATCTCTTCTCAAATTTCCGACACAAAAAATGCACTCTCTTGAGGATGTGTTTTCAATAGACACTGCTGTACGTGAATTTGTAAGAAGAACTTATGGAGTTTAAGCATGGGAAAACTGATTATTATAGAGGGCAGTGATGGAAGTGGAAAAGAGACACAATCCAAAAAATTAGAGGCTGCACTTCTTCAAAAGGGCTATAAAGTAAAGCGGGTTGAATTTCCAAATTACGCAAGTCCAAGTTCTACTCTGGTAAAAATGTACTTAACGGGGAAATTTGGAGAAAATCCATCCGATGTGAATGCATATGCGGCTTCTACTTTTTATGCTGTGGACCGTTTTGCAAGTTTTCATACTGACTGGAAAGAATTTTATGATAACGGTGGCATTATCATTGCTGATCGCTACTCTATCTCGAATATGATTCACCAAGGCTCTAAAATCGAAGATACCAATGAACTTGAAGCCTTTTTATCATGGGTAGAGGATTTTGAATTTGGCAAACTTGCTATTCCAAGACCTGACATGATTCTTTTTCTTGATATGCCTACATCTATCAGTAAAAAGCTAATGGAAAATAGATACAAAGATAATGACCTCTCCCAAGATATTCATGAAAAGGATTATGACTTCCTAGAAAAAAGTTATCAATTCGCTAAGAAATTGGCCGATAAATATTCTTGGAGTAGAGTTGAGTGCAGTTCTAATAACTCGCCACTTTCAATAGAGGAAATACATACAAAAATTCTTACTATTACAGAAAATAGTATAAAGTAAAAAATAGAGAGAGTAGTGTTTGCTACTCTCTCTATTTTTTGGATATTCATCAATTTGGATCATAATAGAGAACTGTCAACTTACCACTAAGTTCCGAATCAGAAAAGGAAACATAAGGAAATCCATCTTTATAAACAATAGATGTATAAAGACCCTCTTGATTGGTAATCCCTGCTTTTCCAACCGAATTCCAGGTATTTCCATCATAATGCTTCACAGTTACCTTTGAATTATGGGCAAGATCACAATAACTGACATATAGATTGCTGCTGCTTTCAGCATACAAATCCATAAACTGAGTATCTCCCTCACTCACACCCCCAGTGCCAACTGCGGTCCAAACAGGTGATGATAAAGAAGGGTTGCATGATGACACATGGGCTTTACTACTCACTTTATAAAGCACATACAAATTAGGACTCGATGATTTTAAAACCACATCACTGACACTTCCAACGCTCACACTTCCACCAACTTCACTCCAAGAGGTCCCATTGTACTTTTTGATATACAATCCTCCTGTTGTCTTAGCATAGGCAACATAGGGAGTTGAGTCAATCACTGTTATACTGGTCGATTTCGCATCACTCGCCTCTGGAGATGGCAATAATTCCGTTGAATTAGAAGTGATTTTATAGATTTTAATTTCTCCTCCATTTGGCTCTGTCGTATAGGAAAGGTAGATATTGCCTGAACTATCTTTTGCAATAGACGGGGTATACCCTGGACCACTGCTCGTAAATATTGCATTCCAATTGCTTCCACTATATTTATATACTTCTACGATATTACTGTTTTCACTTTCTCGAAATGAAGCGTATAAATCACTGCCATCACTCAGTAGCGTGCTCTCTTGAACACCTCTTCCCCCAAATCCAGCGTTACCTCTCCTCACCCAGCTACCCGAACTAGGAGTACTTCCATTCCAATACATTACTGTCGCCTTATCACTTTGACTACCATCTTGAAAAAGAACATTTACTTGAGTAGCAAAAATCGTTGAAGAAATTTGATAGGCTCTTCCACTGGTAATTCCGGGGTTGCCTAAAGACTGCCATGCTAAACCATAAGGCCCTGGAATGGTTTTTTGCTCTCCTGTTGTCAATGTAACAACACCATCACTTGGCGGTGCTGCTGTATATCTTTTTCCATTTACCTCCACAATTTGATAAAATACTGTATACTTTATGCCACTCGTTGTGGTCGGAAGGGTTACACTGGTATTGGCATTCAATGGTACTGGAGTGACATTATACACCAAATGGTTGCTTTGATCATATATTTGCACACTCACATAGGGAACGTCTAAAAGTCCGGATGGATGTAATATAATTGTCCCTGTACTCGTAGGTGCTAAAGTATTTGCTGTGACATTTTCTCCTTGAACAAAATTATTCAAATCCTGCCCCGTTACCTGCGTATCCGTTGATACCACTCTATTGGTGGTGAAATTTATTTTTGCTACAACACTTTGACCCGGTTGCAATATAAGTCCTGGTGTTAAAAATTGCCAATTTTGAACACTTCCTTGAGTGCTTTCATGGGAAGGCGGACTACTTTTTATCCCATCATATAACCCTGAAGTGAAGGTCGTAAACTGTATGCTTTCAATGTTGGTTACCAATGCAAGGCTAAACTGTGGCACCTCTTTTGCATAAGTAGACGAAGTATTGGCAATGGTAATCTCCCCTAGTCCTGTACCATCAGGATATATCATAATTTGCGTGAATTTTACCGTCACACCGCCTATTACCGATTGAGAGTTAGACCCTCCACCTCCACCGCCGCCTCCACAAGCAGAAAACAGTAGAACCATTAATCCTACTATAAAAAATATCAACATCTTATTTTTCATGTTACACCTCCATTCAACAACCACTCTATATTTAGAAAAATCGCGCTCTATTATATCACATAAAATTCACTTTACACCTCATTATAACTTTCAATACAGTGTGTGTCAATCGTCAAACCCGTTAATTTAAAATAATAGTTGAATTAACTACCCAATACAAGGTATAATATAAGTGAATGATGAAAAAATTTTAGGGGGAATTTATGAAAAAATATAATTTTTCTGCAGGACCAGCTATTCTAGCAGATGAAGTAAAACACACTTTAGCTCAAATGATGGTGAATTTTGACAATTCAGGACTATCCATTGCTGAAATAAGCCATAGAAGCAAAGAGTTTGAAACCTTTTTACAGGCTACCACGCAAAAATTCAAAAAACTCTGTCATATCGGGGACGAGTTTGAAATCCTTTATCTTCAAGGGGGGGCAAGCCTCCAATTTCATACAATACCTATGAATTTTTTAACCCATCATAAAAAAGCGGTACTTATCAACACAGGAGTTTGGTCTCAAAAAGCATTAGAAGGTTTGAACTATTTTGGAACCGCAGATGTCATTGATAACGCTGGCGACTTCACAAGGCTTCCTGATTTATCACATCTCGAAACTTTTGAACACGCTGACTACGGATATTTTACAGACAACAATACTATCTATGGCACAGAGTACCATTTTGTGCCTCAATTTCACAAAAATTTACCTGTAATTTGCGATATGTCGTCCTCTATTCTTTCTAAAAAGCTCGACTATTCTAAATTTGACCTCATCTTTGCTGGAGCTCAAAAAAACTTAGGTATCGCAGGGGTAACTGTGGTTATTATCAAAAAATCATTGCTGGATAAATGCGATAAAAGTGTACCTGCTATAGTGAATTTTGCCACAATGGCTAAAAATAGCTCACTTTATAACACACCACCCGTATTTGCCATTGCTTCTGTCAGTGCAACCCTTGATTGGATTGAAGCTCAAGGAGGCGTAGAGAGTTTAGAGTTAATGAATATCAAAAAATCAGACCTTCTTTATGACTACATCGACAATTCAAAACTCTATTATAACGATAATGAGAAGAGTTTCCGTTCACGTATGAATGTTGTGTTCAAACTAAAAGATGAGAGTCTCACAAAAAAACTTATTGAGTTTGCCGAGAGTAGTGGAATGATTGGCATTGCAGGACATAGAAATGTGGGTGGACTACGTGCAAGCATTTACAATATGATGCCGCTTGCTGGCGTGCAAGCCTTAATTGAAGTATTGAAAACATTTGAAAAAGAAAATTTTGGAGGATAAATGTATAAAATAAAACTTTTAGATAAATTTAACTACGACAAAACCATCTCAATTGCTAAGGAGTTTGAATTTGTTGAAGATATCTCGCAAGCTGAGGCAATCATTGTGAGAAGCTCAAAAATTAACCTCTCTGAAATTCCAGAAAACATCAAAATGATTGTTCGCGCTGGAATTGGTGTAAATAATATTCCCCTTTCAGAGTGTGCAGAGAAAGGTATCATTGCTTGTAATACCCCTGGGGCTAATGCGAATGCTGTTAAAGAGCTTGTTCTTCTTGGCCTGCTTGCCTCAGCACGTAAGATTGATAAGGCATTCGCTTGGATAGAGTCAGAAAAAGGAAATGCAGATATTGAAGCTTTAACAGAAAAATCAAAATCTCAATTTGTAGGCAGTGAGCTTACAGGGAAAACCCTCGGAGTAATAGGCCTTGGAAAAATAGGGGCACAAGTTGCCAACATGGGAATTCAACTGGGAATGAGAGTGATTGGATACGACCCACACCTTACCATTGAAGCTGCTTGGCACATGGATAAACTTGTGGAAAGAACAAATTATATTAAGGAACTCCTTTCGAGTTGTGATTTTATCTCTATTCACATCCCACTCCTTCCAACAACGAAAGGGTATCTTGGAAATGAGAGTTTTGCAGCATTCAAAAAAGGGGCTACCCTTCTCAATTTTTCTCGTGGTGAAGTGGTAGATACGCAGGCATTAAAAGTGGCTTTAGAGAGTGAGCACTTAAAACACTATGTGTGTGATTTCCCAACGGCTGAAACGGTAAACCTTCCAAATACCCTTTTTCTCCCACATCTTGGGGCATCTACTTTAGAGGCTGAGAGAAATTGTGGAACGATGTCGCTGCATATACTCTTTCACTTTCTAAAATACGGAAATATTCAACACGGGGTAAACTATCCAACCATCACTGCGGGTGGACTTACCAGCAAAATGCGTTTGGTCATTCTTCACAAAAATGTGCCAAACATGGTGGGACAAATCACCACTCTACTTGCGAAAGAGAATATCAATATTGCCGATATGACCAATAAAAGTTTGGGAGAGTATGCTGTTACCCTTCTTGACCTCGATGACTTTGTATCACAGGAGGATATCTGTAAAATTGCCTCAATTGAGCATATTTTAAAAATTCATACCTATCCTCCACTTAGTGAGTAAAAGCTATGTTAGAAAAACTTGGTATTCCTGGCATATTAGAACTCACGTCACTCGAAGCATATGAAACATTTTGTGAGCAAACAGGGATGGGATTTTATGAGCTTAATATGAATTTTCCCTTTTTTAGCAGTGGAAAACTCCTCTCCCTATTACACTCAAAAAAGGATTTTTCCAAACTCTATTCTATTCACCTTCCTGACAATCTTGATATCGCAGAGTTTAACACAGAGATACGGCTTGGAAATATAGAACTGATAAAAAATCTGCTCACTGCTATTCCAAAAAATAGCCTTAAAATTTTAAATATTCACCTGCAAAAGGGAAATTGCTTTACCCTACCTGATAAAGTTTGTTTTTTTTATGAGCTTTACGAAAAAGAGTATCTTGAAACACTTCAAAGCTCACTTTCCGAACTCATTCCTCTTCTAAAAGAGAAAAATGTTATACTTGCTTTTGAAAATACAGGCATTTGCCATTTCTCTTTTATCCAAAAGGCTTTAGCTTGCATTGTGAAAACTCCTCACTGTGCACTGACATGGGATATCGGTCATGATGCTAAATCCCACTATCGCGACTTTAAATACTTTTATTGTGAACATCAAGATAACATTGCACACCTTCACATTCATGATTTTGATGGCACCTTAGACCATAAAGAACTCTATACTGGAGAAGTTGACCTCAATAAAATTTTTGATTTTTTAAGAACACATGATATCAGAGGGGTTATAGAGACAAAAAATCTTCCTACTCTCAATGCCTCAATAGAAAAAATCAAGTGTATGTTATAGTAGAATGGGGTTAACAACCACTCTGCTTTTCGCTATACGGAAACATAGCACGCGGATATAGATGCCATTCTAAAAACTACCACGAAAAGCACTAAAAACTCGAAAAATAATAATAAGGTGTTATCTAACCACAGATGAACACTGCTACACACGAATAAAATCTTTTATTTTTTATCTGCGAACATTCGCACGTATCTATAGTGAAAAAATATTTTTTGAACTCCCCACCTCTTTTCTCTGTTTCCTCTGAGGCTCTGAGGTGAAATTTTTATCTTTTCCTATTTGCTTCAAACAGTGTGGAAAAAGCAACACTCATGTAAACAGCACCATTTCTTATAACACATCCAAAATCAAGGCTCTTTCTAAGTACATTAGGAAGAGCCTTAAAATTAATTTTAATTTCTCCTAATTTTCATTGACTTTAAAATTAAAATATGGTAATATTGTATCACAAATACATTATTAAATGCTTTATACTTTTTAGGAGGAATATATGTTAGTTGGAATCCCTATGGAAATTAAAAACAATGAGAGCAGAGTAGCTATTACACCTGCAGGGGTAAATGCTCTAAAACTTCAAGGCCATACCGTTTATGTTCAAAAAGGAGCAGGAATCGGGAGTGGCTTTACAGATGAAGAGTATAAAAAAGAGGGTGCTCTTATTTTAGATACCATTGAAGAGGTCTATGCCGCTTCAGATATGATTATGAAAGTCAAAGAACCTCAACCTTGTGAGTACCCACTCTTCAAAAAAGGGCAAGTTCTTTTCACATACCTTCATTTAGCACCTGAACCTGAGCTGACAAAAGCTCTCATGGACAGTCATGTTGTGGCTATTGCTTATGAAACGGTACAACTTCCAGACAGTTCTCTTCCCCTTCTCATTCCTATGAGTGAAGTTGCTGGAAGAATGGCGGTACAAATTGGGGCACAATTTTTAGAAAAACACTACGGTGGACGTGGGATGCTCCTTGGAGGTGTTCCAGGTGTTGCTAAAGGAAAAGTGGTTATCCTCGGTGGTGGAATTGTAGGAACAAACGCCGCTAAAATCGCAGTAGGATTGGGTGCAAATGTCACCATTTTAGATAAATCTCTTAAACGTCTTCGTGAGTTAGATGACCTATTCGGAACCAGTGTTCAAACAATGGTATCTAATAGCTACAATCTTCGTGAAGAGCTCAAAGAGGCTGATCTGTATATCGGTGCTGTACTCATTCCTGGAAAACGTGCACCTAAACTTGTCTCTGAAGATATGGTTAAAA
>Ga0247840_10004347_pt1 | contig 22558 bp, 3 predicted proteins | sample LaCruzMarch2015__FD_192404 | JGI IMG/M metagenome (GOLD analysis project Ga0247840, IMG submission 192404) | Freshwater microbial communities from meromictic Lake La Cruz, Castile-La Mancha, Spain - LaCruzMarch2015_17m | ecosystem: Environmental > Aquatic > Freshwater > Lake | place: Spain... | reverse complement strand
CAGCTGAAAGTTGTTCCTGCTACCGGGCTACTTAAGTTGATGGCAGCAGTATTGTCCCCGTTGCAGTAAGTAACATCGCTGATGCTGTTCACTGTAGTTGTCGGATATACTGTGATGCTGAAGCTGAGTGGAGTACCAACACAGCCATTGGCGGTCGGTGTTACAGTGATGGTCGCGACTTCAATTGAAGTTGTGCTGTTAGTAGCAACAAAGGACGCAATGTTGCCATTTCCGCTGCCAGCCAGGCCAATGGAAGGATTGCTGTTTGACCAGCTGAAAGTTGTACCGGCTACCGGACTGCTGAGGTTGATGACAGCAGTATTGTCCCCATTACAATAAGTTACATCGCTGATGCTGTTCACAGTCGTAGTCGGATATACTGTGATGCTGAAGCTGAGTGGAGTACCAACACAGCCATTGGCAGTTGGCGTAACTATGATGGTCGCGATTTCAGTTGAAGTTGTGCTGTTGGTCGCTACAAAGGAAGCAATGTTGCCATTTCCACTGGCAGCCAGGCCAATAGATGGATTGCTGTTTGACCAGCTGAAAGTTGTTCCTGCTACAGAACTGCTGAGGTTTATAGCAGCTGTATTATCCCCATTACAATAAGTTACATCGCTGATGCTGTTCACTGTCGTTGTTGGATATACAGTTATGCTGAAGCTGAGTGGAGTACCAACACAGCCATTGGCAGTTGGAGTAACTGTGATGGTAGCGACTTCAGTTGAACTTGTGCTGTTGGTAGCCACAAAGGAAGCAATGTTCCCATTCCCGCTAAAGGCAAGGCCAATAGAAGGATTGCTGTTTGTCCAGCTGTAGGTTGTTCCTGCCACCGGACTGATGAGGTTGATTGCAGCTGTGTTATCCCCATTACAGTAAGTAACATCGCTAATGCTGTTAACAGTCGTTGTTGGATAAACTGTGATGCTGAAGCTGAGTGGAGTACCAACACAGCCATTGGCGGTCGGTGTTACAGTAATGGTAGCCACTTCATTTGAAGTTGTGCTGTTGGTCGCTACAAAGGAAGCAATGTTGCCATTTCCGCTGGCAGCCAGGCCAATAGAAGGATTGTTGTTTGTCCAGCTGAAAGTTGTTCCTGCCACCGGGCTACTTAAGTTGATGGTAGCAGTATTGTCCCAGTTGCAGTAGGTAACATCGCTGATGCTGTTCACTGTCGTTGTTGGATATACTGTAATGCTGAAGCTGAGTGGAGTACCAACACAGCCATTGGCAGTTGGAGTAACTGTGATGGTCGCGACTTCAGTTGAAGTTGTAATGTTGGTAGCCACAAAGGAAGCAATGTTCCCATTCCCACTGAAAGCCATGCCAATGGAAGGATTGCTGTTTGACCAAGTGTAAGTTGTTCCTGCCACCGGGCTACTGATGTTGATGGCAGCAGTATTGTCCCCGTTGCAGTAGGTAACATCGCTGATGCTGTTCACTGTCGTTGTTGGATATACTGTGATGCTGAAGCTGAGAGGAGTACCAACACAGCCATTGGCAGTCGGGGTTACAGTAATGGTCGCGACTTCAGTTGAACTTGTGCTGTTGGTCGCTACAAAGGAGGCAATGTTGCCATTTCCAATGAAAGCCAGGCCAATAGATGGATTGCTGTTTGACCAGCTGTAAGTTGTTCCACTAATTGGACCTGAAAAGGAGATTGTAGCAGTATTATCTCCATTGCAATAAAACAGATCAGCAATGATATCAACAACAGGATTGGCTTCAACAGTTAAAGTTGTTGTGGCGTTTGTCTCACAGTTGTTGGCATCGGTAACAGTTAGGCTGTAAGTGCCAGCAGCCGTTGTGCTGGTGTTTGCAATACCCGGGTTTTGTAAAGTGGAGGTAAAGCCATTTGGGCCGCTCCAGGAATAGTCATAAGTTCCACTGCCCCCGCTGGCCGTAGCAAAAAATGCAGAAGCTGCATCCTCGCAGACAGCTCCGTTGTTGTGAATATCCGTAATTATTATGGCGGAGGGTTCGTCGACGTCCAGGCTCCCGATTACAGGACCGCAATTGTTTGCATCAGTGATGCTGTATGTCAAAGCAGTTCCGGCTGAAACACCGGTAAATATGCCGCTGCTATTTGTTTCGCCATTGAAGGTATAGGAAATCGGGGAGCTGCCTCCGCCAGCAATAAGGCTTACTGTTGCGGTCATCCCAAAACAGGCGATTGGTGTTGTCACTGTGGCACTAAGCAAACTCAATTGGTTGGGTTGGCTTATCGTAAAAGTGACATAAACTGTATCCGCAACAGCATCTACAACCATCACCGAGTACATTCCCGCCATCAGGCCGCTGAATATTCCTGTACTATTCCAGTTGGTGGCGGTGTCTATAGAAAACTGATAGGGCGATGTTCCATCAGCCCCGGCAATAGTCACAGCTCCATTTGCATTCCCAAAGCAGTCAACGTTGGTTTGTGAAGAAATGGATGCTGAAAGGGGAGGAGGTGCTTGATTGAATCTGAAGGCATGCATTTTTGGCTGGAAATCATCAATCACGTATATCTGTGACAAGGAGAAACCCAGCGTATTGTCGATTTCCTGGATTCTGTCATAATGAACAAACCAGGGCTTCAATGCAGTATGGGATGGCAAAATGTTCAGTATAGACGAAGAGCCACTGCCTTGGGTCATGCCGCCTTCTGCAACAGCATGGGCTTTCTCATGGGTTGTTGCCATGAGAAGTAAAATAAGCAAAAGAAAGCTAAATGCTTGATAATTAAGCCTGCATAGCGCAGCCACAAGCCCAGTCTGGGCTTTTTTCGGGCGGATATGTGAATTGCAGGCCTTCAATTTGTGGGGGGGATTACAAGGGGGGCATTAATGATACATATAAAACAAAAAAACAAAAGATAAGTTTTTGGATGTAACCTGTCATAAATACTTTTTACGTACTTATTAACATTCTACATCTGTTGCCTATGTTTCTAAAATCAAAAATGAAAACGTTGCGATTGCGCATGCTGATCACTTAGATTTTAAAGCATAAGCCAGGCAATCCGCTAATTTGGGGAAGCCGGTCTGAGGCAAAAGCGATCAGGAGCCAATTTGGCCCTTAGCTTTGTGATGAAATTTTGTTTTTTGGGAAACGCCCAATTTGGAAGTCTGGCGTTTAGGTTCAAATACCCGGGAATGGGTGCTGAACTGAAATTGTGGGTGGGGAAAATGTAATCTTGTTTCATGGTGGGGGGGATATAAGGGGCAATCGTTGACAGAATTTAACTCCCCCCCCAGGTCGTTAAGCCTTGAAACTGTCTTTAGTCTCGCTTTTTATGGTCTCGTATTTTAATGAATTTATGGTTTATGTGGTTCGTTTTCGGTAATTCGGTTAATAAATACTGCAATGCAAAGCTGTAGTGTTTATAATTAATCACAAATATTACGAAATATCCCCCCAAAATGTACAATATAATTAAGAAATATAGCTAATTTGTAATGATTCTAAATAGAAGAAAATGCACCTTATTATGTAACCTTTGTTAAGATTCATTCAATCAGTTTGTTATGTTAAATTTGAAGGCTATTGATTCTATTCATTTCATTCATCATAATTTCTATTCTCAGGGACTAGTCCTGGCTTGTCTGGTAATATGCGATGGATTTTGAGGAATGTTTTAGTCAAAATCAATAAACATTGTATAAAACGAAATGTGTAATATAATAATATTGTGTACATGTTAAATGATGTCATAGGTAATTCAAATTGTAAATAGTAAAATACGTAAAAATTGATAGTATTTTGCAAATTTGATCTGCGAATGCAAATTTTCTGACTAATGCAGGGTTAAAAAAGCAATTTAAAAATGTGCGTGATAAAAATTCGATATTGAAATTTGATGGCAATATTTATTTGCATTAATAATGGTTTCATAATTCAATAATTGTCCGAAATATTTGATTTAAATACTTAACCATAATTTTGTATTAAGTAAATTTAACATACTGTAAACAAGTATACTATGATAATTATATTGACTATTTATCTGAAATTCATATTTGACAATTCCTACTTTACAAAAAGATTAATGAAAGTATTTTATTAGAAATTGTAATGACAACATTTGGACCATAATGCATTTGAATATTGCATAAAATAATCACATAAAATTCATTCTATTTCATCATATTCTCACAATTCCGGAGTCAATAGATTCGTATTAAGTTCAAAATTATGATTAAATTGAATTGTTAATTTTACTATTTATTGTTGACACAAGATCTCTAAATATATTTTCAATGATTTATAAAAAAAGTTTTCTCATAAATCTCTGTAATGTATTGAAAATGTGATTTATAAATTATATTTATTGAGTAAATCATGAAGCACCAATAATTTCAGAGTATATTGAAAAACATCATTATCATTTAACCCAATTGGGTTTGTTATTGCTGTTTATATTCAAATTAAAATTTCATAATAATTGTTTTTGTTTATTTGAGTATTTCAATTATTAATATTCGACTCTAACTAAATTTCAAATGACTTTAATTTCTTGTAATGTTAAACTTAATATCGATTTGATTCTGCAATAGTAAAATGATAAATTCAAAATTGATGATTGTAAAATACACAAAACTAATCTATTATGAACAAAGTATTTTGATTTTGTAATTCTTTATTTTCTATTTCTAGTTACGATTATTCTCCTATAAATTCAATCTTCCACCGCGTATCTCAGCGCCAACCCCTGTGTGCCTCTGTGCCCAAACCCTCCCCATTCCTCCTGTGACCTCTTCTTTCCATAACAACTTAAGTAGGATTCATCGAGATCAAATATTAGCCACAAATAATTTATTACTAGATATAAAAAACTCATAATCGTATTACTATATCCTCAACATACATTAGATCCTTTTCATCACATAATTCTGTAAAATGAATTATAAAGGAATCCTCGCAATATTTCTCGTTTTTCTCAGACAAATTTGGTTTATCCGTTTGAAAACAATGGGTACTGTGTTACAATTCGTCAATTGATAGTCTGGAAGGCTTCATGGAAGACTTTTGGAAGTGATCTTTGGAGGGATTTCCTGGTTTGGATGTTGCTCGGGAGCGACATAGGGAGAGCCAGAGGTTTATGAGGTGCAGAGTTTTTGGAGCGCTGAGGGTAGGGGAGGTAGGTGCTGAGGTACGCAGAATGCATTTTTTCCTTGCACACCATATATATATGTAGCCTTCAGCCTTAATTGCATGGGGGTGTTAATAAACCCACTCATAACTTTCTTGTTTCCCCCTGCAGAAGGGTGTATGTATTTAGCGTATCTTCGTGTTGAATTGTCTTGAAATGTGCGGGATTGTTAAATAATCCTAAATTTTTGAGGACAATCGTAACTTAAACATGGAGTATTCGTAAACTTGCACAAGGAAAACCTCATTTTGACCACGGAGGTGGAAGAAAGAGGGAAGCCTGTCAGTTTTTTTTGATGTAGTTAAGATGAAAGATTTTTATAAATATTTTACCAATTCTCTTGCAAAATCCTTGGGTTTTACCTTTATTTGCTGATATTTTTGGAAAAGTTATACGCAGAAACGAACTACCAATCATACTATCCTCTGAATATCACAATGTTAACGCAAAGTGGTGTTCGGAATTTTATATTTTAACTAACTCAAAAACCTTGAAAAGAAATAATCAACAACTAAAAATCAATCTATATGAAAAGTAAAATCATTACTCTTCTTTTCGTGTTGGTCGCAAGCGTGAACGTATTCGCGCAGTGTCCCACGATTACAATGGTGCCCGCTACGCCCGGGCAATGTATTGCATCGCCAGTGAACCTAACGGTAACGTTTACCGATGGTGCAGGTGGCCCATGCTCACCTCCAAGCGCCGGAACAATTACAGCTGTTCCTGGTGATCCTTATTATTATATCACTACTGGAGGTGGTACTGTTACCAACCCTTCATCAGCTTCCTGGGATTTAACCTACACTCCTGGTGGAGGTGACATAGCCGGAAGTACAGTTACCGTGGATATCCTTTATGATGCCTCTGTAGCTTGTCCTGCTGATCCTGGTTGTGGTTACATCACGGCAACTGCAACCTTTACCTTTGGTGCATATGCCGGTGGTGACATTGAACTATGTAACCTTTCTTCTGTAGCCTTAGCTGGCACACCCAATTGTGTTGCAGGTAACGGTACTTGGACCATGGTTTCTGCAACACCACTGAATACCCCTGCATTACCTTTTGTTGCGATTGATCCTATCCCTGCTGGTCAGGCTAATGTTGTTGTCACTAACCTTTCTGCTGGTTATACTTATGTTTTTGCATATACTTATCTTGATGGTGCAACTACTACCGTTGATGAGGTAACTGTTGAAAATCATGCATTCCCTACTGCTGCTACAGCAGGTCCCAATCAATTCCTTTGTAATGAAACTGATGTATTCCTTGCCGGTAATGTGGCAACAATAGGTCTTGGTACCTGGAGTATTGTTTCTCAACCTTCTTTGTCTCCTGCTGATCCTAATTCTTGTCTAAATGCAGGCACTGATAACCCTACCGGATTCGGTGTAAATTCTTCTGATGCACGTGGTACTTGTCTTAATACACTCGTAACAGGTGGTCCTGCTGTTTATATATGGCGTTGGACTATCACCAATGGAAATTGTCCTCCTTCTTTCAGCGATGTAACTATTACTGATTATGCCCCTCCTGTGCCTGCAATTGCTCCGGTTCCCTATTTCTGCGGAGCAGGATCTACGATCACACTGGATGGTGCTACCGGAACAACCGGTGATATCTCCTTTACCTTTTGGACTACAACAGGTACACCTTTTAATATTGCCAATGAATTAGATCCTTCTACTACATATTTAGTAACTGCAGCCGATGTTACTGCTGGTTCTCTTACTTTCGACATGGCTGTAACCGGATTTGCTCCTTGTACTCCTGTTGCTCCTGCTACCATTACTATTCCTCTTGATAATGTAGATCCAACTATTACTGTTTGTCCTCCTTCACAAACTGCTGATATTTCTGATTACGCTGGATGTAGCATGATAGTTCCTGATTATACAACAACAGGTACTGCTACTGACAACTGTCCTGGCCCAATTACCTGGTCACAAAGTCCTGCTGCAGGAAGTACTGCTGTTGGTCCTTTTGAAGATGGATCTAGTTTGACCATTACTGTAACTGCAACAGACCAGTTTGGAAATTCTTCTGATTGTTCAACAACATTGATTGCAAATGATGTCAATGCACCAACAATCACTTGTCCGGTGGATGTTACCTTATATACAGACATTAATTGTCAGAATGTAATTGCTGCAACTACATACGATGCAACAGCTACAGATTGCAGTTCAACAATTACCTATGCTTATACAACCACTGGTGCAACAACTTTATCTGATGTAACCTCCCTGGTTGGTGCAATATTTGAAAAAGGTATTACAACTGTAACCTGGACTGCATCTGACAATGCATTACCAACTGCAAACACAGCAACTTGTTCATTCACTATTAATGTTCTTGATGACGATGCTCCTACTGTTACTGCTGCTGCTGATGAAACAATCAATACCAGTGATGATGGTGGATATGACTGTGTAACCGCATATACTGTTACCGATGCAACCTTTGACGACAATTGTCCTGGCTTTTCCCTTGCTTGGGTAATGACAGGTGCAACTACAGGTTCTGCTGCTGGTCAGGTTGGTACTGCTACTTTTGAAAAAGGTATTACCACCATTACTTATACAGTAACAGATGCTGCCTTACCAACAAACCTTACTGCAACTTCTGTTATGCTGGTTACTGTTCTGGATGATGAACTTCCAAATGTAACAGGTACTGCTGATATTACCACTACCACAAGTGCTGATGGCCTTGGTAACTGTAATGTTGCAGTTGCTGTGACTGATGCTACTTTTGGTGACAATTGTCCTGGAAGCACCCTCGCATGGGTAATGACAGGTGCAACCACAGGTGCTGCTGCCGGTCAGGTTGGTACTGCTACTTTCGAAAAAGGTATTACCACCATTACTTATACTGTAACTGATTTGGCTACACCTGTTGCTTTTACTGCAACATATGAAGTTTTGGTTACTGTTACTGATGATGAAGATCCTATCATCACTGTTCCTTCAAACTATACTGCTGATAATGATCCAGGACTTTGCTCTGCTGTTGTTGCTACTGCTGCACCAACCTATGATGACAATTGTGCTGTTACTGCTGTTTATTATACCATTGATGATGCTAGTGGTACTTTTGCTTCCCCAACTACCGGTTTTAATTTTGTACCTGCCTCTCAGGTATTTTTAGTTGGAATCTCTACAGTTACCTATTTTGCTGAAGATGCTGCCGGACTATTTACATCCGACAACTTCCTGGTTACTGTAAATGATGTTGAAGATCCTATTGCAACTTGTGTTGCTAATGCAACAAGAAATGCCAATTCAAATTGTACTTATACTGTAGCTGGTACCGAATTTGATGCTACTGGTACTGATAACTGTTCACCTATTACAATTTCCTGGACATACCCAGCACCACCTCTGCCACCTTCTAATTCTGGTTCTACCACTATTGCTGGTGCTATTTTTGGTCTTGGTGCCAACACAGTTCTATGGACGGTTGAAGATCCAACTGGTAACACTGCTACCTGTACCACTATTATTACTGTAATTGATGTAACCGATCCTACCATCGTTTGTGCTTTAAGTGGAACTGTTTCAACAGATGCTGGTTTTTGTACTTATACAGTACCTGGAACTGCTTTTGATCCTACTACTGTTGCTGACAATTGCGATGTAACTTATGAAAATGATAAAAACAATGGTACTTCACTAACCGGTGTTGTCCTTCCTAAAGGAATCAATGTTGTTACCTGGACTGCTACAGACCAAAGTGGAAATACTAAAACCTGTACTGTAACCATTACTGTTAATGATACTGAACTCCCAACCATTGATTGTCATGCTGCTTTGATTCCTTTGGCTATCAATACCAATTCTGGTGTTTGTACTTATACCAACAATGCTGCTGTAGTACCTAATGCTACTTTCGCTGACAACTGTCCACTTCCTACTGCTGCTTTCAGCCTTTCAGGTGCTACCACCGGAACAGGAACCACCCTTGTAGGTGTTGTTTTCGAAAAAGGTGTTACGCTTATTACCTGGACTGTTACAGACGCCAGTTTAAATACTGCAACTTGTACACAATCTGTTAATGTCGTTGACAACCAGGCTCCAGTTGTGAGCAATTGTACTGACAAAGCTGTCAATACTGATGCTACTTTCTGTACCTATACAGTTGTTGGCACCGGCTGGGATGCCATTGCTACTGACAATTGTGCTGTTACTTCATTTACCTATACTTTAAGTGGTGTTACCACTGGAACTGGTACTTCATTGGCCGGTGTTTCATTTAATAAAGGTACTACCCTTGTTACCTGGACTGCTATCGATGCTGTTCCTTTCATCACAACCTGTACTTTCAACGTCGTTGTTACTGATGCTGAACTTCCTGTAATTACCTGCAATCCTGGTGGAAATTTAGCTGTATCTACTGATGCTGGTGTTTGCTACCATATTAATAATGGAACAGCCTGGGATGCTACTGCTACTGATAATTGTCCAAGTGTTACTGTTGCATTCGTTCTTTCTGGTGCAACAACTGGTACTGGTACAACATTAGATTTAGTTCAATTTGAAAAAGGCATAACGCTCGTCACCTGGACTGCAACTGATGGTGCTGGTCTTCAAGCCACTTGCACTTATAATGTAACTGTTTCTGACAATGAAAACCCAACATTTGCAACTTGTCCTACCGATGACTCTAGATTCGTTGACGCTGGAACTTGTACATTTACAAATACAGGTGGCGGTGCTTTAACCGTTGCTGAAGCTGCTGACAATTGCCCTGGCGTTACTATCAATTATGTACTTACCGGTGTTTCTTCCGGTTCAGGTGCTGACTTAAGTGGTCAGGTTTTCCAAAAAGGTGCAACTACTGTTACCTGGACTGCAACTGATGCTGCTGGTTTAACTGCAACTTGCGCTTTTGTTGTTACTGTTATCGACAATATCGCGCCAACTGTTACCTGTATTCCAGATGCTTACCGTTGTACTGCTCCTGCTGCAACTTCAGTGATGGTTACTGACGTGGATGCTACCTATGCTGACAATTGTCCTGGTGTTACCCTTGCATATGCTGTCACTGGCGCTACAGTTACTACTGGTACTGGTTATGTTAGTGCACTTTTCAATGCTGGTGTAAATACTGTTACTTATACTGTTACTGACCTTAGCATGAATACAGCTACTTGTTCTTTCACAGTTTGTGTTATTGCTACAATTGAAGCCAACGCTGGTCCTGATGAAGCAAAATGTATTGCAACAAGCCATACACTGGTTGCTTCTGACCCAGGTTTAGGTACCGGTTTCTGGTCATACAATGCTGCCAATACTTACCGTATGTGGTCTGGTCTTCCATTAGTTCCTGCTACTCCTGTGATCAATCCTGGTCCTAACCAGTACACTTCAACAGTTAGTAACCTGACTCCTGGTTATGTTTATGACTTCTATTATACAGTTAACTCTTTTGGAGTTTGTGGCAATCCTATCTGGTATTGCTCTGACACCAATGAAATGAGATTAACCAACTGGATGTCACCTATCACTGCTGTTGCCGGTTCTGACCAATTCCTTTGCAATGAAACTACTGCTACCCTCACAGGTAACAATGGTGTTGCTTTACTGTATGGTTCAGGTAACTGGACTTACCAGGGTGCTACTCCAGCATTCCCTGTAGTTGCCACACCAAGCATTGCTAGTCCTGGTTCACCTGTTACCAGTGTTTCTGGTCTCGTTCCTGGTCACTCTTATATTTTCACATATACCACTACAAACGGTCCTGTTTGTAACCCAGATCCAGACAACGTAACTCTGTATGATTATTTACCTGCTACTTCTGTTGCCGGTGGTAACCAAACTGTTTGTCCTTATGTTGCTCCTGTTAATGTTAGTGGTACTGCAAGCAACTATACTAGTATTGTATGGTCAACCTCAGGTTCTGGTACATTCGCTCCAGGCAATGCTTTGGTTAGTGTTTATACCCCAACCTTAGCTGATATCGCTGCCGGTAGTGTTACTTTAACACTGACTGCTGTTGCCAATATCCCTTGTCCTCCGGTTCCAAGTAGCCTCACCATTACATTTGCTGACCTTACTCCTCCGGTTATCACAAACTGCGGAGATTTCTCAAATGTTCTTGTCAACATGGCTGCCAATTGTTCTTTAACTGTTCCTGATCTTCGTGCGTTAGTTACTGCTACTGACAATTGTCCACTTTCTGGTCCGCTGGTTATCACACAGGTTCCTGCACAGAACAGTCCGCTTACTGGTCCTTTTGTTCACAATGCTACAACCTCAGTTACATTGTATGCAACAGATGCAAATGGTAATCAATCTGCACCTTGTACAGCAACGCTCAGAGCGATCGATGTAACAAGCCCTGATATTACTTGTGCTATTTCTGCAACATTTGATACTGACAATGGAATTTGTGCTCACGTTATCGTAGGTACTGGCTTAAATGCTACTGCTACAGATTGTAGCTCAGTTTCTTATGCTTATAGCTTAAGTGGTGCTACTTCAGGTACTGGCTTAACAACATTGGCTGGTGTTTCATTCAACAGAGGTCTTACCGCTGTTCAGTGGACTGCTACTGATGCTGCCGGAAATACTGATGTTTGTGCTTTGACTGTTACTGTTGTTGACCATCAGGCCCCAACAATTACCTGTCCTTCCAATGCTGCTGCTAACAATACTTTAGGCGCTTGTAATGCTACTGTCGTAACCGGCACAGCAACTACCGCTGACAATTGTGAAGTAAACACTTTGACCTGGGCATTATCTGGTGCTACTACTGGTGTTTCTCCAACAAGCGGTATCAATAACTTAGGTAGTCACTTATTTAATGTAGGTACTACTGTTGTTACTTATACAGTTGCTGACCTTCAGGGTAATACAACTACTTGTACTTTCTCTGTTGTTGTTACTGATACTGAGCTTCCTACAATTACCTGTAATCCTAACTATACAAATGTTAACGATGCCGGTCTTTGTTCACGCAGTGTTACTTTGATTGATCCTGCAACTTCTGACAATTGCTTACCTGTTGCAAAAGTTACCTGGGCACTTTCTGGTGCTACCACTGGTACTTCTGCTACTACAGGCTTGAATTACTTAGGAACTCATGTTTATAATGTAGGAATTACCAATGTTCTTTACACTGTGTATGATGCTACTGGAAATTCTGCCAGCTGTACCTTCACTGTTACGATCAATGATACAGAAGTTCCTGTGATCGTTTGTCCTGCTGATTATACTGCAAACAATATCCCTGGAACCTGTGCTGCTTCTGTTGCCACAACCTTACAAACCCCAACTGACAATTGTGCAGTAACCAAACTTACATTTACCTTATCTGGTGCTACAACTGATGCATCCCCACTTACTGGTTTAAATTATGTTGGTACCCGTTCATTCAATGTTGGTGTAACTACTATTACATACATTGCTTCTGACGTAGCAAATAACAGCAGCGTATGCAGTTTCACTGTTACTGTTGTTGACAACGAAGATCCTACCATGGTTTGTGTTGTTCCTGCTACACGTAATGCTAACGTAAATTGTAAATACATCGTTGTAGGCTCTGAGTTTGATGGAATTGGCAATGATAACTGTCCTGGTTGGACTGTTACCTGGAGCTATCCTGCACCTCCTGTACCTGCTTCTGACAATGGTTTAACAACTTTAGCCGGTCAATCTTTCGGCTTGGGTGCTAATACTGTTATGTGGACAGTTACCGATGCTTCTGGCAATACATTTACCTGTAACAATGTAATTACTGTTATTGACATCAACGCTCCAACAATTACTTGTGCTGCCGGTGGTAGCCGTAATGCTGATGCTGGTGTTTGTACTTACAAAGTAATTGCTCAGGAATTTGATCCTACCCTCGTTATTGACAACTGTAATGTTACCTGGGTTAACAATATGAACAATGCTGTTTCACTGGCTGGTTACGACCTTCCTGTTGGTAACAATGTTGTTATCTGGACTGCTACTGATCAAAGTGGTAATTCTAGTACTTGCTCTGTTAACGTAACTGTTATCGATACACAAAACCCAGTTATTTCTTGTGCCAGTGTTCCTGCTACTGTTAATACAGATGCAAACGCTTGTACATTCACTCATGACAACACAACTTCATGGGATCCAACAGCTACTGACAATTGTACAGTAACTACTGCATATGTACTTTCCGGTGCAACTGTTGGTTCTGGTTCTAGTTTAGCAAATGTAGTTTTCCAAAAAGGTCTCACGATCATTAGCTGGACAGCAACTGACGCCAGTGGCCGTACAGCAGTTTGTTCAAACTCTGTTACTGTTCTTGACAACCAGAATCCTGTTATCACATGTGCTACTGTTCCTGTAACTGTAGACGCTGGTGCAACTTGTACCTACACTGTTAGCGGTACTGCTTGGAATGCTACTGTTGCTGACAACTGTCCTCTTGCTACTGTTGCCTATGTATTAAGTGGTGTAACTAGTGGATCAGGTTCTTCATTGAATGGTGTTGTCTTTAATAAAGGTGTCACTGTTGTAACCTGGACTGCTACTGATGCTGCTGGTCTTACTGCAGTTTGTTCTAACACTGTTAATGTAATTGATGTTACTGCTCCTGTTATTGCTTGTCATCCTGGTGGAAACCTGGTTGTTCCTGCCAATGCTGGTGTTTGTACTTACCAACAACCTGACAATAGCTGGGATGCTACTGCTACCGACAATTGTTCTGGTGTTACTGTAGCTTATGTCCTTACTGGCGCTACAGTTGGTACCGGTACTTCTTTGAATACTGTATTGTTTGGAAAAGGAACAACTACTGTTACCTGGACTGCAACTGATGCTTCTTCAAATACAGCAGTTTGTTCATTTACTGTTCTTGTAAATGATCTTCAGGCTCCTGTCTTTACATTATGCCCAACTGCTGTTACCAAGCCTGCTGATGCCGGTGTTTGTACTTACACAAATCCTGTTTCAGGTGGTGTTGCAAATGCAACTGCTACTGACAACTGTATCACACTTACATTGACCTACAACCTTACAGGTGTTACCAGTGGTACTGGTACAAGTCTTGTTGGTGTTGTCTTTGAAAAAGGTGCTACAACTGTTACCTGGACTGCAACAGATGCTGGTGGTTTATCAACTACTTGTGCTTATGTTGTTACCGTTATTGACACAGAGCTTCCTACAATCACTTGTAAAGCTAATACTTACCGTTGTACAGCAGCTGCTGCTAGCAGTGTTGTTGTGAATGACATCGAACCAACTGCTTGGGCTGACAATTGTCCAAATGCTGTTCTTTCATATGTGATTTCTGGTGCTACCGTTGGTAGTGGTATTGGTTCTGCAAATGGTTTCACTATGAATGCCGGTGTTAACACTGTCACTTATACTGTTACTGATGCCAGCAGCAATGTTATCTCTTGCTCTTTCACTGTTTGTGTAATCGCTACAATTAAAGCCAATGCTGGTCCTGACCAGGCTTCATGCAGCACACCAAACTTTGTACTTGTTGCTTCTGACCCATCTGCTTATACACCTGCCGGTGTTGGTTTCTGGTCATACAACCAAGCTAAAACATATCCAATGTATGCTGGTTTACCACTGAATCCTCCAACTCCTGTTATCAATCCTGGTCCTAACCAGTATACTTCTACTGTTAGCAACCTCGTTGCAGGTTATGTATATGATTTCTATTATACTGTGAATTCTTCAGGTGTTTGTAATAACCCACTTTGGTATTGCACAGATACAAATGAAATGAGGCTTACCAATTGGCTGCCTGCAGTTCCTTCTACTGCTGGTGCTGACCAGTTCCTTTGTGGTGCTACCTCTACCTCACTTTATGCTAACAATGGCAATGCTCTTCTTTATGGAACAGGTTCATGGACTTATGTTGGTGCTACTCCAACCTTACCAACACCTGCTGCTGCTCCTGTTATTGCTGATGCTTCATCTCCAACGACTTCAGTTTCTAACCTGACTCCTGGTTATACCTTCGTATTTACCTGGACAACCTACAACGGAACTGTATGTCCTCCAAATGATGATAATGTTTCTATCTATGACATTGCTCCTGCAACTGCCAATGCCGGTAGTGCTCAGTTAGTTTGTCCTCAGGTTACCAGTGTTAGTTTAACTGGTGCTGCTACAAACGCAAACAGTGTACTCTGGACTTCTTCAGGAACTGGTACTTTCAGTCCTGCCAATGCCGTTGCTACTACTTATTACCCAACTGCTGCTGATACTGTTGCAGGTTCTGTTACCCTCACACTGACTGCTACTCCTGGTGCACCTTGCCAACCAGTTGCCAGCACTGTTGTGATTACCTTCAATGATATCGTTGCTCCAAGCTTCACATCATGTCCTTCTGCTTATGCAGTAAATGCTGATGCCGGTGTTTGTACTTATACAAATGCTACTGTAAGCCCTGCAATTGCTAATGCTACTGCAACTGACAACTGTGTTGTTAAGTCTCTTGTTTACAACCTCTCTGGTGCTACTACCGCTTTCGGTACCACACTTGCCGGTGTTGTTTTCAACAAAGGTATCACTACCGTTACCTGGACTGCCCGCGATAGCAAACAAAACAGCGCAACTTGCGTCTATACTGTTACTGTAACTGACAATCAAGCTCCTGCTGTTAGCTGTGTTAGCAATGCTGCTAATACAGACCAAGGTGTTTGTACTTATACTTTAGCTTCTACAGACATTACCTGGGATGCTGCTGCAAGTGATAATTGTGGTACTGTAACCAAAGCTTACGTACTCTCTGGTGCTACAACCGGTGCTGGTGCTAGCCTTGCCGGTGTTGCTTTCAACAAAGGTGTTACCAATGTGGTTTGGACTGCTACTGATGCTGGTGGACTCACCAATGTTTGCAGCACAACTGTTACCATTACTGATGCTGAATTACCTAGCCTAGCTTGTCCAGGTGACGTTACTCAGAACACAGCTGATGGTGTTTGTTATGCTGTTGTAACTGGTATTGACGCTGTTTATGGCGACAACTGTCCTGGTTCTGTTCTTACTTATACCTTAAGTGGTGCTTCAGTTGGATCAGGTACTGGTCAGCTTTCAGGAACACAGTTTGCTAAAGGTGTAACTGTTGTTACTTACAATGTTTTGGATGCTTCTGGTAATACTGCCAACTTCAGAACTTGTTCATTCTCTGTTACTGTAATTGATGCTCAGGCTCCTTCAATGGCTTGTCCTTCTAATGCTACTGCGAATACAGCTGCCGGTCTTTGTACTGCTGTTGTAAGTGGTATCAATGGTACAGCCAATGACAATTGTCCTGGTGTTACTTATGCTTATACTTCTACTGGTGCTACGATCTTAAGTGGTACAGGTAATGCTTCAGGAAGCACTTTCAACAAAGGTGTTACTGTTGTTACCTACACAGCTACTGATGCAGTTGGACTTACATTTGCTTGTTCTTTCACTGTAACTGTTAATGATCTCCAGGCTCCTGTTATTACAGCTTGTGCTGCTCCAACAACATTGTATGTTTCTGCCAACGGTTGTACTGTTGAAGATGCTGCAATTGGAACCATTACTGCTACTGACAATTGTACTCCTGCCGGTCAGATCGTGATTTCACATCTCCCAGTTGGTCCTTACACTGCTTCTTTAACTCCTTACACTGTTACCTGGAAAGCAACAGACGCTGATGGCAACTTCAGCACTTGTAGCCAGCTTGTTACTGTAATGGATACCATCAAACCTGTTATTGCTTGTGCCGTTTCTGGTCAGCAATTGGTGAATACTGCTCCAGCAACTTGTACCTACGTTCAACAAGGAACTGGTTGGGATGCTACAGCTTCTGACAACTGTGTTTTCGCACTTACCTATACCCTTACAGGTGCTTCAGTTGGTTCTGGCGTAAATTCACTGGATGGTGTTGTTTTCAACCATGGTATCACTACCGTTTTATGGACTGCTAAAGATGCTTCTAACAACTTCAGAAATTGTTCATTCACTGTTAAGGTTGTTGATGTAACTCCTCCTTCTATTACTTGTCAGCCGATGAAATGGCAGAACACCAATAACAATTTATGTTATGCTGTTCCTGTTATTTTAACCAATCCTACTGTTGCTGACAATTGTTCTTCATTAGGTCTTACAATTACCAACAACCATCCTTCAACTACTTATCCACTTGGAGCAACTCCAGTTACCTGGACTGTTACCGATGTAGATGGTAATACAAACACTTGTGTTCAGTATGTACAGATTGTTGACAACCAGGCTCCGGTTCTTACCTGCCCAGCTCCTATCACTGTTACTGGTCCAGTTGGTGAGTGTACCTTCCCAACACCTGCTAACCTGAATTTAGGTACTGCTACTGTTGATGACAACTGTATCGTTGTTTCACAAAGTACTGATGTTCCTGCAACATTACATGTTGGTGTTAACACAGTTACCTGGTCAGCTACTGACGGTGTATTCAACACTGGATATTGCTATCAGCTGATCTATGTTGCTGATCTTGATGCTCCTGTTATTACTTGTCCTCCTGCTGGAGACCAGGTTGTTAACGTTGCTGCCGGATTATGCACCTACACACAGTCAGGTACTTCTAACAATGCAACTGCTACTGATGACTGTAGTGAAACTGTAACCTTATCTTACACCCTTACAGGTGTGACAACAGGTACTGGTTCAAGTCTTGCTGGTGTTGTTTTTGCAAAAGGTATCACCACTGTTACCTGGAAAGCTGTTGATGCTTCTAATAACTCTAATACTTGTTCCTTCACCATGGAGGTTACCGACCTGATTGCTCCTGCATTTACAGGTACACCTGCTAACTTAACTGGTGTTTCAACTGTTGCTTGTAGCGCTGTTGTGACATACGCTACACCTGCTGCTACTGACAATTGTGGTACTCCTACGGTTGTTCTTCTTAGCGGTCTTGCTTCTGGTTCTTCATTCCCAGTTGGTGTTTCTACTGTTGTTTACAAAGCAACTGATGCTTCCGGAAATACTGCTACTGTTAGCTTCACAGTTACTGTAACTGATGGAACTGCTCCAGTAATCAGCAATTGCAGTGATAAGATTGCTACTGTTGGATCTGTTGGTTGTTACTATACCAATGTTGGTTCAGGCTGGAATGCAACTGCTGTTGATCCTTGTGGTTATACCATGACCTACGCACTGAGTGGTGTTACAACCGGAAACGGTTCTTCACTGAGCAATGTAAACTTCAACTTAGGTGTTACTACTGTTAACTGGACTGCAACAGATCCTTCTGGAAATAATGCTTCTTGTTCTTACACTGTTACTGTTAATGCTCCTCTTGCTCCAACAGTAATTTGTACTGGCAACAAGGCTGTTTCTACCAACACAGCTTGTGATTATGTACACAATGGAACTGCATGGGACGCAACAGCTTCTGAAAGCTGCAGCACTGTTAGCCTTGCTGTTTACCTCGGTGATGTAACTAACGTTGCTAACACTTCATTGAATGGTGCTGTTTTCAACGTTGGCGAAACAACAGTTGTTTGGGTTGCTACAGATGCAGCTAACCACACAAGCACTTGTTCTTTCATTGTTACCGTAAGTGACAATCAGTCTCCAACCATCGCTTGTGCTCCAAGTGCAAGCTACAATGCCCCTGTGGGTTCTTGTGGTAAAACTGTTGTTCTTGACTTACCAACAGTTAGCGACAATTGTACTGTTCTTTCAGTAACTAGTGTACCTGCTTCTGGAACCATGTTCCCAATTGGTGCTACTACCGTTGTTTGGACTGTTCTTGACAACCATAGCCATAGCGCAACTTGTTCTAATGTTATCTATGTGTTTGACGTTGAGTCACCACTGTTAGCTTGCCCAGGTAACGTTTCATCTTCAACCAGCCCTGTTACTGCTGGTCAGATCACACCTACAACGATGACTGACAATTGTGCTTCTCCTGTTCTGACTTATACCAGAACTGGTGCAACTACTGGTTCAGGAACCGGTGTAACCCCTCTTGTATACAACACTGGTATTACTACTGTAACTTATACAGCTACTGATGCTTCTGGAAACTTCTCTACTTGTTCATTCACTGTTACCATTGGTGGTGGTGCTGTTCAGGCTGTTTCTGGAAAAATGTTGTACAACAACATCGCTGGTACCCCAATGAATGATGCTACTGTAAACCTGATCCAGGGTGGTACTGTTGTTGCTACTGCAACTACCAATGCTGACGGATCCTTCGGTTTCACAAATGTTCCTGATGGTGCTTATACACTTGATGGTGCTTCCAGCAAACCATGGGGTGGTGCTAACTCAACTGATGCTTTACTTGCAGCCAGACATTTTACACAGCTTTCTACATTAAACGGTTTGCCACTCAAGGCTGCTGATGTTAATGGTACAGGATTCGTAAACTCTGTTGATGCTCTCTTAATCGCAAAACGTTTCGTTAACCTCACAAACAGCTTTGCTGCCGGTGACTGGGCATTCGAAACTCCTGCTGTTACTGTAAATGCTGATTACAACTATATCGTGATGAAAGCTGAATGTTATGGTGATATCAATGCATCATACACACCAGCTGCGAAAGTTCAATCATCTGTATACCTCGGCACTGCCGGTACTATGTATGTTAACTCATTCAGCAATTTCGAAATGCCAATCAACACTACTGCTAATCTTAGCGCTGGTGCTGTATCAATGGTTGTCAACTTCCCTGCTAACCTCTTCGACATCACTGGTGTTAAGGTTGTAGGTGCAAATGACGCTGAAGTTCTCTACACTGTTACAGGCAATGAACTCCGTATGGCTTGGTACAATACCGAACCTATCGTTGCTCAAGCTGACCAGGCTGTTCTCATGATCAACATCAAGTCTAAAGACCTGAGCAATATGAACAATGTTGCCCTCGAACTTGATGGTGCTACTGAAATCGCTGACGAAACCGGAACGGTACAAAATGTAAACCTCACCATGCCTAAACTTGCTTTGGCTCATGGCAACCTCGAGGTTAATGTTTACCCGAACCCATTCAATGCTAATACTGTCTTCAGCTATACTTTACCTGAAGCTGCAAGTGTAACCATCCTGGTTTATGACCTAGTTGGTAATGAAGTTAGCCGTATGGCTGATGGTAATGTTCTTACCTCAGGAGCCTACACAACTAATTTCGATGCAACTTCACTGAAACAAGGTGTTTATACTTACCGTATGGTTGTTAGCTCTGCTAAGGGCGAACAAGTAAAAACCGGACGTTTGGTGATCACCAGGTAATAGTTGTCATACGACGCTTAAAAAAAGGGCTACCCATTTGGGTGGCCCTTTTTTTGTCCTCTTACTTCTTCCTTTTTACTTCCCACTTTTACTTTTTCCTTCTTACTTCAATTATTGTAATTTCTACAGCATGATTCTTACTTCTGTCCAGTTAGCCATTTAGTTTTGGTTGGTATCCATCAGTTCTTGCCAACTGCACGACATTTTGCTGTAGCATTTACAAATGCTCGAATGGAGAAATCAGAATGCAGAATAGGGCAGAATGCTGACTGATGCGAGGCAATTCTGATTTCTGCATTTTGATTTTTTGCATTTAAGAATGCTCGAATGTAGAATTCAGATTGCAGAATAGGGCGAAATGCTGACTGATGCGGAGCAATTTTGATTTCTGCATTTTGAATTTGAGCACTTAAAAATGCTCGAAAGGAGAATTCAGAATGCAGAAAAGGGCGAAACGCTGACTGATGCTGAGCAATTCTGATTTCTGAATTTTGAATTTGCGCTTTTGCAAATGCTCGAATGGAGAAATCAGAATGCAGAATTGGGCACAAAGCTGACTGATGCGAGGCAATTCTGATTTCTGAATTTTAAATTTTAGCATTTAAAAATGCTCGAATGGAGAAATCAGAATGCAGAATAGGGCGAAATGCTGACTGATGCGGAGCAATTCTGATTTCTGAATTTTGAATTTGAGCGCTTAAAAATGCTCGAATGTAGAATTCAGAATGCAGAATTGGGCACAAAGCTGACTGATGCGAGGCAATTCTGATTTCTGAATTTTGAATTTGTGCATTTATAAATGCTCGAATGGAGAAATCAGAATTCAGAATAGGGAGAAATGCTGACTGATGCGGGGCAATTCTGATTTCTGCATTTTGAATTTGTGCATTAATAAATGCTCGAATGGAGAAATCAGAATGCAGAATTGGGCGAAATGCTGACTGATGCGGAGCAATTCTGATTTCTGAATTTTGAATTTGCGCTTTTGCAAATGCTCGAATGGAGAAATCAGAATGCAGAATAGGGCGAAATGCTGACTGATGCGGAGCAATTCTGATTTCTGAATTTTGAATTTGCGCATTTACAAATGCTCGAATGGAGAAATCAGAATGCAGAATAGGTCGAAATGCTGACTGATGTGGAGCAATTCTGATTTCTGCATTTTGAATTTGCGCATTTAAGAATGCTCGAATGGAGAATTCAGAATGCAGAATAGGGCGAAATGCTGACTGATGCGGAGCAATTCTGATTTCTGCATTTTGAATTTGCGCATTTACAAATGCTCGAATGGAGAAATCAGAATGCAGAATAGGGCGAAACGCTGACTGATGCGGAGCAATTCTGATTTCTGAATTTTGAATTTTAGCATTTAAAAATGCCCGAATGGAGAAATCAGAATGCAGAATAGGGCGAAATGCTGACTGATGCGGAGCAATTCTGATTTCTGCATTTTGAATTTGAGCACTTAAAAATGCCCGAATGGAGAAATCAAAATGCAGAATAGGTCGAAATGCTGACTGATGTGGAGCAATTCTGATTTCTGCATTTTGAATTTGAGCACTTAAAAATGCCCGAATGGAGAATTCAGAATGCAGAATAGGGCGAAATGCTGACTGATGCGTGGCAATTCTGATTTCCGCATTTAGAATTTGTGCATTTGAAAATGTTCGAGTGTAGAATTCAGAATGCAGAATAGGGCGAAATGCTGACTGATGCGGCGCAATTCTGATTTCTGAATTTTGAATTTGCGCATTTACAAATGCTCGAATGGAGAAATCAGAATGCAGAATTGGGCGAAATGCTGACTGATGTGGAGCAATTCTGATTTCTGAATTTTGAATTTGAGCACTTAAAAATGCCCGAATGGAGAAATCAAAATGCAGAATAGGTCGAAATGCTGACTGATGTGGAGCAATTCTGATTTCTGAATTTTGAATTTGAGCATTTACAAATGTTCGAGTGTAGAATTCAGAATGCTGAATAGGGCACAAAGCTGACTGATGCGGAGCAATTCTGATTTCTGAATTTTGAATTTGAGCATTTACAAATGCCCGAATGTAGAAATCAGAATGCAGAATAGAGCGTAATGCTGACTGATGCGGAGCAATTGTTACCGGTAATTACAAATGCGAGTTTTCGGTAAATAAGAATGCGAGTTTTCTGCATCGTTAATTACCGATTTACAAAGAAACAAATTTAAAGAACGTTATTTTCAAAGATCGTTTTTCTGTTT
>Ga0247840_10004345_pt1 | contig 22566 bp, 19 predicted proteins | sample LaCruzMarch2015__FD_192404 | JGI IMG/M metagenome (GOLD analysis project Ga0247840, IMG submission 192404) | Freshwater microbial communities from meromictic Lake La Cruz, Castile-La Mancha, Spain - LaCruzMarch2015_17m | ecosystem: Environmental > Aquatic > Freshwater > Lake | place: Spain... | reverse complement strand
CGAAGACCAGAACCCCGCCGATGCGGGAGTCGACGGCCCCGATCAGGAGCGCGAGCTTCATCTCTTCCTGGCCGACGATGGCGGAGAACGGAAATGGGACGGGCATAGTTGAGGTCTCGAGTCTCTGATGTCAGGTGCGCGGGTTGAAAAGGGCGCCCATGGTAACCGGACGCGCGTCGCGATGGGACCCGAAAACCTGTCGAAAGGGGGTGTGTCAAGGTGGCGTGACACACTATACTGTAAATCTCACGAGACAGCGGCGCGGCACTGCCCGCGAGCGCCGCTGCGTGACCCCAAGAATCCCAGTCCAGGGCCCGTGACGGCCCTTGTTCAACAACCGGAGTACATCGATGGTTCAGACCTACCGGGCGGACGTTCTCGCCGCCGACGCTGCGAAGGATACTGCCCCGATCGAGTTCAAGTCCTTTCTGGTGACCTGCACGCTCTGTTCCGTTGCGGGGTTGACCGTGCTGGCGATCCTGGCCCAGGCCCTGGTGTCCTTCCTGGCCCCGGTCGCGTAGGGTCCGCTGCGCGGACCGCCGACCGTAGGGTCCGCTGTGCGGACCAAGGCGCCGGCCGCGAGCAATCTGCCCCCCCGAATCACTGCCCCCCGTCACTCGGGGGCGCCGTCCGGCCAGGCGCTTGCGCGCCGGGCGCCCCCGGCCCGGCGGGCGATTGCAGCCACTCGCTCACCGCGGCCATGAACGCCCGCGGGCATTCCTCCTGGGGCACATGGCCGCAGCCCGGCAGCACCTTGAGGGTCGCGTGCGGCAGGGCCGCCGCGACGCGGCGCGTATCCTCGGGTTTCACCAGCTTGTCCTGGTCCGAGGTGATCAGCAGCACCGGCACCCGTACCTGACCGAGCCGGTCGCTGATGTCCACGGCACTCGATAGTGAGCGGTCGAGCAGGGCGCCCCAGGCCAGGTCCCAGTTCGCTACCCGGGTGTGGATGATGGCCTGGTCCCGGCGGGCCGCCGTCAGGCGCGCGGGGTCCTGATAGGAGTATTCGAGCAGGGTCGGGTCCCCCAGTTTGCGCGCGATGAAGAGGCTGAGGCGCTGCAACTGGGTCAACTGCGCCACCGCAGCCGGGATGGTCGGGCGTTGGGCGTGGACCCAGGGGGCGACCAGGATCAGGCCGGTTACCCGTTCCGGGTAGGCCAGGGCCGCCTCCAGGGCCAGGGTGCCGCCCGACGAGTTGCCGACCAGGATGGCGTGGCCGAGCCCCAGGCCCTGCATGACGGCACCGACCTGGGCGATGGCGGACTCCTTGGCGTAGGGGTCGGCGCCGCTCCAGTCGCCCGCCAGCGGTTTGGCGCTCAGCCCATAGGGAAGTTGATCGTAGGCGACGGTCCGTCCCAGTTCGGCCAAGGGGTCCAGCACCGCCCCCCAGGTGAAGCTGTTGAAGGTGAAGCCGTGCAGCAGCAGGAAGGCGCGCTGCTCGGCTCCCGCCGCCGCCGGACGCTCCAGATAATGGATCTCAAGCCCCCCGGTCCCCGGGAAGGGGATGGTCATAAAGCGGCTGTCCGGGGTCGCCGCCGCCCGGGCGCTGCCCTGGGGCTGGAGCGTCTGCGCGGGGATCAGCAAGGGCAGGAGGACCGCGGCCCCGATCGCCAGCACCACCAAGGCCGCAAAGACCTGCACCAACCGCTTCAACATCGCGATAATCCCCAGTTGTGAACATAGAGCCCCGGGCGGCCGCCCGCCGGGGCGCCCCAAGATACCCGAAAGGCAATCCCTACAGCGAACTTCAAGAGGACCCCGCAATGGAACAAGGCCCGTCGAAAGGTCTCCACGATGTCAGCCTGATGAGTCACGACCGGCGTCTCGCCGGTCGGCCGCGTCTGTGCAGCGACTGCGGACTCTGTGACAGTTGGCTGCGCCCGCAGATGGCCGACACCTGTCTCTTCGTGCGCAACCGGATGGAGGAGATCGAGCACCGCCTGCACGGGCGCCGCCGCCACCCCGGGGACGAGATGCGCTTCGGCATCTACCGCGAGCAGGCGATCCTGCGGATGCGCCGCCCGGTGGCCGGGGCCCAGTGGACCGGCATGGTCACGACGCTGGCCGCGCGGTTGCTGGAGCGCGGCGAGGTGGAGGCCGTGATCCTCACCGGCACCAACCCGGGCACCCGCTTCGAGCCCCTCCCGGTGCTGGCCCGCACCCCGGAGGAGGTACGCGCCTGTGTCGGCAACAAGCCGAGCCTCTCGCCCAACCTGGGGCTGCTGGACCAGGTGCGCGAGTCGGGCATCCGCCGCCTCGCCGTCATCGGCACCGGCTGCCAGGTCCAGGTCCTGCGCCAGGCGCAGGATCAACTTGGACTGGAACGGCTGGCTGTCATCGGCATCCCGTGCAGCGACAACGTCACCTACGCGGACCAGCAATTCTTCCTCGACACCATCTCCACCTCGCCGCGCACCGTGGTCCATTACGAATTCATGCAGGACTTCAGCCTCTGGCTGCACCACGAGGACGGGCACCGGGAGCGGGTCAACTATATCGACTTCCCCATGGACAAACTCCAGGGCATCTTCCCGTCCGCCTGTCTGTCCTGCTTCGACTATCCCAATGCACTCGCGGATCTGACCATCGGCTACATGGGCGCGCCGCTCGGCTGGCAATGGGTCCTGGCCCGCACCGCCCGCGGGGTGGAACTCCTGGACCTGCTGCGCCCGGACCTCGAGTCCCGCCCGCTCAGCGAGGCCGGCGACCGCACCCGCGGCATGCCGCGCTTCATTGCCATGCTCGCCAAGCGCCCCGGCAAGCCGCCCAAACTCATCCGCCAACTCATCGCCTTCCTGCAGCGCCGCCGCGGACCGCGCGGGCTCGAATTCGCCCGCGCCATCATCGAGATGAAGCTTCTGCGCAATTACACCTATGTGCGCGACAAGTTCCCCCAACTGGAGGCGAAGATCGTTCCCTATCACGTCTATGAGGCGACCAGACCCTATGCCGCGGAATACGCCGCGACCTTCGGGCGGGCGCCGGGGGAGGGGCTGGAAGAGGCCTGACAGGAGCGGGGGCGTCCCGCCCCCGCGGTTGCGGCCACGCAATTGGTCCGCACCGCGGCGCCGCGGTTTGACACAGGTTCGCGGTCCCTAGGCTCCGCTACGCCGACCAGCGACCAGGCCTCAGGCTTGGTCGGGCTCGCCGCAGCGCATCAGTTCTTTGACGTCGTGCCCGATGGACGCGCCTGGCGGAATGGCCCTCACGTAATCGCCCGTCCAGGTGATGCGGGCAACATCCTCGCGGTCGATCCCCGGCAGCGCAATGCCGATGGCGGAGGGTATCTTCACGAACGCGAGGGTGGCCAGCCGGTAACTCAATTTCTGCGAGTCGTGGCCCGCCTGCGCCGGATCCGGGGCGACGGCCGGGTCGCTTACCCGCCGCAGGTCCAGCCCGAGGCCGCGGCCGCAGGCCTTGCCGGCCATCCAGTCCAAGGCAATGTCGGCGAGCCCCGCCTCCGGGTAACCGCCGCCGACGTCCGAATGCACGCCCTTGAACCAACGCTCCTCGAAATCCGCGGGTTGATGGGATTTATCCAGTGTCCACAAGGTCGGACGGAACGGCCACCGGTGCTCGTCGATGGCTACCGCATGGGCGGCACTAAGGGTGCTGAGATTCAGTCGGGTGTTGTGGAATCCGCAGTGGAACAGCTTGTCGATCAGCCAGCCCACGATCACCCCATAAGGCGCCCCCAGGGCCCCCACCGTATCCCAGACGCCGAGAAAATGGATGTCCTTCTTCGGCCACCCATAGGTGTCCTGGAAGGCCAGGGATTGTTGCGAGCCGGGCTGCCACTCGGGCGTCTTGTCCCGGTAGCGCTCATAGGCCTCGTTGATCTTATGAAAATTGACCCGCCGGATGATGCCGAGGTTATCGATAAGCCCGGCGATACTGCGTGCGGTATAGGCCCCGCGGCTGAAGCCGAACAGGAAGATCCGGTCCCCGTCCTCGTAGTTGCTGCAGATGGCCTTATAGCCGCTCTTGATATTGTCGGAAATACCGTATCCGAAGCCGCCACCGGTGATGCGGTCGCGGAAACTCGTTCCGACGCCGGGGATATAATGCACGATCTGCGGGATTCCGGTCGCATCGCAGGGGGTGACGGCCTCGAACAGCTTGGCCACGTTGGTGGGGCAGGGTTTGCCGTTCTTGGACTCTTGGTCCGGGCTGTTCCAGGTGCCGTCGCAAAAGACGATGATATTCTTCGGATGCATGGTGCCTTTCCTCGCGATTATCGCCGCACGCCTGAAGCGGTACCTGACGGAGCGGACACTCAACCGCCTAAGGCGACCCGGGAGTGAGGATAACGCCACCGCGGGCAGGGGACAAGCCCGGCGGAGGCCTGGTCCGCCCTGGGGCATCGACTCCGATCAAAGACCGCGCCGGTCGCGGCGCGGAACTGGTGACTTCGTTACTTTTTGCCTATCGTCGCGGTCGACAGTAAGGATGTTCACCAGCCCCGTGGCCCGCGCCCGGATTTGCGCAGGAAATCACTGATCAGTAATATTATCTTTAAGTTTGACAGCCCCCCTCAGGCTTGCTAGCGTGGCCCGGCTACACCTAACGTGAGGACATCAAAATAATGGCACGCATCGTGATACTGGGCGCCGGCATCTCCGGACACACCGTGGCCCGCTACCTGAGCCTCTGGCTCGGCAAGAAGCACCAGGTGACCGTGGTCTCGCCCAAGCCCAAGTGGAACTGGATCCCCTCCAACGTCTGGGTCGGCTGCGGTGAAATGACCGTGGAGCAGGTGACCTTCGACCTGGCGCCGGTGTATGCGAAGGCCGGCGTGGAGTTCGTGCAGGCCCGCGCCCTTTCGACCCACCCGGAGGGGGACGCCACCCGCGCGCGCCCCTTCGTCCGCGTCGAGTACACGGAGAGTTCCCGCGCCGGCCAGACCGAGGACCTGGACTATGACTACCTGGTCAATGCCACCGGACCCAAGCTGAACTTCGGCGGCACCCCGGGCCTGGGCCCCGAGGGGGGCCACACCGTCTCGGTCTGTACCCCCGAACACGCGCTGCAGGCCAACGCGCAGTTGCAGCAGTGCATCCAGGCCATGAAGAAGGGCGAGCGGCGGCGCTTCGTCGTCGGCACCGGCCATGGCATGTGCACCTGCCAGGGGGCGGCCTTCGAATACATCTATAACGTCGATTATGTCCTGCGCAAGGCGGGCGTGCGCGCGCTGGCCGATATCGTCTGGATCAGCAATGAATACGAGCTGGGCGACTTCGGGATGGGCGGCGTGCATATCCACCGCGGCGGCTATGTCACGAACGGCAAGATCTTTGCCGAATCGCTGATGGTGGAGCGCGGCATCGGTTGGATCACGCGGGCGGCGGTCAACAAGGTCGAGCCCGGCAAGCTCCATTACGAGACCCTGGATGGGGCCTACCATGAGTTGGACTTTGACTTTGCGATGCTGATCCCGCCCTTCGCCGGGGTCGGGCTCAAGGCCTTCGACAAGGCCGGGGCCGACATCACCGGGGAGGTCTTTGCCCCCAACGGCTTCATGAAGGTGGACGCGGACTACCAGCCGAAGGCCTTTGAGGAATGGAGCAAGAACGACTGGCCCAGGACCTATGAGTCGCCGAAATACAAGAACGTCTTCGCGGTCGGCATCGCCTTCGCCCCCCCGCACCCGATCAGCAAGGTGATGAAGAGCCCGAACGGGACCCAGATCAGCCCGACGCCGCCGCGTACCGGGATGCCCTCGGCCGCCATCGGCCGGGCGGTCGCGGCAAATATCCGCGACCTGGTGAGCGGCAAGATCAAGACGCCGGTCCATACCGCCTCCATGGGCGAGATGGGCGCCGCCTGCGTCGCCTCGACCGGCTCCGATATCTTCAAGGGCACGGCGGCGACCATGACCGTCTATCCGGTGGTGCCGGACTACGAGACCTATCCCGAATACGGTCGCGACCCGAGCCTGACCTTCGGCGAGATCGGGCTGGCCGGGCATTGGATGAAGTGGATCCTGCACTATGTCTTCATGTATCAGGCGAAACTGCGGCCCGGCTGGTCGATCCTGCCGGATTGATGGGCGCGCCGCGGCGCTGAACTGAACGGCGGACGGTCGCGGCCGGCGGCAAGGCCGACCGGGCGCGAGCGTCCGCAATACCCCGTCGTTGTTGCAACCCCTGGAGGCATCATGACCGCCAAGAACAAAGAACCCTATCAGCAGGCCTATTACCCGCCGGTACCCACGCCCTTCGTCAAGTACATGCGCACCTCGCTCGCCTGGCAGTTCATCCGCTTCTGGATCATCAATTACAAGATCCTCAGGCTGCTGCTCAAGTCCGGTCACTGATGGACGCGGGCACCGCTGCGACGGTGCTCGCGCCGACCCTGTGGGAGCGGCCTGCCGCAGGGGGACAGGAGGTCGAGGCTTTAGCCGGTCGAGATCGCATCCGCGCAGTCCTGGTCCGGCTAACGCCTCGACCTCCAGTGCGAAACGCCTGGGCGGCGGCCGGCAAGGATGATCAAGGTCGTGCCGGTCGGCGTTGTGGTGATGCTTGATGGCTCGCGATGGTGCAGTTGTTGCGACTCACCCTCGGCCGCCCTGGCGCTCGGCTGTCCCTTGGCTCGCCGCGCTGCTGCTCACCGCACTGATCGCGGTCGGCAGCGCCGCCTGGTGGCTGGGCGGCCAGCAATTCGCACCCAATCCGCACCCCATGGGCGCGCCGCCCGCCGAACTCGGCGCCCATGCGGTCAGCTTCACGAGCCTGAGCGGCCGCCCGGTCTCCGGTTGGCTCATCCCCGGTACCGACGCTGCCGCGGTGCTCCTGCTGCATGGCAGCGGCGGGGACCGGCGCAGCCCCCTGGGTCGCGCCCGGTTCCTGCATGAGGCGGGCTACAAGGTGCTGAGCATCGACCTCCAAGGCAGCGGCGAGAGCCCCGGGACCCACGAGACGCTGGGCTTTCTGGAGTCGCTCGACGCCCAGGCCGCCGTGGCCTACCTGCGCACGACGGTCGGCGCGCGCCGGGTCGGGCTCATCGGCTTTTCGCTGGGCGGCGCCGCGGCCCTGCTGGGTCCCCAGGGGCCGGTAGCCGCGGATGCGCTGGTGCTGGAGGCGGTCTATCCGACCATCGAGGAGGCCCTGGCGAACCGCATCCGCCTCCGGCTCGGTCCCTGGTCCGGCTGGCTGTATCCGCTCTTTACCTGGCAAATCCGTCCGCGCCTCGGGCTCGCCCCCGCGGACCTGCGCCCGATCGAGCGGATCGGGGCCGTCACCGTGCCGGTCTTCGTGATCGGCGGTGGGGCGGACCGGCATACCACGCCGGAGGAGACCCGGCGGCTGTACGCCGCCGCGCCCGAGCCGAAGCGTCTGTGGCTCGTCCCCGGCGCGGTCCACGGTGACCTGTACGCGGCGGCGCCGTTGGAGTATCAGCGCCGGGTGCTGACCTTCCTCGCCGCGGCCCTGGGGCCGCGGGACCAGCAGTGATCAGGGTGCACGGGGCACACCCTACGAAATGGCCGGTGTCTGCCGCAAGAACTGGTCGTCAGTGAGTTGCTTGAGTACGAACTGCGCCACATCGGCGCGCGACACCTGTCGGGCCCGGATGGATTTTGCCAGCCCCGCGGCGTAGGTGCCGGTCAGCGGCCCGTCGGTCAGGCCGCCCGGGCGCACGATGGTCCAGTCGAGACCGCTCGCGCGGATCAGCCGCTCCTGCTCATCCTTCGCCGCCATGATCTTTTTCAGGGCGATCTGCATCACGATCCTGAAGATGAACGACATCTGTGCGGCGCTGTCGCCGACCCCCATGGAGGTCACCGCGATCAGGCGGCGCACCCCCTGCGACTGCATGGCCGCGAGGATGGCGGCGGTGCCGCGCGACTCGATAGGCGCGGCGCCCGGACGGGTCCCCAGGACACAGATCACCGCCTCGGTCGCCCGCACGCAGTCATCGACCGCCGTTTGATCCAGGACGTCGCCGACGATCGGGGTGAGTCCAGGGCAGTCGGCGGGGACCTTGCCCGGGTCGCGCACCAGGGCCTGGACCTGATGGCCTTGCGCCAGGGCCTGCTGCAAGACCTCGCGGCCGGTGCCGCCGGTGGCGCCGAAGAGTGCGATATTCATGCGGTGGTGGTCTCCTTCATCGCTGTGGATGGATCTGTGGGGGTCGCGGCCCGCGCCCGGGCGTGCGCGTCTGCGGTTAATATGGGGGCCGATCCCTGAACCTACATCAGGACCTTGCCCCGCCGTCGGCGGGCGGTGTCACCCCTGACAACCGCGGCGCCTGGCGGTCCACTCAAGCCCCCCACTGGAGGACCCATGATCCAGCTCTCCTATATCAGCTCCGCCACCGAGCCCATGTCGACCCACGACCTGCTGGCGCTCCTGCGGGGGTGCCGGGAAGGCAACGCCGACCGCGGTGTGACCGGCATGTTGCTCTACGGTAACGCGACCTTTCTGCAGGTGCTGGAGGGCGAGGAGGGCGTTGTCGATGACCTGCTCGAGCGCATCCGCCGCGACCCGCGCCATACCGGTCTGCAGGTGCTGCATCGCAAGTCGATCGAGCGCCGTCAATACTCCGACTGGAGCATGGGGTTCAAACGGGTCGCGGACAAGGAGTTGGGCCAGGTCGAGGGTTTGCGTGATTTCGCGGAGAAGGATTTCAACCCCGCCTTTCTTACGCAACACAGCGCCGTGGTCGAGAGCCTGATGAATCATTTCCGCAAGGAGCGCTTCAAGGCGATCGGCCAGGGTGAATTGGGTGTCGATGAAGAAGACCGGATGATCAATGTCCTGCACCGCATCATCCGGGGCGCCGTGCGGGTACTCGCGGTGGCGATGGTCGTCACCATCCTGTGGGGCGTCGTGGACGTGCTCAGCGTACTCTATTACGAGTTGTTCCGGCCGGGGATCGAGGAACTCAAGATCCATGATATCGTCATTACCTTCGGCGCCTTCCTGGCGGTGCTGATCGCAATCGAGATCTTCATGAATATCACCCTGTATCTGCGCGACGATGTGGTCCACGTCAAATTGGTGATCGCCACCGCCCTGATGGCGATCGCGCGCAAGGTCATCGTCTTCGACTTCCATAAGATCGAGCCCATGTACGTCCTGGCCACCGCCGCGGTGGTGTTGGCGCTCGGTATCGTCTATTGGCTGATGGATCGCCGGACGCTGTGGGGCGAGGCGGGGTCGCGGCATTCGAGTCACTAATACCGCGAAGCGCTCACCTAATCCAAGAATCCACAGATGGACACAGATGAACACAGATTTTCTTTGAATTCTCATGCGCTGATCGCTATTGTCACAATCGTCGGCAAGGTGAGTCCCCGACCAAGCGTAAGTCAATGAATAATCCGTGAGGAGTAATAATCGATGTTCATCTGTGTTCATCTGTGTTCATCTGTGGATAACTGCTCTTTCCAGGCCAATTGCTAGCGAGGATTCCGCTTGACGGTACCGGAGCCTGATGAAGCAATAGCCCGCGTGCGCTCGCGAAGCGGCGGCCGTGGGTGGATGGCCTCTGCGGGTCAAGGAACCCGATTGGTACAGGCTCCGCGCCTGGTCGCGCCAAGCCGACGAGGTCCGCGACCGCCGCGACCGCGGCCGCGATGATGGCCGCACGCCGTGCCGCGGACCCGCGGTCTGCGCCTGCGCAAACGGCTCGGCAGAGCCAATCCGTGGGTGACTCGAAGTCGCAATGACCGGCCCCGCGGATACGGGCGACCCGCCCGCCGGGGCTGGCCGCGAACACCTCAAGCCCATTGTTATACGCATTGCACGCGGCCGGGTCGCCCGCGAGGCCCAGCAGCGGCCGGTCCAGGGCGCGCGCCATCCCGACCCCAAGGCCGGCCTGGTCCACCAGGTCCAGGGCCAGGACGCCGCGGGTATGCGCGTCCAGCCGCCCGGCGATCAAGGCCGCCAGGGCCCCCGCCGAGAAGCCGCCATAGACCACCTGCCGCGCGCCGAGCCGGCGGGCGACCGCGATCATTGCCAGGGCGTTGCGCACCGGCGCTCCATCCCAGGGGCGGCTGCACAGGGACAGGGTCACCGCCGGGATGCCCTGGTCCGCCAAGGCCCGGGCCAGTCCGCTGAGCTGGCGCCGATCGCGCAGGAAGCCGGGGGCCAGGATGACCGGGACCGAGGTGCGCGGGCGCCGGGGTTCAAAGCGGGTGGTGTCGATCGGGCAGCCGGTGTCTGATTGGATGGAGCCCCGCCCGCCGGCGATGCCCTTATTTTCCGCCAGGTATCCGAGCCTGGGCGGCGCGCCGCCGACGATGGTACCCGGACCGTCCGCGTCGCTCCGGCCCAATCCGGAGCACCCGGCGAGGGCGATGGCCGCCGCCAGCCAGGCCATGGCTGCGAGTCCGCCGACCCGCCATGACGCGCGCGGCCGGGCGGATGGCCGAGTCTGGGGTTGCGCTGGGGGATTCATCGTCACTCTCAGATGGGGGCGATCCAGGATAAACTACCTGGATTTGCAGCGTCGACCCGGATACCGCGGCGCTCCATCCAGGTGACCAAGAGGGCCTGCGCGCAATGCGTGCACAGTCTCGCCGCGCAGCAACCAGTATCGAAGCTGCCGTCTGCGGCCTCGTGAAGCCACTGAACCAGACAGGAGGACCCATCGCCATGATCACCAAGAAGCTGTTCCTCGCCTCCTCCGCCGAGTTGAAAGAGGATCGCCGCGACTTCGAGGTCTTTATCAACCGCAAGAACAAGGACTGGGCCGCCCGCGGTGTCTTCCTGGATCTGGTCATCTGGGAGGACTTCCTCGACGCGGTATCGCAGACCCGCCTCCAAGACGAATACAACCGCGAGATCCGCCGCTGCGACCTCTTCGTCATGCTCTGCTGGACCAAGGTCGGCCGCTATACGCAAGAGGAATTCGAGACCGCCTTCGCCCAGTTCAAGGCCGCCAACCGGCCATTCATCTTCACCTATTTCAAGGACGCCCCGATCAGCACCGGCAGTGCCGACAAGAAGGACCTGATGAGCCTCTGGGCCTTCCAGGAAAAGCTGGATACACTGGGTCACTTCTACACCCGTTACAAGACCAGCGACGCGTTGCAGCTCCATTTCAGCAGCCAGCTCGACAAGCTGGTCGCGAACGGATTCATTGCCTTTGCGCCGGAGCAGGCCGCTGTCGCGTCCCAGGCGACCCTGAGCGGCAGTGGCGCCATCGCCCAGGGTAGCGGTGCGACCGCGGTCGGTACTGGCGGTGTCTTGGTCCGCGGCACCAATACCGCTACCATCAATACCGGGACCCAGGTCAATGCCGGCGGCAAGGCCCAGGTGGACGGGGGTGTGGTCGGCCGTGACCGAATCACCAGGAACGAGGGATAGACCGGGATGTGATCGTGCCCCGGCCGCGAGATTGTGCAAGAATTCCCCGAGTGCCTTCGGCGCTGCCGACCGGGTGGCGGCGATGCAGGGGTCATCGGCCACCCCGGAAGATGAACGTTCTTCCGCGGGAGCGGCCTCCGGCCGCGATGCGGCGCCGCGGTAACCTGCGACCTTGAGGCAGCTTGCGAGGCCCCGTCGCGGCTGAAGCCGCTCCCACAGCGTCGCTGCGCGACTTTCGCGGCAAAGCTCGACCTCCGGCGCAGGGGGCCTTGATCATAACCTCGGCCGCTTTGCTGGACGGGAGGTCGCTGGTCCGCACAGCGGACCCTACGGGCACGGGGCCGTAGGGTCCGCTGTGCGGACCACAGACCTCGCCGTTGGCTGATAGGTCGGGGTTTATGATCCAGGTCGCCGCCGGCCTGATCGCCCCGGTGGGGGCGGTTTCAGCCGCGACGCGACGCCGCAAGCTGGCCTCGTCGCCAGGGTATCCGCTTGGGCAGATAGTCCGGGAGGCGCTGCTTCCCGAGTTGGATCAACCTAGAAAGAGCAGTTCTCACACAGAGACACAAAGATCACAAAGATTTGCAACGCGATATGTAGGTCGAGCAGGTCACCCGCGCGGTGATCGGCCCAACGCCTTCAAAATGATTTGTTTTTCTTTGTGTTCTTTGTGTCTTTGTGTGAGCAATTCCCGGATTTGGGATCAACGCAATGGAGCCGCTTCGTATGGCGACTGAACCGACCGAACCGATCGAGGTTGCAGCCCTGCAACGGCAGATCGCGCAATTGCAGGCCAAGCTCGCCGCCGCGAAACAGGCGAACCTGAGCGGCTCCGGGGCGCTCGCCCAGGACGGCAGCGTTGCGCTCGGCGAGCGCGCGGTCAAGGTCGAAGACAACACCGGCACCATCGTCACCGGCACCCAGATCGTTGCCCACTACTACGGGGCCGTCGGTGGGGCGCTCTCCAGGGAACAGATCGCCGGCCAAGTGGCCGGCTATTTGCGCTGGCTGCGCTCGCGCACCGAGTGCATCGAACTGCGCGGGATCGAGCGGGCGGGCGGGGCACCGGTGGTGTTGCTGCCGCTTGAGACCGCCTATGTCCCGCTGCGGGCCAAGTGGATGGTGGGTAGCGAGGCAAACCTGCCGTTGAGCAAGGTGCTGGGGTTGGGCAATCGCCTGGTCATCGTCGGGGGGCCGGGGTCCGGAAAGACGACCGTGCTGGTGCACATGGCCTGGGCGCTGGCTTCGTCACTGCTGACCGGCGAACCCGAACCCGCGCGCTCGCGTCTCGGCCTCAAGAAAGAGGTAGATGACACTTCGGCGCCCCCAATCGATGCCGATGACCTTGGCGACCAAACCGGCAGGCCCCGGCTTCGTCCAGCGACCGAACCAGCAGCCCCTCGCCGCGTCTTGATAGATGTTCCCCCAAATGAACTGCCGTTGCCGATCTTCGTGCCGCTTGCGTCCTTCGCCCGCTATCGGCGCAACCTGCCGGGCAATGCCCCGGCGGGCGACCGGACCCTTGCCCATTTCATTTCTTATCACCTGATCAGCAGGCAAGCGGACTTCGACCTTCCCGCGGACTTCTTCGTGCAGGTCCTGAAGGACGGCCGCGATTGCCTCCTGTTGCTCGACGGACTTGACGAGGTGGCGAACGAATCTGAGCGCGCCGAAGTACGACAGTCCGTTGAGGACTTGGTGGGCGGACGCGATGAAATGCGCGTCCTAGTCACCTGCCGCACCGTCTCCTACCGTAGCGGGCGTACCGCACTGGGTGCCGGGTTCCGTGAGATCATCGTTCAGCCGCTCGGCTTCGACGAGCACATAGTCCCGCTGGTCCGCCAAGCCTATGATTGCATCTACCCGCACGATGCCGCCCTGCGCGGTGAACGGGTTAGCGACCTGCTGGACGGGATCCGGCGGCTGGAGCTAGACCGCCGCGCCCGCTTGGGCAACGACGCTCCGGCCCTGGTCGACAGCCCCCTGATGGTGCGGCTGCTGCTGATCGTCCATGTGAACAACCGCCGATTGCCGGATGAGCGGGCCGATCTGTTCGACAAGGCCATCAATGCCCTGTTGCAGGTCGATTATGGGCGTGAGGAGGGCGATATCCGGGAACTCTCCACGGACTGGAAGCCCTTTCGCGACATGGCGCAGCACCTCGCATTCCACATGCACGGTCAGGGTCCTGACCAGGGCCGAGAGATCGAAGAGGCGGAACTCAAGGCCGCGCTGCGCCAAGAGGCCGACTTCGTGCCGCGCATTGATGACTTCCTGCAGAGCGCCCGCCAGCGCGGCAGCGTGCTTGAAGAACGAACGGGTGTCTATCGCTTCATCCACCTCGCCTTCCAGGAGTTTCTGGCCGCGCGCTATCTACGCGAGGTGATCGGCGGGGCAGGCCGCGATGCTATCCTCGACTGCCTTGCGGACCGCCTGGATGATCCCTGGTGGCGTGAGCCCATCCTGCTCCTCGCGGGCTACCTGAGCGCCAATGCAGCCAAGTCCGCGCGCGAGTTTCTGGATGCTCTGGGCCGATGCGGCAAGACGCCGAACGCACGGTGCTCCGCGGGGGACCTGGCGGCCACAGCCATTTTGGAGTGGCCCGAGAGCGGCGAAATTCTCAAGGCCGAGTGCGCGCGGCGCATCGTAACCTTGTTCTGCGATCCGGAAACTCGGTCAGCATACGTGCCTGCCGCGCGCGTCCATGCGGAGGCCAATCTGGAACGCTTGGGCGATCCCAGATTCGATCCGACACGCTTTCATCTGCCGGCGGATGATTTGCTAGGATTCGTCCGCATTCCCGCCGATCCGGACTTTATGATCGGGACGCGGCAGTCGGACCGCGAGCGGGTCGCAAGAATCATCGGCTCTACAGTGTCCGATGGCGAGATCAACGACATCCCCACGCCGACGGGGCCATTCTACATGGCCCGTTATCCAGTCACGGTTGCGCAATTCAGGGCCTTCCGCGAGGCGACAGGGGAGCACCGCGGGGCTGCGGATGCGCTCAGTAGTCCGGCGAGCCGATCGGTGCGATTCGTCGATTGGTACGAGGCACTGGCCTACTGTCGGTGGTTGAACGAGGTCCTCATGAGCCCATGGGTCCTGGCGGACTGCGAGGTCGCCCGGTTGGTGCGGGGCGGGTCCTGGCAGGTCGCCCTGCCGAGCGAGTTGGAGTGGGAGCGGGCGGCGCGTGGTGGCATGCGGGGACTGGTATTTCCTTGGGGCGATGCTCCAGACCGCAATCGCGCTAATTCCGCCGACTCGAAAATCGGGGATTCCTTGTCGGTCGGTTGCTTTCCGGCGAACGGGTTCGGTCTCTACGATATGATCGGTAACGTCTGGGAATGGACCCGCAGTCGACATGCGCCCTATCCCTACAGACCTCAGGATGGCCGCGAAAATCCTGATGCAGACCGTTACAAATGGTTGGTAGTGCGCGGCGGTTCGTGGGGCTACCATCGAGTCGTTGCGCGCTGTGCCGATCGCGGCGGGAATCGGGCCGACTTTCGGGATGGCTGCTTGGGTTTTCGTGTGATGTTGCGTGCTACCCCTGTTTCCTAATAAGCCCCGTCCTCTGTTTGCTCCGTACTCCGTCACTCTGATCCGCCGATTCTGGAGAGGGTACGGGGGATACTCCCCGGGGCCGCGCGCCCCGCGCTGGCGCCTCGCCCATGACCCCGCCAGCCCGCAACCGTCGAGCCCAGCCGCCCAGCCCCCTGGGAGCGCCGCACCCCAGTGCGGCGCGGCCTCGCGTGCGACCGCGGCCTTGCGTCCTGCCGATAGGCCGGGCCGCACTGGGGTGCGGCGCTCCCAGTAGCGGATCAGTTCCGCCGACGGTCCCGCGGGCGGCGACACCCTTTCGTCGCGTGCCCAGGCCCCGAGACGGTGCAAGCATTGCCGGTGCGCCGACGGCGCCCCGTCCGGCTGAAGCCTCGACCTCCGGTTTCTTCGCGGGCCCAAGCGCTGCTTGGGCATGGGGTCCGGCAAGCGCCGCCGTCCGAGCCGGCGCGGGCGCTGCCCGACCAGAGGGGCAAGCACCCAGGCCCCGCCGCCGCTATCGCTGACTCGGCACCGCGGCCCCCGACGTCAGGACCATGACCGTCAATCACCAGGTCCCGATTACCGGGCCCGTTCGTGTCCCGGTGAACGGGGTTGCTATACTGTGCAGTCGGCAGGACGCCCGCGGGCGTCGGCCACCCCGGAGTTTTTCCCTTCATCGCGCATCCGCGACAGGATTTCCATGAATCTCAGCAACGTACATACACTGAATTTCCCCGGTGACCGCGGCGCCGTGCGCCGCGTGGCCCTGCCCGACGCCTTGGACGCGGAGCGCGCCCGGATCGCGGTCCCCGGTTTCGGGCAACTGAGCTACTACAGCACCGGCCCTGGTCAGGGCCGCCCGCTGGTGTTGGTGCACAGCATCAACGCCGCCCCCAGCGCCTATGAGATGAAGCCGGTGTTCGACCGCTACCGCGGGCAGCGTCCCGTCCTGGCGCCGGACCTGCCGGGCTTCGGGTTCACCGACCGGCCGGACATCCACTACCAGCCGGATGTCTATGTGAAGGCGCTGACCGAGTTCCTGCGCCGGGTGGCGACGCAGCCGGTGGACCTGGTCTCGCTGTCGCTGGGCGGTGAGTTCGCCGCCCGGGTCGCCGCTGAGGCGCCGGAGTTGGTCAACTCACTGGTGCTGATCTCGCCTACCGGGTTCAGTACCCGCACCATCCCCGGCGGCAAGACGGGGATGCGCATCCATGGCGTGATCAGCCTGCCCGGACTGGGCCAGGGGGCCTATGCGCTGCTGACCACCAGGCCCAGCATCCGCTACTTCCTGGGCAAGTCGTTCGTCGGCCCGGTGCCGACGGCGATGGTCGAGTATGCCTATGCGACGACCCACCAGCCCGGCGCCCGCTTCGCCCCGCTGTGCTTCCTGGCCGGGCAGATCTTCACCCCGGACGCGCCCAATCGGATCTATGCCGGGGTGCAGCAGCCGGTGCTGGTGATCTACGATCAGGACCCGAACATCGACTTCGACCACCTGGCACCCTTCCTGCGCGGCCGGGCCAACTGGCAGGCGCAGCGCATTGGCCCGACCCTCGGTGTCCCGCATTGGGAGAAGCTGCCCGAGACGGCGGCGGCCATGGAGGCGTTCTGGGCGGCACAGGGCTGAGGGACGGCCTTGGTCCCGGCGGGAGGCGGGGAGCCGGGGCCGGGGACGGTATTACGCGGCCTGCCTGAGCCCTGCCTATTGATGGGGCATCCCGTGCGCCGCGGGGGTGTTGGTCCGCACAGCGGACCCTACGGGTGCCGTTGCGCCGTAGGGTCCGCTGTGCGGACCGATGACCGCCGCCAGGAACGCGCCGGACGCAGACACCAAGTCCCCTCAGCCCCGCAGCACCGCCAGCCCCAGCCCCACACCCAGGGCCAGCACCGAGCACAGCAGAATCAGGCCCAGGGCCCGGCGCAGGTGCCCGGCATCCAGATCAATGGGCCAGGCCGGGTCCCCCAGATAGGCGTAGTCGCGCAGCGCCCCGCCGTAGCGGGTCGGGCCGACGAGGCGTACCCGCAGGGCGCCGGCGCACGCGGCCTCGCTCCAGCCGGAGTTGGGGCTGGGCAGCCGGGCGTGGTCGCGCCAGGCGGTGCGTACCGCGAGCCAGGGGTGCAGGCCAAGCGGCACGGCGGCGAGCGCGATCAGGGGCACCGACAGGCGGGCCGGCAGCCAGTGCACCAGGTCATCCGAGCGCGCCCCCGCCCAGCCGAAGCGACAGTACCGGGCGTTGCGATAGCCGACCATCGAATCCAGGGTCGACACCGCCTTGACGAGGATCAGCCCCGGCAGTCCGAACAGGCACAGTGCCCACAGGGGTGTCAGTACCCCATCGGTGAGGTTCTCCGCCAGGCTCTCGATGGTGGCGCGCACGATGCCGCCGCGCCCGAGCGGCTCGGTGTCGCGCCCGACCAGCAGCGAGAGGCGTTGCCGGGCGCTCGGCAGGTCGTCCAGGGCCGCCAGGACGCGCTGCCCATGCACCAGCAGGTCACGCATACACAGCAGGCTGTAGGCGATGAAGCAGTCCCAGGCCAGGGCCAGCCAGGGGTGCCATAGCGCCAGGCTCAGCCGCACCGCCCACCAGACCGCCAGGGCCCCGCCGACGACCAGGAGCCAGTGCAATAGACCCCCGAACCGGCCATTGATGCCGACGCTGAACAGCGCCCGCTCCCCGGCCAGGCTCAGGGCGCCGATCAAGCGGACCGGGTGCAGCCGATAGACCGGATCGCCGAGCAGGGCGTCCAGCAGGCAGGCGGTGAGGATGACGGCGAGGTGTGGGCTGAAGTCGATTGGCACGAGTATCCTGGCGCTATCGTAAGCGCGGGCGAACAGGCAGTGGTGAGGTTGTTCGCGAGGCTGCGAACGTGGGTGATTGTGCTCGGCGCGGTCCTGATCATGGTTCCGGCCACTGCGCTTGCCGCTGGTCCGCTGGTCCGCACAGCGGACCCTACGGGCGCGGAGCCAGCCGTAGGGTCCGCTGTGCGGACCGAGCGCCGCTCAAAGACCCGAGCCTCGCGCCTTCACTGGAAGATCTCCTCCGGGGTTGCCGCGGACAGAATGCGCGTGAGCCACAGCTCCAATTGTGCCGGCGCGGCGGCCTGTATAAGTGACTGGAGGTCGGGCGTGATTGCTCCGAACTTGAACTGGAGCTGCCGCAAGAGGGCCTTGGCCTCGCCGCGCTGTTCGCTTTCCGTGAGCCCTTCCTCGCGCGCGAAGCGTTCCCAACTTGTGACATAAGACATCGAATTGCGGCGCTATGCCGCACGGGCCGCCGCAGCGGGCGTCAGCAGCGATTCGGGATGAAAATCTGCGCCAAGATGCAGATCGGCCGGCGTGATGTCCTGCGTGGCGCACTGCGACAGCAGCGTTGACAGGGCCTCGTAATAGCCCATAAGACGTCCTTCGTCATATGCCGAAGCCGCGTTCAGTGCCTCGGCCGAGGCTTTCAGAGACTGTGCCGTCTCCTCCAGGATGACCATTGCGTCTTGTTGTTTGCTCATGGGTTACGCTCCGCAAGAATCCGCTCCAGGATTTCGATTTGGTCGCATGTCCGCTCAGAAAGCCGGCGTGGCGCCCGCCCGCCTTTGCGATCTCGTAGGCCGATGGTTTCATCGTCGTCGAGTATAACATCCGTCTGACGGGCCGGGCCGGGCGTGCTTGATGCCTGTTGTGAAGCCGCTGGCCGTCCGGTTCGCCGCGGGGCACGCCAGGGTCCGCTTGAGGTTGCACCGGGAGCGCCGCACCCCAGAGCGGAACGCAATAGCGGTTCCGCCATCCTGGCGCGCGGGCAATGGCGGATCGCCCTGCAGGCATCCGCCCGTGCGCTGAAATCAGGGCGCCACGCACGGCAGCACATAGCGGGCACTGCGCCCCCCGCCGGGCAGGCTGGTCAAGGCGCCCATCTCGACCAAGGCCGCGAGGTCGCGGGTCGCGGTCGCCTTGGAGCAGCCGGTGATGCCGACATATTTCCCGGCCGTCATGCCGCCCTCGAACCCGGCCGGACCCGCGGCGAACATGCGGGCAGCCACCTTGTGTTGGCGCTCGTTGAGCCGGTCTCGGTAACGGTCGAACCAGCGCGTCTTCGCGACCACCAGATCGACCTGAGCGCGGGCGACCTCCTGGGACTTGAGTACCGTGGCGACGAACCAGGCGAGCCAGGCATCGATCCGCAGGTCCTCACGCTGGGTACTCTCCAAGTGGGCGTAGTAGTTCCTCTTATCTGCCTCGATACAGGTGGTGAGGCAGGACAGCGGCGGGTAGCCCAGGTCCTGGGCGATCGCGTGATCCGCGATGGCCCGTCCGACCCTGCCGTTGCCGTCGTCGAATGGATGGATCGATTCAAACCACAGGTGCGCGATGGCTGCCCGCAGCGGTCCGGGGAGCGGGTCCTTGCCGTCGACGGGGCGGGTCGCCTGGTACCAGTCAAGGAACCGGTCCATCTCCTGCGGCACCCGCGCTGACGGCGGTGCCTCGTAGTGAAGGCGCTGCTTGCCGATGTACCCCGAGACGATCAGCATCGGAGCGTCGCCGCGGCGATAGGCGCCCCACTGCGTCGCGTGGGACGGCCGGGGCGGGATCACCATGGTCTGCCAGGCCCCGAGCAGCGCCGCGTCCAGAGGCCGCATGAAGTGCTCGCGAACCGATACCATCAGGGCGGCGATACCGTCGGCCCGTGGATCGCTGGAGGCGGTTGCCGGTGGGGCAAGCCCGATGTGGGCCTTGATCGAGGAGCGTACCGAGACGCGATCCAGTGGCTCGCCTTCGATGGCGCTGGTCTTGATGGCCTCGGACACCAGGAGGTCCACCAAGGCCTCCTGGCGGTCGGCAACCGTCAGTCGCGCCACGGTGCCCGCGAGTTGTCCGGCCCGGCACCGATACTCGGCGACGGGCGCGGCAAGGCGGTCCATATCAAAGCTGAAGGTCGGCCAGTCGGGCCTTTGCCAGATCCACATGAGCCGATTATAAAGGCTATTCGGCTCAGGTCGACGCCTCCAACCCCAACATCCGTCCGAGTGCCCCGGTGTCCAGGTGCGCCTCCACCACATCGGCCAGCCGCTCGATAGTCGCCTCGCGCAGCGCGGCATAGTCCGCCGCCTGGGGCCGGTCCAGGCCAGCCCAGCCGAGCAGCGCGGCGCAGGCGTCCGGCGCATCGAAGAGTCCGTGCAGGTAGGTGCCGAGCACCTGGCCGTCCGGGCTGATGGCACCGTCCGGTCCGTCGTTGAGCAGGACCGCGGGGCGCGCCAGGCCGGGGCCGGTGGTGACGCCCGCGTGGATCTCGTAGCCGGTGACGGGGGCCTCATCAAGGGTTAGTCGGCCGCTGACGTTGGTCAGGCGTTTGTCCGCCGCCAGGGTGGTTTCCAGGTCCAGGAGCCCGAGCCCGGGCGTGCTGCCGGGCGGTCCCTCCAGGCCCAGGGGGTCATGGATGGCGCGCCCGAGCATCTGGAAGCCGCCGCACACACCGATGACCTTGCCGCCATAACGCAGGTGGCGGGCGAGGGCCGCGGGCCAGCCCTGGGCGTGCAGCCAGGCAAGGTCCGCGGCCACTGACTTGGAGCCGGGCAGGAGCATCAGGTCGGCGGGCGGGATCGGCTCGCCTGGTCCGAGCAGGCGCAGGTCCACCCCGGGGTGCAGCCGCAGGGGGTCCAGATCGGTGTGGTTGCTCAGGCGCGGCAGGACCGGGACCAGGATCCGCAGGGCGGCCTCCAGGGTGTCCCCCTGGGCCCGCTCCAGTGAGTCCTCGGCCGGCAGGTGCAGGCCCTTGAGATAGGGCAGGACGCCCAAGACGGGCTTGCCGGTGTGTTCGGTGAGCCAGTCGAGACCGGGTTCCAGGAGTGCGAGGTCGCCCCGGAAGCGGTTGATGACGAAGCCCTGGACGCGCGCCTGCTCGCTCGGGGAGAGGAGCGCCAGGGTGCCGACCAGGTGGGCGAAGACGCCGCCCCGGTCGATGTCGGCGATCAGGATGACCGGGCAGTCGACGGCCTCGGCGAAGCCCATGTTGGCGATGTCCTGGGCGCGCAGGTTGATCTCGGCGGGGGAGCCGGCCCCCTCGACCACGATGGCCTGATACTGCCCCGCCAGCCGGTGGTAGGACTCCAGCACCGCGACCCGGGCGCTGGCCTTGTAGGCCTGATAGGCGACGGCGTTGAGGTTGCCGATGGCGCGCCCCTGGATGATGACCTGGGCGCCGATGTCGCTGTTGGGCTTGAGCAGTACAGGGTTCATGTCGGTGTGGGGCGGCAGGCCGCAGGCGGCGGCCTGCACCGCCTGGGCGCGGCCGATCTCCCCGCCGTCGATGGTCACGGCGCTGTTGAGCGCCATGTTCTGGGGCTTGAAGGGCGCTACCCGCACCCCGCGGCGCCTGAGCCAGCGGCACAGGGCGGTGACCAGCAGGCTCTTGCCGGCGTCCGAGGTGGTGCCTTGGACCATCAGGGTGGGTGTATTCATGTCATCCTCTACTCGCCATCCGGATCGGCATAGATGGCCGCCATCTTTGCCGCCTGCACCGCCACCACGCGGCGCAAGTCCGGCGGGGCGACCACCTCGACATTGTTCCCGGCTCCCAACAGCCAGCGCAGCAATTGACCCGTCGAGGGGACCTGCGCCCATACCCGGATCTCGAAGTCGGAGTCGAGCGGCTCGTCCTCCCACCGCTGCCCCGCCGCCAGCCGACAGTCGGTCAGCACCGCCACCAGATAGCCGCGCACCCGTAACTCCAGGTCGATCAGCTCCCCCTGGCCGAAGTCTACTTGGCCGTTCGCGATGTACTCATCCAGATCGAATCCCGCCGCCGCCCGTGCGGGCGTTTCTGCCAGCGCCTGGGCCCGGATCATCCGGTGCAGTGCATAGAGCCGCACCGGCTCCTCCTCGTCGTTCTTCAGGGCGAGCAGATAGGCAATAGGCCCGCGCTGCACCAGCGCCTGAGGATGCACGCAGGCATCGCCGCACTCATCCTCGGCCTTTCGATACCGCACCTGCAGGGCACAGCGCCGCGCCAGGGCCTCGATCACGGCTTTCAGCACCTCCGGATAGAGTTCCACCGCTTGCAGGCGCAGGGTGTCGGGGACGATCCGCAATCGGCCCTCATCGAGCCTGGGACCCTCGGCGTTGGTCAGTAACCGCTGCCACAACCGATCGATCTGGCGCTCGGGCAGGGCCTCCGCCACCAGCTCGCGCATCACCCTGAGGTTGTACTCCCAGATCGCCTGGTCGTCGTCCGGTTCGTCCGTGACCCGCCGGTAGCGCAGCGGCTTGCCGCCGGGGTTGACCGCCTCAATGCGCCCCGCCTTCACCAACTCGCCCAGATCGCGTTGCAGTGCACGCCGACGTGCCTGCGGCGTCTTACCGGCATAGCCCTCACCGAGAATCGCGAGCAGCCGCGCGCCGTCCGGGCAAGCGTCGGCCGCCCGCCCAGGGGCCAGCAGGGCCTCCAGGCGCTTGAGGCGCGCGATCCGGGTTTCATGGGTAGCAGTCATGGCCGCAGTGTACGACAGGCGCTGACGCATGACGATGGTTCAATGCATTTCGCTGCCCCGTTTCGACGGCAAAAAATATATTTTCGGATCCCGCGCGCGTTTCAGCACTGAACGGGGTTCCCAGTCGCAGCAAGACCCACCTGAACGAACCCAGAGGAATCCGCCATGGCCCAGAAGAACCAAGACCTGTCATCGCGCCAACTGCTTGACCTGATCGGCCTGAGCGACGAGGCCC
>Ga0247840_10004344_pt1 | contig 22566 bp, 25 predicted proteins | sample LaCruzMarch2015__FD_192404 | JGI IMG/M metagenome (GOLD analysis project Ga0247840, IMG submission 192404) | Freshwater microbial communities from meromictic Lake La Cruz, Castile-La Mancha, Spain - LaCruzMarch2015_17m | ecosystem: Environmental > Aquatic > Freshwater > Lake | place: Spain... | reverse complement strand
TAAGTGATCAAGCGATAAAGTTGATAATTTCATTTCAGGCCCCTTCATATCCCTTTTGGGCTTATTGAATCGTGTCAGAATAAAAATGTTTCATAAAGAAAGGACGACCTGCGGGATGTGGGATACAATATAAAAAATTTTTTATATCGAACCTGAGATACTGATGATAGATAATGAGGAGAAGTCCGGAGCAGATCACAGAAGGTATCCTAGAAACCTGCAAAGAGTCAACTGGCAAGACCGCAATCGTTTATCAGTGTAATCTTAATTTCCATACAGTAAATATACATCTTCAGCGATTGATTAATGCCAGTCTTCTGAAAACCTCTGGATCAGCAGATCGCCTATCTTACAGGACAACTGCAAAGGGAATAAAAGTTCTGGGACATATCAATGTGCTCAGAGATCTGCTTACCCCAGTCGCCAGCTCTCAGGGTAGACTTGTCGTTCCCGAAGGCCAGGAAGATCAAGAGCAGTGAGGCAAATGAATCATATCGTGTAGGACATCATTACCATCCCGTTTTTATGTAATTCGGCTTTTCCTTTTGTGTAAAAATGGTCCACTGCTATTCTTTTTCACCTAAACTACTTATGCTCAAAGGTCCCAATAGACTTACTATGGCAGGAGTTCTTGAGCGGATAATGGGTCCTCAGAGGCAGAGGCAGAGGCGATTGGTGCAGCGTTCCAAAAAGGCTCCCGGGGTGAATCCCAAGGTTCTGGAGCTCCAGACGGCCATGGAGATCCTGGCCGAGGTCTTCGGCATAAGCACTCTGCAGGTGGAGGAGATGCTCTGGGAGCGCACAGAGGTAGGGGTTCAATCATGCAAAGGGGAAGTTGCGCTTTGGCCGGAGAGCTTCTGTCTGGTGGAATAGGGCTTCATCTCACACTTGCAGATCAAGGCATTCTTTTTTGCCTTCTCTGATTCACGCCTTCCCATTTCCCTCATTTATGCGCCTGAGTATCTTCTCGCACAGTTCCGGGTAGGCTTCCCTGAGGGCGTTCTCTACCAGCTCCCGGGCCTTGGTGGACTTGCGGTATTGCAGGAGTGTTGCCTCCCTGCGGTTTAAGAGCATCAACTGCTGGCTTTCCAGGACGGCAAGCAGCAGCGGAGAGTAGAGTGAGATCTTGGGCGACTTCAGGGCCTGGGCGACCGCCTGGTCTATTATGTCATCTGTCACGACTCCCGGCTCCTGAGTCTCGTTTCTGGACTTTTTCATCTCTTCTTGACTCTGGGGTCTGGTCTCCTGAGTCTTGACTCCCGACTCCTGAACCCTGATGCTTGACTCTTGTTTCACATCTTTCTCTTCTGGTGCAGTAATTCCCGATTCTGGAGTCTTGACTCCCGACTCCTGACTCAAGATGCTGGGGTCTTGAAGATTGATGCCTGATTCTTGACTCTGCACTCTGTAATCCTGAGTCTTGACTCCTGACTCCTGAGGCCCGATGCTTGACTCAAGTCTCACGTCTTTTTCTTCAGGTGTACTAATTACCGACTCTGGAGTCATGACTCCTGACTCCTGACTCAAGATGCTGGGGTCTTGAAGCTCGACGTTTGTGTCCTGACTCTGCACTCTGTAATCCTGAGTCTTGACTCCTAACTCCTGAACCCTGATGCTTGACTCTTGTTTCACATCTTTCTCTTCTGGTGCCCTAATTCCCGACTCTGGAGTCATGACTCCCAACTCCTGACTCACGGTTCTGGGGTCTTGAAGCCTGTGCCCTGATTCTTGCCTCTTTAATCCCGACTCTGGAGTCGTGACTTTTGCTTCTTGAAGCCTGACGTTTGCCTCATGTTTCATGTCTCTTTCTTCAGCGGCAATAACTTCTAACTCCTGAGTCATGACTCCTGACTCCTGACTCTGGGTGCTGGGGTCTTGAAGCTGGACGCTCTTATCCCGGCTCTCTACTCCGGACTCTGGAGTCATGACTCCGGACTCTTGAAGCGTGCCTTCTGACTCAGGTGTCTTGCTTTTTGGTGCTATGCCTTTCAGCATGAAGTCAAGCCCTTTCGTCATGCGATCTCCTGGGCTCATGCCGCCACCTCATCTGCCAGGTCTTTGTAGCCCAGTGCCCCTGAGCAGGATGGATCATAGAGACATATTGGCAGGCCCTGGGAAGGAGCCTCTACCAGTCGCACGTTTTCAGGAATAACGACTTTGAAGACGGCATCCCCTAGTAGGCTCCTTATTTTGGTGGATACCTCTTCGGTTATCTTTCGTCTGTTGTCGCACATGGTGAGAAGGTATCTCCTCTCCGGCTGATAGCCTAGTTCATCAAGCTCATCCAGCATTCTGATAAGTGTCTTCAGTCCTTCTACTGCGAAGAACTCCACCTGTACCGGGACAATGACTCTATCGCTCGCCACAAGTGCGTTCAGGGTCATATTGCCCAGGGCCGGGGGCGTGTCGATGAGCACGTAGTCGTAGTTCAGCGCCTGGACTTTCTTCTTGAGGCGCTTCTCCCGGCCCACTTTGCTGGTCAGGACCGCGTCGGCCTCAACGAGGTCGTTATTCGTGGGAGCGATATCAAGCCCTTTTACGGTCGTGGGTATGATGATGTCCTCCAGCTTCGCCCTATCCATCATGACCTCGTTCATGTTCTTGGGCAGGTTGTCTTTGTCAATGCCAAGATGGGTGGTCGAGGAGCCCTGTGGGTCGAGGTCTATCAGCAGAACATGAGAACCTCGCAGGGCGAGATATGCGGCCAGATTGACGGTGGTCGTGGTCTTGCCGCACCCACCCTTTTGGTTGGCTATTGCTATTACCTCCATAACTGTAAACTCTTCATGAATGTCTATAAGGATTGTGCTTGACTCTGGAGTCCGGCTTCTGGAATCAAGGCTCATGATGCATGAGTCAGGAGTCATGACTCTGGAGTCAGGCCTCTCTTGCAGGCCATCCAAGAGAGCCTGCAGCCCGGCCAGGTGTGGCTCTTCCCTGGCCGGAGCTCCGGTCACCTGAGCACCAAGACTGTTCTCCGGACAATAGACCGCCTGGCAGAAGAGGCCGGGATCCAGGAGGTTTCGCGCAGGCAGAAGCTCTCCAGGAGGAAGGTCACGCCCCACATCCTCAGGCACAGCCATGTGGTGAATGCGCTGATGGCTGGCGTGCCGGTGCCAATGATTCAGAAGCCGGTAGGGCACAAGAGGCTTTCCACGACGGAGATCTACGCCACGGTGGCGCCGGTGCTGGTGAAAGAGGCGTATGATCTGCATGGATTCGGGCCGGTGAGTGCAGGGATCTAAAAGCGGCTCGATTAGAATAGATGTGCGTATAACCTACAGGTCTTCTGGCCCATTTTCTCTTTTGGCTTGGGTGGTCACGAATCGCTTCTGGCAAACAAATCATTCTGGACACTATGGAATGATTTGTCGATAATTGCCCGTTAGCTAATTATAAGCATCGTCTAAACAGAAAAGGTGGTGTAGAAGCCGCCGCGCGACATCAGATCTTATGAGGTCGAAAGCGTATTTATAAAATTATGCGGGCTTCTTATAGCGACACAGATAAGCTGAATACTCAAGTGCGTGTAACTATTAGAAGCTGCCTATGTTGACAAAAAAAGGAGATGTGATTAGCAACAGTTACACGCACGGCAGCCAGTCAACGCTGATAGCACCGCATGTGGAGTTGCCCCAGAGCTGGATGAACTTCTCGATGGAGAAGACGCCAGTCAGGTCCTCGACAGATCTGCCATACTCGGCATGGCGGCCCTTGAGCTGGTTGTCAGCGTTGGGGTCCCTGGAGATCCACCCAATGTGGGCAACACCGATAACGTTGCTGTTCAGGTTAGCCTCTAGAACGCCGGTGCAGCAAGCTGGACAGCTTTCCATCAAGGCCATTTATAGGATTAAGCGGGCCTCCGATTTCACGAAGAACATACGCGTTGTCGCCGTATCCTCTGGTCTTGACCTCGGTGGTCTTCTGCAGGTGCTCAGCATGGGTGTACATCTCAGTCAGCACAGCGCCGATCCTGTAGTTCTGCACGCACAGTTTCTCAACCCACTTCTGGTCGTAAGTACCGGTCTACGGTCTGCGGGTCCAAGGGATTGATCTCGGAGGACATATAACTTAGCAAACATTTAACTTAGCAAACATTTTTATACCTTATGTATAATCATTGAACATGTACATCACAGTTCTAAATGTCCAATCTTACCATGTACCAAATTTAAATAAATTTAAATTACTTTTTTATGTCCTACTTATCACTGCCTCATTCCTCACTGTCTTTGGATCTACCCCCGCCCTAGGGCAAGCTCTTCCCGACCTGATAGTTACCTCCCTCCAGGCCCCTGACTCATTGGACCGGATAGGATTCGAGGTCTCTTGGACGGTGGATAATCAGGGAGATGCAGCCACGGACATGAAATATTATGACGCACTGTACTTCTCCGAGGATGATCAGCTCGACGCTTCTGACATCCTCCTTCCTCTAGAAGGTGATGGAGTCGATTCTTATGCGGGTAATAGCTACTATACCCGTAACGACCCTTTGAAATCCGCTGAAAACTACACAGCTACTGTGCACACGATCCTTCCTTCCACCAGGCCCGGCCAGTATTACCTGATCGCTGTCACCAATGCGGTCAACACCTGGTGGGGAATGCCGCAGGAGTCCGAATCCAACAATAACCGCCTATCCCGTCCTCTGGAGCTCTTGGAACTGGCCTATGAGGTGAAATCTACCGGGCCGGCACCGGAATTGGAATGGGCCAAATCATTCCGTATTGATGACGACCCCTGGGCACGTGGGGAGTACGCTCTTGAGGCTCCGGATGGATGTTTCATCCTCCTAGGAGGCTCGGAACAGGGAACCGGCCGGCTTTACATGATCAAGACCGATCCGGACGGCAATACCCAATGGCAACGAACGATCTCCTCGGATGATTACCCCTCAGACTGCCAGAGCGTGTTCTATCGGGCTGGGTCCGGCAGATGTCTTCAGTCATGTTCCGATGGCGGCTACGTGATAGTCGGGACCAAGATTTACGGATGTTCCCTCGGTAACCGTCAAGAGGCCTTCATGCTAAGGATTGATGAGAAGGGGGACCGGGAGTGGGAGAAGACATATTCGCAATCCGACGGCCAGGTAGATGCTCATTCCGTAATCCTGACCCCGGACGGGGGATTTCTCATCGCCGGCAACGCCGGTAATCAGGCCTTGGCGTGGCTGGTGAAGACTGATGATCACGGAGAACTCCTGTGGCAAGAGAGGTACGACGCAGATCCGGGAGGCCCGTACCATCAAGGGACTGGAGCCGTTTCCCTGACAAATACCGAAGACGGTGGTTTGATCCTTTGCGGTTACTCCGACTACTATTACTATGGTCCCTGGAGCTTCCTGTGGCTGCAAAAGATCGAGGCCGGAAGCCCTGGTCCAACATCCTGGTTCCAGACCTTCAAGCCTGAAAATGAGACGCGTTATACCAACAATCATGGATTTTCCATCTACCCAACCCCGGATGGAGGATATCTATGTGCTGCTCAAGCATGGATCCCATTCAGCGGTTCGGCCATTTATCTTGTAAAAACCAACGCTTCCGGGGCCAAGCTCTGGGAAAAAACCTACACCAAGGGCACTACCCAAGGTTACGATATGGAACCTGCCCAGGATGGAGGCCATCTCCTTGCCGCATCCTTCACAGCAGGAGCTGCGGGAAGCCGGGATTGTGACATATGGCTCAAGAAACTGGCTCCGGATGGGGGAGAGGGCTGGGAGATGATCATCAGCGGGCCACAGACAGCGGAATGGGCTCGTTCTATCCAGGAGACCACGGATGGAGGATATCTTGTGGCCGGCCAAAGGGGAGTTGCTGGAAGCTATGAGATGTGGCTCTTGAAGCTCAGGGGTTATAAACACGTCTTCCGTTTGACAGAGATCTCAAACCAGATGTCTGAACCCCAGGAAACATGTCACACCCTAGAGATAGCCATCCCCCTTTCCGTGGATGGGGACCTGACGGGGGAAATGGACCTCCTGCTAAACTCCTTGGAGATAACCTCAGGTTCCTTCCAGGGTCAAGCCCTCTTCCGGGGGACCTGGGAGGCGACCCTTCAGGGAGCGGATTATCAGGGAGAATGTATGGGTTCCTTCTTCCCCACAGTCAGAGGTAGATATACCCTCAAAGGAACGCTGTCCGGCGATTTATGCGGACTGCTGGAGGGGGTATTGATCCCTGAAAATGAGGGCTCTACCAAGGTCCTTAACGCCACCTGCGCCTTGACCAGGTTGGGTATAGAACCGGTTGATGCCCAACTCTCCCTACAAGGGACTATAGCTGAAAATCAAATGGGACCGGATTCCCAGATGGTCATACGTCAATCCTCCGTTTACATGCAGGGTGAGGGCCGCTCCCCCGACGGCCAGGTAGAGGCAATAAGCAGCATGGTTACCCAAGTGGTAGTTATCGAGCCCGATAACCTCTGGCAAGGGTATGGAATATGCCACCTCTCCTATACTCTGCCCCTTGGTTCGGGTGAGATTTGGGGGGTGATAAGCCCGTCGGATACCGGTCAGACTGATCGGGAAATACTCCAGGGTTTATCCACTAGTCCATTGAGAGGCTTGGTCTCAGGTCAAACGTTCCTAGGACCGCCTCGAACTCTCCTCCTGATGGTGGAAACCGCCGCCCCGGGCGAGGGGCCGAAACCTAATCTTGTGGCCTATCCAGTGGGTCCTCGAAGCATCAGTCCAGGCCAGACCGTGGACTACCTGGTTGAGTATAGAAACGATGGCATGGTCCCGGCGGAGGATGTGGTGGTGGTTCTGCAAATCCCTCCATATACCTACCCAGTGGCTACCTCTAAGGGAGGCGTATACTGGCAGGAGAGGTCCCAGGTGTTCTGGACCGTTGAATCTCTGGATCCCAGAGAAGGGGGCAGCTTCTACGCTCGTGTGCAGTACCCCGGGGGACTTAATGAGGAGACGATAAACCACGTCATAGCCCTGATAGGAAGTGAAACCCCCAGTGCAGTAGACTCGAAGTTGCCCGTCCTTCCCATCGATTACCTCCTCTACAAACCAACCGAAGTGGTTTCCACCAGGTCCCTGACCAACGAGGAGGTTGAAATCATTCTCTCCAATGAAAGGGCAGCCGACTTGTATCAGCTGGCCGTAGAATCGGGCTTTGAGCCTTTAGACATAGGGGTACGGGCAGAGGTGAGCGACGGATCTCACCTAGATCGTCTCATGCTGGTCAAAGACAACGGATACCTGGCCTTCCTGGACTCTCTGGAAGGGACCTGCTTCCTGGAGAAATTCGAAGGGGATAATGTTACATTCTGCGATAGGGATGGTGGGTTGGTGTACGAAAAGTCGAACGGGAGCATCACCTCTTACGGAAAATGGAGTGAGCCTCGGTCAAGGGCGGTTAGCCTTCCCGGAGTTGAGGACACCGAGAGCTGTAGCAATGGACAATGCGCCGGTAACTGCTTTCTCACCAATTTGGCATCGGATTTCGATTTCACCGGTTTGTCCAATGTCCAGAGCTGTGAGGACTGCGTTCGAAACCATGGAGCTAACTGGGACGCATGTCTAGCCTGTGCCTCTGCGGTTGCCGAGGTCTCCGGCCCTTACTCCCACATACCAGGGCTAATCAGCACGGCGAGATGCATTTCCGATTGTTTGGACAATCCCAATTCACATTGCTGCCAGAAATTAGAATCCACAATGAAAAAGTGCCAAGGCTGCGGTCCCTTTATTCCCTCCAGGGTAGGTTGCTCGGGACTATACGAATGCATCTGGCCGGGAGTCTGGTCGGAGAAGCAGAACCCACCCTGTGATTGTCCCGGATTTCCCTGGGACCCAAATTCCGATGCGAAACTGGTCAAACAGTGCATTTACTGCGAAGCCTGCGTGAACGGAGAGTGTTTCTGCGACGACTGCCGCCCTGGAATGATTAAGTCCGTTACCACTGTGGCCCATGATCCCAACATCAAGTATGGTCCCGAGGGGAGCATTCAGGCAGGACAGGTGCTCGAATACCGAGTGGAGTACGAAAATGAAGGGAATGGAACGGCTTACGGCGTCTACTTCACCGATACCCTTGACCTAGACCTAGACGATAGCACTCTAGAGATAGGTCCTGTGAAGGACGTAGAGACCGGGGAGGTTATAGGCGAGGAAGGCATCTACGATCCCTTGACCAGGACCATCACCTGGATCGCCGGAGAAGTGGGATCGAGACGAGGAGGCTACGCCGATTTCAGTGTACGGGTAATAGAAGGCGCACCTTATGGGACCGAGGTGATTAACTTCGCAACAATCTATTTCCCGAGCGTTCCCGAGACTACCACTACAAACGCCGTGGTCTCGGTGGTCAACAGGCCTCCATCCTCACCTAATACCCCTGAGGGTCCCACGGAAGGAGAGGCAGGGAAAACCTACTCCTATCGGACATCAGCAGTGGATCCGGATCTGGATCCGTTAAAATACGTCTTCCACTGGGGGGATGGCACATCCAGCCAAACGGATCCCTTGGGCTCCGGTATCAATGGAACCGCATATCATCATTGGACCTCCGAGGGGAACTACGAGGTAACCGTTGAAGCGGTGGATGTATATGGTCACGCATCATCGCCATCGCTACCTCTTACTGTCGCTCTGGGCCCTCTTAACCAGCCTCCTGAGATCATAGAATTTTCCGCATCTCCTGCGGATCAGCAAATAGCTGGTGGTGACGTGGTTCTTTCCGTCTCCGCATCCGATAATGACAATCAGCAGCTTTTCTATAGGTTCTTGATCGATGGTAAGGTCAAAGTCGATTGGTCTGAGTCACCAACCTGGACCTGGACCACATCGGACCAGGAGATGGGAACCCATACCCTGGAAGTAAGCGTCAAGGACGGATCCCATAACCAGGAGGGCGACGACTCCGCCACACTTCCATACACCGTCCTTGCACCGAACCTGCCTCCAGAAGTCCCATCGGCTCCTACTGGACCAGATGAGGCTGTAGCCAACGTCTTGTACCGATTCGCAGCCGTAGTCCACGACCCCGATGGGGATCAAGTGAAGGCTGTATTCGACTGGGGAGATGGAACAACATCAACCACCGACTTGGTCGACTCTGGCACAAGTACGAGTGCATCACATACATGGAGCACAGCAGGGACTTATCAGGTCAAAGCCATGGCCACGGACAGCAAGGGAGCCACTTCAGGATATTCAAGCTCATTGACCATTACCGTCAGTCCAAACAAGTCGCCAAATGCTCCCGGCAAGCCTTCCGGGTCAGCTAAATGCGTTGCAGGGTCATCATATAGCTATTCCACATCAGCAAGCGACCCTGATAAAGATAATGTTAAGTATACATTTGACTGGGGTGATGGGACCAAATCAGAAACTGGTTTGGTCAAGTCGGGTACAAAAGCGAGTGCAACGCATGCTTGGAGCACACCAGGAACTTATCTGGTAAAAGCAAATGCATCGGATTTCAAGGGAGCCGTATCTGGATACTCAAGCTCATTGACCATTACCGTCAATCCAAACAAGTCGCCAAATGCTCCCGGCAAGCCTTCCGGGTCAGCTAAATGCGTTGCAGGGTCATCATATAGCTATTCCACATCAGCAAGCGATCCTGATAAAGATAATGTTAAGTATACATTTGACTGGGGTGATGGGACCAAATCAGAAACTGGTTTGGTCAAGTCGGGTACAAAAGCGAGTGCAACGCATGCTTGGAGCACACCAGGAACTTATCTGGTAAAAGCAAATGCATCGGATTTCAAGGGAGCCGTATCTGGATACTCAAGCTCATTGACCATTACCGTCAATCCAAACAAGCCACCTACTGCGCCCAGCAAGCCTTCCGGGTCAGCTAAATGCGTTGCAGGGTCATCATATAGCTATTCCACATCAGCAAGCGATCCTGATAAAGATAATGTTAAGTATACATTTGACTGGGGCGATGGGACCAAATCAGAAACTGGTTTGGTCAAGTCGGGTACAAAAGCGAGTGCAACGCATGCTTGGAGCACACCAGGAACTTATCTGGTAAAAGCAAATGCATCGGATTTCAAGGGAGCCGTATCTGGATACTCAAGCTCATTGACCATTACCGTCAATCCAAACAAGCCACCTACTGCGCCCAGCAAGCCCTCCGGTGCTATCTCAAGCTATGCATGGGCAGTCTATAGCTACTCTACGTCAGCAAAAGATCCTGATGGAGACACGGTAAAGTACACATTTGACTGGGGTGATGGGACCAAATCAGAAACTGGTTTGGTCAAGTCGGGTACAAAAGCGAGTGCAACGCAGGCTTGGAGCACACCAGGAACTTATCTGGTAAAAGCAAATGCATCGGATTTCAAGGGAGCCGTATCTGGATATTCTGGCTCGTTATCCGTTACGATAAGTCCAAATAGCATTCCTGGCACGCCGTCTGTCCCGACAGGCACAGTTACGGGAAAGATCAAAAAATCCTACAGCTATACAACATCTGTAACTGATCCAGATGGAGATAAGTTGAAGTACACATTCGACTGGGGCGACGGGAAAACCTCCGTGACGAGTTTTGTCAACTCTGGAACAAGTGCAAGCTCATCTCATGCGTGGAGCAAGGCAGGGACGTATCTGGTTAAAGTCATGGCCACAGATAGTAAAGGCGCACCCTCTATATCATGGTCGAGTCAGCTGGCTGTAACGATAACCTAAGGTCGGTCATGGAGCTGGCAAGTTCCAGCTCCTTGAGTATGTATAACCTGCAATCCATCCTCTCTTTTTTCGACATGCTTGAAACCACATGATATTATTATAAGGATACTTTCCGGTTCAAACTCCAGTATGGTGCGCGACGGATTGTGGAGTTTCTATTTGCTTTTGATGATGCCGATTAATCACTATACGTGGATTGTAAACCCGATTTTACCAAGACTATGTGAACTGGTAGTTAGGCAGAAAAGGATTTTGGCCGGTTTGGGAAGGTTGTGTAATGTGGTGCGTGTAAAGTGCATTTCTTTCAATAAATGGGAGCTGCAGGCCTGGCCAGTCCTCAAGCCCCATCGCTCCGACTTAAATTGCCTCTCTCCTCCAAATGGCTGGCGTTCTGGAGAGAATAGGGACGAGTCAGGCTATAAGTCTTTCTTTGAGGATGCGGAGTATGAATGAAACCGGATGCTGTAGGATCTCATGAAAGATGGATAAGAGGGAGGGAGGCAAAAGTCAATTTGATGTAGGAGGGAAAAATAGCCATCGACTTTCGCCAATACACTATACGTCAATTGCCGAGATAAAAGGCTTTCGCTTCAAGTTAGAAAAGATCATCTCCACCCAAGAAGAAATAACCAAAGAGAATAAGATATCAAGTCCCTGGCAGGCCAGCGCCGATCCACAGCGCCCTTTTAGGAGGAGCCAATCACCGCGAAGTGACGGCCTGACCTTGCCCGAAGCTCGACTTTAAACCGGGGCTCGAAGGCAGCATAAGCGCTGGAATTTCACACAGCGTCCGTTCTAAGGGAACCCGTTCTCATGGGGCCTCGTGCTCGCCTTCTTGCCCTTGGTTTGACTTTTGCCGCCGTCATGCCCCGACCGTGTATTAGCGTGAGATCCGGCAGATTACTGCGCCAATTACAGCGCGCAACTTTTTCAGCCCGCCGAAATTTCAGCCTCACAGGCTCGTAGCCAAATGCAGTGCCACGACGGCATGCATCTCCTGTACCAAGGGATCAAGACCATCCAGCCTTTAGGAGCTAGCGGCATGTTGCTCCATGGTGAAGCATACACCCTTGTCATCAGAGCATCATTGGCTGCGTTAAGCCCACGGCACGCCCGCCACCCTATTCAATGGCATGAAGCGGCAAACTATGTATATAATCATTATAGATATTTGTAGTTGGCGGTCAAGAGCCGCAGGACTGGAAAATAGATAGATAATTGAGCCGGACTGGCGTCCGGGCTCAAGCGGTAATCTTGGTCTTGGCGATGTACTTGATCAGCTCTGAGCCGATCCTGGCCTTCCTCTGAATCTGATCGGCCACATCGTCAGCAGATGCGCCGCTGGCGGCCAGGGCGCGAATCTCCTCAAGCGTGGAGTCTTCAACGGTGAAGTACTCATCCAGGTCTTTTCTGTGGCCCCATACGTCGCCTTCCAGCATCTCAATACCCTGCATGTCCAGGAATACCTGGATGGCATTGGACATGGTCTTGCGGTAGGATGGCGGGACCTGAATCATTCTCAGCCTGGGGCATCTCTGCATCAGGTTAAGGAAATCTACATTACTGGCCCGGAATGCCAGGTGAACTGTCTTCTCATTTGGATTCAAATTAGGGATCTCAGTCCTGGCGCTGATTACTCTAAGTCTCATTTTAGCACTCCAGACCCTAAGATGCATTCACTAATATTAATAGACACTTCCGCTGTACACATCATACTAAAACGATTGCGACAGAGGCAATCATCACTAAAAATTTGGAATTTAGGACTGTGCTGGAGTGAGCCTTCAAAGCTCTTCCAGCGTCTCCGTGCCCACCTTCTTGACCATGGGCTTCCAGATCTTGTCAGGCATCCAGACCGGCGCGCCCTTGGGCTTGTCCACCTGCACCCTAGTTGAAACCACGAATGAACAGGTTATCAAAGCTTTTATTTAGATCTCCATCTTGACAATGATACTTAGCAAGGAAATTTATAATATTGTTAGAAAACTTAATCCAGATAAGCAAATAGCTCGATTCACCCAGATGAGGTGGAGCAATGTATTTGTTGAATCCTCGCATGAGATTCTGCATGAGGTCCTTTGCCACCTGGGCTTAAAAGATATAATTACGACTAAATACGAAATTTATGGCAGTCAGGCCCTTGACCCGCATGTTAATCGGGAGAGATTCCGAGACAATTTATGGGCTTAACCGATGACCAATGCATAGGGATCGAGGACCACATAGGAGATCACGTACGTCGCTGTCAGGACTGTAGCCTCGATAACTGGGTCAGGGACGCCGCCAGCATAGGCATAGCCCGTCTATTTTGTAGGTTATCCTATTCACGGCGTCCGTGTTCTGGAGGATACGCAGTTTTTCTTTGTAGCCAAGGCACTCAAGGTCTTATGCTGCGGTTTTCATGCCCAACAACACATTATCGGTAGACTACCAAACTTCGATGGTAAATTCCTTGGATCCCCAAAACGGGTTGTACCCAACATCCACGAATATGGATCCACGCTTGTAAAATCCCCAACTTGCATCGTACCGGACGTATCCATTAATGCCATTTACAACACCACGATCAGTTACGTACCATTGAGTCATTGTGGTTTTGCCGAGATAAGTGTTGAATGGGACCCCGCTCCTATATACTTCAGCATTCGCCAGGGGATTTTTATTTTTACCATCTACTACTTTAATTATCACAACGTCGGCAGCAGATGCTGGTGAAACCAATGGCATTACGAGCACCAAAGCCATTAAGGCAAAAAGCAGCGTTTTGGTTCGCATTTTAATTCCCTCTTTTGATCTATCATTTATATTGGTTATTATCATATAAAGGTTACGATGTCACCTCCCTTTTAGACTCTTTTAGGTTGCTGACAGGTAGCCCGTCGCCGCTGCCGAGGTCGCCCCGTGCCTCCGAAAAATAGTAACCGCCCCCATCGCGCCTCATGATGGCGATTTATCTCTATTTAGCTTCCAAAAAGAGGCATGAATATCTTGACATAATGCGTATAAGAGAAAGACATGGCTTCATGTGCGTTCTATCGTGCTCACCGCACGTTCTAGGGGCATGTGCGAGAAGATGTTATAAGAACATCGTCCGCCGCAAAGAAAGTGCTGCCAGGAAGCCCACACGCGCTCTGTGATCTTTTTCTCCTGATGTGAGATATACTTCGCCTAAGGCATTAGGCCGGTTTATTATGGAATCAAAAAAATCAAACCTGAGGAGGTAGAATGCCCCAAGAGATTCGACTCTCAAACTCTAGGCGTCTTTAAAGAGAAGGATTGGACTAAGAGATATGGACACGAGATATATTGTAATTGCCCCGTTTGCAAAGGAAAAGACCTGCTCGATTTTAAGGACATTTTTACCCATGATTTAGATGGGAGTTTTGTTCCGAGTCTTTTATATGGCGCAGACAGGGTACATACATTAGCATCAGGTTCGTTAGAATTTAAAGAATCAATGGATTTAATAAGATCGGATGATTTACCAGCATACTACAAGAAAAAAGAGTTCACAAAAGATCGAGTGAATCCGCCAAGTAGTTAAAAATTTTTATTAAGCTATATGCTCGTGCTTTAGCACAAAATATCACATAAAAATGTGATAGTATTATTTACCACCACACACGCACCATCACAAACGAACACCCGAAGATGCAACAGAACCAGCGATGCCGTCATGACCGGCATTCTCGTTACCAAGTTCAAGATGGGCCTGATTGGCGTCGAGGACCTGGCGGAGATGGCGGCGGATGCCACCAGGGCGGAGAGATGCTCGGCTGCGAAAAAGGTGCTGGAGGCGGTGAGAGACTCGCCGGATCTTCCCCGCCAGCAGGATGCCCTCCCTATATCAGAACCTCAGCTTCAAAAACACTAAAGTCGAGGCTTTACACCTCTTCCAGCGTCTCCGTGCCCACCTTCTTGACCATGGGCTTCCAGATCTTGTCAGGCATCCAGGCCGGTGCGCTCTTGGGCTTGTCCACCTGCACCCTCTCACCTGTGAATATGTGCACCTTCTTCGTGCCTCGCTCGCGGAGTTTGATGTCCGTGTGCCCACGGTTGGCTGCCTTCAGGGCCGCCTGGCGGGGCGCTTTACCCGTGAAAACGCTGATCTCGTTGCCGTTCTCGTCCCGCAGGGCGAAGTTTCTCATCTCTTTCTCGGCCATAATATTTCCCTCCGTAAAAGCTCAGATAGCCATTGCACCTGAAATGATATCAACCTTGTTTTCCCTGCAGCAGCGCCTGAGCATCTGCATGCATGCTGGCGAGCTTCTTGGTGATCGGGTGCTGCGAGCCGTATTCCTGCTCCGCCAGCCCCTTGATCCGCCAGATCTCGGAAAGAAGCTTGCCGATCTCCTTCGTTACGTACTTGCGATTTTGCTCAGTTATGATGCCACCAGCTCTGCCATTAGACTGCTTCAGATGGGCTTAATTTCTGATACAGCCTCTCTCGATACTCATTCGCCAGCTCCGAAATCCTGTCCGCAATGGGCACCTTCATACTGAATTCCTCTTCCTGCCTGCTTATGCCCTCTTCGATATAGGTTATCCAGATCTTTTGCTCAAGCTCGCCAGACTTGCGGTACTGCCTCTCTATCTCCTCATAAACGGCATCGAAATCGAGGCCCCCTCCCATCAGAGCGGCGCAATCGTCGGCATCACCTTCCCGGTTGGCAATCAGCTTCATGACAAGGATGTCTTCTCGCGAGGCGTCCCTCACCACCAGATCTCCAAAGGTCCTGGATACGATGGCCCGCTGCCACATGGGCTCACTCAATTCGAAGTCGTAAGAGATCCTGCCGGCGAAGACGTCCAGATTTCGCATGCCCTTCACAGCCAGCCTGTTGACACCCAGTCGAGCGTGTCTCTTCTCCGGGCCAACCAGTTCGAACCCCAGTCTCCTGGCGGAAAGGAGGAGGGTCTCCTTGTCGTTCTCATTTCTGCAGACCACATCGATGTCCTTGGTGGAGTCCTTAAGTCCCTGCTCCAGCAGCACGGCTCCGCCTATGAGCAGGACCTGAACCTTTCGATCAAGAACCTGGCCGAGCCGCTCGAAGAGTTCATTGACCTCCTCTCTCCGGGTTATCTTGTCATAGCTCGATGCCATACATCTCCATCCTATCCTCGACATCTTCCATCGAAGGATAGCCTTTGACCTTTTCTCCCTGCAAAACCGCCATTATATCCTTCACCATTGGGTGCAGGACGCTTTGCAATTTATCCCTGTTCCTCAAATAGAACAATATACAAAAGAGACTTTGAGAGCGGCCTTCTGCCGAGTCCAAGGAGTGGATGAAAACATCCTCAATAGATAGCTCTCTCTTGGGCAATGTGTAGTAATTGTCCCGCAGGCCCAGCTCAATCCCGTAATCTATGTAGGCACTGAAGGATGTGGGGGTGGCATCCTGCACTCGCAGGCTCTTGAAGAGCACGCTGTCTTTGTAGATCTTAATGAGCAGGGCGTCTCTGGGAACAAGGCGAGACTTGTCGTACTCCTGCAGGGCAGAGACAAAGTCCTTAAGAGCGCCCCAGTAGACATAGTTGAAAGAGTATAACGAGTGTTTTCCCTTCTTGATGGTAACAACCACGCCCAGGCGGGCCAGGTCGTGCAGATAGTAGTATACGGTCTTGAGGGGAATGCCGGTTTCTTCATGAAGCTCTTTCGCGCTCTTCGTGGTCTGGTCCAGCCGGGAGAGGAGCTCTATCCGTCCGTCAGCGAGAAGAAGCAGGAAGGGAGAGGCCCGATGGGCATAATATAGCCTCTTGAAGCTGTCTGCTGGAGAGGCTTTGGCCAGGACTATCTCCGAATCCTCCCGGTCTACCAGTCCTTTATCCCTGAGATTGGTGATTATTCGGGACACTGACCCGCGCCGCAGGCCAAGGTGGGTGTTGATATCCAGAGGACGGAGAACGCTCTCTGTGCTGGTTATCAGGAGCAGAGCTTTGATCTCGTTTCGGTTCAAACGCATTCAGTCTAAGCTTGCGTGGATAGTATATATACATTTCACTTTCTATTAGAAAATACGAGCAAAATTGTCCACACTACCGACAAGGCGCAGGACGTCGTATCTTATGTGCCATAGTTAATTTGATCTTCCAGAAAGTACACATAAGACGGTATGAACTCCGAGGGCCTCAAAAGGAGGCTGGAAGCGCTCCGGGTGCAGAGGGCCGGGATAGATCGCGCTATTGAGCAGCTCGAAGCCCAGATTGAGGCCCAGGAGCGGGCCGAGAAGAGGGGAGCAGAGGTTCTGGAGGTCGAGCCTGCCAGAAGAGGGGGCTCCTATGTGCTACAGAAGGTGAAGTGCGGCAAGCCCTCCTGCCGCTGCGCCAGGCCCGGCGGGGAGTTGCACGGGCCGTACTGGTATCATTACTGGAAGATGGACAGGAAAACGAAAAGCAAGTATGTGGGAAAAAATAGGCCTGCGGAGGGCACGTGAAACTGCAAAGGTCGAGGCCATCGCTCTGAAGATCTCCGGCCAGGGTGATCGAGGACGAATAAAGCAATGCTCGATTATTGATGCTAAGTCTTAAATAGATCTACTCAACTATTATAATTCGTAGTGTTGTAAGTCCCTCTCGAAAAGAATGAGGCCGCCAATTGGCGGGTGGGACGAAGTAGAGAGGGGTTCGCTACAGCTTTCTTTTATCCGGTTCAAAGAAATCGAGTACTACGGATACTCTATTTTGGATTTTTTGATAGTATTGGTCGTCATTGTCTCTATATTTACGGCTTATTGCACCGGCGACGAAGTCTATGGCCTGAACACATGGGCACTGTTTTGAATCGACATGAGAGACCTCTATACTTGCAGGTATGCGAACACCTATCCGGCCCTCAACGTAATCATTGAAATTCTCCCTTTGGACTCCATAGAGGGATCTATCTACGATTATATTTATCGTGCCGCCCATCTCATATTTGCTTATGATTCTGTAGAGCAGTTGCTTGCAGAGATAGTTGTACACCACCTGCGGCTTATCTTTGAGGTCCTCATCAACCTGATATTTTCGCAGCAAGGCAAATGCAATGTCATTATTGGTTCTGCCCACGCACTCAAGGATTCTTCTTCTGATGGTCTCGTCGGAATTGCTGAACTTCAACTCCGATCTAACCTTGTATTTCTTTTTGATCTTCCTTCTCCGTATGTCCTTAACACATCTCTTGATAGGGAGGTCATCTCTGACAATTAGGGCGGCTATAACAAAATACGGATCTTCTTTAGAGGCACGAGACCCCAGCCGGCCAAGGCTTCCAGATTCATCGAGATAGATCTCCATTTGATCACTCGATAGTTGATTCAATCTTAAAGAATTGCTCATTATACTGAGGCTTAAAGTCGCTGTGTGTCTTCTTCACCTCAATAATCGCCCTCTTCAGGACATCCTCTTTTGTCTCATCTGCTTTTGCCTTCTTTCCCAGGCTGTTCATTCTCAAAGGCCAATAGATCATGCGCAACTCATTTTGCGCAGAGCCGCCGCGCGGAATGTGCTCCATTTCCGCCTTAACCTGCTCTCGTATTGCCTTTAATTTCTCATTCATCTGAGTTCATCTCTTAAGCATCTATGTATCCGGATAGATACATAAAACTATTGCTTAAAAGAAGGGAAAAAAGGGCATCCTAGGCGAGGCCACGGCACTGGCCGTCTTATGTGCCATAGTTAGCTTGATCTGCCAGAAAGTACACATAAGACAGCATGAACTCCGAGGGCCTCAAAAGGAGGCTGGAAGCGCTCCGGGAGCAGAGGGCCGGGATAGATCGCGTCATTGAGCAGCTCGAAGCCCAGATTGTGGCCCAGGAGCGGGCCGAGAAGAAGGGGGCCGAGGTTCTGGAGGTCGAGCCTGCCAGAAGCGGCGGCTCTTACGTGCTGCAGAGGGTGAAATGCGGCAAGCCCTCCTGTCGCTGCGCCAGGCCCGGGGGGAGCTGCACGGGCCGTACTGGTATCTGTTCACAAAGAAAGATGGCAAAACGAAAAGCAAGTATGTGGGGAAGAATAAGCCGATCTAGGTCAGAAAGTTCGCCCACCCTTCTTGTCTGCTTCAAAAACAAATAAATAAGCTGCAGCCCAGAAATTACTCTGATGGACCGCTCAGAAATCCTCCGCCTCGTCTCCGAACTACGCCGCCGCCACGGGGAGCTCGAGGGCGTGGAAGCCAAGGCCGCCCACACAGGCACCCCTGCCGACCTCTTGAAGCTATCATTTATAATCAGCTTTTTTCGTGGTACTCTGACGCCAAAAGGGATATCTTGTCGCCTATGGGAATGGTCAGGTCGTTATCCTGCAGCCGGGCTATGCCTTCCTCGATGTAGTTGATCCAGATCTTCTCTTTCGCCTCGCCAGCCTTGCGATATTGTGCCTCAATCTCCCTGTAGACCGCGTAAAAGTCCAGGCCTGCAATGACCAGATTGGTGCAGTCCGGGGCGTCTCCCGGCCGGTTGGCGATCAGCTTCATGATGAAGATGTCCTCCAGGGAGGCATCCCTGATCACCAGGCTGCCAAAGGACCTGATTCGAGTAGCCCTCTGCCACATGGCCTCGGAGAGGTCGAAGTCGTAGGAGATCCGCTCGGCGAAGACGTCCAGATTGCGCCCGCCCTTCACTGCCAGCCGCTTGACGCCCAGTCGCTCATGCCTCTTCTCCGGGCCGACGATCTCAAATCCCATGGCCTTGGCGGCAGCAAGCAGCCTCTCCTTGTCTTCTTCGCTCCGGCAGACGACATCGATATCCTTGGTGGCGTCCTTGAGCCCCAGCTCCAGCAACACGGCTCCGCCTATGAGCAGGGCCTCGACCCTCTCTTCCAGAACCTGGCCGAGCTGCTCGAACAGCTCGTTGACCTCCTCTTTCCGGGAGATCTTGTCAGAGTTTGATATCATAGAGATCTGTCCTGTCTTCGATATCTTCCATGGTCGGATATCCTCTGATCCTCTCGCCCTGTAGCACTGCTTTCAGATCCTTCATCATGGGATGATCGATCGTCTCTAATTTATCCCTGTTCTTGAGATAGAACAGCACGCAAAAAAGCTTCTGGAAGGACTCCCAAGCCGAGTCCAGGGAGTGGATGAAGACCTCCTGGATGGACAGCTCCCTCTTGGGCAGGGTGTAGTAGTAATCCCTCAGCCCCAGCAGAATCCCGTAATCCTCGTAGGCAGAAAAGGAGGTGAATGTGGCATCCTGCGGCCTCAGGCTCTTGAAGAGCACGCTATTTTCATAGCTCTTGATGAGCAGGGCCTCACGGGGCACGAGGCGTAGCACCTGGTATTCCTGAAGTGAGGTCACGAAGTCCTTCAGCTCCGGCCAGAAGATGTAGTTGAAGGAGAAGAGATAGGCTTTGCCTTGCCTGGAGCGGCTGACGATGCCCACCCAGAGAAAGCCCTTCAGATAGCCGTACAGGGTATCTGCTGGGATGCCCGTCTCCAGGGCCAGGGCCTCTAGGCTCCTAGGGATCCGGTCCAGCCTGGCGAGTAACTCCACCCGCCGCAGGGAGAGGATCTTCTGCAAAGGCGAGGCCCGGTGGCTGAAGTATAGCTTCTTGAAAGCCTCTGCCGGGAGCGTGCCGGCCAGGACGACCTCGCGCCCTCTCCGCTCTGCCAGCCCCATTTCCACCAGGTGAGTTATGAGCCGGGAGACGGTCTCCCTGCGAAGCCCCAGCTCCGCCTGGAGGGTGCGGGGGTTCACCGGCTCTTTAGATCCGGTGATGAGGACGAGCGCTCGGATGTCGTTCTGGCTCAAAGGCATCTTCTTTAAATTAGATCAAATATGTATATAAATGTGATTCTTATTCAAGATGATATGTATATTGGCAGCTCCTTGGCAGGGGCAGGAGAGCTCGGCCCGGTTGCGGTAGCGGCGACAGGCTGCGCGGGTGGTGGAGCCGAGGATAGAGCGGACCTCCTTTCCCAAAACGAGATAAGGAAGCAACATCCATAGGACAATCAGATGGACCGCTCAGAAATCCTCCGCCTCGTCTCCGAACTGCGCCGCCGCCATGGAGAGCTCGAGGGCGTGGAAGCCAAGGCCGCCCACACAGGCACCCCCGCCGACCTTTTCAAGCCCCTTTCCGCCTTCGCCAACCGCGCAGGAGGCGGCATTCTGCTCTTCGGCCTGGACGAGGACGCCGGCTTCAAGGTCGTGGGCGTGGGCAATCCCCGCAAGCTTCAGGAGGATCTCAGCGGTCTGGCCGCCCAGATGGAGCCGCCTCTTCGCCCCAGCTTCTCTGTGGAGGAGATCGAGGGCGCGACCCTTGTGGCCGTAGAAGTCCCGGAGGTCGCCTATGATCAGAAGCCCTGCTACCATCGCCCGCACCACCTCCAGGAAGGGTCCTTCATCCGCGTGGGGAACTCCACCCGGCGGATGAGCGACTACGAGATCTACAGCTTCATCAGCTCCCGTACTCAGCCGACGTTTGATGAGGAACCAGTCCTTCGGGCCACTATGCAGGACCTGGACAGAGCGAAGCTTGAGAAGTACATCGCGCGAAGAAAGGAGGCCCGTCCCAACGCCCCTTACTGGAATCTGCCTTTTGAGCAGATTTTGAAGCAACTTCAGATCGTCGTTGAGGTCGATGGCATCCTGCATCCCACTCTTGCCGGATTGCTGATGTTCGGCGTTTATCCCCAGATCTTTGAGCTTCAGCTCTTCATAGCTTATCTGCAATTTTATGGCACCACTACGACCGAAGAGGCTCCATCTGGCGAGCGTTTCCTTGACAACCGCAAGTTTGAGGGGACATTAGATGAGATGGTAGACGGCGCTGTGTCCTACGCAATGGCCAACATGAGGAGGGGCAGCCTAATTCGAGGCGTTACCAGGCAGGACATTTATGAGTACCCGGAGGTGGCCCTGCGGGAGGCCATAGTCAATGCCCTGGCCCACCGGGACTACAGCCATTTCGTGCGTGGCAGCCATATCCAGGTGCGGATGTTTGCCGATCGCCTGGAAGTTGAGAACCCAGGAGGGCTCTATGGCAGAGTGACCATCGATAAATTGCAGGAAGGACAGTCTACCAGGAACCGGCTGCTCATGCATCTGATGGAGGATGTCCACCTCGTGGAGAACAGGGGCAGCGGCATAGATGCCATGCTGGATGCTATGCAGAAAAAAGGGCTGCCAGCGCCGGTTTTTGAGGACAAGAGGACGGCGTTTCTGGTGAAGTTCTATCAGGTGATGCCTGCAGAGCTTTCAGAAGAGGAGCAGAGAGTCCTTGCCTATGTAAAGGAGCGCGGCTCCATAAGGAGGAGTGAGGCTCAGAAGCTGCTTGAGGTCAGCGATAGAAGGGCAAAATACGTGCTTGAGACAATGGAAAAGGCAAAGCTTCTGCGCCAGGAAGGGCGGCAGAAGGCCGCACGTTATCACTTGTTCTGAATATGGACAATTTATGGACAAGGAATTTTTGTCCATATTTGTTGGTATTTTCAGAATCGAGTACAGAGTTTGCTGTGCATCGTCGTCTTATGTGCCCTAGTTACCTTCATCTCCCAGAAAGTACACATAAGACGGCATGAACCCCGTGGGCCTCAAAAAGAAACTGGACGCCCTCCTGGAGCGACGGGCCAGGATCGATGCAGAGATTGAGCAGCTTGAAGCCCAGCTAGATGTCCAGGAGCGGGCCGAGAAGAAAGGTGCTGAGGTTCTGGAGTTCGATCCTGCCAGAGCCGGCGGGGAGCTGCACGGACCGTACTGGTACCTTTACTTGAAGAAGGATGGGAAGACCAGGAGCAAATACGTGGGGAAGAACCGGCCTGCGATGGTGTGAGGGAGGCCGTCTTATGTACTATTTGCTTCATGAGCCCACATCCCGCACGTCTCTCTTCAGCCATAGTATTTTTCACATTCTTGGCCAAACAGCTTTATAATTTTAATTTGTTCTTCATTAAGGTTTATGATTTCTCGATGAATAGCCCCCTTCAATTC
>Ga0247840_10004343_pt1 | contig 22568 bp, 25 predicted proteins | sample LaCruzMarch2015__FD_192404 | JGI IMG/M metagenome (GOLD analysis project Ga0247840, IMG submission 192404) | Freshwater microbial communities from meromictic Lake La Cruz, Castile-La Mancha, Spain - LaCruzMarch2015_17m | ecosystem: Environmental > Aquatic > Freshwater > Lake | place: Spain... | reverse complement strand
CTTGCCAGCCCAATGCGTTAAGACGGGTGCTGTCCATGAGCTTGCGCGGCGCACCGTCAGGCTTAGTAGGGTCAGTGTGGATGGGGCCGGTGTAGCCCACGGTTTGAGCCACGACTTGTGCCATTTCCAAGATGGTCACGTCTTCCCCGCATCCCACATTGATATGGCTGAGCATGGGCTGGGTGTGCTGGCTATAGGTGGTTTTGTCGAGGTTCATGACGTGCACGCTTGCTGCTGCCATGTCATCCACATACAAGAATTCGCGCTTGGGTGTGCCCGTGCCCCAGATGGTGACGCTAGGTGCGTTGTTGACCTTTGCTTCGTGAAAGCGACGGATGAGAGCGGGGATGACGTGGGAATTCTCAGGGTGGTAGTTGTCGCCAGGGCCGTAGAGATTTGTGGGCATAACGCTGCGGTAATCCACCCCATGGCTTTGGCCGTACTGACGGTTGTAGCTCTCGCAGAGCTTGATGCCAGCAATCTTGGCGATTGCGTAGGGCTCGTTAGTGGGTTCCAGCGTGCCTGTCAGTAAGGCGTCTTCGCGCATGGGCTGATCGGCCAACTTGGGGTAGATGCAGCTTGAGCCCAGGAAGAGCAGCTTTTTCACGCCGTTGCGGAAAGCCGCATCGATGACATTAGCCTGCACCATCATGTTCTGATAAATGAATTCGGCAGGGTAGGTGTTATTGGCGTGGATGCCGCCCACTTTGGCCGCTGCCAAGTAAACCTGTTCGGGCTGCTCTTGCTGGAAGAAGGCCTGCACTGCGGCTTGGTTTGTCAGATCCAGCTCGGCATGGGTACGGGTGACGATGCGCTCGGCAGAGTGGCCGCTGGATAGCAGATGGCGCACGATGGCTGAACCCACCATCCCGCGTTGGCCAGCGACGTAGATTTTGGGATGTTGGGTCATGATTGCGTCCGTCCATAGGTATCTTCAAAACGAACGATGTCGTCTTCGCCCAAGTAGCTACCGGACTGTACTTCGATGATTTCGAGGGGGATCGTTCCAGGATTAGCCAAACGGTGCACCTCGCCCAAGGGTATGTAAGTAGACTGGTTTTCCGTAAGGGTAAGAACCTTGTCCCCGTTAGTGATTTCCGCGGTGCCGGTTACCACGATCCAGTGCTCGGCGCGATGATGGTGTTTTTGCAAGCTCAGGCTGGCTTTTGGCTTGACCTGAATGCGTTTAACCTTGAATCGACCGCCCTCATCGATGCTATCGTACCAACCCCAGGGGCGGTGCACTTTACGGTGCAGCGTGTGTTCTTCGCGTTTTGTATTCTGTAATTGCGTGACAATGTGTTTGACGTCTTGGCTGCGAGACTTGTCTGCGACCAACACAGCATCGGGCGTTTCGACCACGATCAGGTTTTCTACGCCAACCAAGCTGACCAGGCGGCTGTTGGCGTGCACCAAGGTGTTTCGGCTGTCAGTGGTCAGTACATCGCCTAAGTGTGCGTTGCCAAATTCGTCTTTTGGCAAGACATTCCAGACGGCATCCCATGCACCTAGGTCGTCCCAGCCAGCATCCAGCGGGACCATTTTGATGGGGAAGTTGCTGCCGGGGCAGTGCTCCATGGCGGCGTAGTCAACTGACTCGGGGGGAATGGCAGCAAATTCAGCCTTGCCAGGGCGAACAAACGTGTTGTCTGCGCTGCGCTTGCCCCATGCGGTCTTCGTGGCCTGTAAAATGTCTGGACGGAATTGCTCGATTGCCTTCAGCCAAACAGAGGCTTTGAGCACGAACATGCCGGCATTCCAGTAGTAGCGACCTTCGTTCAGGTAGGTTTGGGCTGTGGCGGCGTCGGGCTTTTCTACGAAGCGGCGTACTGTGTGGTTTGCTTCGGCTTCACCTCGCAATGAGTTTTCGGTTTGGATGTAGCCGTAGCCTGTTTCTGGCTTGTCCGGGGTCACACCTAAAATGACGATGGTGCCTTTGGCAGCCTCTGTAACCGCCTGTTGCATGGCACTGGTGAAAGCACTTGCGTTCACTACCGTTTGATCGGCAGGCGTAACCACCAATACGGGGTCTACGCCTCCCTCCATGGCGGCCAGTGCTGCTAGGGTGAGCGCAGGTGCTGTGTTACGGCCCACAGGCTCTAGCAAAGCACAGCCCAGCTCAACACCCACCTCACGCAGTTGCTCAGACGCCAAAAAGCGATGGTCCTCGCCAGTGACGATGATGGGGGCGGCGACTTGAATGTCCTGGTTGCCCAAATTGGTGAGGCGTAAGGCGGCCTGCTGAAACAAGCTCTCTTTACCGGTCAGGCACAGAAACTGCTTGGGGAAACCAGTTCGCGACAGGGGCCACAAACGTGTGCCGGAGCCGCCGCAAAGAACCACCGGAGTTGCTTGAATCATGCTTTTTGCACTTTCTTGCTTTCTGAATCGATATCACCTACTTCAGACTTGAGAGTATCAATCTCCGCCTTCAATGCCTCGTACTCTTGCAACTTACGCTTAAGAAAACGTCCCGTGATCGACACCTTTTCTGCAATACCGTTCGGCGTGAGGATGTAGGCGTATTTGAATTTGTGCTTGCTGTTTTGGAAGTTTTCCAACTTCACAAAACCTTTGTCCATCAGCGCTTTGAGGCAGTAGTTCAAAGCCCCCAGGCTGATGCCAACTTTTTCAGCTAACTCACGCTGGCTGATATCGGGCTGCTCATCCACCAAACGCATGATCCTAAAATATGTATCCTCTTGCGCTTTGGCGTGACGGCTTTCAGTATTCTTTGCAGGCTTATCGGGTTTCATTGGTATTTGGCTGCAGTGGATATATTAAATTTTGTTTAAATTGATCGAATTTATATACGCTGGGTTTACTTTAGGCACGCTACCGCCGTGCCGAAACATAAGCAGCACAAGAGGTGTATCTGGCGGGTGACCTCTTAGGGAGACCACCCGTTACGTACAGATTTGAACATTATAGCCCAGGCTGCCTGTCTGGAACAGGTTTTCTAAATATATTTTTGCCAAGCATCTTTCATCTGGACTGGCATCAATGGGCTCGGCGGGGTCGCTGGGGTCGGATTCGCCTTCACCGTGCATTTGGTCCTGCCGTTCCGCGCTCTACCGTTCCGTGTGTTACTCCATGGGCTGTTCCATTCCCAAATCAGTCTGCTGCTCCATCTGCTGCTGCACCGCCTCTTCCATGCTCACGGTGTTAACGACAAGTTCAAGGTGGCTCAGTATTTCTGGCTCATGCCGACCGATGTAGCTTTTGACGGCTGGGTTAGATAGCAGCTTGGTCACATAGCCTTTGGCAACCACCAAGTTCAGTAGCTCCGAACCATAGTTTTCTTCAGCGTCCTTGTAGCTGGCCTGCACTTGGTTCATCTCTCGTTCAAGTTTGACAATCTGCTCAATGGGAGCCACACGCTTTTCAAGTGGCGCTGGCTTCATGTCGGTGCGCTGCTCTGGAGGCGTGGCTTTGAGTAGGGCCTCCGCATGCGCCACGGTGATGGTGCTACTGGCGATCATGAGCTCCACGGCCTCCACTTGCCTGGCTGCTTTCATGTTTCTCAGCACCCGTGTCACGTCTGGCGTGAACTGATGGTCTTGCAGCAAACGGATGGCATCTGGGCAAATGCCTTCCAGCAGATTGATGCGCCTGTTAATGGCACTCAAGTTGACATTGAACGCTCTGGCCAGCCGCTCTTTGCTCACGCCCCTGTCAATGGCCCGGCGAATCATGTAGTGCTCTTGGATGGTTGAGAGCCTGTTAATACGATGGTTGTAGGTGTAGGTCTCGTCATCTTTAGCGAACAGACAAGCTATGGAATCGCGCCCAAGTTCCCGAAACGCCAGTACACGCAAATGGCCGTCCAGCAATATGTACTCAGACTTCTCAGGGTCAGGCTGCAAAACCGACACGGGTTCAATCAACCCAATCTCACGAATGGACGACACGATTTGTCGGTACTTGCGGGTGCTCATCACACCATCCGGCACCTTTTTGCAGGGCATCAGATCATCGATGGGCACTTGGTAGGTTTCCAGATCAAACCCTAGTAGCGTGGTAAGTGGCTCGCCGGTCAAGTGCGCGTTGTAGTTTGCTTGGTTGGTTGCTTTATTAATTGCTTGATTTTCTGATTCGTGGAACTGGTTCATGACGCCACTCCTTCAAGGGCTTGCTCGTTTTCTACACGCGCATTCGCCATGTCAGCAAACTGAATTTTTTCTGCCAAGTACTTGGGCAAGGTGTCCAGCTGCTCGGCGCGGAGCAAATTCACGAAGTGCTCATCGGCGAACAGGGTCTTGAGCCCTTGCACCACGAGCAACAGGCGTTGGTGGGCGTGCTCCGCTTTAAGGACCATCTTGCGCTGACGATCAACTTCCTTTTGGTAAGTGCGCACCAAGCTGTAACTGGATGTGGGTGGTTTGAAACGCACTGCCAAGGGTGACGATGGGCCGTGGGCTTCGCGTTTTTCAATCAAGCGTTTGGCTTCAATGATCTGTCGCCCTTTGAGCTGGCCGTTTTCATAGGCCTCTTGCAGTAGGTCGCCCAGGTTGGTTTCACCATCTGCAGCAGTTTCGCTGGCACGGGCAATTTCAAGTGCAGTGGTTAGCGGGATGTTGCCGCGCTGCACGCCTTCAATGAGCCGCTCTTCGCCCTTGTCCAGCAAGAACACAATGTCTTTAACGTACTTGGGTGACAAGCCAGTTTTGTCGATAATCACTTCGGCGCTGTAACCACGGTTACGCAGCACTTCAATGTCTGCCAAGATTTCTAAGGGGCGGTGGCCTCGACGGGCAATGTTTTCTGCCAGGCTCATGATGAAGGCGTCTTCATCATCCACATCCACCACTAATGCCGGGATATGGCTTTCACCCAGCATGCGAAATGCATTAAGTCTGCCTTCACCACAGACTAACAAGTAAGAAGGCTCACTATCATCAGTTTGTCTTTGAGTGACGGTGATAGGTTTTTTAAGCCCAATGGCGCGGATGTTGTCCACAATTTCCTCAAAGACCTTCATGTTGCGGTCTCGGGAGTTCAGCACTTCAATTCGGTCGATGGGTATGAGCGTGACGCTCTCGGGTGTATCATGCATGATGATGTCCTCGTTGGTTGTGACTAAGGGGTTTAGGGGTTGGCGGATGTTGGTGTCTTCGGCACAGTGGGCAGGTCATTGCGCTCCTTTCTTGCATGTTCAAAGGTCTTGGGTGTCAGTAGCTCGCGCTCTGACATGCCATAGAAAAAGCCCAAGTTGTCAAAGCGAAAGCATTCAAACTGCACGCTGTTGCGGGTGCTGACACGGATTTCATGGGTCGGCAAATCCAGGCGCGGTAGCAGGTAGTAGTCGAGTTCTAGCTCGTTGTTGCTGTCCAAGCGCACCGCTAGGGTGAGGTCTGGATCATGGGCATGGGTGTCGAATCGGATGCGCCAGCGTTGCATGCCGTTTTCACTGGTTTGACAGCGGGCAATGACCAAGCTGATGGCCAGCTCGTCATTTAAGAGCAGCAAATCGGTTTTGGGGTCACGGTCTACCTTGCCACCAAGCTCGGTGATGGTGGCTGTGGTGCGTTGGATGATCTCTGGGTGTAAGCGACGCAATCGCTTGTTGACTTCAATAAAGTCACTGTTTCGGTTGTTGAAGTAGCCAACCAGTTCATAGGCACGGCTCAGGCTGCCAAACCGTTGTGCATAGGTGGCAGCTGTGGGCATGTCCTCTGCCTGATTGATGATGAAACCAGACAAGTGACCGCAACTGTCATACAGGCGTTTCAAGTGCTCCAGCAGCTCCTCATCACTCAAGCGTCTGCTTCTGTCAGCCAACACCTCTTGGGCCCGCATGAAGGTGTCCAGTGATACCAAGCCCTCATAAGCGCCCTCTTTGCGGATCCACATCTCAGTCGGGTTGTTGACATGCTTTTTCTTGAGCTTGAAGGATCGGCGGTTGTAGACGTTGTTGCCGATGTACTTTTCATTGGTGAGCACTTGGCGCACGGTGCTTGATGTCCATTCACGATCCAAGTCCGTCATGATGCGGCTGGCATTGAGTCGTTTGGCAATGTGGCTCAGCGGCAGATCCTCTTCAATCAACCACTGATACATGTTTTGCACAGCTTGCACTTCTTCGGCAGGGCCTGGCACCAACACTACGCGATCGGTTTGCAGGCTCTTGTGCTCGCCACGCTTGAGTTCACCTTTGGGCTCACCACTTTGGTCAATCAGCATGCGGCGCAACCCAAACCCTGCTAGGCCTCCTTGCCGAAAACCCATTTCAATCAATCGGCACTGGCCTGCAAACACCTTGGCAGACAACTCACGGCTGTACTCCCCCGCCATGGCCCGCTTCACGCCTTTGACGATGGTGGACACAGGCGAGCCATCGTTTTCAAACTGCTCGGCAACATAAGCCACCGTAATACCTTTGCGTTTGCAGATGTATTCGTAATAGGCGGATTCATCAGCATCTTGAAACCGTCCCCAGCGACTGACGTCATAGACCAGAATCATGTTGAAGTCGGTATTGCCAGACTCCACATCGGCGATGAGCTTTTGCAGTGAGGCGCGCCCGCCAATAGACAAGCCACTTTTACCCTCATCGGCATAGGTGCGCACGATTTCAATACCACGGCGTTCGGCGTACTCTTGGATTTTGTCTGACTGGTTGTGGGTGGAGTACTGCTGATGTTCTGTTGACATGCGCACATATTGCGCCGCACGGAACTGAAGGGCATTGCCGGTATTGCTGGCTTGATTGCTGGCTTGGTTACTTCCCTCACTGCCAACTTGATTAACTTCGTGGCTCATGCGAATTTCCTTAACTGCGCCGTGGCGACTTGCACTTGCACAGGTCGGTTAAGAAGCTTGAGCAAAATCATTGACCGCTCTTCACCCGTTTGCGCTTGGTAGATGGTTTCAAATCCAGCTAACGGCCCATCGAGTACACGCACACAGTCACCCATTTGAAAAGGCTCACTGGGACTGCTGTGCTGTGCCTGCTCACGATCAAAAATGCCTTGCAGTAGTTCAAAGCGGATTTGTGCAGGCTTTGTGCCAAAACGCACCAGCTCATGCACGCCCTTGGTGGAGCGGATGAATGACGTGCCTTTTTTCTCATACAAGGCATCAGCACCAATAAACAGGTAGCGCGGAAACATGGGCTCTTCGATTACGATCAACTTTCTGGCTTTGGGCTTTTTGAGTTTGAACTGCGGCAAATAACAGCAATAGCCTTGACGCTCGAGGTTTTCCAAGGCAACGAACTCCTGCCTGGGCTTGGTGTGCACCACGTACCATGGGTAACTTCTATCTAGTGGCTTATGCAATCGGGGGGCGCAGGCTTGGGACTGACCGGCAGTCACTTCAGCTCTTACCTCAGCTGCATGGGCGACGCTTGTGTCTACATTCGCTCTCGCCTGATTTATGTTTGGCTGCGGCTGTACGCTAACTGGCTCCACCTGTTTGCCAGCAATTTTTAGTTTGGTGAACCCAGCAGCCGATGCCATTTGTCGCAACAGTACCAGTGGCCGATCAGCTGTCAAAACGCGCTCAATGACTTTTTCGGTTTCACCACGCTCAAAAGCCTTAACGCTATGGAGGTGATAGAAAAGCTTAAATCCTTGCCGCTCAATGGGTAGGTCCTCAGCTGTGAGGCGCAGCTCTGACAGTTCTAAGGCGCTAAGGCCCAGTCGATTGGCGACTTCTTGGATCGTGAGTGTGGTGTTGGTGAGGTCTGCCTTTTCCATCTCGGTCACAACGATTGCTGTCACATCAATACTCACTAGGCAACATGATGACCCAGTGCTCGCCATCCCAACAGGCATAGAGCTGGATGCTGTTCAGTGGAAAGTCGGTGTATTCAATCGCTTGGCGGGCGTGCTCATGACCATTGCCATCTTCATAGATCATGACCGCGCCACCGTTCTCTACGAGCAGGCGAATCAAGACAAACCAGTCTAGAGTACCGATTTCATCCAAGTGGCTAACCACAGCGTCCATCAGCCAGTAGGCGCCTGCGGTGTCAGCTAGATACTTGGACCCATCGGTGAGCAGATGCCTGCGTGAGATTTGGTAGTAACAGTTGGTGCCCGTAAAGGACGACAAATTGGAGAGCACATCATCATCCATGGCTTACTCCTTGCACAAAGCGTCAAGATCAAACTGACTGTTTGCCAGCAAATCGATGCGCAAGTTAGGCACGGTGCAGCACACCAAATAGTGCACAGTCCAGTTCATGAGCTTGGCGCGTTCTGTGTCACAGCTCGCCTCGGCAAACTTGGCGTGATAACGCTCGATTTCGTGGACGGACATTTGCAGGGCCTGCACCACACTTTGCAGGCGCTGGGCAGCATCACGGTGAACCTGTTCAGCTGCAATCACAGCAAAAGCGTGACGTGGGTCATTCATCGCGCTGTCCTTTGGCTTTTGGGGCATCGGTGGCACGCACCTTCACGCTGGCTTGCTCAATTTGCGCATCCAGCTCGCCAGCCAGCACGGCGGACTTAACAGCTTCAAGTGCCTCAATCAGTGCGGCAGGGCTTGTGATCTCAATGGCGCTTTTGCCTTTGCTGAGTTCAATGACTTTGGCGCCGTAGCGAATCTCAATACAAACCTTGCCGGCATCGGTGGTGAACCACCAAGGCTTGATGCGCTTTTCTTGGGTGACTTGCACCCGTTCGCCTTCAGCGTTTTTGACGGTTTTGGTGCGGGTGGGTGCGTAGCTGTTGCCATCTTTCGTGGCCGTGGCCAAGAGGATCTGCTCTTGCACTTTATTTGCCAGTTTGGTGCGTCGCTGTGTGACTGGATTTTGCTGAGCGGGCTTTTTAGCCGCTACCAGTTTGAGTGATGCCAAGGTTGCCATTTGCTTTGTCCTTTCGATGAGTAAACAGGGCAAAGCAACTGTATTTTCTGAAGTTTTCAGCGAGCAACCAAAATCCAGTCAATGAATAGAGCAGAACCAGATTTACTGGGTTTTTACATCAGTTGCATAAATACATGCATGAACAAACGCTTCAAACAACTGGACATTCAACACCGTGAAAACTGCGATACACGGCGCGCCAACACGTGGCTTAAATCGCAGGGTTTAGCAGCTGAAAATTTCACCGAACTGGACCTACAGCTGCTACAAGCCCAGCGCATTGCCCACAACTGCTTAAAGCAACATGGCGGCTTGCTGGGCGTTAATGAAGCCAAGACTTTGAACAACTTTTTACAGGCACTACAGAACAACAAGCAACGCAGCAGGCTCACCCCAGCACAGGCATTCAAAGTCATGAACATAGGCAACAGCGTGAATAGGAAACTGTTCCAGCAGCACAGGCAATTAGGTAACAACGTACAGGCAAAAACCAGCAGATAAGCCACTGCTAGACCAAAGGGTAAAAACGCGGGTTGAGATATGACGGCTAACGACCCCGCACTCGCAGCCAGTTCGACGTGAAGGACGGCTGTATATGGGTGGACGCCGCAGAGTTAACCACCAGGCAAGCCAATGCCGAAGTGGGTTGGGAGTTTGAATAAGACCGTCTCCCGTTGAACTCTTTCACGTTCCTGAACGCATACGGAAGTAGGTGCAGAGGTTTCAGGACAGGACAGCTACACTGGACACCGCCTTTATGGCGCTGGCTGTAGCCGTCCTATGCTCCGAAAGTAGATCAACAAAAACTCTTTCGTCATCAGGTACTTGATATCAAAATCAAAGCAGAAGAAAATGGCGATGAGCGCAAGCGAAGAGCGAGCTAACGTTAGTTGGCTCCCTTTTAATCAATCAATTAAAGAGAATAACCATGTCTAAAGAAATATCAAACTATGGGCCCATCATCGAGTCATGGGTCAGAAGCTTTTACTTCACCATGGAGTCAGACCCAGAGGTTGGAGATCGTTCAGGTGATGCGCCCGACGGCGTCAAAATTATTTTCAATGGTTATGGATACAACGAAGAAACAGATGAGCATGACGGCACCAACGTTTTCAACTTCGCTGTATTCATTCACAAGGACTCACTGAAATCAGAGACATTTCCCGAACACGATTTTCAGTTTGGTTCCATCGTTCATAGGCCTGAAGAAGAGGTCTGCATCTATTGCTATATTGATGCAGAGCAAGACGCGTTTGACTTCAACCCATTTGAAGACTCTGACACCGAACTTGATCACAAATCCGTGCATCAGCTGATCCACGATATTCACGCCAGAGACAACGAATGAAAGTGCCAGCGCTTTGACTACCTGAATTTAAGTCCGAAGTATTTTTAATCCACATCACATAGCCAGTCGATGATTTCTGCAACGCAAGCAATTTGCGCAGAACCGTTGCAATTCCACAGGTTTATGCACACCAACTAAGGTGCAAACGGTTTCGAGTTAAGTGATATTGGCGCATTTGGACCTATTGGACCTATTGGGGCTTGCGGCTGGATGGCTTGAAATGGCGTGGCAGGCCGGTCTGTCACTGTTTCAGGCGGGGTGCCCTGCTTGACGATTTTTGGCTTTGGCTTCTCGGGCCTGTTCCTGTACTGTGTCACAACTTTTGTCTGGGTTTTAGTTTCGGGTGCAGTCAATTTTTTAGCCATGGCGATCACGCTCTGGCTAGTGCCATTGAGCAGTGCCAAGACCTCAACCTTCGCTTGAGCATCAGATTTTTCAGCCTGATCACGGACCCAGTTCAGTGCTTTTTGTATATCAGTCAATTTTACTTTGTTCATATTTTTATTTATCGAATCCAAAATATGTTTGCCTTGTGATTAAAGGTCTTGGCTCACGAAGTAGATCCTCCCGCGTAAGTGACCTGCCCCCTGCTAGCCGTACCACGGTAATGGCAGTTAGTCCGCAAATTCTGGAGAATTGCGGATATGAAGATCACACGATTTACCGATGAGCAAATCATCGCTTTCCTCAAACAAGCTGAAGCCGGCATGTCTATCAAGGAGCTCTGCCGCAGCGGCGGCTTCAGTCAGCCCACCTTCTACAAGTGGCGCTCTAAGTTCGGCGGCATGGAGGCCTCTGACGCTTCAAGGCTGCGAGATTTGGAATCCGAGAACACCAAGCTCAAGAAGCTATTGGCTGAGGCCCATCTGGATATTCACGCGCTCAAGAGCGTGTTCGGCGTAAAGCGCTAGCCCCACAGGTCAAACGCGAGGCGATTGGCAAGATGATCCAAGACCATCAACTGTCCGAGCGCCACGCCTGCCGTCTTGTGGGGCTAAGCCGTGACAGCTATCGCAACCCACCACAGCCAGATCAGCTCACCCGTGATCTGTGCGAACGCATCGTGGACATCGCCCATGTACGCCGCAGGTTTGGTTATCGGCGCATCCATGACTTGCTGCGCCCTGAGTTCCCGCATGTGAACCACAAGCGGGTTTACCGGCTTTACCGAGACGCTAACTTGGCTGTGCGCCGTCGCAAGAAGGCCAAGCGGCCATTGAATGAACGTGTGCCACTGCAATTGGCGCAAGCCGTCAACGAGGTGTGGAGCATGGACTTTGTCTCAGATAGCTTGTCCAACGGTCGCAGGATCAAATGCCTAACAGTGGCCGATGACTTCAGTCATGAGTGCGTTGACATCGCAGTGGACTATGGCATCTCAGGCCAATACGTAACTCGTTTGCTGGACCAAGCTGCAATATTCAGGGGCTACCCGCAAGCAGTACGAACAGACAACGGCCCTGAGTTCACGAGTCGAGCTTTTATGGCTTGGGCAACGGCGCATGGTGTGAGGCATATCTTGATTCAACCAGGGCGCCCCATGCAAAACGGCTACATCGAGAGCTTCAATGGGAAGTTTCGTGATGAGTGCTTGAACGAGCAATGGTTTCAGAGCTTGCCTCAAGCCAGAACGTGCATCGCTGAGTGGCGCAGGGACTACAACGAAGTCAGGCCACACAGCAGCTTGGGCCGAATTCCTCCGGCTCAATTCGCGCAACAGCATCGGATTAATTCAAATGCTGTTGCAAATACAAACCATCAAGTTTTGGAATAACCTTGACCCCTCGGACTAACTGCTAAATCAGTGGTACGGCAACAGGGGGCAGGTCATAAGTACGAAATTAACTTAAGCGGGCGGTATCCTTTAAAGAGAAATTCGATCTCTGATTGCTTGAGAGGTTGTAGCTATCAATAAGTGGTTCATCTGAGCAGCAATTGTCCACAGTTGGCAATCGCTGATTCGTTGTGCAGAAGGCACGACGCGCTCCGCTAATGCAACGAAATCCAGAGGCTTACGGTAATGTATGTTTGCATAGTTAAACGCTGTGTTTGCCTCAGCGCATAGCTGGATGAGGTACGAGGTATTGCACTGCACTGCACGATGACTTAGCCAACGCATACCGAAAATCGCACTGAGATCCACGAAGGCATCTTCCGTTGTAAGAATGTAATCTTTGTGCACCAGCTCTTTGACTGACTCGATGTAAATCTCATGTGCTAATTCTTTATCTTGACTGCAAATTGAGAAAGCTTGTTTAATTTTATTCATGATTAATTTCCTTTTAGGGCTTCAGGGCTATCGAGATCGATTTCGTACAATTTGATAAATCCGATAGCCATGGCCTGATTTTTATTGTTCTTCGACAGTGTTTTTTTGATCTTCAATAAACTTTTCAATGTCCACATCGCAAAGGCACTCGCTTATAAACGGGCCTATACGATCACCGAACACACCCACCATCGTGTCATTTCGTAGCTCGCCGTAGTATTGAAAGGACCCACTTTCAGTCTCTTCAACATCAGTTACCTCCACCCAGAATCTTTCGCTAGGTAAATCGCCACGAGGCCAGGAGCAGTAAACCTTCACGAACATCCCTTGAGGGATTCTCAATATTTGCTCAAACGGAAGACGCTGAAACGTCTCAGGATAGGTCTCAGCCATCCACTTGCTGTTAACGAGTCTGACCGGCGTTATTTCTCCGGCACTTCCGACAAGATTCGATCTGAAAGCGGGAATTGCCCCAAATAGTGTTACTGGCTCAGGATGAATTACGTTTTCCATGTCACATTTCCTTTTTTATTAGGCAACCACTGTTGATTACCTAAGAGTGACTGTAATTAAATGTAGGCTGTTATAGTATTGTCAAATTATTGTTTCTTAATTTTGGTCTACATAAATGTCTACCCGTACTCCACCAGAAAAGATGCTGCGAAAGCAAGACCTCAGTCGTCGCGGCATGACCGCCGACGATAGCCCGCTCTACAGACTGTGGTTTGAGATCCTGTCACTTAGCCCAAGCTATGAGCTGGCAAGACGCTTTCGCGAGAACAAGGGACGTCTCTCCAAGGAGGATCGCGCGCGAATGCCCGCTGACTTTGAACAGGTTTTGCGTATCTATGACGATTTCGGTGATGTTCAGCGCATCTATTTTCGAGACTGGTGGCTAGATCGTGGAATCCGCTTACTGGGCAGCCGAGGTGACAGGCCACAAACAGAGTTCCTGCTCAAGGCTTCACAAGGCGAGCGCCCAGATAAAAGCCAGCTAGAGCGCCCAGCGCGGTACTTCAGTACTGTTTGGCACGAGGCGCAACAGCCCGATGTCATGTTGCTGGCTGTACCCCTGAACATCGGCAGACAAAAGGCACTGCGTGAAGTCAAGCGATTGATTGATCAGCATGCAGTGCCCGTGTATGAGCCCCCACCGCCACAGCACAAACTGGCTGACAAGGACATGCACAACCAAAGCATTCTCGACGCAGTGCGGGTGCTGTATGTGCGTGCCGCCAAACCCGACTACAAACTGTGGCAAGTGGGCGTGGCAGCGCAAATCAGCAAAACCTACAGCAAGATGTTTGATGTCACTAAAACCAAGCGCACTGCCATGAACTCAGAGGAGATCCGCAGCCTTGAGATGATGACTTCGCGCAAACTTCGCCAAGCACGCTACTTGGCAGAGAACGCGGCACGTGGCGTTTTCCCATCCATCAAGAAGCCAGAGCACATGGTGGACTTTGACCCAGAGGAACTCCAACAGGTCATTGCTGCCCAACTCAAATGGCGCAAAGCTGAGAACAAGAGACTCGTGGCACGCAGTCCAAAGCCCTAGCGCCAAGCCCTCTCCCTCTCCCTACTGCGAATGTGCATCGAATAATGACTTCTCACGGTAGAGAAATGCCGCCCAATCGGGTCGATCAAACGCCTCGCCAATCACCTCAATACATTGACGATATAAGCGTGGCACCTGCGCTGTTCCTTGAGCCCCAAATGCCGCAGCATTGGCCATATCAAAAGCCTTCAGATACACGTAGACATTGTGATTGGCGAGCATAGCTAGACTGATGGGGTCGTAGCGGCGCTTTTGATAGAGGCCTTCATACACGTTCAGATCCCCCAATCTCATGCGATGGCCCAAGGGCGATGCTTGCGGAAACGGATCCTTGCTGCCCACATAAACTTCACCTTGTGGGCTGCGATCCATACGGATTTTCCAGCTGGAGACGTGGCTGCCTAACTCGGGCAAGTAGCACGCCTCTTCATTGCGTCCAGCGATCTGAAAAGGGCTTGAGCTGTCAAAGCTGATCTTTATCGTTGGATTAGATTGGCGCAACCCGCGTTGAATCGCCGTGAGCACCACCGCCCAGCCCAATGTTGAGACACCCAACACGTGCACCCAATCTTGTCCAGGGGCAAACGCATCATCGTCACGCATCATGAAGACGGTGTTGAGCACGTTGTAGAGCCCGCCTCTTGCACCAGCATTGCCAGCCAAGGCCCAACCACCGTGGCGGAACCATTTCACAGCATCAAACCACGCCTTGGTTGTCGGCAAATCCAGCCCTTGCACCACATTGAGCCACTGCGTTCTACCTTGGCGATTGGCTTCGATATAGCGCAGGTTTTCGACCGTCATGGCGGTAAGCTGCTCGATGCTGCAGTGGTGAAATGGTGAGTCTGTGCCATCGCTGCTGGTTGCCCAAAGCGGCATGTCCAAAGTCATGGCATATTGGCAGTGGGTTTCAAGCCAGGTGATGATCCAATTGCGCACGTCGTCAGCATTGACCCAGGCAGCCTCTGCATCAATGGCACTCATGCCGGTTTTGAGCTCTTCGTAGCCTTTGAGTGTGCCTTTGCCAATTTGAAAGCCGCCACTGTCCCCGATCAACACCCGATCCGTCCTGCCGCCACGCGTCAGTGCGTTGTCAATGACGCTGCCCACGCGGTACTGCCCTACAGAGTGCAAGCAATAGGGGTGATAGAACAGCGCGTTGTTACGATCCCAAAACGCCAAGTCACTCAGTTCTAGGCCCCGTGGAAATGGGCGTTCAGCAGGCAATGTCTGCGTCACACGGCTAGCAAATTCACCCGTGACGGCTGGCAGATAGATCGCATAGTCTTGTGTGTTGAACTGTTCAGTCATTGCTCGCTCCCTTCCATGTCCTCAAACTCGATGATGGCATCAAGCCCTTCGGTGATGTCGTCGTAGTCGTCCATCTGCAGGCCGATGAGTTTTTCGATTTCAGCATCCGTCATAGGCCCCGCCGTTAACCCCAACACCGACTCAAGCAATAGCGCGTCCTCTGCATCCTCAGCTTCGAACTGTTCGACTGTTGGCTCAAAACTGCTCTGCGGAAGAATTGACGGGGCATATACAGCGAAAGCGGTGTCTTTGCGCGGACCCGCTACTGTGGTGGGAATCGCTACCGTGTAGTCCGCAATGTCGGTTGCGTAGCGCAGCACCAAAACATCCTCAGACCACGCCATCTGTATGTCACTGGTCAATGGCAAATCCGCTATGCCGTTCAGTGCCAGACAAAGGTCTTTACTCAAGAAGGTCGCTTGGACGGAAGCGGAACCCGTTAACTGCTGAGCAAAGTCGCTGCTCGCCTGGTTACGAAATGCTCCATTGACCCAGTCGAATTGCAGCGTAAAACTCGCCGCATCCATCCCCAGCTGCAAAACCTTGTTTGCAGGCCGTGTCATGTGCTCGCCGTAACTGAGTAGCAACGGACGAATGTGATCGTAAATCAGCGTCTTGAAATCTGACTGAGCGATGTCCACGGTCACAGCACGTTGACTGCTAGCAAGTGACTGCACGAATACGAGCTGTTGATTGGCGCTGCCCATGCCAGCCTCAAATGGCCAAAACTCCATGAACATGAAGTCCGCTGCATTCGCCTTGTTATCAAGTCGCAACAAATGTGAGCACAGATTTGGCTGATCAAACGCTGGCACGTGTTCGCCGTGCTGGGGCTTGAACATGTGCACATCATTAGCAGCCAGCAGCCTGTGTTCGATCAGCTTGCGGGTGCGCGTGGGCATGAAGCAATCGACAGCACTACCTTCAAAGGGCGAACGCTTGAGTTTTGCCATGGTCACCACGCCACTGGTGGCAAATGTGGGGCTTAACAACAACATGTTTTCGTAGGCGAGATAGGCAACACGGCGTGTGCTCTTGCGCTTGCTGTTGTCGTCACGCTTTTCTGTGCCCAAGTCAATCAGCTTGTCGTAAAGCTTGAGGAGTGGCGCAGGAAGGGCCTGTGTTTTAAGCACCTCCAGAAAACAGCGCACGGAGTACGGCACAGCATCTAGGCGCTTGCTGTAGGCTGAGACCATGACCTCTTTGAGATCCAATCCGCCTTCTGTGGCGCTGACGACTTCATAGCCAGTGGCGGTGCGTTTGACCACAGCCACGGCATAGCCCTGCTTATCCGTTGCAAGCGGTGGATTGATATTGACAAGCTGCGAACTGGGCTGCTGGGCATAAAACGCTTTAGCTTCATCAGCCAGCGTTGCGACACGCAAGGCGTCCGTGATTTTGGGTACAGGCTGTGGGCGGTAGGTTTTATTGGAACCCGCTGCTGCATTAAAGGACGCAGCTTGGTTACTACCGTTGCCGCTTGTGTGACTGTGTTCGTCACTGGGTGCTAGCAAACCATCGCCATTTGCATGTGTGCCAGCGCCAGCTGCCGAAACATTTGCCTGTGAAGTTGTTGCGCTACTGGCTGTTTGCGCAGCAGTAGTGGCAGAGTTACCAATCAAGCTCGAAATACCGCCACGGGACTTGATGAAGCCCGCGAGCTTATTGACACCGTCCTTAGCGTAAAGCTCGTGGTTTTTCTCGTACTCGGCGTGCAAACCCAAGAGGGCACGATTCTTACGGTCCAAACTGTCTTTGTCCAGGCCGTAAATGCCGTACATGAGGTACAGCAAACGCCGAAAGCTGAGCTCACTCGTATTTTCACCAAACACGCGGCGCACCATGGTCAGCTTATAGGCTTCCTCCAAATATCCAGGTACCGCCAGCGCAGCTCGCCACCACAGGTAAATGGCAGCGAGGTTCTCGTATTCCAGCCGGTTGGTTTTGGCGATCACGGTTTGCACCGCCGCGCTGTCAGCCTGAAGCTTGAGCAGGCGTTTTGCCAGTGCCTCTTTGATTTTCGTCGCGTGTATCTTTTCTTCCATCGCACAATCTCTTGAATTGGCGAAATGTCGCAAATTGCGATATTTCACAGTTGTCTTTATTAATTTCCGCCCCGTTTAAGACCTTTTGAAATGGAATTATCAAAAGCTGAGTGCTCTCCTAAGTGAGCAAAAATCACTTATCCCAAAAAAAAGTAATCGACCTCATATTCTTTACCACCTAATTAGTCCGAACAGCACGTCCCAAAGTTTTCGCAATTAGTAACTCAACAGTTAGAATTAAAATATTCATAGCGGCCATAACCCGTTTAAAAAATGAATGACCGAGAAGAATGTACTTGCCGTTTTTCTCAAAATTAGTAGCTAATTATTTACAGCCTTATGTTGCAATCACCATGGCTACTGGAGAATTTCCAGTAGCCATGTGGTCATAATTAAAGTTAGCAAGTTTCTTCGATAAATGTGGCGGGTTTTCCTACCCACTGCGAGATATATACCCTTTTGGCGGAACCATCTGCACCAACAGACATATATTCACTGCACACGCTGCGCTGTTTTTCATTAGAACAACATGTGAGGTAGAGCGTTCCAATATCTATATGTTGTGCCAATTCTGATGCGAAATCTTTAAGCGGAATTACTTCCTCATCAATAACGTCGTAAATGTTCTCGCCCTCCTCTTCAGATAACTCATCAAAATGCTTTTCCACAATTTCTCCATCAATCATTAGTCTCACAATCTTCCAACGCATTGGAGTTAGCGTTGGGTATTGCGGCGCATCAACCCAAGAGCTGCAGCTTTTAATTACGCCATCATCAACTTCAAATTCGATGCCGGAGTTGCTTAGCCCTTTTTCGCTAAGCACTCGAGCTATCTCTTCCTTGTCGCCGTCAAAATCATCTGAAAAACCTACAACAATTGCACCATATGCATCAGCCATTTTCTGTACTCCTTTTAAATTTGATCATTAATACGCTGGGTCCACTTCATGGTCACCAAACACTGCTGACCTGATGTAACTTTAACTTTGTGTAGGCTGAAAAAGTATTGACTGATAAAGCTTAATTTATTTCTGTCTACATATTTTAGGCTTTCTTGGCGTTGCTTTATAGGAATCGGCTTGAGGAGTCGGGATCATCAACTCGCATTTGGTACATAAGGTCCTAGGGCGCGGTAAGTTCTTTCGGGTAGCTTCTGAGTTCGTGAAATTTGGGGTGAGTAAAAATCACCACCTTGAGACCGTAAGTAACCAACCACAATTTTTCGCGCGCCCAGTTTTTTGAGCTGTAGACCCATTTCGGGTAAAAAACCACCCTCAAAAACGCCCTACAAGCGCTGCAAATCCAGCGCCAACTACTCACGCCAGCCCTAGTGCCGGAAAACGCTTGTAGGGCTGTGTAGCGTGTGCCGTGCTTATCGTGGCACTTTCGCCACGGAAACGAGCCAAAAATGGCCGAAAAAACGGGCGATTCTTGGCTAAATACACTGAGCATAAATTACACAAAACATGCTCAGAGCCGCTAAGTCGTTGATTTTATTGAGGCCAAAAAGAGCGGCCCCAACCAGCCAAAAGAGGTAGGAATTTTGAACAAAAGAAAAAACAATATACGTAATGTTTCAACATCAGCAAGGAAAAAGCAGATGCCCAAGCAAGCCAAAACACTCAATGAACGGGAGCTCCAGCGTTTGCTGGATCATGTGGCCACAACAAAGAGCCCAGAGCGCAACCGTGCCATGCTGCTGCTCACTCACTTGGCAGGCATGCGGGTTGGGGAAGTGGCAGCGGTGCGCGTGTGTGACGTGGTTGCCAGTGACGGCTCCATACGCGATGAAATCAACTTGAGTGCTAGCCAGACCAAGGGCAAGCGCAGCCGATCTGTGCTGCTCAATGAACGCATGCGCGCCGAACTTGCCAGTTATATGGAAACGGTGAAAGTGCGTGACCCCAAGCAAGCCCTCTTTGCCACCCAGCGCAGCGCCGCATTTAGCGCCAACTCGCTTACACAGGTCATGAATGGCATTTACAGAAACGCGGGCTTTGATGGCGCCAGTAGCCACAGCGGTCGGCGTGGGTTCCTTACAAACCTTGCAGAAAAGGGCGTGAGTGTGCGCGTGATGATGGCACTAGCTGGACACCGGAACATGGCCACCACTCAACGCTACATTGACCTGCGCCCAGGTGTCTTACGCAACGCGGTGGAGTTGGTGTAGATCTAGTAAATATGGCTAGCGTTTATGCGGCAAATTCAACTACGCATAAAGGTGGTTGACTGAAACTGACCATTAGCCTCTAGGGTCAATCCCAACCAGAGAACGAGGTGGTGCCGCCGCTCAAGAGATCCGATGTAGAAACTCCGATTAACTGGCCTACGGATGTAAGATCCACCGCCTGCAAACCTTGCCCCCATAAAACCTGAATGTGTTTGCCAATTTGCGAAGCTAATAAAGCTTGATCGAAATTTCCATTTGCCTTTTGTGACAGGATCGCCGATAGATCTCTTGACAGAAAGGCAATTTGCTTCAGACACGATATTGACTCTATATGGAGCAAGTCAAGATTGGTAAAAGTCAACTCCTGATAAACCGAGAACCGAGTATCAAACCACTGTATAAATTGCTCTCGAGACAGTGGCGATGAGGGATTTACACAAAAAAGATCAGCGGCGAGTGCCAGCAACTTGAGCTGATTTGGTGTCATATATCCAATTACATCCAATGCCATTTTACTTGCGAGTGCCCGCAAGCTATCAGTTTTGGACTGAAGCCTTTCTGAAAGTATGACGGCTAATAATTGATGCTTCTGACTATCGCTGGTTTGTGCTGCTGTCAGCATTGCTTTTTGAAGCGCAACCGAAAAGTCGGGCTGTTCTTGAGCAGTCTCAATCTGCTCCTTAGATACCGAACCTTTTTCCTCAAGGAGCTTTACACGTGTGGCGAGCTCTTGAACAAAATCAAATGAGTTTGCTTGTGCTTGAGCAATAGCTTTTGGACGATGATCCAAGAAATAATTTGTTATCCACCGTTCCCCGGAGTCCCAAGCTTTTTCGACAAACTTGCCAGTTGCACCCCCAACGGCTGCGCCTAGAGCTACCAGAGATAATGGATCAGTCATGATTACCTTTTTCTAATAATTCAAATTGCACTGAGGGATATTTTCGCTGAAGTGTTGATATTTGGAAGCCTCTAATTGTGTGATTACTTGTTCCTTTTACGTACAACCTTCTTGGGCTGGTTGATTTGCGGCACTTCCACTTGCTTGAACAAGGCCGCGCGTGCCCTTGGCGCCTTGACACTTTCAGAAATCGCCAAGCTGTTGGCACGATCGTAATGCTTGCGGATCACTTCAGGCGAATTGCCCAGCTGCAAGGCCAAGTTTCTGGGTGAAACATCATCCAAGTTCATCACCGCTGTCGCGTGTGCACTGCGGAAGCTGTAGAAAACGCGCTTCTTCCCCGTATTGGGATCATTGAGCATGTTGTGCTCTTCCAAGAAGTCATCAAACATCTCGTTGAAGTTTTTCGAGTACGCACCTGCAGGCGTTCTGAACACGTAGTCGTCTGACTTGTTTTTGGTGAGCTTGGCGAGCGTGACGCCTTCCTGATCCTTGTAGTTGCGCTCAACCAATTCTTTGAGCACAGCGTAGGTGGCGTTAAAGCCATTCACAAACCGTCCATCGGTTTTGCCGTCCACGTACAACACCACGTGGGCCTCTTGGCGCTGCTGGAATTCGGGCTCACCAGCGTCATCTAGCCCCGTTTGGATTTTGCGCTCCACCAGCTGCCCGTTGTCGTCCAGCTCCATGTAGGTGTCATCCACATACTGCACGCGATGGGTGATGTTTTTCCATTTCAGCTCCAAAAGCTCCTTGCCAGGGCGTGCGCCCGTGTCGATCAGCACCCTGACATAGCAAGACATCAAATGGCGAAGATCTCGTTTGTGTTCATTGCGCCCTCGCTCAATCCACTCTGTAAAGCTGGCGAGGATCACGTTGATCTCATCGATGCTGAAGGTGGGGAATGTTTCAGCCTTGCGACCTTTGGTCTCAAGCGACGGGCGCTGTGTGGTGGTCATAAAGCCACGTGTGACCGCTTCTTCAAACACGCGATTTAATGCCACGTTGTGTTTGCGCACAGTACTGTAGGCTGGCACCTTGCCCATTTGCTGTTCACGAAACACGGCGTATTCCTGCAGGGCTTTGGTATTGATGCTGTCCACATCACGCTTGCCGAAAAACGGGATCAAGAAATCGTTGATGATGCGCTTGTACTGTTCGTATGAAACACGCCCATCGCCAGCCTCTTGCTTTTCCTCCATGGCTTTGAGGGTGAGCTTGGCAACATCCTTGAACCGCTTGGTGGCCACCGTGAAGTTCTGCTCTTTGCGCACCTTGGCATTGGCCAACAGCATGTAGCTTTCTTGAATGGCTTCGTGCAGCTCTTTTTTCTTGGTGCTTTTGACCAACCAAACACCGTCCACTTTGTAGCGGCATTGCCAAGCCGTGCTCTTGGGCCGCCGATACACAATCAGCTGCTGCGCAATGACTTGGTGGGTGGTTTCGAGCTTTTCAGGCATACAGTGACTGTAATGCCAGAACCCATTTAGAGCAATGGATTTTGTAGAAGTGAAGGGCAAAAAATGGACCGCTTTTGGCGATCCATCTTGAAAAGTGGTGGGCCCCCGGGGAGTCGAACCCCGCACCAACGGATTATGCTTACCACTACAGTTTTCACTGCCCGTTTCCGGTTTGTGGTCTGGACTGTCTCTTGTCGTTACGACCTACCCGTACAGTCTCTACACCTTCCAAACATCGCTGTTTGGCTTGGCTCGGGATCGCCACGCATCGCTGCAGAGGTTTCCCCGAATTTGAGTAGTTCTACACAAAGGCAGAGTGAACTTGCCATCGTGCAACCCATTTGCAAGCAGCCATGGCATGAAGCTTTAGGCTGTTTGCTGTTAAGTCCGCTGCTCTAACCAAGCATGAGCTAGAGGCCCTTTGAACCATTGTATGCCCGGGTTTTCAGTGCCCAGCCGTTTCACAAAAGTGTAGAAGCGGTGTAGAAGCACTTTTTAGCCCGAACAAAATCACTAAGTCATTGATTTTATTGACTATTTTTCTGCAAACACCTTTACCTTGATAGATTATGAGTCCTCTGCTCTAACCAACTGAGCTATAGGCCCGTTAATCTTTACATGCAGTTTTAATACTTCTTAACAACCTAAAACCACACTAAAACCGCATTTACTACACACCATGAAAAAAGCT
>Ga0247840_10004341_pt1 | contig 22575 bp, 19 predicted proteins | sample LaCruzMarch2015__FD_192404 | JGI IMG/M metagenome (GOLD analysis project Ga0247840, IMG submission 192404) | Freshwater microbial communities from meromictic Lake La Cruz, Castile-La Mancha, Spain - LaCruzMarch2015_17m | ecosystem: Environmental > Aquatic > Freshwater > Lake | place: Spain... | reverse complement strand
AAAAAAGACCAAGTTTTTCTTACAAAACTTTTGGTCTTTTTTATTGCTTGATTTTAGGCTTTAAATACAATAGAAACTGGTATTGAAAATCGTGTTTTTTTCACGTTGGAAAGAAAAGAGCCAAAATTGTATAAAAATTTGACTTAAGAAAAATTTTAAATATAAATTCCAAGCATAGGTGTTGTAATTAATAAAACTTAAGTATATTTTTTCTAATCCCTCCCCCTGCGGGAGGCCCTTGTGGTCATCCCTTTGAAAAAGGGAGAAATTTAGTTAAAATATGGTTTTTTGTCAGTGTAGCTCAGTTGGTTAGAGCACAGGATTCATATCCCTGAGGTCGGTGGTTCAATTCCACCTACTGACACCAAATATAGAGAATAGTTAATAGTGAATAGAGAATAGTGATATTTTCTGTTCGCTATTTTTTTGAGTAGTGGACTATAATAAAAATGTATTATACTCTCTACGTTGAACTACAATAAAATACTTGACATTCATATATATTTATTTATAGTAAGCGTACTTTATTTTTAAATATTTATTTATGGATTCATTAGGTCAGGTTAATTTTACAGAATCAGATAATTCTTGTAAAGATATTTTTGAAGTTTTGGCACACCCTATTGTATTTAGAGCTTTAGATGAAGTAATTTTTAATGGAGCCCTAAAAGGTATAAACACGAGAGATGCAAGAATTGTTTTTTTAAAAGATGAGAAAAATCTAAAAAAAATATATAATTTCCTTAACTATTATCATAATGAAGATGGTTTAGGTGTTGCTATAAGGAGTAAAGAAAACATAGAAAAACTTACAAAAAAAATTGAGGATTTGGGAAAATCATATGAAGATTCTTTATCGAGAGCTCAAGTTTGAGATAAGGAAAAAAATAAACTTTCAGTTGCTATTTGTGCATTACTTTTAAATTATTATGAACATAGTTGAGATGTTGAAGATATTGTAGCAAGAGTTAATAATCAGTTTATATATATACTAGGGAATATAACAAATAATGGATGTAAATGAGATCTAAGATGAGGTATTGCATTTTCACAATACAATGATGTTATAAATTCAGTGATAGCAGAAAGGTTAGAAAACGGTGATCTTGTTTGATGCAATTGAGTTGGTTTTCTTATAAATACAAGCTTTGTGTGGAACGTTAGCAGAGATTATTTAATACACAATGATTCTAGGAGGAAAGTGCAATTATGAGATTTTCAAGAAATTAATGAAGTATGAGAATTAATTATTTTAGGAGATAAAAAGTATTTAAAAATCTCGGTTATTACATCTGATGAGAAACATTGATTTATATGTATAGATGCAAAGAACTGAAAATTATTTGAGATAGATTGAGTATCTTTGTTTTCAAATATTAAAGTTAATTTTTTAAATGTTAATGGATTAATTTTGTTTTTCGATAAAAATTGATACTATTACATACTTATGTATAATGGAAAAATAAAAAAAGTAGTAAGTTTAGATCAAGTAAAATGTACTGAGAATTATTCTATATATAGAAAACCAGATCAAATAATAGCATTTATGGAAGCAGATCAAAATTAGATCACGAAATTAAAGTTTAGTAAGGCACATTTTCTCTATTTTCTTTCTGTCTTCGTATACTGCAATATATTGATGCGCAAAATGTATTATACTCTCTACTGAAGCAATTATTAATTTTAATTGCTTTTTTCTTACTTTTCAATATAATCTTGAAAATTCTTAAAATTATTTTCTAATTTAAAAAAAGTGTTCATAGATGAAGTAAAAATAAAAGTCATTTCTTGAAAATGATGAGATGGTTTAGTGTCTTGGAGAAGAGAAAAATATATTCCGAAATGAGGTCCTCGGGGATGAGATGCTTGAGATGGTTGAAGTGTTTATATTCAAACAGATGCAAATTTTAATACTCTTTCAGAATATAGACATAGAAAACTACTTAGAGCTCAAGATTGACAGGGGTGAGGGACTAAATTGATGCACTGAGCGAATGCTCCTGATTTAATTATCAAAGTACCAGTTGGTACAATTATCAAGGATGCAAATAATTGAGAATTATTAGCAGATTTATCTGAAAGTAATGTTAAAATATTAGTTGCAAAGGGTGGTATTTGAGGTTTTTGAAATGCCCATTTTTGTTCTTCTACTAGACAAGCCCCAGCATTTGCCGAGATTTGAGATGTTGCAGAAGAAAAAGATTTACATTTAGAATTGAAATTAGTTGCTGATATTTGAATTATTTGAATACCTTCTGCTTGAAAATCAACTCTTATTTGAACTGTTACTAATGTTAAACCAAAAATTTGAGATTATCCATTTACAACTCTTATTCCAAATTTGTGAGTACTTGATCATAAATGAAAATCTTTAGTTATGGAAGATGTTCCAGGATTAATTCCTTGAGCACATGAATGAAAATGATTAGGTGTAGAATTCTTAAAGCATATAGAGAGAACAGGTGTAATATTACACTTACTTGATATGTATAGGATGGATAAGGTTTTTAGTGATTATGCTGATATTAGAAAAGAATTAGAATTATTTTCTAGTGATTTAGCACTAAAGGAGGAAATCGTCGTATTTTCAAAAGCTGATTTATTAGATAGAGAGATGAAAGATTTTATAGTCTCAGAATTTAAAGTAAAATTTGATAAAACGGTATTTGTTATTTCAGCTGCTACTTGAGAATGAATTCCAGAATTAATAGATTTTTTGATTGATAATTATTCAAAAGAGCCTCAAATATTAGATGATAATGATGAAGAGGTAAAAGAAATTAAGATTTATGATTTGAAATCAAATACTAATCCAAAAGCTATCAAGGTAGAATATTTATGAGATTTTACATTCAAAGCATCAGGAGAAAGATTGGAACAAATAGTTAGAATGACAGATTTTGATAATCCAGAAGCTATATTAAGAGTTTATGATGTTTTAGATAAATTGTGAGTTATGAAGATAATTGAACCACAATTAAAAAAATATTTAGAGGAGGAATGAAAAGATAATTCATTTTTCTTTGAATGAAATGAGGACGAACCAGTTAATCCAAAAATAATTATCGCTTGAAGAGAAATAGATTTAGATAAACTGAAATATAATTTATAAAAAACCGCAAAATATAAATAAAATTTAGAATTATAATATATATTTATGAAATTTAATTTAGATAATTTAGTGACAGAATATGAAAATCTGGAGAATAAGCTTTCTGATCCAGAAATTTTTAAAGACCAAAAAAAGGTTAGAGAAGTCGCAACAAGAAAAAAATCAATAGAATATGCTGTTAATATTTATAAAGAATATAAAAAATCTAATGATTTATTAAACGAGAATAAAGAAATGTTAGAAGTTGAAAAGGATGAAGAAATGAGAGATTTATTAAAAGAAGATATAAAACAATTAGAAGAAATTTTACCTGAAATAGAAGAAAAATTAAAAATTTCTCTTTTACCTAAAGACCCAAATGATGAAAGAAATATTATTGTGGAAGTTAGAGCTTGAACTGGTTGAGATGAGGCTGCACTTTTTGCTTGAGAATTATCAAAAGCATATTTAATGTTTGCTGAGGCTGAATGATTTATTGTAGAAATTACAGAACAAACAATTACTGAATGAGGATGAGTCAAAGAACTAATTTTTGAAGTAAAGTGAGAGTGAGCATATTCTAGATTTAAATATGAATCAGGAGTTCATAGAGTTCAAAGGATACCTGAAACAGAGTCAAAATGAAGAGTTCATACTTCAGCTATTACCGTTGCTATTATGCCAGAAGTAGATGAATTAGATATTGAAATAAAAGATGAAGATGTAGAGATGTCATTTTGTAGATCTTCATGAGCAGGATGACAACATGTAAATAAAACTGATAGTGCTGTAAATCTTAAACATATACCAACTTGAATAATAGTGTTTTGTCAAGATGGTAGATCACAACATAAAAATAGAGAAAAAGCCTGGAGTATTCTTAGGTCAAAGTTATATGCATATGAATCAGAAAAAAGAGAAAAAGAACAGTGAGCTGTAAGGCTTGCTCAAGTTGGTTCATGAGATAGATCAGAAAAAATAAGAACTTATAATTTTCCACAAGACAGAGTTACTGATCATAGAATTGGGCAAAATTTTTCATGAATACCATATATAATGATGTGAAGACTAGCTCCTATTATAGATGCTTGTGCAGTTGCTGATCAACAAGCTAAGTTGGAAGCAGCTGGTCGAGGGGAGATATAGTGAATAGTGAATAGTGAATAGTGAATAGATAATAGTGAATAGATAATAGTGAATAGTGAATAGTGAGTTGTAAAACTTGTAGCCTTCTTCCATTAGACATAAGGGAAGGAATTCAAGGATGGGTTATTAATTCTTTCTCTTATTCTTGTATTTTATTAAATCAGTTATAAATATTTTTAATACAGCAACTAGAGGTATTGCTATAATTATTCATAATATTCAAAATAGGCTTGCTCATATAGTCATTGCTATTAATACAGAAAATGAAGAAAGTGCTAAATTTTTTCACATAATATATGGAACAAGCACATTGTTTTCTAATTGTTGAATAATTATGTATAGTATAAAAATAATTATTGAAGCTTTTACTGATATTCATAATCAAATAGCAACTGCTGGTATTAAAGCAATTAATGGTCAGATATAAGGAATAAATTCCATCATTCACGCTATTAATGCTAAAACAAAAAATTCTTCAATGTGTACTCAGAATAGTCTAATTAATAATAGTCATATCAATGTAAGAGTAAAAATACAAACAGATAATATCATTTGTCATTTAATCCATTCATATAGAGAAGAAATTATATTATCTTCTCTTTTTAGTAAGTATGAGGCAAAATCGTTTGGTATTATCTCGTAAAAGAAATTTCTAATGATTTTTCTTTCAGTAGCTATAAAAAATGTAAATATAAACATCAAAATTAGATTCGTAAAAAAACTTGTTATTCAAGAAACAATTCATGCTCAACTAACTAAAAAAGTTTTTAAATGGTTACTTACATATACAGAAATTTGTCATATATTATCTTTTAGACTAACTAATAAATTATTAATATCTAGATTAATAAGTAAATCCTTTAAAAATCATGGTATATTAAATCAATTAATTCAACTTGTGTTATATATATTTATATAGTTATTTATTCAATCAGATAGTATATTTATCAGAAGTGAAAATTGTTTAATAAAAATTGGTGCAATAGCAAATACTAGTATAAATATAAAAAATCATATTAATATATATATTAAAGTAATACCAAAAGTATCTGAAATTTTATATTTGTTTAATTTATTTAATATTGGAGAAAATAAAACATTCAAAAAAATAGCAAACAATAATATTATTAATATACTTAATAATTTATATAGAAATAGACCTATTATAATAAATACACTTAGAATTAATAGTTTGGAAATGAAATTATAATCTTTTTTGTTTATTTTTATAGGTAGCTTATTCATATTTTAATTATTATAAATTATTTATGTTAATTATAACAGAAAAAATTTATTTTGCAAAAATCATGAAAATCTTGTTAAAACTTAAAAATTTGCGATTTAAGATATTTTTGATTAAATACCGTACTTCTAAAAATATTGTAAAAATATTAAATTTCAAAAATTAGTAATTTTTATATAAAAATTTACGATTTAAGGCATTTAAAAAAAAGTTTGGTCTATGTATAGCTTAAATTTGATTTTTGAAAAATATTAAGTATATTGAAATTAATTATTTATATGATAATAAAAAATATGACAGAAAGCCAAAGTTATTGAGCAGATAGTATTCAGGTATTAGAATGATTAGAGCCTGTTAGAAAAAGACCTTGAATGTATATTGGTAGTACAGATGAAAGGGGTTTACATCATTTGGTTTGGGAAATTGTTGATAATTCTATTGATGAAGCTATGGCTGGTCATTGTGATACTATAAAAGTTACTCTATGAGTAGATGGATCGTGTTTGGTAGAAGATAATGGTAGATGAATACCAGTTGAAAAACATGCTAAAACTGGAAAATCTACACTTGAAACTATTTTAACAGTTTTACATGCTGGTTGAAAATTTGGTTGAGGTTGATATAAAGTATCAGGTTGATTGCATGGTGTTTGAGCATCGGTAGTAAATGCACTTTCAACATTATTAGAGGCTTGGGTATATAGAGATGGTAAAATATATTATCAGAAGTTTGAGTTATGAATTTCTCAAGGAGATATTAATGTTGTATGAAAATCTGATCACACATGAACAATTATAAAGTTTTATCCAGATCCTAGTATTTTCAAAATATCAACAATATTTGATTATAAAACTATAAAAAATAGACTTAGACAACAAGCTTATTTGACTAAATGAATTACAATCTATTTAATTGATGAGAAAACTTGAGAAAAATATAAATACTTTTTTGAATGATGAATCAAGTCTTATGTAAATTTCTTGAATAAAAAAGAGGATGTTATATGAGAAGTATTCTATGTTGAAAAAGAATCAAAGGATATATTGGTAGAAGTATCAATGCAATACAATAAGGAATATTCAAATAATATAATAACATTCGTAAATAATATACATACTCTTGAGTGAGGTTCTCATTTGACTTGATTTAGAATGGCCCTTACTAGAACTATTAATAAATATGCTAGAGATAAGTGAATCCTTAAGGAAAAAGATCAAAACTTAACTAATGATGATGTAATAGAATGACTTACCTGTGTAATATCTATAAAAGTGGTTGATCCACAATTTGAATGACAAACAAAGGGTAAATTGGGTACACCAGAAGCTAGATGAGCAGTTGATGCTGTCTTCGCTGAAAAATTTATGGAATTTTTAGAAGAAGACCCTACAACAGCTAGAAAAATAATAGAAAAAGTATTTTTAGCAGCAAAAGCTAGATTGGCGGCAAGAGCAGCAAGAGATACTGTTATCAGAAAATGAGCATTAGAGTGAATGACTCTTCCTGGTAAATTATCAGATTGTTCTTCAAAAGATCCAGTTAAATCAGAATTGTATATAGTCGAAGGAGATTCTGCCTGAGGTTCTGCTAAACAATGAAGAGATAGAGAACATCAAGCAATATTACCATTAAAGGGTAAGATTCTTAATACAGAACAAGCTAGAATAGATAAGATTTTTGCAAATCAAGAAATAAAAAACATGATAATTGCTTTATGAACATCTATATGAGAAACATTTGATGTTTCAAAATTGAGATATCATAGAATAATAATAATGACAGATGCCGATGTTGATGGAGCTCATATTAGAACATTAATATTAACTTTCTTTTATAGATATATGAGAGGAATAATAGATTGAGGATATTTATATATTGCTCAACCACCTTTATATAAACTATCAAAATGAAAAAAATCTTGGTATGTTTATGATGAAGAGAATAAAGAAAAGATAATAAGAGAAGAATGAATTATCTGAGAAAATATTCAAAGATATAAAGGTCTATGAGAAATGAACCCAGAACAACTTTGGGAAACAACAATGGATCCAATACAAAGAAAGATGTACAAGGTAGCAGTAGATGATGCACAACAAGCAGATGAAGTTTTCAAGATACTTATGTGATGAGATGTTCCACCTAGAAGAAGATTTATACAAAGTAGAGCTAAGGATGTTAGAAATTTGGATGTATAATATTAAAAAAGTAATTACAGTTTTGTAATTACTTTTTTGTTTGTAATAATACTATTTTTTATTATACTTTATATATACATTTAAACTTAATTTTTTAAATTATGAAAATTATTGATTGAAAAAAATATTGTACTATTAATGAAGCAATGCAAAATACAAGCAAAAGTATTTTAGAAACGGCTAATGAATTAGCAATTGAATTAAGAAAAGCAAAAGCAGATACTCGTAATAATCTTATAACACATGTATAACATTTTATTTTCCGAAATAGCTAATTTCCAAATTAATGAGTTTATTAATTCTTATAAAAATACTTTTTTAAGTAGATTTATAGATACTTGAATTTATGATGAAGAATTAATAATTTCAAGTTATATAAATATATCAGAAACATTAAAAGATAAAATTTATTTAAATAATTGAGATATTAAGTATTATTTTTCTAAAAAAATTGTTCAAGAATTATTTTTTGAATTTGAAATACTAGAATTAAATGAGGTCTTTGATAAGCATAATAAGATTAACTGAGATATTGGTATAAATTGATTTATAGATTTAGTCGCAAAAAAAGCAAAATAACTTGCTTTTTTTTCTTTACATTAAGCCAAAAAAACAATTTTTTACATAATCTTTTAAAAAAATATAAAAATATTTTGACATTTTTTTAAAAATCCATAATATCTTTCTCGCTAATTTGAATTTATATATTCCTCAGTAGCTCAGCGGTAGAGTAGACGGCTGTTAACCGTTTGGTCACTGGTTCGAATCCAGTCTGGGGAGCCATATTTTGATTGTTCTTTACTATAAAGTACATAATAGAGTACATAATAACTGCGTGGAGAGATGGCTGAGTGGTCGATAGCAACGGTCTTGAAAACCGTCGTGCCGCAAGGCACCCAGGGTTCGAATCCCTGTTTCTCCGCCATTTTTTTGTTTTAAAGTATAATGGAAGGGTGCCAGAGTGGCCGAATGGGCTCCCCTGCTAAGGGAGTGATCCGCTTGCGGGTCCGTGGGTTCGAATCCCATCTCTTCCGCCATTATCCAATATAATAGTGAATAGATAATATTATAAAAGTTATATACATTAGTTATTAGTTTTAGTTATTCACTATTATCTATTAACTATTAGTTATTTCGGGCCTGTAGCTCAGGGGTTAGAGCAGTTGGCTCATAACCAATTGGTCGTTGGTTCAATTCCAACCAGGCCCACCATTTTTGCTTTAAAATTCACATTTTAAATAAAAATAAAAAAAGTTTTGACTTATATTAAAAATTATATAATATCTGTCGGCATTAAGAAAAAAGAAATTAATTTTACAATAAAATATTAATAGGTAAAAGTTTAAAAAAGTTTTGACTTATACATATAAATAAATATATTCATCCCGCTAATAAAAGGAATGAATAGAAATAATTATAAATTATAATATTAAATTGTAAATATATAAAAAAGTTTTGACTTATTTACATTAATAAATAAAATCTTCTAGCTTTTAAAAATACAAGCAGAAAAAAATATTTATTATAAATTTAAAAAAAGTTTTGACAAAATAATATATAATAATAAAATCTTTTTACTTTAAAAAAGCACAAAAGAAAAAGTTCTTTAAAATAAACAGAAATTAGAAGAAAAAAACTAATATAATGAGTTTTACTAGGAAAAAACTAAAAAAAATCAAATACTATATTTATTATAGTATATTACGTTTAAAAGAGTTTGATCCTAGCTCAGGGTGAACGCTAGCGGTGCGCCTAACACATGCAAGTCGAGCGATAATTTAGTACTTGTACTAAATGAAAGCGGCGAACGGGTGAGTAACACGTTGGAATCTGCCCCCAAGTCAGGGATAGCCATTGGAAACGATGATTAATACCGGATAGTCTCTTCGGAGTAAAAATTTATTGCTTGGGGAGGAGCCTGCGGTCTATCAGCTAGTTGGTAAGGTAATGGCTTACCAAGGCTATGACGGATACTTGGTCTGAGAGGATGATCAGGCACAATGGAACTGAGACAAGGTCCATACTCCTACGGGAGGCAGCAGTGAGGAATCTTCCACAATGGACGAAAGTCTGATGGAGCGACACCGCGTGAAGGATGAAGGCCTAACGGTTGTAAACTTCTTTTCTGAAGGAGCATAATGAGAGTACTTCAGGAATAAGGGACGGCTAAATACGTGCCAGCAGCCGCGGTAATACGTATGTCCCAAGCGTTACCCGGAATCACTGGGTGTAAAGGGTTCGTAGGCCGTTTAATAAGTTGGATATGAAAGACCGAAGCTCAACTTCGTGTTTGTGTTCAAAACTGTTAAACTAGAATCAGGGAGAGGTAAGCGGAATTCTGTGTGTAGGGGTGCAATCCGTAGATACACAGAAGAACACCAAAAGCGAAGGCAGCTTACTGGAACTGTATTGACGCTCATGAACGAAAGCGTGGGGAGCGAAAAGGATTAGATACCCTTGTAGTCCACGCCCTAAACGATGATAACTAAGTGTTGTGACTTGCTCGCAGTGCTGTAGCTAACGCGTTAAGTTATCCACCTGAGGAGTACGGTCGCAAGATTAAAACTCAAAGGAATAGACGGGGACCCACACAAGCAGTGGATCACGTGGTTTAATTCGATAATAAACGGGAAACCTTACCCAGACTTGACATCTACCGAATCTTTTAGAAATAGAAGAGTGCCTTTATTGGAGCGGTAAGACAGGTGCTGCATGGTTGTCGTCAGCTCGTGCCTTGAGGTGTTCGGTTAAGTCCGTTAACGAGCGCAACCCATATCGTTAGTTATTATGTCTAACGAGACTGCCTTGGTTAACAAGGAGGAAGGTGTGGATGACGTCAAATCAGCATGGCTTTTACGTCTGGGGCCACACACATGATACAATGGTATGTACAAAGAGCAGCGATTTGGTGACATTGAGCTAATCTTAAAAGCATATCTCAGTCCGGATTGAAGTCTGAAACTCGACTTCATGAAGTTGGAATTGCTAGTAATCGTGAATCAGATATGTCACGGTGAATATGTTCCTGGGTCTTGTACTCACCGCCCGTCAAGGCATGGGAGGTAGTAATATCGGAAGTCCTCCAAGTAATATGGGGGCCCATGGTAGGACTACTGACTGGGCTTAAGTCGTAACAAGGTATCCGTAGGAGAACCTGCGGATGGACTATCTCCTTATATTTTCCTTTAGTAAAATTCATTAAGTTTTTTCTTCTAATTTTTGTTTATTTTGTTCATTAAAATAATCTGAATAGTTAAAGTTAGTTAATTTGTTGATTTAAAATGACTAATAGTTTTAGTCGTATTAAAATTTAATTATAGCATAAAGTGGATGCCTTGACTTGAATGTCTGAAGAAGGACGTATAAATCTGCGATAAGCTTGGAAGAGTTGATAAAAAACGTTATTATTCCAAGATTTCCGAATGGGGGAACCTAATACAAGTAATTTGTATTTTCTGTAATCAGAAGGACACATTGTGAACTGAAATATCTAAGTAGCAATGGAAAATAAATCAAACGAGATTCCCTGAGTAGTGACGAGCGAAACGGGAAAAGCCCAAACTGTAGATACTGTATAGGTAGCTTTTGGTACTACAGGGTTGTAGGAGTAACATTAGGGGAGGCTAACAAACCTAGTATTTTATAAAATTATTAACGGAATAAGTTGGGAAACTTAGCCATAGAGGGTTAAAGCCCCGTAAATTAAAATATTTTTGTTAAATACCTGTTATTTCCTGAGTAAGTTCGGACACGTGTAATCCGGATTGAATCTAGGGGGACCACCCTCTAAGGCTAAATAGCATTCAAGATCGATAGTGAACTAGTACCATGAGGGAAAGGTGAAAAGAACCCCGGGAGGGGAGTGAAATAGAACCTGAAACTTTATGCTTTTAAAGAGTGGGAGCCTTCGGGTGACCGCGTACTTTTTGTAGAACGGACCAACGAGTTAGTGTGTGTGGCAAGGTTAAGGAAGTTAAATCCGGAGCCGTAGTGAAAGCGAGCCTGAATAGGGCGTTAAGTCACACATACTAGACCCGAAACTAGGTGAGCTTCCCATGAGCAGGCTGAAGTAGGGGTAAAACCCTATGGAGGGCCGAACCATTAGGAGCTGCAAGTCCTTTGGATGACTTGTGGGAAGGAGTGAAAAGCTAATCGAACCTAGAGATAGCTGGTTCTCCGCGAAATAGCTTTAGGGCTAGCCTCGGATTACTATTTTACAGGGGTAGAGCTCTGATTGGACTAGCGGGTCTCGCGACTTAGCAAATCCTGATAAACTTCGAATACTGTAAAAATTATACCGGGAGTCAGACGGTGAGAGATAAGTCCCATCGTCAAGAGGGAAACAGCCCAGATTACTATCTAAGGTCCCTAATTAATAACTAAGTGGAAAAGGATGTGAGATTGCTGAGACAACCAGGAGGTTGGCTTAGAAGCAGCCATTCCTTAAAAGAGTGCGTAATAGCTCACTGGTCAAGCGATTTTGCGCCGAAAATTCAACGGGGCTAAAGTTATTAACCGAAGATGTAAACTTCATATTTAATATGATTTGGTAGCGGAGCGTTCTGTATGTCGCTGAAGGTGAAGGGTGACCTTTGCTGGAGATATCAGAAGTGAAAATGTTGGTATGAGTAACGTAAGGAAGATGAAAACTCTTCCCACCGAAAACCTAAGGTTTCCTACGCAACGTCAGTCGTCGTAGGGTTAGTCGGTCCTAAGGTGTAGCTGAAAAGCAAAGCTGATGGATATCAGGTTAATATTCCTGAACTACTTATATTTTTCTAAGGGGGGACATATCGGGATATAGGAGATGCTTAATTAATTGCATTACAAAAACAAATCTTGAGATATAGGAAAATCCGTATTTCTTTAAGGGTGAGTCAAGTTATATGTAGCTTGTTAGCTTGCTAACGGGTGAAATGGCTCCTAATATATTCTGGTATCGAGAAAAGCCTCTATGAGCTAAGGTATAAGTAACCGTACCGTAATCGAACACTCGTGGGTTAGTGGAGAACACTAAGGTGAACGAGATAACTATGGTTAAGGAACTCGGCAAAACAGCGGTCGTAACTTCGGGATAAGACCTGCCTTGAATTTAATTTAAATTCAAGGCCGCAGCGAAAGAACTCAGGCGACTGTTTACCAAAAACACAGCTCTCTGCAAACTCGTAAGAGGATGTATAGGGGGTGATGCCTGCCCAGTGCCAGAAGGTCACGTGGATCCGTGCAAGCGGTGAAACTAAGCCCTGGTGAACGGCGGCCGTAACTATAACGGTCCTAAGGTAGCGAAATTCCTTGTCGGGTAAGTTCCGACCCGCACGAATGGCATAACGGTCTGAGTACTGTCTCAACCATAGACTCGGTGAAATTGCAATATCGGTAAAAATGCCGATTACCCGCAGCAAGACGGAAAGACCCTATGGAGCTTTACTACAGCTTGGTATTGGGTTATAAATTAATATGTGCAGGATAGGTGGGAAACTATGAAATGGAGACGCTAGTCTTCATGGAGTTAACCTTGAGATACCACCCTTGTTAATTTGTAACTCTAACTCGATAATTCGAGGACAGTGCTTGGTGGGTAGTTTAACTGGGGCGGTTGCCTCCTAAAGAGTAACGGAGGCGCGCAAAGGTTGACTATCTTCGGATGGAAATCGAAGAGATAGTGTATTCGCATAAGTCAGCCTGACTGAGAGACCTACAAGTCGATCAGACACGAAAGTGGGCGAAAATGATCCGGCATTAACACGTGGAAGTGATGTCGCTCAACGGATAAAAGTTACCCTAGGGATAACAGGCTGATCGCGTCCAAGAGTTCACATCGACGACGCGGTTTGGCACCTCGATGTCGGCTCGTCGCATCCTGGGGGTGGAGAAGCTCCCAAGGGTATGGCTGTTCGCCATTTAAAGCGGTACGCGAGCTGGGTTCAGAACGTCGTGAGACAGTTTGGCCCCTATCTGTTGTGGGCGTTTAGAAATTTGAAAAGATCTGTTCCTAGTACGAGAGGACCGGAATGGACGAACCTCTGGTGTATCGGTTGTCAGGTATACTGGCATTGCCGAGTAGCTAAGTTCGGAAGGGATAACCACTGAAAGCATCTAAGTGGGAAGCCTACTTTAAGATTAGATTTCTCTGCCTCGAGCAATAAGTCCCCTTGGAGACTACAAGGTTGATAGGTTGCAGATGTAAGAATAGTGATATTCTCAGTCAAGCAATACTAATCGGACGAATGGATTTTAATACATCTATAACGATTATTCATTTTCTTCAAATTGACTAACTTTAACTGTTCTGATTATTAATGATTAATAAGCAGATAAAAAATTTAATATTAGGTTCTTGGTAGTTATAACGGTTGAGGTACACCTGTTCCCATCCCGAACACAGAAGTTAAGCCAACTCGTGCTGATGGTAGTGCATTTCGTAGATGTGCAAGAGTAGGTAGCTGCCAAGATTTTGATATTAAGTTTTTTTGTAAATGTGACATACGGCATGTTTTTATGCATGAGTAGCTCAGTTGGAAGAGCAGCGCCCTTCTAAGGCGAAGGTCACAGGTTCGAGCCCTGTCTCGTGTACCATAAATTATCTAACTTGGGTGATTAGCTCAGTTGGCGAGAGCATCTGCCTTACAAGCAGGGGGTCATAGGTTCAAATCCTATATCACCCACCATTTAAATAATAATTGTACTCTGATTTAGTTTTTACTAAATCAGAGTTTTTTAATGATTAAAGATTAAATATTTTTTATATTACTTATAAAAATATTTAATCTTATAAAGATATTATGAATTATTTGTATTATAAATATAATTGTGATATTATATTTATATATTATTAATTAATTTATTTACTGTGATATTACTTTCTACATCATCATTGCATTTATATTGATTACATAGAATTTTTAAGTTTGCTCATAAAACAGGGTTTGATTGATTGGATTTAGATCTTGATAAACTTAATTATGATTGTTGGGATGAAGACTATGTTAAAGAATTAAGTGATAGTTTTAATCTTCCAGTCTTATCTATTACAGCTCCATCTATATGAATGGATCAAGATAAAGTTGAGAAAATTGTAAAAATTGCTTTGACCGTTTGAGCTCAAATCATAACTTTTTCACCACCTCATTTTAGGGATAAAGAAATTACTTGGTTCACTAAGTATATTATAAAATTAAAGAGAGAAACGCATTTATCTATTGCAATTCAAAATGTAGAATCAAAGTTTTTATTTTTTATAATACCAGAGTATAAAAATGCTACATTAGAGGATATAAAAAAGTTTACATGAGATGTAACTTTAGATTTATCAAGTATTGATTCTTCTTCTTGATTTGATATAATTAAAGCTTATAAATTATTATGAAGCAAAGTTAAAAACATATTACTTAGTGATAAAATATGAACTAAAACATGATTATTACCTGGATCAGCTGGTTGATGAGTATCTTTTTTGCCTATTGAGAGTTTTTTTATGAATTTAAAAACTTCTTGATATAATTGATTTATTACTTTAAAGGTTAAGCCAAGTGAATTGTGAATTTGAGTTGAAGAGAAAGTCTTATATAATTTAAATTTTTTATTATCATATTATAAGAAACATTTTTTAAATTATAAATAAAAAAACTGAATTATTATTCAGTTTTTTTATTAATTTTCATCCATATCTCATTTATCTAATTTCTTTTTTCATTCAATATATCAATAATACCATATTGAAGTTTTAAATACATCTAATACTGCACTTAAATATCATAAAGCTAATATTAATATTATAAATATAATTGATAATATACTAATAGCTACAAATAAAAATAATTTTGTTGTTATTAATCATATTGCTATAACCATTATTATAGGGAAACTTAAGAAAATAATAAAATTGAATATTACTCTCAGGTTTAGTATAAATATAAAGAAATATAGTCTAACTGTTCTACTTAAGTTCAAAATTGCAATTTTTGAAGATATTCAAGTAGATTTAAAAACACTTTTATTTTCAAGAACTATAATGTATTTAGAATAGGAAAATAAAATATTTACAATAATTCAAAACATTAAAATTATTAAAAACAAATAACTAATTACCTTGATATATTCTATTCATAAATATCTAATAGTAAATAAATATGCATTTAGTATACTCATCGTTTTAAACTCTGAAAATATGTTATTATATTCAAATAAAGGTAAAAATTTATAGAGTCATTGTCAAAAAGCATCTATTGTAGTTAATTCTTCATTAATATTTTTTAGATGAATGTATTTTATTAATCATCATTCAAAAATAGGAGTTATAATTATATAAATAATCAGAAAAATCACTGCAGTAATAATAATCTCAATGATGTAGTGGTTTTGAAATAATTCAAGTATTATTACTAGTGCTTTTTCTTTGTTTCAAAATAATACTACATATGTATATATTGTTTGATAGACAAGTAATACAGTTAAAAATATTATTGAGAATAGTCATGGAATTATATAGAATATTTTTATTCTTGAATCATCTTTGATAATGTTCCATGCAGGAATAATTATTTTTTCTCTCATTAAATTAGTTATTTAATTTTTGTAATATAAAATTAAAAAAGTTTATTATTCATTTTTCATTAAAATTAATTATTTTTTCCTCTTTTATGTACAAACTGTTGAATAAATCTTTTCTTGCTGATTTACTTACTAATATTTCAGGTAATAATATATTTTTAATGTTTTTATCAATTAAAAGATTAATTTTGGGTGTATAAAGGGTTTTTACTATTTGTTCTTTTTTCAATATGTCTAATACTTTTCATTTTATTTTATTAGTTTCTTCAGGTGTTTTTATTCATCATTTTAAATCCTCTAATAATATATCTAAACTTGTCTTTTTTATATTACTAAAATTATATCAATTTTTTACTTGGCTTGAATGAAAATATGGAAAAATGTTATAATTAAATAGTCATAAATTTACTCATGCTAAAATCATATCATACTTATCTTTGTTAGATATAACTTCTCTTAAGTCATTTATTGACATTGGGACTAATTTTATATCTATTCATATCTCAAGTAATGAATTTTGAATAAATTTTGCAGTATCTTCTAATTCTTTTTCAGTTGATAAAAAATATAAACTTAATGTATATTTTTCTAGTGAATCATTATAGTAGTATTTTTCATCTAAATTATTTATTTTTTCTAATTTTTCAACATCAATTTTTTTTGTTTCAATCTTTTGTGGTTTAGCTACTTCCTGTTTAGGTGTTTCTACAACTTTTTCATTAGATGCTAGTTCTGCTTCATATAATTTCTTTATAAATTTATCTGTTTCTGTTTTTAATATATTTTTGTCCTTGTAATATATAAAAATTATTTCTTCTTTAAATTCCTTTTTTCAATTTACAACGAAATATATTTTTAAACTATTGACTCATGCTTTTAATGTCCCATAAGATTCTTTTAATCTATAATAAAAATATTTACTTCATTTTTTATATGTTGTTAGCTTAAAATCATTTATATAAACTTCCTGTGTATTAGTATCAGTTGTTCACTCTAGTAGAGTATTGTCCTTTGTAATAAAATTATATTTATCTACATATGTTGGTGATTTTATATATTTAGAATCTGATTGAAATTTTTCAATAATAAGTTCTCATGTGTAAGATTTAGGTGTTTCTACTGTTTTTATATCTTCTAGAGGTTTTGTATTATCAGTTATTTTTGAAGTCTCTTCAGTAGGATTAATAGTTTTTGGTAAAAATTTTTCTATAATTTTTGATTTTTTTATATATCATAAATTAGCAATAATTTTTTCGAAGTTTTTTTCAGATATTTCACTGTTAATGACAGCTTCATCCAAATATGGATTATTAACAAGCTTAAATTTATCTTCTCATAGTAATTTTATTAAATTCTCAGTATTTATTTTTTCTAATATATAATTTCTTAGATTTAAATCTTTAATTTTGTTAATATTTAAAAATAAAGAAGTATATTGAGGTAAGGTATATTTATGAGCTTCTAGTCTAGGAATACTATCTCAAATAATATTTCCATCATCATTAAAAATATTTATAGTTTCCTTATTTTGAAGCATACTATTTGTATTTGGAAAAATATTAATAACCAATTTTCATATATTTCAATTATAATGATATTCATTTACATCAAAATATACTTTTGTTATTCAAATAGTTAAGTCTGAGGAAACACTAGAAATTTTGAATTCTCATGAATATAATTGTCATTCAGTAGGAAAGTTTCAAAAGATTACATCTTCATTCAATGAATCTATTGTCTCTTTTGGTAATATTGGTTGAAGAAATATATTCAAAAAATTCACATCTTTTTTTGAATTTATAAAAGTAATAGAATTATTATTTTTTTCTATTTTTGTTTCTTCTAATAAAGATGAAATTACTTTATTTACTCATGTAGTTTTTAATAAATTGTATGTTGCAATCACATCATCTGAAGTAATGGCAGTTCAGTCAGACCAATAAATATTATCTTTTAGATAACATTCTATATTTAACATATTACTAATATCACAAGTTGCTAAGTCTCATGCTATTTTATTTTCTTTTGTATCAAATATTAATAATGATCTATAAAGTAAATGAACCATATATTCATTATTTCATGAAAGAGGTTTCAAAGGATTTAAACTTGGAAAAGTTCAAATTAATCACTCTGAAACAGTTCATCCTTTTATAGGTACCATTTTTGAATCATTATATATGAAAATATATATAAGATGTATAAAAGAAATTACAAAAAACACAATACTTATTAAGAATAAGTATTTTTTTAGTTTTATTATTTTATTTTGTATCATAAATATTTGATGTATTTATTATTTAAATAACTATAATGAAGAGAATTTTAGCTAATGTATAATGCTATAGAATTTAAAATAAATAAGACTCACAAAACAATAGTAATGTTGTGAAGAACTTTTTCAGGTCATCTTTTTGTAACTTCAGACATTCATCCACTCATACTACTTAGATTTAAACTAACATTTTTATTTTGTACTAAAACAAAAAATATTAGTAGTACACATACAATTATTTCAGTGAATTTTAATAATTCTAACATAGGTTTATTTTTTAAAAATTAATAGTGAGTAAAACATATTCAAAATTGTAAAAATTGCAACAATAATTAAAAAATTAATCCACCAATCTAGACCTTGTCAAGTTATAGAATATGAAATTCATTCAATTATTAGAATATCATTTATTATATAATCAAATAATAATAATATCAATCAGTTTATAAAAAATGATACAAGTCAAAGAAATACAAAAAATAATGGAATAGCTAATATTTTCAATACTGGTTTAATTGTAATATTCATTAATCATAAAATTACTCATCAAATTAAATAGGTTTTGAATCATCATTCTACAAGTATTCATGCCTGAACAGTTCAGCTATTGTTTGCTCCCAATAGGTAGGTTAATAAAAATAATATCAATGCATTAAATAGTATTGAAATTAGTATTTTCATAAAATATTATCCATTATAAATTATAGTTTTAATAATAGTATTATCTTTTCAACAGGTGAAAGATCAATCTTTTCTGACTCTAGAACATTATTAGTGAGAGCATTTTTTACATTTTCTATTATATTATTATTTATTTGAACATCAATATTTTTTAATCATTTTCTATTTAAAAATAATCTTAAAAATAAAGGTTCATCTCATTTGTATACTATTCAAAATGACTTAATATTTTTGTAATCATATAATACTCATGCTATATTTACTCATATATTACTTATTTTTACTTCAACAGAATCACTAGAATTATTATCAACAAAATAGACTAAACCTGCTAATAGTAATATTATAAAACTCATTCAATATTGCTTAGTGAAAAATCACCAAATACTAAATCATATCACAAAAGACAGAGCTATAATATACCAAAGAGATCATCTAGTCTTTTTGTCATCAAATTCCCATGTATATAAATATTCAGACATTTTTATAAAAATTAAGTAATATAACTACATTATACAAAAAAAAATGTTTTTTCAAACATTTTTTTGATTTATATTGAGAATCTCTATCTTGAATTTTTAACATTTGTCAAAGATAAATAGTCTACAATTATATTATTGATGTAATGGATAACTTTTTAAAATTTTTAACTTAAATTATCAACCAAGAGTTTAATTATTACCCAAGCAAGAGCAGCAATAACAAATCAGGTAAGTGCCATAATAATAGTATTTTTTCCCTTACTTTTATCTCCATCAAATGATCAAAATAATACATAATATGCTCAAATAATAATAAAAATTATTGCAACAGTTCAGGCAATAGACATCATAAAATCTATTGCTCATTTTATTATATCTGGAATATCTTCTGTATGTATATCTCAGGATCTTAATTCTTTTTCACTTAGGGAATCTCATAAAATTCATCAATCTGCAAATGTCATCTTTATACTGATAATATATCAAAGTAAAGTATAAAATAATTTTTTCATTTTAGTTATTTATTAGGTTATATTCTGATGAATTTTTTCACATTTTGACTAAACTATCTAGTGTAGGATTATAATATTCTGTCAAAAAGCCAATTAATTCTTGTTTATTTAGTACTTCACCTTTCAATCACACATTTTCTAATCAGGTTTTTAGTGAATTTGATCTACCAATTAGTCATTTTTTCAATTTAGTAAAATTTCTTATCTGACTTCTAAGTTTTAATAAATCTTGTCATCCATTTATTGATTGCCAAAAATTTTTAAAAACTCACAAGAAACTATCATCTTTTACACTTTTATTTTCATTTTCATCAAAAGGGACTATTATATAAAACTCTTTTTTCATTATTTGAGCTACTTCTACCAATTTACGAAGATATTCTATATATTCATAAGTTTGATTTTGTAAAAGAGGATTTTTTTGTTTAATAGCTTTATCATTTAAATTATTTAGATAAGAATCAATATCTAATTTCTTTGAACGAACTAATACTTGTATAGGAAAATCCAGAGAATTTAAAAATCTCTGAAAGCTTATTATAATAGAATCTTGTTCATCTATATTTTTTAATAAAAAATTTATAGTGCTACATCTCATTACTAATCTAGCACTATCATCCTTCATAATAATTATATTTTCTCTTATTTGTGAAAACGGTAAATATCTTTGAGTAGATGAATCAGGGTGTTCCTTTTTTGTATTTTTTATAGGCATTTTATATATTTTAATAGTATTAAATCTTATTTATTTTATCATCTAATTCTTTTATTTTATTTATTTTACTAGTGAAATCTATTGTATTATCTATTTTGTTTTCTATATTTGTTAAAAATCAAATATCTATTGGTTGAAAACTATCAACTCATTTTTGCCACTTTCTTTCTTCTAAATTTGTCTTAAATCTAACAAAAGCTAAAATAAAAGGAATAAAAGTCATCTCAGAATATTTAAATACTGCAATAATAATTGCTATTATAAGAATAGCTACTGATGGTACTGCCGCTATTTGAGTATCCATACTTTTAGCTAATGATACGAATAATGAATATCATATTCATCAACCAACAACTATTATGGCTAATTGTCTTAAACTTAATCCTAATACTATAGGATCTTCATTTTCTATTTGAACAGGAATTTTATATTGCATAGTTATTTTACTGAATAGTGAATAGTGAATAGTGAATAATTTTAACTCATTATTACTAAATATAATTATATTTTATTTTTATTATTTTTCAAATACTTCTTTCCAAATCATTATTTCTAAATCATTCATTATATTATAATCGTTATCTGATTCATGGTCATATCATAAAATATGAAGTAGCGAATGAATTAGTAATTTATAAAATTCCTTTTCTTCTCATAATCAGTATTCAATTCATTGAGAAATAATTTTATTTATTGATAGAATTATTTCTCAGGCAACATCATCTATTTCTAAATTTTCAAAATTATCAAAATAGTGAAAACTTAAAACATCAGTTGTTTTATCAATATTCCTATAATTATTATTCAATATTTTTATTTTCTCATCATCAATAAAAACTATATTTATTGTTCATTTTTGTTTTTTTTCTATTTTTCCATCAATACTTTTGAATATAGAATTAATTATTTTTTCAGAAATATTAATTTCTGGCTTACTAGTAAGATTATATCAAAACATATATTGTCTTTAAATTTATATTGTTATCCCCCCTTATCCCTCTCCTCTAAGGAGATGGATAAGGGGAGGTTATTTTTATCATATTTTTTTTTGTAAAAAAATCAATTATTATTATAATTAATATGTCTGTTTTAAGGTGGCAGGTCAATCTAATTTTCCTTACAATTGTATAAACTTTGAATGGTTCTTGGTAATTATTTTGCTGAGGGTTAATTCTTTCAAATAAATAATAGGCTGTTCATATATTTCCTGAATAAGGAATACATAAAATATTGACTGACCTTCCGACGGACTTAAAATTCAAAATAAAATTTATAATTAATTTATAAATTTTATTTTGAATTTTAATTTTAAGTGTGTATAATATATAATATTTATTGAATAATTATTAAAATTATGTCTAAAGATGACGATGTAAAAGTTCCATATGTTAATGAAAATTGTATATGATGTAGTGCTTGCGTGGCTATATGTTGAGATGTTTTTGATTTAGATGATGATGGAAAAGCCTTTGCTAAACCCGGTATGGATACTTCTAATGCGGATGGAATTGATGATGCAATTATGGCGTGTCCAGTAAATGCTATTCATTATAAAGAATAATTGACTATTATCTTTCTGGCGTGAAAAAATATCACCAGAAATAAACTAAATCTTAAGTTCAACTAAACAAAATCTAGCACATAGTTTTTTAATGTACCTATCCTTAGTTCTAAATCAATGAGAT
>Ga0247840_10004333_pt1 | contig 22590 bp, 16 predicted proteins | sample LaCruzMarch2015__FD_192404 | JGI IMG/M metagenome (GOLD analysis project Ga0247840, IMG submission 192404) | Freshwater microbial communities from meromictic Lake La Cruz, Castile-La Mancha, Spain - LaCruzMarch2015_17m | ecosystem: Environmental > Aquatic > Freshwater > Lake | place: Spain... | reverse complement strand
ATCTAAACTTCTGGTTGTGTTTTTGCTTTTACGGTTTTAGGCTTGCCTGGAAACTTTATGCTTAAATCTTCATAAATCAATTTAGCACCAGGTACATTTTGCTGCGACAATAGTTTAATATTGCGGTAGTAAGCTATAGCTGCATTATACAAATCGGTTCCCAGCAAAATAGAGGTATCTTCTAATCCGTTAACTATTGCATTGAGGCGGGCAATGCGGGGCATAATGCTCGTGCGGGCTGCTAAATCTTTGCTAAACTCAGCCACGCTGATAAATGCAGGAACTGTTTCGGGTTTCTTGTGCATGTAATCGTTAATTTTCGAAATCCATACTTGTGTACTTTCGCCTACTCTGCCATACTGACTTCTTTCTTCGGGATGGAGTGCAATTACTTTGTTAGCAATAACAGCTTCGATAGCTGCCAAACTGTTGTCGATTTTGTTAATTTCTTCATTCGATAATTCTAATGAAATTAAATTGTCTAAAGCCATAACTTTAAGTTTTTAATGAATAAATAGTTAATTAAATTACACTACAAATTTAATTCTAATTTTAATATAATTGTAAATATTATCATAAAATATTTTATTAAATGTATTAAAATTATTTTATTTATTGAATGCTAATATTTTATTAATTTAGTATTCATTGTAAAAATATTGAAAATATTCAATTAATCATCCTTAGATTTATAGATTGAAAATAGTTGTTAAATTTTGAGGGGAAACAATTCAAACTTTGATTTGCTTTATTTAAACTGAAATTCATATTATTTTTATATGAACATTTCATTAATTTTATGAACAGATAGTTTTAAAACCAACAAATTACAATATTCTATGCAGGCTTATAGCAATTTAGTTCAGCAATAGTATTTTCGTAAGGATTAAAAGCGTATTTTTGCAAATTCAAAAACAGAGTGCAAAAAAAATAATATTATGCAGAATATCAGGAACATTGCTATCATAGCCCACGTCGATCACGGTAAAACTACGCTTGTTGATAGAATTTTACATCAGGTAAAACTTTTTAGAGACAATCAGGCTATGGGTGATTTAATACTCGACAGCAATGATTTAGAAAGAGAAAGAGGAATTACTATTTTATCAAAAAATGTATCAGTACGTTACAAAGGATTTAAAATAAATATTATAGATACCCCTGGTCACAGCGATTTTGGCGGTGAAGTAGAACGTGTATTAAATATGGCCGATGGTGTTTTGCTTTTAGTAGATGCTTTTGAAGGACCTATGCCTCAAACACGTTTTGTATTACAAAAAGCCTTGGCATTGAATTTAAAACCAATTGTAGTTATTAATAAAGTAGATAAACCCAATTGCGATCCTGCACTTACTCACGAAGCTGTTTTCGATTTAATGTTTAATTTAGATGCCACCGAAGACCAATTAAACTTCCCAACAGTATATGGTTCTTCTAAGGAAGGATGGATGTCGGAAGATTGGAAAAACCCAACCACTGATGTTACTTATTTATTAGATACCATTATCGAGCATATTCCTGAACCAATATACGAACATGGAAGTTTGCAAATGCAAATTACTTCATTGGATTATTCTTCTTATGTTGGTAGAATTGCTGTAGGGCGACTTTCAAGAGGTTTACTAAAAGCAGGAATGAATGTATCGATGGTAAAACGTGATGGACGTATAGTGAAATCGAAAGTTAAAGAATTATATGTTTTTGAAGGTTTAGGTAAAGAAAAAATAAAAGAAGAAATCTATCCTGGCGAAATATGTGCTTTGCTCGGATTAGACGATTTTGAAATAGGGGATACCGTTGCTGATTTTGAAAATCCTGTGGCTTTAATTCCTATTGCTATTGATGAGCCTACCATGAGTATGTTTTTCACCATTAATAATTCACCATTTTTTGGTAAAGAAGGTAAACTTGTAACTTCACGCCATTTACGCGATAGACTTTTTAAAGAGCTTGAAAAGAATCTTGCTTTACGCGTTGAAGAAACCAATTCACCGGATGCTTATATTGTTTTTGGTCGTGGAATTTTGCATTTATCAATTCTTATTGAAACCATGCGTCGCGAAGGTTACGAATTACAGGTAGGTCAGCCACGTGTTATTACCAAAGAAGTAAATGGTGTAAAGTGCGAACCCATTGAATTTTTAACCGTTCATGCACCTGAAATTTCAGCAGGTAAGGTTATTGAATTAGTTTCTCAACGAAAAGGAGAAATTGTTCAGATTGAAACCAAAACCGATCGTTTGCATTTAGAATTTGCAATTCCATCGAGAGGTATTATTGGATTAAGGAGTTCAATATTAACTTTAACTGAAGGTGAAGCCATAATGGCCCATCGTTTCAAAGCGTTTGAACCTTGGAAAGGCGATATTCCTACCAAACGCAATGGTTCATTAATTGCGATGGAGTCGGGTATTGCTATTCCTTATGCCATTGATAAATTACAGGATAGAGGTAGTTTCTTTGTAAGTCCTAACGATCCTATTTATGCTGGTCAGGTAATTGGAGAACATATCCGTCAAGACGATTTGGTGATTAATATTACCAAAACAAAAAAATTAACCAATATGCGTGCTTCGGGTTCTGATGATAAAGTATCCATCGTTCCTGCCACTAAATATTCATTGGAAGAATTTATGGAATTTATCATTGATGATGAATATTTGGAAATTACTCCATTATCTTTACGATTAAGAAAAATTCTATTGGATGAAAATGATCGTAAGCGTCAGAAAAAGAGTTAAGTTTAATATTTAATAAACTAGGTAACTATACTCTATATTTCGGCACAATGGCACAAAACTAACTGCCATAGAAATGCTATAAACTATAAATGATTTATTGGCTTTGAATTAATAAATACAGAAGCTGATTCGTTGTTTAATGATTAACAACAAGCTAGTTCTATATGTATGACATTAATAATGAACTCATACTTATTTTGTATCAGGGAAAATTGTTTTTAATGCAATAGCACTTTCACCTTCAGCAATTACTTCAAATTCGGGTTGAATAGATAATTGAACTTTAAACATATTGCTTTCATAAGGTTTTATACCTTTTAGAGAGGCAAAATTTGCAAGGAAATTTTTATTTATTAATAGAAAATTATCTATACCTAATATTTCAGTTAACTCACTGAATTTATTAGTAGTTTGAACAAGAGAATTTTTAACGGTTTTTATATAAGTAACACCACTATTAGCGTAAACATAAGCAATGCTATCGAAACTTATTTCTACAGGCTTTTTGGTATCATATAGCACAATATATTTGCCTTTTAACTTGTCATTTTTATAAACGAATTTTTTGTTGGGCAAACCTTTTTCATCATACCAAAACCAAATTCCTTCTTTTAAATTATTTATATATTTCCCTTGATTCCTTAATTTTCCTGAAGGTGTAAAAACTTGATAATTACCTTCTAATTTATCATTCTTAAATTGAGTTTTCAATGTACCTCCCGAATAATTCTGCTCCCAAGGACCTTCTTTCTTTCCGTTTTTCCAGGTTATTTTATCAGTTAAACTTCCATCAGGATAATATGTTTTCCATTCACCATTTTTTAAATTATTACGATAAAACTCTTCTCTAATAACAACATCAATACCATTGTAATATTTCCAAGTACTATCTTTATGAGTACTTATATAGTAACCTTCTGACATTAATTTTCCATTTGGGAAATAACTTACAGTAAATGACCTCAAACCTTTCTCAAAAAACTTTGAAATGGCTCTAATTTTTCCATCTTCATAATAATACTTGAATTCACCTGTTGGATCATTGTTTATAAATGCACCTTCGTATTTAAGTATTCCTTTTTCATCCTTCTTTTTCCAATAACCTTGTTTTTTACCTGTTTTATCGGTTTTATTCAATGTATCATTTAGTTGTTGCGAAAAAACAACACCTGAGATGCAGAACAATGAAATTATTAATGAAACGATTTTTTTTGACATATTACTTTTTTGTGTTTAATAAACATCTCTTTTAAAATGTTGAATAAGTGAGATATGTATATTTAATAAATAAAAATTCCTTTTAAAACGTAGATGTAAAGAACTATTTTAACTTTTTATCAGCATCGCAAAATCTAATAAAGAAGGAGAAATAAAATCAATGAGTTTCGGATGCAAAATAGCCTTGTTTGGATTATTGGAAATAAAAACTGTTTTCATTCCTAATTTCTTACCAAACCCCATGTCGCTTACAGAATCTCCTATCATGAATGATTTTTTAAAATTTATTTCTTTAAATTCTTTCTTTGCCTTTAATCCCATTCCAATATTTGGCTTCCTGAATAAACTACCACTTCCTTTTAAATCAGGACAAAAATAAACGTTATCAATACGACCGTTATTGTTTTTAATTTGATTTATCATTTTTTGATGAATCAATTGCAGTTCATACTCAGTCATCAATCCTTTCCCAACACCTTGTTGGTTTGTTACTACAATGATTTTCCCAAATATTTGATTAAATATTTCTAATGCATTTAATACACCTGGTAAGAATTTAAAATCAGAAGGTGATTTAACGTAATCATCAATTAATCTGTGATTAATTACTCCATCTCTATCTAAGAACAAAGACCAGTTTTTATCAAATTTATGAGGAAGTGTCAGCATTTATCTTGGAAAGATTCTGGATTCAACCAATTCACATATAATATGTCCCACTAAAATATGTACTTCCTGAATACGAGGAGTATCATTAGAAGGAACGTTAATCAGATAATCAGATAAACCTTTCATTTTGCCACCACTTTCGCCAGTAAATCCAATTGTAATCATTCCAAGTTCTTTGGCAACTTCAAATGCTTTTACAATATTTTCAGAATTACCAGAAGTGGAAATTCCTACTAAAACATCGCCTTTTTTACCTTTGGCTTTTACTAAACGGGCATAAATTTCGTTGTAAGAATAATCGTTGGCAACAGCTGTTAAATAGGAAGTATTAACATGTAAAGCTTCTGAATTTAAAGGAGGTCTGTCGTAGTAAAATCTACCTGAAAATTCAGCTGCAAGATGTTGAGCATCAGCAGCACTTCCTCCATTGCCACAAAATAACACTGCACCATCATTTTTGAAAGTTGCAATAATTTCTTCTGTAATTTCGCTGATAGTTTTTAATAATAGTTCATCCTTTAGAAGTTTGGCTTTTAACTCTATGGATTGTTCAATAGATTCTTTTATTCGCATTTGATTATTTTAAATAATATAAAAAACTAAAAATAAAAAGATTAGATAACCTCACTTAACTTTTTACTTTACAAACTTTATAAGCATTATAAACTGCTTTATCCAATTCTTTTTTCAATTAAATATGTATTTCTTATTGAAGAACTTCTTCCAATCATTTCGGCTATAAATCCAGCCAAAAACAATTGAACACCTATTATCATAGAAGCTATAGAGATGTAAAAGTAAGGACTATCAGTAACCAATGGAGCTTTTACATGATGACATAAAGCAAATATTTTTTCGGCTCCTAACCAAGTTGCAGCAAAAAAACCTATGATAAATATTAACGTACCCATTAATCCAAAGAAATGCATAGGGCGTTTGCCAAATTTTGAAACAAAAGTAATAGATATTAAATCGAGATAACCTTTGATAAATCTATCTAAGCCGAATTTAGTAATACCATATTTTCTAGCTTGATGCGATACTACTTTTTCACCTATCTTTGAAAAACCTGCCCATTTAGCAATTACAGGAATGTAACGGTGCATTTCGCCATAAACTTCTATGCTTTTTACCACATCATGTTTGTATGCTTTTAATCCGCAATTAAAATCGTGTAAATTTATTCCTGACATTTTACGTGTAGTCCAATTGTAAAATTTTGTAGGGATTGTTTTGGTAATAGGGTCGTAGCGTTTCTTTTTCCAGCCCGAAACAATGTCAAAGTTTTCTTCTTTTATCATACGGAATAAATCAGGAATTTCGTCTGGACTATCTTGTAAATCTGCGTCCATCGTAATGATAACATCACCTGCAGCTGCTTCAAAACCTACGTTCATAGCAGCTGACTTCCCGTAATTTCTTCTAAATTTTATACCTTTAATGGCTGTATTTTGAACTGAAAGTTTTTCTATTACATTCCATGATTGATCATTACTACCATCGTCTATCATAATGACTTCGTAAGAAAAATTATTTTCAATCATAACTTTATGTATCCATGCTGCTAATTCGCCCAAAGATTCATCTTCGTTGAACAGAGGTACAATTATAGAAATATCCATGTTGTTAATGATTAATTGTTAATGATTAATTGATAATTGATATTACTGTTCATTATCACTATTTTTTTTGTGTTTAAAGAAAATATATATCAATAAAGGCAAAAACAGACTTAATAACAGCAATTGTCCAAAAGCATAAATTCCAATTTCAATTGGAGAAATGGATTGAATTTGTTGTTGCAGTTGTTTTATTTCTTCGATTGAAACTTTCTTATTATTGATAATCGTATTTTCGCTTACAAAATTTTTAATAAATTCAACATCAATGTATTTTGAGTAAAAAATCATGAAAAACGAAAAAAAGACAGATGCTGTTATTCCAACAAAAACACCTGAAACATAAGCTTCTTGAAATGAAATATTGCCTTTAATAATTTTTTGTTGATATGTTCTTATACCCAAAAACATAGCTACAATTAGAATAGAATAATTCCAGCTTATAACTGGACTATTTCCAGAACCCGAAATGTAGAAAAATGCAAGTGTAAGCAGTACCATTAATACAAATGAAATCAAACCATAAATGATTGATATCATTGCAAAATTTTTAGGAAAAGGCGTTTTTTTTGAAGGCATAAGAACTATCTTATTGCTTCTTGAGGAAATGCCTCATCGTTTTTTTTGATAAAAGCAGCAATTATAAATGAAAGAACTGCAGAAACCAACGGAGCAATATACAAGTTAGAAATAAATTGTTTAAGAGGATTCATTTTTTCCTGCATGTTTAGAACTTGTTCTTGCAATTTATCTTCAGGTAAACCATATCCTTGCATCATTTCTGCAAATCTATCAACTTGTTTTGGCATGTATGCAGTATCAAATATACCATAAAATAAATAATTAAAAATACCTGATATCCACATTGCAACAACAGCCATAACTAATCCTGAGAAAAAACATTGCCAATATGTAATCCGACCTTCTAAAATTTTTCTTTTGTATTGATTCATTGTCATTATTAAAAATCCAATGAGTAATCCAAATGTAATCAGAAATGTTAGAATTCCAAACCAAATACTAAACATGTTTATGTCGAATACATAAATGATTACAGAAAATAAAATCATTAATCCACCGGTTATTAAACCATTTTTTAGAGAAATGTTTAAAAAAGCAGTTTTTGATGTTTCCATATTGTTAAAAAATTAAAATATTAAAAAATATAAATGTATTAATTGCAAAAATAAGCATTTTATATAAGAATTTATAGAATGTAGTAATTATTTTTATTTGTTATTTTTAGGATTACTGAATAATTCCCTAATATTATCAAATTCGCGGCGATAAAAGAAGCCTATCCCTTGTGTATAAGGGGAAATTGTATTCATAAACTCATTGGTATTAGAACGGTTGAATACTTTAAACCTAAATCTTCCATCTTCAGTAATATTATATTCAACGTTTACATCACCAACAATATTAGTACTTTGCTTTGCAGCGGCATCAGTAGTTTTAACGGCACCTCCGAAACCTCCGTTAACATCTATTGTAACTCTATCATTAATGATTTGTTTTGATAAAGCTATTTGAACTTCTTGATAACTAAGCTGATCACCTGGACGATAATTTACACCAATATCAATAAATTCAATATTCTGGGATAAAATATTACTAACTTGATTAGAAATCATTTCAAAGGAAGAATTCCCCACACTTGTTGTAACTGAAGAGCTATATGTATTTCTATTTTGTGAAATAAAGTTATTTGTCATCAATAAAACAAAGTTCTGCTGTAACATCAATTCTTTGTCGTTGCGGTCGAGAATACTAAAAAAACGATCTTTTGTTTCCTGATCTACACTGGGAAGTCCGATATCAAAATCAACAGAAGGGTTGTTAAGCTTTCCATCAATACTGATTATACTTTGTACGGGTACTTTCTTTTTACTAACATTGGTTTCAGCACTATTTATTAAAATGGGATACAACGAAGCTCTAATATTATATATAGCTTTCATATTTACATTGGCATCATAAGGGTCGCCTTTCCATGTAATGTTTGCTCCACTTTGAATATTAAATTTTTTATTGATAAAACTTTGAATTGAAAGGAAATATAAACCATCTCTAATAATATAATCACCAAACATTTTAAATTCACCTTCTTTATCGATTATTAACTGAATATTTCCATCACCAAATGCTTTGATATTTCCCACAGTTTGAGGGGTTTCGAGGTTAATTCCAATTTCGGCTTCAGGTGTTATTTCAATCTCGCATTTCATTGTTATACCATCAAAACGATTGCTTGATTTGGTAGGTATTATATATTCTTTTTGCTTTTCAATGAAAGTTATGAAATTATTTTCGCGTGTTTCTGTTCTATCAGAAAGGGGTATAAAAAGTGAGGTTTCTTTATTTGTTTTTGCTCTTATATCGAGATGAATGTCTCTATCAGTACCATTTATTTTTATCATTCCGCTTGCATAGGCTTTTCCGTAAAACAACTCATTATCAGTTGAAATAGTATTTAAAACCATTAAATTATTGTATTTTAAATTAAGGTCTATTTTTATATTTCTAAAACCTTGATGCGTAATTTTACCATCCATAAAAGCTCTGCCTGTTTCTGTTGCAATTCCTAAATTTGTAAACTTAAAATAATTGGTATTGATTTCTATAGAGTCGGAATTAGAAATGGTATATTCAACTCCAGTATAATCTATTTTCATGGAAGATCTTAATAACAAAACCTTGCCATTAATTTCAGGATTTTTCAATGTTCCTTTCAATGTTATATTTCCAATAGCTTGTCCATCAAATTTTGAACTAAAGCTTTTGAAATAATGAGTTAAACTTCTCAATTTAAGTTGATTTAACTTTGCTTTAAAATCAAAATTTTGATCATTGTTATCAGGGAAATACCATCCAGAAACAAAAAGGGTAGTGTCTTTTTTATAATTTCCTGTAAAAATAAGATTTGTATTTACAAACAAGCCATTTCTTTCCTTATCCCATGTAGATTTTATATTCAAATCGCCTAATTTATTTTTATTAAAGAATACATTAAGGATATTTACATCTGTTATAAAATTGGGCGATTTGTACAAATCAATTAAATCAACTTTACCATCTAAAAAACCAGCAACTTCGATATTATTGTCAGCAATTAAAAAATCAAGTTGAGAAAGATTGAATTGATTGAAATTTATAGTGAATTTATCAAGTGGGTTGCTACTAATTTTACCATCTAATTTTATGGATTGCTTTTTATCTCCAAATTCAAGGTTCTGTATGGTAATATCTTTTTTATTAATGCTTAAATAGTTTTCACCATATAAATGCCAAACCGAATCATTAATAATAATGTCGGAACGAACAATACGCATATCTATCAAAGGTGCTTTGTTGAAGCAGGCAAATCCACTGATATCTCCAGAATTTTTAATTTTTGTTAATGTGTCTTTCCAGTATAAAGCATAAAAAACGCTATCACTTTGTACCAACGAATTAAGTTTAAAATTATCAACACCCAAACTATTATTTAAATGTAATCGTTTGCAGCCTGTTAGTAAATACAATCGCTTTTCATCAGTAGTTCCTTCTATATAAAACTTGTCGAATACCTGAGAATTAAACATTATTGTATCAGCGTTACCATGTAATTTAAAATTTGAAGTAATTGAATTATAACTTCCGCTGAAAGTAGAATTTTTGCTTATAAAAAGCTTAGGTACAAATAATCGAGTGAGTGTTTCTACATTTTTAAGTTTGATGTTAAAGTCAAACTTTTGCTCATTATTGTTACTAAAATAAAGCTCATTGTTTGCTTTTGCTGTTGTAATAGATGGCAAATAGTTGTTTATAAATTTATTGAATATAAAAGATAGATCTTCGAACCTAAACTTTCCATACATATTTGCATCTATAAAGTCTGATAATAAATCTATTTTCCGTTGACCTGAAGTGTCGTTATATATAATCAGCGACAACTTTTTCATGTTGTAATGCTCTTTTCTTTGCTGATAGGTAGTATTTTCTATTTTAATTGTTCCTACAATATCATCAATTTTTTTACCAGTGAAGTTAAAATTGAGATTAGTAGATAACAATCCCGTAGAATCAGTATCCAAAAGCTTTAATTTGTATAGATTAGCATCGCGAATGGTGGCAGTAAAATCAAAAACAGGATTGTTGGAAGTGTAATCAACAATTCCCAAAAAATTAAAATCAATTTTGTCGTCCTGAACGCCTAAGAATCCATTGAATTTATTATTGGCAATATCCCCTTTAATTACAATACTATCATAAACGTTACCTTTAAATTCGAGGCGATTGATGCCACCTGTCATTTTAACTTTAGCCGTATTGGCAGTAAGACCGGAGCCTGAAATTTCAGCATCCAGATTGAGCTTGCCAAATACAGTAGGGGTATTGAAAAAAGTTCCTAAATTAAACTGCATGGCAGCCAAATGCCCTTTATATTCTATAAGATTTTTCTTATTGTTTTTTCTGAGGGTTATATCTGTTGAAAAATTGCCATTTTGAGTAACAAAATCGGCATAAGCATTAAAATCATTGTAGAATCCTGTAAAATCTCCTTTTAGCATTACATTGCCAAACGAAAGTAATTGCTGAGGAATTTGTATGTGATTTATGAATTTTCCGGGTATTTTAAAACTTTCGATATCTGATTTTGTGGTAGTAAACTTATCAACTGATAAGCGGATAAAAGTTTCTTCGATGTTTGGAAGTCCATTTAAGGAAATGTCACCTTCAAAATTTGTAGCTTTTCCGTATCCAAATTTGAATTCGCGAAACTTTATGTTTGATACTTTCCCTGAAATTTTCCCGGAGAAGGATAGTAAATTATCCATACCTTGCATGCTGTTTACAAAGTATGATATATCTTTCATATCTAATTTTGACGATCGAATGTTTGATTGTATCTGAACTTTATTCGCAAAATCGTTCAAATCATTTTTTTCATTGTATGTAAGACTGCAATCGAGTGAAAGTTTTGTTTTCGGGGTTTCAATTGATAGATATTTTAAACCTAAATATCTGGGGTAAATTGTTATACGTGAAGATAAATTATTCAACACAAAGCCCGATTTGTCTTTGAAAGAGAGTTTGTAAATATTTACATTCAATGTGTCGCCATTCATTAATAATGTATCTACCTTGAAATTCATATCGGTAAGCATAAGATTATTAAAATCAATCGTATTGCCGACAAAATTCATTTTGTCCTGATCCTGATACTTAAAGCTTGTGTTTTTGATTTCGAATGAGCGTCCGGAGATTTTCCAATCTCCTCTTTTGACAGTGGCAGTGTCTTTTGATTTAAAATAATTAACTAAAAACTGGAAATTGGCAACAGAATCGTTTTTATATTTTACAATGCCTACCTGGTTTTCGTCGAATAGAACTTTGCTAAACTCTATTTTTTTATTGAAAAATGAAAGCTTGCGGATTTTACAATCGATTTGTTTGGTTCGTAGTAATGTGTTATGGTATTGGTCGTTAATATAGATGTCTTCGAGTAAAATGTGTAAACCAAGACTGATGTGGAGTTTTGAAATAGATATTTCGGTATGCAACTCATTGGAAAGGCGAGTAGCTATTTTTTGAGCAATATAAGTTTGAACCGTGCCATTGGATAGAATAGCAAACAGGAGCAACGGTAAAATAATAATTACCGAAAAGAAGTAGATTAATATTTTACGTATTTTCCGTTTGATTTTCTTATATTTTGATTGGATTATGAATGAAAGAACAAAAATAATTGAATTTCTTTGTTTTTAGCAAATCTAAGCTATTTTTTTTGATATTTTATGAAATTCTGTTTAATCACTGTTTTTTTTTGAATTATGAATGCTTAAAGGTTAAAGGTTAATAGAAAATAGATAATAGAAAATAGATGATAGTTAATTGTGAATTGTATTTAAGGAGCATATTTTATAGAAGGAAAAATTAATACAGGTTAGGATTAAAACTTAAAAAGAAGGGTATCATCATTCATTAATTAAAAAATTGCAGCTTGTTTTTTGCATCTTGAAAGCTGTTAATTGTATGACAAAATAAATAAAAATATTTAGGATTAAATTTTATTGGATTCATTTTATTTTTTCCTGAAAGCAAAAAAAATAATAAACATAAACTACACTAAACTATATGCTTAGGCTGATAACATTGGTGGTTTAATAATTATACATAAAAAATATATTTACAATTAATTACAAAATTTTATGGTTGGTTTTGAATAAATTGTATATTTGTAAAAAATAAAAGGTGTAGCAGACTACCCAAAAACAATGAATAACTCACCACAATGGTGAAGCAAGAAACAAGTTACCGCCAAGTGTAAGAGACAGCAACGAACAGACAATTTGCTACTTAAAGACAGAAAAAGAAAAACGAAATAATGAACAGCCCACACAAAACTGCACATTTGCAAGCTCCGATACACAAGCCGATGCTTCAGCTTGCAAAAGAGCAGTTTTCTTGCCAACGCACCGCAGGAAATTGAGTATATTGCGAACAATAAATTTTGGATAATGAAATATGAAATTTAACGAGGATTCAAGAGTGAAAATACCAGCCATACTGCACCTATGCAGACTTGGTTACAAATATATTTCGTTGAATAATGCGTTTTGGGATACTGAGACAAATATTTTCACGGAAATATTCAAAGAATCTATTGTAAAAATCAATCCTGACTTTGAACAAGACCAAGCAGAAAGATTATTGGTTGACATTTCCCTATTACTGAGCAATGAAGATTTAGGCAAAGCATATTTTGAGAAATTGACCAGTGAATCTGGCGTAAAACTTATTGATTTTGAAAATTTTGAAAACAATACTTTTCATGTTGTAACCGAATTAACTTACAAAAACGGAGACGAAGAATTCAGACCCGATATAATTCTTTTAATCAATGGAATGCCGTTGGCATTTATTGAAGTAAAGAAACCAAACAATCGAGACGGAATAATTGCAGAACGAGAAAGAATAAACAAACGATTTCAAAATAAGAAATTCAGAAAGTTTGTAAACATTACGCAGTTGATGGTTTTCTCCAACAACATGGAGTATGACAACGAAGATATTGAACCTTTACAAGGTGCTTTTTATGCTTCGCCTTCATACACAAAACCGATATTCAACTATTTCAGAGAAGAAGAAAAATTGGACTTGGAAAAATTGTTGGCGGTTGAAGATGACAGTTTAGAAAATTTCGTTTTAAAGGATAACAATTTGGCGGTTATCAAGAGTTCGCCTGAGTTCTTGACAAATAAAAACCCAAACACGCCAACAAACCGTGTTCTTACATCATTGTTTTCAAAAGACAGGCTTTCGTTTATTCTAAAATATGCTATTGCGTATGTGGACGAGAAAAAAGGAATTGAAAAACATGTGATGCGTTACCCTCAAATCTTTGCCACAAAAGCCATTGAAAATAAATTAGAAAGCGGAATTAAAAAAGGAATTATCTGGCACACACAAGGAAGCGGTAAAACCGCTTTGGCGTTTTACAATGTTCGTTACCTAACCGATTATTTCCAAAAGAAAAAAGTAATACCCAAATTCTATTTTATTGTTGACCGCTTAGATTTACTTATTCAGGCAAAACGAGAATTTACTGCTCGTGGCTTGATTGTTCATATTGTTGATTCTAAAGCGGATTTTGTAAAGTCAATTAAAACCACAACTGCCATTCACAACAATTCGGGCAGGGCTGAAATTACGGTAGTGAACATTCAAAAGTTCAGCGAAGAAGCCAATGTAACACAAAAGCAAGATTACGACATAAGCATTCAGCGGATTTACTTTTTAGACGAAGTGCATCGCAGTTACAATCCGCAAGGCAGTTTTTTGGCAAACCTTACGCAATCCGATACCAACTCAATAAAAATCGGTTTAACAGGTACGCCACTTATTACAAAGGATTATTACTCGAAAGATTTATTTGGTAATTACATTCACAAATATTACTACAACGCCTCAATTGCAGATGGTTACACGCTTCGATTAATCAGAGAAGAGATTGAAAGCGATTATAAAATTGTACTGAAAGATGCATTGGATAAAATCAAGATTTTAAAAGGCGACATTGAAAGGCAAAAAGTTTTTGCTCACACAAATTTTGTTGAGCCAATGCTCGACTATATCGTAAACGACTTTGAAAAAAGCCGTTTGACTTTTTCCGATAGTTCCATTGGCGGAATGGTGGTTTGCGACAGTTCCGACCAAGCCAAAGAAATGTATCGGATTTTCAATGAAAAATACGCTTTGAAAACGGAACAAGAAGAAGAATTACTGCAAGCAGCAGAACCAAAAGCAGATTATAAAACCAAACTAAAAAACAGTTATAAAGTTAAAACTGCTGCTTTAATTCTTCACGATATTGGTTCTCCGCAAGAACGCAAGGATTTAGTTGAAGATTTCAAAGAGGGAGAAATTGATTTTCTGTTTGTTTACAACATGCTCTTAACTGGTTTTGATGCAAAAAGATTAAAGAAATTATACATCGGGCGGGTTATAAAAAGGCACAACCTTTTACAAACACTTACACGGGTTAACAGAACCTACAAAAATTTTAAATACGGTTATGTGGTTGACTTTGCCGACATACGGGCAGAATTTGACGCAACCAATAAAGCCTATTTTGATGAGTTGCAAGCCGAACTGGGTGATGAAATGGAGTTTTACTCCGACTTGTTTAAATCGAAAGAAGAAATTGAAAAGGAAATTGCAGAAATAAAAGACATTTTATTTTATTTCGACACCACCAACGCCGAACTGTTTTCGCAACAAATAACCCAAATTCAAGACCGCGAAAAAGTATTGCTCATTAAAAAAGCATTGGGCAATGCCAAGAGTTTATACAACCTAATTCGTTTATTCGGTCATTTTGATTTGCTTGAAAAAGTTGACTTCAAAAAGCTGGCTCAGCTTTACCGTGAAACCGAAAATCATTTAGCCCTTCTAAATACGCAGGAGGCTTTAAAAAACAACATCGATAACACCAATTTACTGAATGTTGCTTTAGAAGATGTGCTGTTTCACTTTACCAAAATTTCGGAAGAAGAACTGATTTTAGCCGATGAATTAAAAGATACTTTGAGGAAAACCCGTGAAACTTTGGCAAGTAATTTTGATAAGAAAGACCCTGAATTTGTTTCATTATACGAAGAACTGAAACGTCTATTCGACAAGAAAAACCTTGACGAGATTACACAGGACGAAATGAAACAAAACATTGGAGCATTAACTAAAATTTACGAGAAAATAAAGGAACTCAACCGCCAAAACAATTTACTGAAAGACAAATACGATAGCGACCCAAAATATGCCCGAATCCACAAACGATTGGTTGAAAAAGGTACATTATCACAAAAGGAAAGTGTGATTTTTGAAGCATTAAAAAGTGTAAAACAAGATGCTGATTTGCAAGTGCTACAAAACACAAGGTTGTTAGATAATGAAAGCTATTTTACTACACAAATGATGCGATTGGTTATTGACCAATTCAAAAACAAAAACAATATAAATTTGAACGCTGAATCATCGAAGTATATTAACAACTTGGTGGTAAACGAATACATTAACGAATTTTATGGAAGAGCAGTTTAAACAGAAAATGTTGAAAGATGGATAACAAAAATAAACTCATTAGAAACAGCACTGCTGAATTCTTGATTTTCACAACTCAGTCGGGCGAACAAAGTATTGAAGCCAGATACGAGGACGAAACAGTTTGGCTTTCGCAAAAACTAATGGCTACATTGTTTAATATAGAGGTGAATACGATTAATTATCATTTAAAAGAAATATATAAAAGCGGTGAAATTGAAGAAAAACGAACTATTCGAAAATTTCGAATAGTTCAAGCCGAAGGTAGTCGTGAAGTTAGCAGAGAAGTTGATTTTTATAATCTCGATGCTATTATTTCGGTTGGCTATAGGGTAAACTCAATCAGGGCCACACAGTTCAGACAATGGGCTACCGGTGTGCTTCGCAAGTTTGCCATAAAAGGATTTGTTTTGGATAAAAAACGCCTTGAAAACGGCTCGTATTTGAGTAAAAATTACTTCGAAGAACTACTTGCCGAAATTCGCGAAATAAGACTGAGTGAAAGAAACTTGTATCAGAAAGTGACCGATATTTATGCTACAAGTCTCGATTATAACAAAGATGCAGTTATTACAAAAACCTTTTTTGCCAAAGTTCAAAACAAACTGCATTTTGGTATTCACGGACATACGGCTGCCGAATTAATCGTGAAACGGGCTGACAGTAAGAAAGATAAAATGGGTCTAACAAGTTGGAAAAACAGCCCCGAAGGAAAAATTCTAAAAACGGATGTAAGCATTGCAAAAAATTACCTGAATAAAGACGAACTGGAATCGCTTGGTCGCATTGTGAATGCCTATCTCGATTTAGCTGAAGACCGTGCAAAACGAAATATTCCAATGACAATGGAAGATTGGGCTAAGAGACTGGACTTATTCCTTGAATTCAGCGAACGCGATGTATTGAAAGATGCAGGCTCAATTACTACCGAAATGGCAAAACAATATGCCGAAAGCGAATTTGAAAAATACAGAATCATTCAAGACCAACTTTTTGAAAGTGACTTTGATAAAGAACTCAAAAAGATATTAGATGAAGGTGACAATAAATTAATTGACCAGAAATGACAGATATAGATTTTAAAGAAAAGACCAAAACACTCATTGACAGCCTTAAAAGCATTAGTGCAAACTATGGCCTGGGCAACGATGGCAACGAGTTTAAAATAATTACACAGGTTTTCCTGTATAAATTCATGAACGACAAATTTGCGTTTGAGGTAAAGAAACTCGACAGCAAATTGAGCAAAGCCGAAAATTGGGAAAAAGTAATCAATACTTATTCCGACGACGATTACGAAATGTTGCTTCTGCAGTTGGGAGCCGACACCGCAAAACTAAAACCCCAGCATTTTATTTCTGAACTTTTTGGCAGACAAAACGAAAGCGATTTTGCCAAATTGTTTGACGATACGTTGATGGACATTGCCATTACCAACAACGACATTTTCTCGGTTAAAACCGATGGCGGGGCAAAAGTGGTTTTGTTCGACCGATTAACGGAATACATTAGTGATGGCAGTAAGCGCGATGCTTTTGCAAAAGCCATTATCAATAAATTGGTTGGAGTAAGTTTTGAGCATATTTTTAACCAGAAATTCGATTTTTACGCCACTATTTTTGAATATCTGATTAAAGACTACAACACCAATAGCGGTGGCAAGTATGCCGAATATTTTACGCCACATGCTGTGGCAAAAATTATGGCTGCCATTTTGGTAAACGAGCCTGTGCAGGATGTAACCGTTTACGATCCTTCGGCAGGTTCGGGAACATTATTGATGAACATTGCCCATGCCATTGGCGAAGACAAATGCACCATTTATTCGCAGGACATCAGCCAAAAATCGTCGAGCCTGTTGCGTTTGAATCTGATTTTGAATAATTTGGTTCATTCCATTCAAAACATTATTCAAGGTAACACCATTTCGCACCCCTACCATAAAAACGAAAACGGAGAGTTGGAAAAGTTCGATTTTATTGTTTCCAATCCACCGTTTAAACTCGACTTTTCGGATTACCGCAACGATTTGGATTGCAAGGAAAACAAAGACCGATTTTTTGCAGGAATACCAAATATACCTAAGCAAGCAAAGGACAAAATGGCGATTTACTCGCTGTTTTTGCAACACATTATTTTTTCGTTGAGCAAAAAAGGGAAAGCAGCCGTTGTTGTTCCTACAGGATTTATTACCGCACAAAGCGGAATTGACAAAGCCATTCGTGAAAAATTGGTGGAAAGTAAAATGCTGGCAGGTGTGGTAAGTATGCCAAGCAATATTTTTGCAACCACAGGCACCAATGTTTCCATAGTATTTATGGATAAAAACAACAAAAGTAATGTGGTGCTGATTGACGCTTCCAATTTGGGCGAAACCGTAAAAGAAGGCAAAAACCAAAAAACGGTTTTAACTGCCGAAGAAGAACAGCAGATTATCGACACTTTCAATAACAAAGTAGCTCTTGTAGATTTTTCTGTAGTGGTGAGCTACGATGAAATAAAACAAAAAAACTACTCACTAAGTGCTGGGCAATATTTTGATGTAAAAATTGAATATATTGACATTACAGCTGAAGATTTTACAGCAAAAATGAAGGGCTTTGAAACAAATCTCAATAAGTTGTTTGCAGAAAATAGAACTTTAGAAACCGAAATTCAAAATAATTTAAAAGGATTGCGGTATGAATAATTGGAAACAACAGAAACTTGGGATTGTTGCCGATGTTAAATTAAGTAATGTCGATAAATTAACTATTGAAAATGAAAGAGTTGTTCGTTTGTGCAATTACACAGATGTTTATAAAAATTCATTCATCAACAATGAGAAGTCTAAAAGTTTTATGCTTGCTTCCTGCAATGAAAATGAATATGAAAAATTCATTTTAAAAAAAGGACAAGTTGCTATTACAAAAGATAGTGAAACTCCAAATGATATTGGTGTTTCAACCTATATTTCAGAAGATTTTGAAGATGTTGTATTAGGTTATCATTTAGCCCTAATTACTCCAGACAACGATAAACTTAATGGACAATTTTTACACTATTGGCTAAACACCAAACAAGCTAAAAGATATTTTGAAAACAATGCTGGCGGTAGTGGACAAAGGTGTACATTAGTTTTAGATTGCATTAAATCAACCCCTTTATATTTACCTAAACTTTCAACGCAAGCAAAAATAGCTAAAGTCCTTTCCGACCTAGACACCAAAATAGAACTCAACAACCGCATTAACCGAGAGTTGGAAGCCATGGCAAAAACGTTGTACGATTATTGGTTTGTGCAGTTCGATTTCCCCAACGAGCAAGGCAAACCCTACAAATCATCGGGCGGAAGAATGGTGTACAATACCGAATTGAAAAGGGAAATTCCTGAGGGGTGGGAAGTGAAGAGAATTGGAGATTTTGGGGATTTTAAGAATGGCATAAATTATGACCCTACATTAGAAGGTGATATAGATGCAAAAATTATAAATGTAAGGAATATTAGTAGTTCAAATCTATTTGTTTCTAAATATGACCTTGATACAATTAGATTACAAAAATCAAATGTTGACAACTACTTAGTTACAGATAAAGACATCTTAATTGCAAGAAGTGGAATACCAGGAGCTACACGGATGATGCTTGAGTTTGCAAAGAATACTATCTATTGTGGCTTTATTATAAGATTTCAAGTTAATAGTATAATTGAAAAAAATTACCTCTTCTATTTTTTAAAAGATATGGAGAAAAATACAACTTCAAAATCAGGAGGTACAATTATGCCAAATGTCAACCAAGATACTTTGAAGCGTATGCTTGTAATTGAACCAAATGAAAATGTAATAATTAGTTTTAATGAGTTTATTAATCCGATATTCAATAAGATGAATGCTATAATTCAAGAAAACCAACAACTTACCGAACTGCGTGATTGGTTGTTGCCAATGCTAATGAATGGACAAGTAACAGTAAAAGAAGCGGAAGAAAGGTTAAGCATGGCAGCAGAGCCTGGCGGGGTGTATAAAAACAAATCAAAATAAAAAAACAGATGATTCTCAATAAAAAAGGGGCTTATCGTGTGCGTTGGTGGAATATTGCATACGGAATATTATTAATGACAGGTTTTATTTTTGTCATTTTAGTATTAAAAAATACTAAGATTAGTAAAGATTTTTTGAGTAATATGCTTATTGAAATAGTTGGATTTTGTATTGGTTTGCTCATAACTTATATAGTTTACCAACGCTTCAGGTACGAACGATTTAAAACATTAATCGGTTATTCAGGGTTTGCAGAACCTTTTACTATTCTGCAGGAATTATCTGTGAGTTTAATCCCCTTTTGTGATTTACCAGCCCACAAAGCCAAAGAAAGTTTAAGCCATGATACAATTAAAGAACTGAAAAAAAACTTTGAAATAATAAATACAAAAGTAAATTTGTATAATCGTTTTATAACTTTGGAAGAATTAAGGGAAATTGATATTTGCCTTACCAATATTTTAATACTTTCTGAAATTGATAAAAGTTTGGAAGACAATGATTTTATGAAGCAATTCGTTGGTGCAATTCTTTTGATATATATTAAAAGTCATGATTTGGTAGAAACAAAGACAGACCCAAAAGTTATAGAAAATCTTCATGATTTAAATGCTAAATATGTTAAAGCAGTTATAAGGAATAAAAATAATTATGGTTTGTAGTTACTACACCCATCTGACACCGATTTGTAATTGGTGCCGATGCTCGAGATGGTGTTGAATATAAAAAACAGAAAAAATGATTAAAATTATAGAAATATGCAAAAAAGTCTTTGCACGTACATCCAAAATGGATTATGAGAAAACTGGTAGCGATTCTATGGAGCAGCTTATTTTTCCTCAAAAAGTACAAAAAAAGAACAAAGATAAAGGATAGAGTATTCTGAAAATGTACTAACTGTACCTTTTTCAAAGACATCAATACAAATATTTCTGAAAAAATCAGAAAATCAAAAAATTGCATTTAAAATACAACTGCCAGAATTCTTAGAAACTGATAAAAACGGAAATCTTTCATCTGCAATTGGAAATATTCAAAAAATAGGATTGTTTAGATTGAAAATTAAATACAATTTTGCTGATGATAGGTTAGAACAATATTTCTATTTGAAAGAATTTAGAGTAACTGAGTAATATACAACTACAGATAAAAAATGACAATAAAAAAACGCGCTATAATCGAGACTGCCCTATGCAGAGATTAGCCGAGCTTATTAGACGAACTGACGTTAGCGGTCATTGTAAAAGACACTACCACTATGAGAAAGACGATATTAATTGTTGCTATTTGTATCCAGACTGTTTGTTTCGGACAAGTGAATTACAAATACTACTCAAGAACTGAACTAGAACAAGATTTAGCTTTCTTCTCAGAGAAACTTACATCCATTCATCCAATTTTCTTAGATAAAGCTTTACGCAGTGCTTGGGATGACAAATTACTGGTCATGAGAAAGGATTTAAAAGATAGCATGACTCAAAATGAGTTTTATTTATTACTAGCACCTTCTTTGGCATCAATAAACGACGGACATAGCTATATAAGGATGCCTTTTGACCAGCGTATTCTTTATACAAAGGCAGGAGGCCGAGCATTTCCATTTTTAGTAGATATAATCGATAGCAAAATATTGATTGCCCAATACTGTGGTGATGACAGTACGCTCTTTACTGGTGGAGAAGAAATTATCCGAATAAATGGTGTTAGTTCCAAAGATATGGTAATTGAAATGCAAAAATTGTTTGGAGGCAGTTCCATTGCAAATCGCCAAAAAGCTGTTGCCGACAATTTCAGGTTTTATATTTGGATGTTTTATGGTTTTGAAAGAGATTATGATTTGATTATTAAAAATAAGCAAAATGAGTCTCTTCAAGTATCCGTTCCAGGAATTACAAGCGAACAATACCAACGCAACATAAAACGTTTTCCTTCCAAGAAAAATGAACTTTATTCTTTTTCTATTGATAGTACTAAAAAATCTTCGATTTTAAAAATTAAATCATTTGGTCAACTTGAAAGCTTTTGTGCTTATGCTGATAGTGCATTCTCGGTGATAAATAAATACAGGATTCAAAATCTGATCATTGATATTCGTGGCAATGGAGGAGGGCGAAGTGTGGTTGTGGATTCGTTAATGAACTTTATAACTGACAAACCATATTCTCAATATCGGAAGATTGAAATTCGTGTTAGCCAAGCACTCAAAGAGCGATATAAGGAGAAATATCCTGATCGTTATGAATGGATTAAGAACTATGAGATTGATGAATTGGTTGTTCAGGAAATGAATCAAACACTTCCATTAAATTGCAAGTTGCGTTTTGTTGGAAATCTATTTTTATTAACAGACAAAACAACGGCAAGTGCTGCTGCAACTTTTGCCGGTCTTTTTAAGGAACTGAAATTAGGGGTGATAATTGGTGAAGAGACAGGAGGAACAATTGGATATTATGGCGATTATTGGGACATATCGACACCTAACACGGCAATTACATTCTATATTTCACCAAAACGGTTTATACAATTCGGAGGAACAGATTTAGATAGAGGTGTAATACCTGACTACTTAGTTAGAAACAATGAAGATTCAATAATCAAATTTGCTTATATTAGGCGTAATAGACAAAATTAATGGAAAAATCTCTGAAAAAGCTTATTATTACTAATTTTGAAGTAAATCAAAGGTTATGAATAAAAAAAGTGCTTTTATTGTAATAAAAATTTCGTTCAGAAATA